>Ga0070731_10004511_pt1 | contig 11936 bp, 9 predicted proteins | sample Coa_R1_2_FD_66448 | JGI IMG/M metagenome (GOLD analysis project Ga0070731, IMG submission 66448) | Surface soil microbial communities from Centralia Pennsylvania, which are recovering from an underground coalmine fire - Coalmine... | ecosystem: Environmental > Terrestrial > Soil > Unclassified ... | reverse complement strand
CCCGGCCCGCTGCGCATTCTCCATTACGGCGATTCCCACACCGCCGCGGACGAGTGGACGGGCGACATGCGCTCCCGCTTTCAGGAGAAATTCGGCGATGGCGGCAGCGGTTACTCCTTCGCCGGGCGACCCTGGAACGGTTATCGCAGGCTCGACGTGCGGACGGGTTCGACTCGCCGCTGGCACACCGATGGCTTGGTCGGGCGAGCTGGCGATGGAGCTTACGGGCTCGGCGGTGTGAGCATGTCGACGACTTTTCCGCATGAGGCTGTCTATCTTCTGGCGGAGGGCCAGCAGTTCGAGTTGTTCTATTTGCAGCAGCCCGGCGGCGGCGCGCTTCAGATTTACGACAACGGCGCCATGGTGGAGCGCATCTCGACGGATGGTGAAGAGAGCCCGGGCTACTATCATTACGAAACGGTTCCCGGCTCGCATAAGTTCGAAGTGGAGACGCTGGATCACGCTCCCGTGCGCCTGTTCGGGTGGGTCGCCGAAAACGCGACTGGCGTGACCTATGAAACGCTTGGGATCAATGGCGCGCAAGCGTCCATCATGCTCAATTGGAATGAGCCGGTACTGCGTTCAAACATCGAGCGGAGGAATCCGTCGCTCATTGTTCTCGCCTACGGGACCAATGAGGCCGGCCAGAAGGCTTGGACGCCGGAATCCTATACGCAAATGTTCAAGGATCTGATTACCCGCATCCGCACAGCGGCTCCGACGGCGACGATCTTCGTGATCGGCCCCCCGGACCGCTATCTGCATACGCGCAAGGGTTGGCAGCCAATGGAGAACATCGACATGATTGTCGAGGCGCAGCGGCAGGCGGCGATTGCGAGCGGCTGTGCGTTCTGGGATCTGCGCGCGAAGATGGGCGGCAAAGGGTCCATGCAGCAGTGGGTGACCGCGGGAATGGCGCAGTACGATCACGTCCACTTCACCGGCGCGGGTTACCGCATGCTCGGCGACGCCGTATTTCGCGACCTGATGAGCCAGTACGAGGTGTTCCTTAAGGCGCGCGCCGATGTCGTCGCGGAAGCGGCTGTCAAGCAGTAACGGTGGGCAGAAGTAGATTTCATGGCCGAAACAACGACTGTAGAGTTTTACTGCCCGAACTGTCAGAAGCCGGTCGCCGATCCGCTGGTTTGCGGCGATTGCGCTTCCCTGATTTGCCGTCAATGCGGCTCGCCGCTCGAACGTATCGACGATCTTGGTATTGGCTGATCCTGCTCAGCTCTCTGTCGCTGGGGTCCTGTTCTTCTTCTCCTCCACAGCAACCGACCACCGGCGCTGCGTACGCCGGACCCGTGACGCTTAATCTGCGCAAAGAGCTTGGTTCGAAGTCGGCGGTGATCGGCACGGCCCGGCATGGCGACAAGCTGGACGTCCTCGAAATGCGCCGAAGGTTCATCAAGGTGCGGACGGCGGAAGGGGTCGTCGGGTGGACCGACTCGAATCTTCTGCTCACGCCGCAGCAGATGGACGATCTGCGCCGGCTGGCCGATAGCGCCGCAAAGCTGCCGTCGCAGGGATCGGCTACCGCCTTCGACGCGCTTAACATCCACGCGGAGCCGAGCCGCCAATCCCCCAGTTTCTTTCAGATCCCGGAATCCGGATCGGTGGAAGTGATTGCACATCGGGTGACGCCGCGCGTTACTCCCCAGCCTCCTGCGCCGGTGCGGCGTTCCACAGCTTCTAAGAAAGCCAAAGGTAAAGAGAGTAAGCGCGCCTTCGCGCTACCGATTCCTCAACCGCCGTCGCCGCCCCCGGATTGGCTCCAGCTTTCACGGCCCCGTGCCTCCGATCTGCCGGGTTACGTGCCGCCCGCGGAGAGAAACGCCACGGGCCCGGTCGACGACTGGAGTTTGGTCCGCACGAAAGACGGAAAAGTCGGGTGGGTGCTGGCGCGGATGCTGATGATGTCGATCCCGGATGAAGTCGCGCAGTACGCCGAGGGCCATCGCATCACCGCGTATATTTCTCTCGGCGACGTCACGGAAAAGGGGGAGAGCACGGTCAAACACAATTGGCTTTGGACCACGGCGTCCACCGGCCAGCTTCCCTACGAGTTCGACAGCTTTCGCGTTTTCGTATGGAGCGCCCGGCGTCATCATTACGAGACGGCTTACATCGAACGCAATGTAAAAGGCTTCTATCCGGTGGCAACGGAAGACCGTCCCGGCGAAGAGGGAAAGGGATTCTCGCTGGTCTTGCAGGACAAGGACGGCAAGCTCTACAAACGCACGTACGCGTTCAGCGGATACCGCGTGCGGATGGTTTCGAAAACGCCCTATGTGACTCCGCCTGCATTGCCCGAAGTTCGCGCTTCAAGGAGTTTCGATCCGGTGCAGGCAGCGCCATCAACCTCCGGCGGATGGCAGCAAAAGCTTCGTGAATGGCGAACGCGCTGGACAGGAAGCTAGCAGCCGCTTCTAACGGGCCTTGGGAGCTTCCGGACTCCAGGGATCGCTCCAGCGGGGATCATGCAGCAGCGCCTCGTCCGTAAGGGATTTCAGAAATTCGATCAGATCGCGTTTGTCGCCGTCGGACAATTGGAACCGGTGCAGGATTTTCGATTTGTTCGGGTGATCTATTTTCCCGCCGGCCGCGTAGTGATCGATCACGTCCTGGAGCGTCGCCAGGCTTCCGTCGTGCATATACGGCCCGGTCAGCGCGACATTGCGCAGTGTCGGCGGCCGAAATTTTCCGATGTCTTCGGATTTCTGAGTGTGTTCGTAAAGGCCGCGATTCGGCGCAGTATAAGTGGATACGCCCGTATTGAAGAACCCGATGCTCATCTCCCGGTCCTTGGCTCCTTCGAACCGGATCGCGCTGAAATTCCAGCCGCCGTGGCATTGAAAGCATCCGCCGCGTTCGCTGGACGAAAATATCAGCTCGCCGCGCTTCGCCGAATCCGAGATGGCCGTCGCCTCGTCGGCCCAACGATATCGATCGTACGGCGAGCGCATGGAAATGATCGTGCGCTCGAACGTCGCGATCGCCTTGGTGACGTTCTTGAGCGTGTACAGATCCGGCTCCCCCGGGAAGGCTTGCGGGAACAGACGCTGATACACAGGATCACTACGGAGCACATTCAGAAATTCGCTCTCGTGCCCTTTGAGCCCAAGCTCAACCGGCTCCTCGCCCAACATAGGTGTCAGCGCCTGTTCTTCCAAAGACTCGAGCTTCGGATTCGCCCAGGTCAGCGTCGTTGCATAGGCGACATTGACCAGGCTCATCGCGCCTCGCGGGTGATGTTGTCCTGTCGTGCCTTCCGCATGGGCGCGTCCATCGGTAAAGGCCAGTTCCTGCCGATGACAACTGGCGCAGGATTCTTTTCCGTTCCGCGACATTCTCTTGTCGTAGAACAGGTATCGGCCGAGTTCCGCTTTCTCCGCGGTTACCGGGTTATCGGCGGGAACTACGGGCTTTGGAAATCCCTTGGGAAGATTCCAGTCGAACCCAGCGGCTAGCGCGAATGCCGGGATCGAAAGCGACAGTGCAAACTGCTTAAGCAACGATAGTCCCTGTCTGCGTAGTGTCGTAACCGGCCAAAACTTCCAATTTGCGCCGCAAGGTGGCACGTTGCAAAACATCGAGGAAAGATTTAACGGCGGGGAGGTCCGCAGTCCGCTTGCGCATCACCAGATCGTAGCGCTCGCTGTGTAGCGGAATGAAATCCAAGCCAAAGGTTTGCGCGGCGGAACGCGTCGCCAGGCACGTGTCGGCGTCCCGTGAAAGCACGCAGTAGGCGGCCGCGAGATGGCCGTAGGCGACGCGATCGTATCCTTGAACTCGAGTCGCATCCATCCCGGCGCTGGCCAGCAGCTTGTCAAGTAACCCGCGGCTTCCCGAGCCGGGCTCGCGGTTCACGAACCGAAGGTTCTTCCGCGCCAGATCTTCAACCTTCCGCACGTTCTTCGGATTCCCGGGCGCGATGACTAAGCCTTCCTCCCATCGCGCGAACGTGACCACGGTGAAATCCTCGTCGGGAAACTGCTTGCGGATAAACGGCAGATTGAACTCGCCGGTTTTCGGATCTTCCAAATGAGAGCCCGCGATGTGTACCTTACCTTCGCTTAGCCACGTGAGCGCGAGCTTACTTGAGGCCGCGGCGGAGACGATTTCGACGCCGCTGACCTTTTCCACCATGCGGGACAGCAACCCGGTCGCCGGATCGCAACCAGCCAGCACCAGCCTTTTTTGGGCGGCTTCGTCTTTCGCAAAGACAACCAGGTCGGCTCGCCCGTTCGCTTTCGCCGTCCGCTTTATGATGCCGTCCGCTTCGGGCATGTAATAGGGCGACGCGCTCACTGGAACGCTCACCCAGCGCGAGCCGATCTGGCAGATCCGCACGGGTTGGCCTTTGGCCGGCGCGGTTGCGCTGAGCACTTCAGAGGAAAGCGACTCGGGCGACGTCTGCGCTCCTTCTTGCAGGGAGAACAACTCGTCCACACTCACTTCGAGCTCGCGCGCGAGATTCAGCGCAACCTCGGTATTGGGCACATAAGTCCCCGCTTCGATTGCGTAAATCGTCTGGCGGCTGACGCGAACCCGGCGGGCAAGATCCGAGGCCCCGACGCCTCTGCTCTTGCGAATCTGTCCCAGCCGGTTCTCGACGCGCGGTTTCGCCATCGCTACTTTCGCAACTGGACCACTTCGAGCTTGGTCAGCATCCGCACCGAACGCGCCCCGGGCTTGTCCTTCGGCACCACGAGTCGAAACCGGCCCTGCGCGCCGAACAATGGCTTTCCGTTGGCGGTATCGGCCAGGAGAATCTCGTTGTCGATGAACGCCGGGTCCAGCTCGCCCAGCGAAAACACGACCTGATAGCCATCCTGCGCCTGCGCGAGTACGTAGCTCGCCAGCGCCTTTCCGCGGAGCTCGCCGCCCTGCGGGACTCCGGCTTTCTTCAAGACTTCATGCAGCCACACGCCTTCGTAGACGGTTTCCATGCCATTGCTGGTGGTCCGGACGGTGGCGCGAGGCATCTTCGCGAGGTCGTCGGCGGAGAGCGTGAGTTCCTGCTTCACGGCTCCCGTTACCAGAATGCTGGTCGGCTGGTCTTGCGCCGCCAGCAGGCCCGCTCCGACGATCCCTAATATGAACGAGCGTCGTGTATACATAACCACCCCATTTATTGTACACACGATCAACGCAGGCAGCGCTTGTAGCGCGAGCACTACATTGATATTCTTACAGGACATGCGCTTCTACTTATCGCTTCAGGTTGTCACCGTGCTGGCTGTTTCTGCGTTCGTTGCTTCTTCGCTCCCGTGCTTCGGGCAGGCGGGAAAGTCGGAATTGTTTGGGACCGTGTCCGATTCGTCTTCCCTACCCATAAAGGGCGCGAAAATCTCCGCGGATGAAGTGGCGACCGGGGCTCAGTTCCAGACCGTCAGCGGCGATTCGGGTGACTATCATCTGCTCGGATTGCCGGCAGGACTGTACACCTTAACCATAGAGCAGCCCGGGTTTCGCACCTATAAACAGACTGGCATCGTGCTCCGTCTGACGGATCAGACGCAAATGAACATCCAGATGCAGGTGGGGCTGCCCACACAGTCGGTGGAAGTGCATGCGGAAGCGCCGCTGCTGCAAACGGTCAATCCGTCGGTCGGGTTCAACGTGGATGGCGCCAAAATTGAAAGTTTGCCGCTCGACGGCCGAAATTTTATTCCGTTGGTCGCGTTAGCTCCCGGCGTCGCGCTTCCGGGAGGCGGATCGCTGCTGCCGCGCATCAACGGCAGCCGCCCGCGAACGAATGAGTATCTGTACGACGGAATTTCCGTCCTGCAACCGGAGCCCGGCCAGGTGGCTTACTATCCCATCATCGACGCGATGGAAGAGTTCAAGCTCAACATCAACGCGTATTCGCCGGAATATGGACGATCGAATGGCGGGACGGTCATGGTGATCGGTAAATCGGGTTCGAACGATTTCCACGGCACGCTCTTCGAATTTATTCGCAATGAAGACTTGAATGCGCGCAATTATTTTGCCCAGCCCGGGCCGCGCCCTGAGTTCCGGCGAAACCAGTACGGCTTCACGTTGGGCGGCCCGATTCGCAAGAACAAGACCTTCTTTTTCGCGGACTGGCAAGGCACCAGGCTCCTCACCGGCCTGACGCGCTTCAGCACGGTCCCGACCGTCGCGCAGCGCGGCGGCGTATTCACGACGACAATTTACGATCCGAACACGACTCCGCGTACTCCCTTTGCGGCCAATACCATTCCTACCAGCCGCTTCGACCCGATCGCGTCGCAAATTCTCCAGCATTACCCCTTGCCGAACCTTCCCGGGACCGCCAACAACTTCGTCCGCACCGCCGTCGAGCCTGATAGCCAGGACCAGTTCGACGGACGCGTCGACCATGTGTTCAACGAAAAACATCGTGTGTTCGCCCGGTACTCCTATCTGCGGGACGACGACAATCCGGTTGCGCCTTTGCCCGATGGCAGCGGCACACTATCCACGGGCGTGATCGGCCATGCGATTACTCGCGGCGACGGAGTCGCGTCCGAATACGACTGGACAGTTTCACCTACGATGCTGAATCAGGCGCGATTCGGGTATACACGGCGAGCGGTGGATCAATCCTCGCTCCAGAATGGCGGCATCACCATACCGGGCGTCCCGTCGAACTCGTTCGCATCGACACTCCCGATTTTCACTGTGACTGGATTTCAGCAGATCGGTCCGACCACCGCCGCGAACTCCAACTTCACGACATCGGTGACTGAGTATCTCGATACGTTCTCCTTGATTCGTGGACGCCACACTATCAAATTCGGCACCGACATCCGCCGGGAGGCGCTCGATATCGTGAACCCGCCGAATCCAACGGGCGCGTACGCCTTCACCACTACCGGAACGGACTCCGCGTCCGCCGCGAGCGGCAACGCTTTGGCGTCCCTGTTGCTCGGGCAGGTGAATTCCTTCAGCATCGACATTCAGAACAAGGCGTTGCAGGAGCGCGCTCATATCGCTGAGTTTTTCGTCGGAGACGACTGGAAGGTGACGAACCGCCTGTCGCTGAGCATCGGCACCCGGTATACCCTCAACTTCCCTTCGACCGAAGTTCACAACCAGGGTGCGATTTTCAATTTGAATACGCAGGTTCTGGATTTTCCACACACCGCCCGCAACCTAGAGTGCTGCGATTTCGGCCCGCGCGTCGGGTTGGCGTACCGGATCGGAAACTCCATGGTGGTCCGGTCCGGCTATGGAATCGTGTATTTCGAACAGACCGGCATCACGACGCCTTTCACGCTGCCGCAGTTTCCGTTCGTTCAAACCGTCGGGCAGCAGTCGCAGGACAATATCAATGCCGCATTCCTGCTCGCCAACGGACCAACGGTTCAGGTAACGCCTCCGAATCCGAATTCGGGGCTCGGGCAAGGAGTCTTCGGTGTGGACCGGAACTCCGGCTCCGGCTACTCGCAGCAATGGAATTTTACGGTTCAAAAGACGTTCGGCAACGATTTCAATTTCGAAATCGGCTATCTCGGGTCCAAGAACACCCATCTCGGATTGCCGGAAGCGAACTTGAACCAGTTGCCGGCGGCCGATCTCTCCCAGGGCGCGGTCCTGCTGGTGAAAGTCCCGAATCCGTTCTTCGGGCAGGTTCCGGCTTCTTCATCGCTGGGCCAGGCGACGATCACCCAGCAGCAATTGCTGCGCGCCTATCCGCGATTCACCAACGTCGAGCTCTTCCGGGATAACGTCGCGGATTCCGAATATGAAGCTCTGCAGATGAAGCTGGAAAAGCGCGTTTCGCGTAGTCTCACGTTCACGGCTGCTTATACATTTTCGAAATTGATCGACGACGCTTCGACCTATTTCTCGCAAACGATCTTCACGGGCCCGACACTTACAACGATTGGCGCCGTCGACGCGTTCAACAGGAAGTTGGAGCGAGACGTTTCGAGCGGCGACATCCCACGTGTTTTTTCCGCGGGATGGTTATATCGGATACCGCGTTGGAAGAAGATCTCGGGCTGGGAGATAGCCGGGTTGGTGCGTATTCAGACGGGCGACGCGGTTCCGATTTCTCAGGCGACGAACTTGAATTCGGCGGTGGGATACGCTTTACAGCGACCCAACCGCATCAGCAATCCGAACACGTTCTCGAACCGCAGCGCCTCGGAGTGGTTCAATATTGCCGCCTTCACGACGGCGCCGCAGTTCACGATCGGCAACAGCTCTCGCAATCCAATCCGCGGGCCGGGACTTCAGAATGCCGACGTCATGATCGGCAAAATGTTCAGGATCACGGAGGGAATCAGCTTCGAGTTTCGCGCCGAAGCGTTCAACGTGAGCAACACGCCTCCGTTGAACGATCCGAACGCCTCCTTCGGAAGCACTGCTTTCGGGACGATCACGACCGCGGGTAATCCGCGGGATTTCGAGTTCGTCGGGAAGCTCCATTTCTAACTCCGCTTACTGCGTGCGCGGTTCAGTGCGGATTTCACGGAACCGCGCGCGAACAACGAGCGGGGGCTGATGCCCGCAACGTTACCTGTGGCCCTCGCAGCAGTCCGCGTTCGCCTTTGGCTGAACGTAGGTCTGCTCCGGATCCACCGGTCTGCCGTCGTACTTGTCGTGGTGCCGAACCCACGCCATCGAAAACTTCAAGCCGTCCTCGTCGCGTCCCTTTGGAACGAAGTCAAGGAAATTGTACGTGCCCAGCAGGATATCCAGACCGCGCGCGTAGCTCGAATAGGTGTGGAAAATCTGGCCGGCTTGATCTTTGTAGAAGACGCTGAGGCCGGGAGCTTCGTCGCTGGGAAATTCGGTCCGGGCGTAGTTGTACTCCACCTTGCCTTCATTCCGGTCTTCCGGGTTGAACGACACGTGATAATCGCGATTGAAATTGGTGCCGAACGACGAAACCCATGGGAAGCGCCAGCCCATCCGCTTCTTGAATGCCTCGATCTGGTCAAACGGCGCGCGCGAAATCACTGCCAGAGTCACGTCGCGATGCGGCAAATGATTATTAGCGCCGTCGAAGTGATCGGCCAGGAAGGAGCAACTCGGGCAGCCTTCCGACCATCCTGGGCCGAACATGAAGTGATAGACAACGAGCTGGCTTCGACCCTGAAACAGATCGGCAAGCGTCTGCTTTCCGCCGGGCCCCTCGAATAGATAATCGGTCTCCACTCTTGCCCATGGCATCTTCCGCCGCTCCGCGCTCAAGGCGTCGCGCAGCCGGCTGAATTCTTTCTCTGTAACCAGCAGCCTTTTGCGGGCCGCGAGCCATTCCGCTTCCGATACAACCTGGGGATGTTCCGTTTGCGTCATTGTTGGTGTCATTTTCGATTCTCCTTTCTTGCGGACAAAAATCTTGAGAGCCAGTGCCGCGATCCCGCCTGTCGAGGTCACGCCGGCGGCCATGACCGCCGCGCTCGCTATGCATACGGGACACATTGTGGACCTCTTACTAGGGCTTTTCAGCCCGTGCGCGGGCACGGGCATGAATATGCGACCAGCCGGTGACGACGCCCTTTCGGTGCTCATCACTGATAAGCCCAAGCGCGGTATGACGGAATTTGATCAGGGTTCCGGCGTTCGCTTCGCTTAACCGGTATTGAACATTCGAGACCGCCGGATACGACATGAACAGGGGGCCTGTAATTTCAAGCAGCGTGGGCCGTTTGATCGCCTGCACGTGTCCCCAGAAGTGTCCGTTGTTATCGCCGAGATCGCGATACCAGCGTCCGCCGGGCCACGGCTCGATTTTCATCGGCATGGGAGTGCCTTCGGGTCCTTCGCCGCCGGGTCCGAGTTGTTCCAGAAGCGCGGCGAAAGTCTTGTCCAGCGATGCCCGGACGTGAATTTCTTCGATGATGTTCAGAGTCAATTCTTCGACTGATGTTGCAGTCAGGTTCATGATTCCTCCTTGGTTGATTTGTTGGGATTGGGGAAACTGGATTCGCTTTCGGCGTGTTCCTTGATTCGCTGGAGTTGACGCCGCCAGAAGCGTTCAAATGTGCTGGTCCACTCATGCAAAGGACGGATCGCTTCAGCATTGGTCCGGTACAAAATCTGCCGCCCCTCGCGCCGGACATGCACCAGGCCGACTTTGCGCAACACGCCGAGATGTTTCGATACCGAAGGCTGCTCTAGTCGCAGCGTGATCACGATATCGCCGACCGGCCGTTCGCGCGGAGCGAGATAACTCAGGATTTCCCGGCGCCTGGGTTCGGCTATTGCGTTGAAAACGTCTGAGGTGGTTGCGGCTCGGGGCACATCCTGATTATATTCCCATATGGGAATATGTCAAGCCTCATGAATACAAATTTCTAAAATCGTGAATTTTTGCGCTGGACCTAATAAAGCCGCGCTCCGCCAGGGGCATCCAAGGGAGTTATACTCTATCAGACTGGCTTGGACTATCCATCAGCCTAGTCCACGAGAATACGGAGAAGGGAGTTTGAGATGAATCGTCGATTTCCAGGCTTGGCGCTGACGATAGCGCTCGGATTAGTGATGTATCAGGCACAGGGCCAGACGCCGCGTCCTTCCACAGCGGATCCCTATGCGAACAACCCGGATGCGGGAAGAATGCAGTTCCCCCTGGCGGCGGCCGCCGGAAAAGATTCGGGTGCGATTTCCAAACCGCCATCTGGGGCCGTCAATACGGGAACGCTTGACCCGGCTAAGTGGAAATACGGGCCGGCTTATGATGCTCCGAAGGACTCCAAAATCTGGAATCCGGTAATGCTCAAGATGATGCGCGGGGAAAAGGTCACCGGCGGCACGGTGTTCAGCTCCGATAGTCCCGAGACCTACTGCGCCATGGCGAATGCCGGCTACGATTTCATCTGGACTGAAATGCAGCACGATTCGCGCGACTGGGAAGCCGTAGGCCACATGTGGAAAGCCTGTCCGCATGCGAAGGCTGTTCCCGGCGTCCGCGTTGCTTATACGGATGAGCGCGAAATCCAGCACGCGATGGATCTGGGCGCGCTGGTCGTCGTGGTTCCCACGGTCCGTTCGGTTGAAGAAGGTAAAGCCGCCCGCGACTGGACCATGTTCCCCCCGCTCGGGAAGCGCAGCCAGGGTGGCGGCCAGGCTTTCGATCCGTCTATGTGGGGCAACGTCCCCGGCGGATATCGCCAGACCATCAACCAGAACGTTGTGCTAATCGAAATGATCGAAACGCTCGATGGAGCGATGGCCGCCGCCGAGATCGCCAAAATTCCAGGCGTGACAGGAATTTTTGCGGCTAGCGGAGATTTGGGCAATTTCTCCGGCTACAAACAGGGCGACCCGGACTACGAGCGCCTGATTAACATCGTGCACGATGCAGCTCTCGGAGCCGGCAAGCGGCTGTGCGGGCCGTTCGCATGGCGCGATCGTCCGGATTTCACGTGCTTCCAAAATGCCAGTGAGACTGCCGCCATTGCACGCGGTGTCGCAGCCGAACTCGGCAACTTAAAGGACACGCAGGGCAAGCCCGAAGTTGGGCCGTACGCTCCCAGGAAGTAGCTCGCCCGCCTAACGCCGTCCGACGAACTTTGAGCCGGCGGGTTGCCCTCGGGAAACTCGCCGGCTAATCTATTTCTTCGCTGGAGCCGGCGCGGATCCCGTCGCCGGATTGTATCGCGGGTTGTCCGGATTGTTGGGCACATCCACGGAACGCGCCGGCGGATCTTCCTTGGCGCTCTCAACCCAAGCTGTGTAGACCAGATCCCGGAGAAAACTCGCGCCGGAAGCCAGCCGGGTGTAGACCAGCTTTCTCGCTTCAGCGTCATCGCGATCCTTGAATGCGCTGCGCAAGTCCAGGCGATATACTTCTTCGACCGCGTCGCGAGCTTCGATCATGTGATCCAGAATCGCCATCCAGGGGTCGTCCAGATGCCGCGCCTGTTTCGTGACGAAGGGCTGCACGTCGGATTCTTTCGTCCCGATCAGATCGACGTAAGCCGACT
>Ga0070731_10004510_pt1 | contig 11938 bp, 8 predicted proteins | sample Coa_R1_2_FD_66448 | JGI IMG/M metagenome (GOLD analysis project Ga0070731, IMG submission 66448) | Surface soil microbial communities from Centralia Pennsylvania, which are recovering from an underground coalmine fire - Coalmine... | ecosystem: Environmental > Terrestrial > Soil > Unclassified ... | reverse complement strand
ACGCCAGGAATTGCCTGCCCGATTTGGTAGCTGATCGAGGAAATATATGGCGAGCAGAACCACCGGTCGTATTCGGTGGGCGTCAAAGATTGCGGATCGCGGATCGAAAGCGCGTCGGCAGGTTTCGTGAGCGCGCTCACAAAAAGTTGCCGGAATTGGCCGGGATGATTCGAAAGCTCCTGCGCAATTGAGAGAGGAACCAACACGGAATGATCTTCTGCGCCGCCGGTCGAAACGATTCCAGTCACCAGGAGCGGGGTTTTAACCGGCGAGTTCGTCGCCGCAGCAATTTCAATTGTCTTCCCGACCTGAATTGCATCTGGATGTGCTGCCGCAAGATCGGCTCCTACCACGCATTCCTTCGCGTTGTCCGCAAACCATTTCCCGGTGATCTTCCACGAAGGGTGAGTGGTCTTAAGCCCGGTGCGAAAATGTGTCCCGTCGGGAACCGGAACATCATGCTCGTACCACGTCCCAATCACCGTGGTTTCTACAGGCCGGTTGGAACTATCCAGCACCGCCGGCACATCGAGAAAGGGCGTGAATCCGAGGATATTGTGCCGCCAGAAAATCATCTTCAACTTGCCGAGATCCGCCTCTTGCAGATACGCACCTTCGTCCACCGGGCGATAGTCCACACCGCCAATTTGCACCGGAAGCGTATCCGATTGCGGCCTCACCAGCAGGTTCGCGCCGAGGCTGCGGAATTCACGTGCAAGCCGGTCGCCGGCATCGAGCGCGATCGTGAGAGTGGCCGTCGCAACGGCCATGCCCACGACGAGCGCCGCGGCCGTGAGAATCTTGCGGCGCGGATTGCGAACGAAGGATTCACCTACGAGGCGGGCAAACATTCTATTTGGCGTGAATTGTCGAGGCCGCGTCCACCAGCGCCGAAAGGTCGACCACCACTTCTCCCTTTTCCACTCGCGATTTCACGGCGATCGGATTGCACCCGCCCGATTGTCCAATCGACGGGATGTAAATCGCCGCGCCGCAATTTCGGCAGATTACGTTCTGCCCTTCCTGGCGGTACCCAACCGCGCCGCAAATCTGGCAGGCATCCAGAGCGGTTGCATAATCGCCGCCCGACTTGTGAATTACGAGGAATCGTATGTCAGCCTGGTTCACTTCGGCGGTGTAGTAATGAAGACTCGAATCCATCAACTGCGAGAGCGGGATACGCACCTCGCCGTTTTGCGCCACGAGCGCAGTGGCTTGTACAGGCGCATTCACGCTGCGCGCATACACAAATTCGGCCGTCAAGGCCAGCACGACGAGTAAACACAGGCTCGCGGCTGCGAAGCTCCATGCGCGGCGACGTCGAAATTCCCACTGCAGCTTTCTTCGCTCCGCTGCGTTTGCTGCCTGCTCGGCGACGGGCGCCTTGGTTCCAAACCATTCCCGCAGCACCACTAGGGCCGCAGCGCCGAGGATCACAATAAAGAAGAAAACTTCATTGCGTACGATCGGGCCAATCGTTGCCATCTCCGTCTTACTCGACGGCAGCCACATCGCCTCGCTCAATTCGTGCAGGCCTGTAAGAGCCAACTGGAACGCGACAACCATCAAAATCACGCTCGTAGCGGCAAAGAAACGGTGTAGCGGAATCTTCAACGTTCCCTGGAAGAAGAAGAGCCCTACCGCAACCGCCAGTCCAATTCCCAGCAGGGTGCCGATCCAGACTTCCACGCCCGCGCTCGACAGCTCCACCGCACGGAGAATCAGCACCAGCTCTGCCCCTTCACGCACCACCATCAGAAACACGAAAGCTCCGATTCCCCATCCGGCCGCGCGAGTGGATTGCTGCGCGTATGTTTCGAGCCGCGATTCGATGTCCTTCCGCAGCGTTCGAGCCACCCGGTTCATCCAGATGATCATCGTCACCACGAGCGCCGAGGCTAGCAGCATCAATAACCCCTCAAAGCCGTCCTCGCTCACCTTCCAGCGATCGAGCAGAATGGCGGCCACGACGCTGGCCGCAGCCGCAAGTGCAACCCCGGCCCACACATATTTCGTGAGCGCCCGCCGGCCCGTGCGGTTGAGGTACACGAGCACAATGCCGACGACCAGCGCGGCTTCGACACCTTCGCGAAGTGCCACTAATAGAGCGGAAAGCATGCAGTTCCAGTTGAAACACAGTTACAACTACGATTACAAGTCTAGCGCCTCCGTATCGTTAAAATCAAGGGCTTTCGGCCACTCCACGGGCCGTGCCGCCATCTTACTCCTGTAGAATGGAAGCTCTTATGTACAACCGGCGAGGGCTTGCTCGAATTCCCGTTGTGGCTGTTTTTTGCCTTTCGCTGACCCTATCCGCCCCGCCGCTGTATTCGAAGCAGCAAACTGCTTCCACTCAAAAACAAAATTCATCGTCCTCGACCGCGCCTTCAAAACCGGCCTTTAAGCCCGACGCTAACAAAGCTCAGGCGGCTTACAAACGCGGATTGCGAGCCGAGCATGAAGGCAATTGGCAGGCGGCATTCGACTCCTATTCCGATGCCGTGAGCTGGGCGCCCAGCGATGCCAATTACTTTTCAAGCTTGGAAATCGCCAAGGGCCACATCGTTCAGGAAAAGATGGACCTGGCTGAACGCGAGGCGGTTTCCGGGCGCCTGTCTGAGGCGCTGCAAGTTCTGGTTTCGGCGCGCGCGCTCGACCCTTCCAACCGCGTGCTTCAGGCTCGCTTCACCGAACTGAGCGCATTATTCAGAGGACAGGCAAAATCAAAAGCGAGCGGGCAGGAGTTGGCCGGCGAAGTTCATCTCGAATACACGCCCGGGAAAAAGAACCTTGATCTCCGAGGCGATACCCAAAGCGCCTACAACGAAATCGCGCGGCAGTTTGGAGTCGAAGTCGCGTTTGACGTGGACTTGCGCTCTCGAACAGTTCGATTTCACATCGACGATCTGGATTTCCCCACCGCCATGCGAATACTCGGCGAAGAAACCGGCACTTTCTGGCGGCCCCTGACGAAACATCTCTTTCTCGTCGCCGAAAATACGCCGCAAAAACGCAAGGACTATGCGCTCTTGGTGGTGCGAACCGTAGTGCTCCCCGCTTCGGAAACTCCCGAACAAATGACGGAAACCTTCCGCCTCGTGCGTGAAATCGCCGGCATCACGCGCGCTGACCTGGATACGCGCAGCGGCACGATCACAATGCGTGCCTCGCCGCAGGCAGTTACAGTCGCCTCGAGCTTGATCGAGAATCTCGAAAACCCCGTGGGCCAGCTTATTCTGGAAATTGAAGTGCTGGAAGTGGATCGCAATTACGCGCGGGATCTGGGAATCACGCCGCCTCAAAGCACCAAAGTATTCACGCTCAGCCGTCAACAAGTGCAGGAAGCGCTCCAATCGCAGCAAGGATTGATCGACGTTATCACCCAGCTTTTTGGCACGCCGTCGTCTCTCGCGGGCTTAACATCTACTCAAATTGCATCCCTCTTGGGCTCAGGCCAGGTCGGCATCGGCTCCTTGATTCCGCCACTCGTGGCGTTCGGCGGCGGCTCAACCACATTTTTGGCCACGGTACCGGGCGCTACCGCAACTTTCTCCGCGGCTCTGTCGCTGGTTCGCACAGGGCGGCGCATTTTGCTGCGCGCCGAAGATGGAAAGCCTGCGACATTCTTCGTCGGCCAGCGATTTCCCGTCGCACTGGCGCAGTTTTCACCCAGTCTCGCAGGGACGGCCACGGGAGTCGCAGGCTTGATATCGGCGAACCTTCCTACCACTACTTTGGCTACAGGCGCGGCACCTGTTTTTGTGACCACCGGCAGCGTTCGCAACAACGGCATCGAAGACATCATCGTCGCCAACAATACTGACAATACCCTCTCGCTCTTCCTCGGCAACGGCGATGGCACGTTCGTTACCCCTACCACTGCGATTCCCACCGGGGCCGGCCCTGTCTGGATCACGAGCGCCAATTTCAATCCAACGGTCAACAACGATCTGAATTTGGATCTTGCCGTCGTCAATCACACTGCCGATACAGTTTCAATTCTTCTCGGGAATGGAGATGGCACTTTTGCCCCGAAGGTAGACATCTCGACTGGCACAGGAACCGGACCCGTGTCAGCCGTTGCCGCCACGCTGACGAGCAGCGGATTCGCCGACCTCGTGGTCGTAAACAACGCGAACAACACCCTCGGCGTGTTTCTCGGCAACGGTGACGGCACCTTCAAGACGCCCACTTTTATCGCCACAGGCCGTGCGCCCTCTTCGATTGCGGCGGCCGACTTCAACAACGACGGTCACATCGATCTCGCCGTAACGAATCAAAATGACAATACGGTTTCGGTCTTTATCGGCAATGGTGACGGGACGTTCCGGAGCCGGACGGACTATGCCGTCGGAACTGCTCCGGTGTGGGTGTCCACAGGCGATTTTAGCGGCGACGGATTTCTGGATCTAGCGGTAGCGAATAATACCGACAACACCGTTTCTGTTCTCACTGGCGTTGGCGACGGTACTTTCCAGGCGCAAAGTGTGTTCCCGGCCGGGAACGGTCCCACTTCGCTCGCCGTTGCCGATTTCAACGTTGACGGCCGGCTCGATATTATCGCCGCAGATCAAACCGACAACGCCATTTCTGTCCTGCTCAATCTGGGCAGCGGATTATTCGGGCCCAATTTCGAACTGCCGGTCGGAACCACTCCCGTCGCAGTGGCCAGTGCAGATTTTGACGCAAACGGGAGACCGGACGCCGTGTCAGCCGACAAAGGTTCCAACACCGCGACAGTAATTCTGAACAACACAAACTTCACTGGAGCAACCAATCCACTGGCAGCCACGGCATTTCCTGGAGTCGAATACCTGGATATCGGAACGAAAGTGAAAGCTACGGCGCGGATTCACCCCAATGATGAGGTAACTCTGCACCTCAATCTCGAGATCAGCAGCCTCGGTGCTCAGTCCGTGAACGGGATTCCAGTCATAACGAACCAAGCTGTGGAACAAACGATTCGGCTCCGCGAAAATGAGACGACCATGGTGATGGGCATTCGGCAGCCAGAAGTCACAAACACGCTGAATGGCTGGCCGTACGTCTCTTCCGTGCCCGGCCTCGGGTTGCTGGGCAGCGACCAGGGGAAAACCGATCAGGATAGCGACATCATTGTGATGATCACGCCGCGTTTGGTGGATTTTTCCCCGCGCAAAGATCGTTCGATCTATGCAGGGCGCGGCACCGCGGAAGGCGAAGGAGGATCCTTCGGTGGCGGGCGCGGAATTGATCGCAGCGTTCCCGTGCAACTGCCCCAACCTCCGCAACAACCGCCACAGCCTCCGCCTCAAACCTTGCCGCAACCGCTTCCCGCACCGCAACCAAATCCGAATCCTGAAAATGAAACGCCGCCGCAGCCTCCGCCACAACCTTAGAGTAAGCGCGGCAGACACACGCTCGCCGCAGTTCGAGAGCTATGACGCACCTTCCAGCACAACGAGTGGCTGATACGTCCGAGGAACCACGGGCTCGGCAATCGCGATCAGTTGCCCCTGTTGATTGAACACGCGCAGCCGCGCGGGCTTCCATTCACCTGAATTCAACTGCTCCGGCGCGCCTTGCGCCACCTCCGTGCGGCCCGGTTGAATCTGCGCGAGCGACAAATTAAATTTGGCTCCATGCTGCACGCGCTTCTCAATAATCGGCAGTACGGTCGCTCGCGGTAACTCCGGCAACATGCCTTCGAGTTTGATTACGCGCTCTGCGATGCGTCCCGCTTTGGCGTCCTGTTCCAGGTCTGCCAGCGATATCGCTTGATCCAGCGTGAACTCGCCAACTGCCGTGCGCGAAATTTCCGCAAGATGCGCATTCGCCCCGTGCAGCTTGCCAAGATCGTTGGCGAGCGAACGGATGTAAGTGCCCGCGCCGCACTCCACCACAAAGCGAGCCATCGAACCTTCCACGCCCGTGAGCCGAAATTCGAATACTTCCACTTCCACCGGCTCGAGATTCACCGGCTTGTGTTTTCGAGCCAGTTCATGCGCCGGCGTTCCATGAATTTTCTTCGCAGAAAACGAAGGCGGCGTTTGCTGGATGTTTCCGACGAACTGCGCCGCCAACGCGGCGATCTTTTCCGCATCAAGCGCGGGCGCCGAATCCGGACCAAGCGGCTCGCCGTCCGCGTCATACGTATCGGTGGCAAAACCGAACCGCACCGCGCAGCTATACCGTTTTCGCCGACCCGCATAAAAACGCGCGAGTCGCGTTGCCCGTCCCAGCGCCAGCACCAACACGCCGGTCGCAAGCGGATCGAGCGTTCCCAGGTGGCCTATCTGCCGAAATCCAACCAGCCGGCGCACGGATTCGACGATGTCGTGCGAGGTTTTTCCGCGAGGCTTATCAACCACAAGGATACCGTCGATGGCAGGAGGCTGTGGCTTCCGGGGCATACTCTTCGGCTATTTCCCCGGACTTTTTGCGTTTCGCAGAAGTTGATCGATGCGATCGCCAATTTCTTCAGACTGATCGAGAATAAACAACACTTCCGGAGCGCGGCGAAGTTGCAAGCGCTCGACAAGTTCGTGGCGCACGTAGCCTTTAGCAGCCTGTAATCCAGCGAGCGTGCTGGCGCGCTCCGATTCGTCTTCATCCGCCAGGCTCACATAAACGCGCACGGTTCGCAGATCGGGCGTCACACGCACTTCCGTTATCATCACGGTTCCGGCGAGGCGCGGATCTTTCAGCTCACCCGCCAGCATCAGGCTCACTTCGTTCCGGATTTCCTCGGCGATCCGCTCCACGCGGTGCCCTCCGGCGCGGTTGGCTCCCGTATTCATTCTCCATCCTCAAAATATTCGATATCGCGCGAAACGAGATCGCGCCCCAGAATTCGCTCGGATTCCGACGCAATCGCTTCGAGCGATTCCTCCAGAAACTTGCCGTCGCCAGAAATACTCACCACGCCCACACGCGAGCGTTGCCACAGCTCCTGGTGCTCCAGCTCCGCCACCGCTACGTTGAAATGCGCGCGCAGCCTGTCTTTCAGGCTTCGGAGCACCTGCCGCTTGTCCTTGAGGGACTGCGCATCGGGGATATGAATTTCCAGGGTGAGAAGGCCGATCGGCATATCCGCGCTCGTACGATAGAACAGCAACGGATGATTCAAAATTAACTGACTAATTTCGCCGGGCTTCCGCGCTTTCCTGCGGCCGCCCGCGATCTCCCACGTTGACGAACTCCGGAGCGACAGTCTTCTCGATCTTGAAGCACTCGAGAATGTCGCCCACTTTTACATCGCTGAAATTCGAAACGCCCACGCCGCACTCAAATCCAGCGCGCACTTCGTTCGCATCATCCTTGAAGCGGCGCAGCGAACTGATTCTGCCCGTGTAGATCACCACGTTGTCGCGCAGCACGCGCACTTCCGCGTCGCGCTTCAGAATGCCGTCCTGGACTGAACAGCCGGCGATCATTCCCACGCCCTTCACCCGGAACGTATTGCGCACTTCCGCGCGGCCCAGATAAGTCTCCTTGATGACGGGCGCGAGCAATCCGGCGACGGCCTTCTTCAGTTCATCCAGCAGTTCGTAAATAATCGTGTGCAGCCGGATGTCCACGCCTTCGCGCTGCGCTAGCTCGGCCGCCTTTCTTTCCGGTCGCACGTTGAATCCCACCACAATCGCGTTTGAAGCCGAAGCCAGCAGCACGTCCGTTTCGCTGATCGCGCCGACGCTCGCCTGAATCACTTTCAGCTTCACCTGATCGTTTGAAAGCTTCGGCAACATGTCGTTCAACACTTCCACTGACCCTTGCACGTCCGCTTTCAAAACGACCGGCAGGTCTTTCACTTCGCCTGCTCGGAGCTGTTCATGCAATTGATCGAGCGTCAAGCGGCCCGAAGCTGTTTTCGCAAGTGATGCTTCGCGCTGTTTCCCCTGACGGTACTCGACGATGTGGCGCGCCTTCGCTTCGTCCGTAACCTGGAACTGGTCGCCCGCCTCCGGCACGCCTTGTAAACCGAGAACCTCGACCGGCGTGGATGGCGCGGCTTGCTTGATCGGATGGCCCATATCGTCAAACATGGCGCGCACTTTTCCGTACACCGCGCCAACAACAAAGAAATCGCCCACATGTAGCGTGCCGTTCTGCACGAGCACTGTCGCCACAGGTCCACGGCCCTTATCAACACGCGACTCGAGCACAGTTCCACTGGCAGGCGCGTCCGGATCGGCCTTCAATTCGAGCAGATCGCCGACCAGCAAAATCATTTCCAGAAGCTTCGGCACATTCTGTTTCGTCTTCGCCGAGACTTCCACCATCACTGTGTCGCCGCCCCATTCTTCGGGCATCAACTTGCGATCGGCAAGCTGCCTCTTCACGCGCTCCGGCTCGGCGCCCGGCTTATCGATCTTGTTGATTGCGACGATGATCTTCGTATTGGCTGCTTGCGCGTGCGCAATCGCCTCTTCCGTCTGCGGCATCACGCCATCGTCCGCGCTCACTACGAGCACAACGATATCCGTCACTTTCGCTCCGCGCGAACGCATGCGCGTGAACGCTTCGTGGCCCGGCGTATCGATAAACACGATGCGGCGTCCGTCGATGCGCGCTTCGTACGCCCCGATGTGCTGCGTGATTCCACCCGCCTCGCCGGCGGCCACTTCGGTTTCGCGAATCGCGTCGAGAAGGCTCGTTTTTCCGTGGTCCACGTGTCCCATCACCGTAACCACCGGAGCGCGCGGCTGCTGATTGCCAGACCGGACTTCCTTGACCTTTTCTTCCTGAACGATCTGTTCTTCGAAGCTCACTACCTGCACGATACCGTTGAACGCTTCGGCGAGACTTGTCGCGGTAGGCGCATCCAGCGCTTGATTGATGCTGGCGAAAACGCCGCGATCAAGCAGCGTCTTCAGCAATTCCTTCGCACGGATGTCGAGCTTTTCGGCCAGCTCGCGAACTGTGATTCCCTCGGTGACTGTTACTTCCCGCGGCTCGCGCTGGACTGGCGCGACAGGTTCGGCCTGCGCCGTCCGTCCTGCGCCCGCACCCGCACGGGTGCGCACGGGATGGAGTTTGCGTTCACCTTCCGCATAGCGCTTTTCGATGAGCGGACGGCCGCGCGACGCGGGCGGCTTGCGCGCATATAGCGGCTTGCCGGGTTCAGCTTTCGGAATTCCTGCTCCGCCGGTTGCGCCAGGACGCTGTCCGCCGACAGGTCCTTGATTCGGCCTGCCGCCTCGTTCGCCGGGACCGCCTGGACGCTGCGGATATCTTCCCGGAGATCCGCCTCCGGGACGCAATGGCATTCCAGGGCGCGGGCCGCTGGGACGCGTCTGTCCGGGTGCCGCTGCTGGACGAAAACTCTGAGGTGCGCCGGGACGTGGCTGCCCGCCGGAAGGTGGCGCTCCCGGACGAGTTGGAAATCTTTGACCTTGAGGAGGTGCACTTGCTGGACGCGGCGCTCCCGAACTTGTTCCTGAAGCCGACGCGGGACTTCCAGATGGCGCAGCAGCGGCAGGACGTTGCGCAACAGGAGCGCCCGGCTGGCCGGGTGCAGCAGGCCGAAGTGGAACTCCTGGACGCGGCGCAGATGGCGCAATTCCCGGTCTTGGCGGTGTCGCAGGAGCAGCCGCCGCAGGAGCCACTCCGGGTTTCGTCGGAACTGGCGCTGGAGTGGGAGGATGCGCACTTGTTGCCGAAGATGCGGGCGCAGGCGCGGAAGGCGCTGCAGCGGGACGTGCCGTCGGGCTTCCCGGAATCGCAGCGGGTGCCGCAGGCTTCGCGGCAACAGCAGGCGCGGCACTTGCCGGCGCTGCTGAAGGCTTTGCTGCCGGTGGCGCAGGCGTGGCTGCGACCGCAGGACGCGGGGCCGGCTTCTTCGCGGCGGTGGCCTTTGCCTGCTTCTCCGCTTCGGCCGCAGCTTCCTTCGCCGCCAGCCCTGCGAAATGTTTTCGCGCAAGCTCCGCATGTTCGAGGTCGAGCGAACTCGAGTGCGTCTTTTTTTCCGTGACACCAATTTCCGGCAGGAACTCGATCAGGACCTTGGCCTTGATCTCAAGTTCGCGCGCCAGCTCGTTAATTCGAATCTGATTAGAATCTGCCATCAGCCCCTATTTTCTCCAAAACTAGTCATGCCCCGCCGATTTCTCCGCTTCGCCTTCTGAATCCGAATCCGCTTCTCCGCCGGCGGTTGCCTCTGTCTCACTCGCTTCGACATTCGCGCTTGCGCCCGCTTCTGCATCCTCAACAGACTCCGCTGCACGAACCTCGGTTCCTTCCGCCGTCTCAGACTCTTCGGCAGCTTCTACCGATCCGGCGTTCGCAGACGAATCTTCCGCGCTCACTTCCGCTTCCGCGGCAATCGTGTCCGCAACAATGCCTTCGCCTTCTGTTGCAACTTCGGATTCGGCCGTCGCTGTCTCGCCACCGGCAGCTGCTTGCGCCTCAAGCTCCTCGAAATACAGCGCCACGGACTGGTGTATCTTCTCCACCATTTTTTCGCCGATTCCCGGAATCTCGACCAGCTGCTCGGGAGTCATATCCGCCAGTTTCTCGATCGACGTGACGCCATGCGCCTCGAGCTTTTCGATCGTCTTCGGGCCCACCCCTGCCAGTTGCGTCAGCGGAGTTCCAGGCGCCGTCAACGCGGCCATTTGCGCTTCGATTTCGCGGCGCTTCTCTTCCTCGCTCTTGATGTCGATGTTCCAGCCGATGAGCTTGCTCGCGAGGCGAACGTTTTGCCCCTTCTTGCCGATGGCAAGCGAGAGTTGCGTGTCCTCGACGATTACTTCGAGACGCTTCTCTTCGGGATCCACAATCTGTACGCGCGTCACCTTCGCAGGGCTCAACGCCTTCTGCGCGAATGCCACCGTCTCTTCGCTGTAGGGAATGATGTCGATTTTTTCGCCGCGCAGTTCGCGAATGATCGACTGCACGCGCATGCCCTTCATCCCCACGCAGGCGCCCACCGGGTCTACGTCTTTGTCGCGGCTTTCCACAGCAATTTTCGTGCGCTCGCCCGCTTCTCTCGCCACCGCGCGAATCTGCACCGTGCCGTCGTAAATTTCCGGGACTTCCATTTCAAACAGCCGCTGCACCAGGGCTGGATCGGCGCGTGAAACTACCACCTGCGGCCCTTTTGCCGCGCGTTCCACCGCGCGAATCGTCACGCGCAACCTGTCGCCCACGTTATATGCCTCGAGCCGCGATTGCTCGCGCTTCGGCAGCCGCGCTTCAGTGCGGCCCAAGTCCACAATCGTGTCGGGCCCTTCCGTCCGCTTCACGATGCAGTTCACGAGTTCGCCCACGCGCGTGTGAAATTCGTTGTAAATTGTGTCGCGCTCAGCTTCGCGGACCTTCTGCAGAATCACCTGCTTCGCAGTTTGCGCCGCGATTCGTCCCAGCACGTCGGTCGGCTTCGTCTCTGTAACCTCGCCGCCTACTTCCACCTCGGGCTGCTTCTTCCGCGCATCGCCGATGGAAATCTCACGCAGCGGGTCTGTGACTTCCTCCACGACCGCGCGCACCGAAAACACATCCACGTGCCCGGTATCAGGATTGAACTTCGAACGCAGCTCTTCCTCTGTGCGGTAATATTTCCGCGCCGCCACGACCATCGCGTCTTCGATGGCCGCGACGATCACCTCGGGCTCGATGTGCTTCTCCCGGCTGATCTGCTCGATTGTCTGGTACAGCAGACTCGCCATCCAAGTTCTCCCTAGAGTTCTACAACCAGGTTCGCTTTTCGAATCCCGGCGTATGGAATTTCAATTTCGCGGTCTTTCCACTTCAACTTCACGTTGCCGTCCGCGTATCCGGCCAATCGTCCTTCCAAATATTTCTGGTTCTCTACTGGCGTCTCAAGCCAAATCTTCGCCAGTCTGCCGACAAATCGCTCGTAGTCAGCCGGCTTGATCAACTTTCGATCCATGCCCGGCGAGCTCAACTCCAGAATGTAGCTGGGCCCCGGAACCAGATCTTCCACGTCCAGAATCAC
>Ga0070731_10004509_pt1 | contig 11940 bp, 7 predicted proteins | sample Coa_R1_2_FD_66448 | JGI IMG/M metagenome (GOLD analysis project Ga0070731, IMG submission 66448) | Surface soil microbial communities from Centralia Pennsylvania, which are recovering from an underground coalmine fire - Coalmine... | ecosystem: Environmental > Terrestrial > Soil > Unclassified ... | reverse complement strand
CGCCCGTCGTCGCAGAGGCGCCCGCCGTGTCCGCGCCGCCGCCGTGGGAGCTGCTGCGCCCGCTCACGGCCGGCGCCGTCGTCACGCGCGGCTGGCGCGTCGCCGAGCTGAGCCCCGTGCGGCACGGCGCCTGCGTCGTGACGCTCGCGAACGCCCGCGGGCGCGCCTACCGCGTCCACATCTGCCGCAACGACGGGACACCGCACGGGCTCATCTACACGCGCCGGCTCGACCTCGTCGTCATGAACGGCGGCCGCCGCGACCTCCCCACCGAGGAGGGCTTCGCGCAGGCGGTGGCGCGGCTGGCGCACGTGGTCGCGAAGAACGAGCGGCGGGTGGCGGCGGACGTGTTCGCGGAGCTCCTGCCGCACGCCGAGCGCATGGCGCGCTTTGCGGGCGCGCAGCTTCGGTAAGGGGCGGGTCGAGCGAACCCAGGTGAAGGAGCCGACATGAGCGACAAGGAGAAGGGGCTGCCGTTGCTGCGCAAGACGCCGGTGGATTTCCTCAGCCGCGAGGAGGCCCGCCAGGCGCTTCAGCCGGACGTCGCGCTCGAGGCGACCGACGCGGCGCGCGCGCTGCGCACGGAGCCGAACAGCGAGAACACGATCCTCGCTCAGCACCTGTCGCACGCCTCGCACGGCAGCCACGGAAGCCACGGGAGCCACGGCTCGCACGGCAGTCACGGGTCCCACGGGAGCCACGGGTCCCACGGCAGTCACGGGTCCCACGGCAGCCACGGGTCCCACGGCTCGCATGGCAGCCACGGGTCCCATGGCAGCCACGGCTCGCACGGGAGCCACGGATCGCACGGCAGCCACGGCTCGCACGGGTCGTGGTGAGAAACGCGGTGCCAGCGCTCGGCGCAGACCGAACGGAGGCGTGACAATGAAGGCTCGGCCACAGAGCGGGATTTCGGCTGCGCGGACGCTGCTGGCGCTCGGACTACTGTTCGCCACCTCGCCGGCGCGAGCGATCGTCATCACGGGCGGGCCGTCGCCCACGGCCGGCACCTGGAGCTGCACGACGCCGACCCTGGGGTCGGAGAAGCTCGCCGGCGGTGCGACCTACACCTGCACCGGCACCGCGGGGCAGTTCTCCAACCTGTACATCGGCATCAATAACAGCAACGTCCCGGCCGGCACGACGCCGATCGGCGACAAGATGAACAGCAACGGCGCCACGCAGCCGTCCGGCACGGAGATCTACTCCTGGTCGACCGACGGCGCGTCCAGCATCCAATACACGGGGTCGACCTCGATCACCGGCTTCGGCACGGCCTTCACCCGCATGACGCTCTCGTTCACCGGGACCGGGTCGGTCGCCGACGATGCGACGACGCAGGCGCTGAGCAACGCCAACGGCGCGGTCCACTCGCTGTGGCGGATCGGGCCGGCGGTGAGCAGCATGACGGTCAACGCCCTGCTCGAGGCGAGCGGCACGAGCGCGAGCGGGCCGTTCTCCCCGGCGGACGTGTTCTTCGGCAACGGGGCGACCCACCGCCCGGGCACCAGCGCCACCGACCGCGACCTCTCGCACGTGGACATCGGGTTCTACACGTCCACCTGCGGGGACGGGACGCTGGATACGAACAACGGCGCCGAGCAGTGCGATCAGGGCTCGGGCACGAACGGGACGGCGGGGTCGTGCTGCTCGGGCACGTGCCAATTCAAGACGAACGGCACCGCGTGCACAGACGACGGCAACGTGTGCACGACGGACCTCTGCAACGGCGCGAGCGCGACGTGTCAGCACAATGCCGGGAACGCGGGCACGGTCTGCCGGTCGTCGACGGGCACGTGCGACGGGGCCGAGACGTGCGACGGCACGAGCACGGCGTGTCCCGCCGACACGAACTTCGCCTCGTCGACGGTCGTCTGCCGCGCCTCCTCGGGCGGGGCCTGCGATGTCGCCGAGACCTGTACCGGCACGAGCAACACGTGCCCGAGCGACAGCTTCGCTTCCTCGACCGTCGTCTGCCGCGCCTCGAGCGGCGCGTGCGACCCCGCAGAGAACTGCACCGGGACGGGGCCGAATTGTCCGCCCGACAGCCTCGCCTCCTCCACGACGGTCTGCCGCACCCAGAACGGCGACTGCGACGTCGCCGAGACGTGCGACGGGTCGAGCGCCACGTGTCCCCCCGATGCATTCCTCTCGTCGACGACGGTCTGCCGGGCGTCCGCCGGCGACTGCGACGTGGCCGAGTCCTGCAGCGGCACGAGCGGCGACTGCCCCGGCGACAGCTTCCAGTCCTCGACGACGGTCTGCCGGGCCTCTGCCGGCGACTGCGACGTCGCCGAATCCTGCACTGGGACGAGCGCCGACTGTCCCGCCGACGCCTTCCAGTCCTCGACGACGGTGTGTCGCGCCTCGGCGGGCGCCTGCGACGTCGCCGAGAACTGCTCCGGGACCGATGCCGCCTGCCCGGCGGATGCGAAGAGCACCGCGGTTTGCCGGTCCGCGGCCGGTGACTGCGACGTCGCCGAGAGCTGCGACGGCGTGAGCAACGACTGTCCACCCGACGCCGTCGTCGCCTCCGGAACCACCTGCCGCTCTTCGGCGGGCGACTGCGACGTGGCCGAGACGTGTGACGGGGTCAGCCCCGCATGTCCCGCGGATTCCGTCCAGCCCTCCGGCACCGTGTGCCGGTCGGCAGCCGGCGCATGCGACGTCGCCGAGACGTGCGACGGCGCGAGCACCGCGTGCCCGGCCGACAGCTTCGATCCCGGCACGACGGTCTGCCGGTCGAGCGCCGGCGTTTGTGACCAGACCGAGAACTGCACCGGAACCAGCGCCGCCTGCCCGCCGGACAGCGTTCAGGGCGCCTTCGTCACCTGCCGGCCGTCCGCCGGCCCGTGCGACGTAGCGGAGAACTGCACCGGGTCGACGGCAACGTGCCCGCCCGACGGGTTCGAGCCGGCGACCTTCACCTGCCGTTCGGCGGCCGGGGTCTGCGACGTCGCGGAGAATTGCACCGGGACGAGCGCAGCCTGCCCGCCCGACCAGAAGAGCACCGCCGTTTGCCGCAGCTCCGCCGGGGCGTGCGACATCGCCGAGAGCTGCGACGGCTCGAGCAACAACTGTCCCGCCGACGCGTTCCAGCCGGCGACCGTCACCTGCCGCTCGGCGGCCGGGGTCTGCGACGTCGCGGAGAATTGCACCGGCCTGTCCGCGGCCTGCCCGCCGGACGTCTTCTTGCCCGACAACACGCCGTGCAACGACAACAACACGTGCACGAACCCCGACACCTGTCAGAGCGGCGTGTGCACGGGGCCGTTCGATCCCACGCAATGCTCCCAGCACTACCTCTGCTACAAGGTGAGGACGCCCAAGTTCACGACGAGCCCGACGGTCACCCTCGTGGACGACTTCGACGGCACCGTGAGCGCGACGTCGCTGCGCGGGCGCCAGCTCTGCACGCCGGCCAGCAAGAACGGCTCGCCGGTGACGGACAGCATGACCCACCTCATGGCGTACACGTTCCGCCAGTCGGTCCCACACGTCCGGCAGACGCTCAGCGCCACCGATCAGTTCGGAACGCTGTCGCTCACTACGATCAAGCCGGACACGCTGCTCGTCCCGACGAACAAGGATCTCAATACGACGCCGCCGGCGCCGGACAACAACTCGATCAACGTGGACCACTACAAGTGCTACAAGGTGAAGGTCACGCCCGGCACGCCGAAGTTCCCGAAGGGCACGCAAGTGTCCGTCAGCGATCAGTTCCTCTCGCCGGCGAAGCTCTTCGACGTCCGCAAGCCGAGGCACTTCTGCAACGTTGTCAACAAGAACGGCGAGGGCGTGCATAATCCGAGCGCGCGCCTGACGTGCTACCAGGTGAAGGGTTCGAAGGGGCAGCCGAGGCTCGTGCGGAAAACCGTCTTCGTGAACAACCAGTTCGCGCCCGCGCCGGTCTCGACGATCAAGGAAAACGAGCTCTGTCTCCCCTCGATCAAGAACTGATCGCGAAATCAACCTGCTGCTAGGGCGGCGGCTCCGCGAGACGACCTCGCGGAGCCGCGCTCGACCTGCTCGCCGTCGATTCCGTCAATGTAGTATCCTCGTCCGCCGGGCGCGTGAGCCATGGCGAACGAACCCCACCCGCGGCAGTTCCGGCGCTCCATCCTGAAGATCGCCGTCGTCGCGATGGCGACCTGGTGGGGGCTCGGCCTCCCCTACTCGCTCTTCGGGTGGCTGCTCGATCCGACCCAGCTGCGCTGGGTCCTCATCTGCTACGCGTGGGAGGTGCCCTTCTGCGGTCTGGTCGGGCCCCTTCTCTTCCCGTTCCTCTGGTGGCGTCGGATCGAGGCGCGCTGGGACGAGACCGTGCGCAGCGGGGAAGAGATCGATCCCGCCCGTGCCGCGGCGCTGGAGCGCGTGTTGCTCGACTTCCCGGTGCGCGTCGGCGGGATCATCCTGCTCACCTCGCTCCTCGGCTACGCCGTCGGCGGCTTGCAGGTGCGCGTGTTCGCGCAGACCCCCCTGACCGAGCTCGTCAAGATCGGCGCGCTCGGGCTCGTCACCGGTCTCGTCGGCGGGCTCTTTGCGTTCCTCTATCTGGAATCGTTGCTCGAGCCGCTCCTGCGCCGGCTCGCGACCGTCGCGCCGGCCGTGCAGCCGACCGGGCGACGCATGCCGCTCTACGTCAAGGTCTTCGCGTGCTCGATCATCATGACGGTCATGGCGCTCCTGGTGCTCGGCGCGACGCTCTACAGCCGGACGGAGCGGGTGCTCGAGGAGGAGCTCGGCCAGCGCGCGCTTGGCGATGTCCGACAGCTCGCAATCGAGATCGCCGACCGCGTCCCGGGCCGCCTGCCCGACGTGCCGTGGTGGCGCCAGCAGGCGGTCGAGCTCCGCCTCGGCCCCTCCGGGTTCGTGCACCTCGTCGACGCCGACGGCACCGTCCTCGCGGGTGACACGACGGCCCAGCGACTCGCAGACGAGCGCTTCCGGCCGACCGTGACGCGCACGATCCTCACCGCCTCGGACGGCTACCTCGTCGATCGCGTCTACCGGCCCCACGTCGTCGCGTTCGCGACGCTGCCCGACTCGCGCCGGCGCGTCGTCGCAGTCCTCGACCGCGGTGACTTCGCCGCCGAGCTCAACGGCATGCTCCAGCGCGGCGCGGTCGTCTTCTTCGGCGGCCTCGCGCTCGCCCTCGTGCAGGGGCTCCTCTTCTCGCGCCGGCTGAGCCGGCCGATCGAGGTCCTCACCGCGATGGCGAGCCGGATCACGCATTCGCCCGGCGGACCGTGGGAGACCGTCCCCGTGCGAACGAACGACGAGGTCGGCGAGCTCGCGGTCGCGTTCAACCAGATGATGGAGCGACTCGAGGAGGCGCGCGCCGGTCTCGAGCGGCGCGTCGCCGAGGCGACGCGAACCATCACGACCCTCTACGAGGTCGCGCGCACGACGAGCTCGACGCTCGAGATCGAGGACGTCCTGGCGCTGATCGCCGACAAGACGCTCTCGACCCTCGGGCTGCCGCGGCTCATCCTCCTCTGGCGGCCGCCCGACCCCGACGGCGTGGTCGACGCGTTCGTCGCAGCGCGCGGAATGCGTGGCGAGCGGCTCGACCTCGCGCCCGAGATCACTCTCGAGACGCTCTGCCCCGCCCCGCGCCAGCCGGAGATCGTGTTCGCGAGCGTGCTCCCGGAGACGATCTCGGCGCGGCTGGACGCCGAGCGCGTCCTCCGTCTCCCGCTCGTCTTCAAGGGCGAGCTGCCCGGCGTGATCGTCGCGGCCATCGACGGCGCCGGGGAGCCGGACCGCGCGCTCGCCGCCGCGCTCGCCAGCCAGGCGGCCACCGCGCTCGCGAACGCGAGCCTCTTCGAGACGGTACGTCGGAAGGAGGCCGAGCTCCGCAAGCTCTCCGAGATGCGCGCCGACCTGCAGGAGGAGAGCCTGCGCACGATGTCGCGCGAGCTGCACGACGGGATCGCGCAGGTACTCACCGTCGTGAACATGGACCTCGGCGTGCTCGAGCGCGCGCCGCATCCGGACCCCGCCGCGCTGCAGGCGCGCGTCCACGAGGTGCGGGAGCAGCTGACGTCGTTGCTGCAGGAGGTCCGCACGATGTCGCAGGTCCTGCGGCCGTCGATGCTCGACTTCGGTCTCATCCCGACCCTGCACTGGTTCGTCGAGAAGTTCACCGCCCGGACCGGCCTGCGGGTCGACCTGCGCACGCCCCCGGAGGAGACGCGCCTTCCACCCGGCATCGAGCTCATGCTCTACCGCGTGACGCAGGAGGCACTCACGAACGTCGCGAAGCACGCCCAGGCACGCCGGGTCGAGGTCGAGCTCACGGTGCGACCGGAGGAGCAGGTCGTGCTCGTCGTCGCCGACGACGGCGTCGGGTTCGAAGCGGACCGCTTCCGCCGCCGGCCCGCGCTCGCCGGCGTCGGGCTTCTCGGCATGCGCGAGCGGGCCGCGTTCCATCACGGTACCATCGACATCCGCTCGCGACCGAACGCCGGCGTCCGTATCACGCTCCGCGTGCCGCTGGCGGCGGACGGGGCCGCGAGCCGCCTCGTGGGCTAGAAGCGCGTTGCGCGTCTAGTATCCGGGCGGCGGCTCGTATCCTCCGGCCACGTCCGCCAGCCGGCGTGCGAAGTCGATGCAGGTCCGGTCCTCGAGATACGGTCCGACGATCTGCACGCCGACCGGCAGCCCCGCGGGCGTGCGGCCCGCGGGCGCAACGGTGGCGGGCAGCCACGCCATCCCGACGACACCGGCCCAGCCGACGACGTCGAGGTACGGCCGCGGTCGCCCGTTCACCGTCAGCGTGCGTCGATCGATCGGCAGGCTCTGGTCGTGCGGGATGGCCGCCGTCGGCGTGACCGGGGTGAGCACCACGTCGTAGTTCCCGAAGACATCGCGCCACGCCGCCCGATAGTGCGCGCGACGCTCGTTCACGGCCATCCAATCGCGATGGCGGAGGGTCGCCGCGCGCGCGAAATCGCCGGCCGGGCCGTCGTCGGCGGTGGCGACGCGGACCAGCTCCGCGAACTCGTCCGGTGGGAGCCCGCTCATCATGATCGGCCAGACGAGCCGGCGAAAGTCTGCGAACCCGTCGGCGAAGTCGAAAGGCGGCCGCGCGTGCTCGTCGACGTGGACGCCGGCTCGGCGGAGTGCGGACACGATCGCCTCGAGCCGCGTCCGCACGGCGTCGTCGACCGGGCACGCCGGATCGTCGAGCCACGCCGCCACGCGGTAGTCGGCCAGCCGGTCGCGCCGCGGGGGCGGAAGCTCGAGACGCCACGCCGTGGCGCGATCGTCGTCTGGGCCCGCGAGCACCGACAGCGCGAGCTCGAGGTCCTCCGCCGCGCGCGCGTGCGGCCCCGCGACCGCAACGTCCGCCTCCGCGAGCGTCCCCGGCGGCCCCGGGATGTGGCCGCGCATCGGGACGATGCCATGGGTCGGCTTGTGGCCGTAGATGCCGCAATAGTGCGACGGGTTGCGGATCGAGCCGGCGATGTCGCTGCCGAGCTCGAGCGCAGAGAGGCCGGCCGCGATCGCCGCCGCCGACCCACCGGACGACCCGCCGGGCGAGCGCGCGAGGTCCCAGGGGTTGTTCGTCGTCCCGAACACGGGGTTGTAGGTCTGCGCATCGGCGGCGAACGTCGGCGTGTTCGTCTTCCCGAAGATGACGGCGCCGGCGGCGCGCAGGCGGGCGACCGCCTCGGCATCGCGCTCCGGCACGTGTCCGGCGAGCATCTGGGCACCCGACGTCGTCCTCACCCGGACCGTCTCGAAGGTGTCCTTGATCGTCATCGGCAGCCCGTGGAGCGGCCCGCCCCCGCGCTCGCGGTCGGCACGATCGGCCGCCGCCCGGGCCCGCTCGACGTCGAGCGTGACGACCGCGTTGAGCCGGCCGTTCAAGCGCTCGACACGGTCGAGGTAGCGTTCGAGCAGCTCGCGCGCGCCGATCTCTCGCGCGCGCAGCGCCGCGCTGAGCGCAGTGGCGGAGCGAAGACACGGATCCGTCATGCGCGGACGCTACGCACTCCGTCACCGGCGGGTCAAGGCGCCGAGACCGTTGCGCGCGGAACGTGCTCGGCCTAGGTATCCCGCCCGTGAGCTGCTCCGCCTGCGACCGGATCGCGCGCATCGCGAACGGCACGAACCCCGACTTCGTCGCGACGCTGTCCGAGTCGCATGTGACGCTCGCCGACGAGCAGGTGTATCGCGGCTACTGCATCCTCCTGCTGAAGGACCACTGCGAGCATCTCGGCGACCTGCCGCGCGAACGTCAGGCGCGGCTCTGGGAGGACGTCGCCCACGTCGCCGACGTGCTCCGTCGCGAGGTCGCGCCGGTCCGGATCAACTACGCGTGCCTCGGGAACCTCGTCACCCACGTGCATTGGCACGTGACCCCGCGTCACGCCGACGATCCCGAGCCGCAGCACCCGATCTGGGTGCGCCCGCTCGCGGAGCGTCGCCTCGCGCTCCCCGAAGGCGAGCGCCGCGAGCTGATCGCCCGGCTGCGCCGCGCGCTCGTGGGTTGAGCGTCATCCCGGCGCGTCGGCCAGGTACCGTACGCCCATCAGCTCGAGCCGCATGCGCGGCGACGCGATCCCGCGCACCGCCGCGACGTCGCAGCGGGCCACACTACCCGCGAGGATCACCGCGTCGGACGCACCTGGTCCGAGCACCCGGACCTCGATCTCGTCGACCTCGGGAAGGAGACGGAAGCAGCGCACGATCGCGGCGTCCGTGTCGTGCAACGCCTGGTCGCGGAAGCGCGCGGTCCGGCGTTCGAGCGAGAGTCCCCGATCCCACGGGTGGATGTCGCGCGTGCGCCATTCGAGCTTCAGACGGGCGGACACTTCGCTGAGCAGGAGGACGTCGCGTCGCACGAACCCCCGCGGCGCGAGCGCGAGCGCCTTCATCACGGCATTCCGTACGCGCGGGAGACGGACACGGACGGAGAGCCACTGCAGCGGACCGACGATGCCGCCCTCCCGAGCAACCGCGATGCCATTCCTCCCCGAGGTGGACGGCGTCTCCGCCCGGGCATGGATCACGGCCAACGACGTGCGGCGACCGATCGAGCCCGCCGTCGCCTCCGCTGCCCAGGGACGGGGCAGCAGCCGGCTAAAGTTCCAGCTGCGCGCCGATCTCGACCACCTGGTTCGGCGGGATCGAGAAGTACTCCGTCGGCGAGCGCGCGTTGCGCGCCAGGAAGAGGAACAGCGCGCGCCGCCACGGCGACAGCTCCGAGCGGCCCGTCGGGACGAAGGTCTCCCGGCCGAGGAAGAAGCTCGTGCGTCCGCGGAACGTCTCGAGGCCCTGCGCCGCTGCCCCCCGCATGACCTCGGGAACGCTCGGCGTCTCGGTGAAGCCGTAGCGCGCGATGACGCGCCAGAAGCCACGCCCGATCTGGACGATCTCGACCCGCTCCGACGCCGGCACGGTGGGCGTGTTCGTGCTCCGGATGGTCAGGATGACGACCTGCTCGTGCAGCACCTGGTTGTGCTTCAGCTGGTGGAGCAGCGCCGGCGGAGTTCCATCCGGATCCTGCGTCATGAAGACCGCGGTCCCCTTGACCCGGCCGGGTGGGTCGAGCTTGAAACTCGCGAACAGCTGATCGAACGGCACCCTGATCTCCGCCAGCTGTCGCGCTCGCCAGCTCGCGCCGAACCGCCACGTCGACATGACGGCGAAGACGGCACCGGCCGCGAGGATCGGGAACCATCCCCCGTGCAGGACCTTCGCGAGATTCGCGCCAAAGAACGAGAGGTCAACGACGAGAAAGAGCGCCACGACGCCGGCCGCGCGCCAAACGGGCCAGCACCAGCAGCGCCGGGCCACGGCGTAGAACAGGAGGGACGTGATGCTCATCGTTCCCGTCACCGCGATGCCGTAGGCGGACGCCAGGTTCGAGGAGTTGCCCGCCACGAAGACGAGCGCAACGCACGCACTCGCGAGGAGCCAGTTGGCGATCGGAACGTAGATCTGTCCTTCCCGCGTCGCGGACGTGTGCACGATCTTGACGCGCGGGATGAACCCCAGCTGCACGGCTTGCTGGGTCAAGGAGAACGCGCCGGAGATCAGTGCCTGCGACGCGACGACGGTCGCCACCGCCGCGATGACGACCATGGGGAAGACGAACCATCCGGGCACGAGCGCGTAGAACGGGCTCGCGACCGCGGCCCGGCACGCCTCGCCGTCGAGCACGGTACGGCAGCTCTCGAGGAGCAGCGCGCCCTGGCCGAAGTAGTTGAGCACGAGCGCCGGCATCACGACGCCGTACCACGCGAGCCGGATCGGACCGGGGCCGAAGTGCCCCATGTCGGCATAGAGCGCCTCACCACCCGTGATGCAGAGGACGACGGCGCCCAGGAGGAGGAACCCGTGAAACCCGTGCGTGCCCAGGAAGCGAACGGCGTGCAGCGGGTTCACCGCCGCGACGATCCCCGGCTGCTGCGCGATCCGCGGGATCCCGACGGCCGCGATGCTGATGAACCAGACGAGCGTGGCGGGCCCGAACACGGCACCGACGCCGGCTGTCCCGCGCCGCTGGACGAGGAACAGTCCGCCCAGGATCAACACGGTCACGGGGACCACGTAGTCGGCGAGATGTGGGGCCGCGACCTCGAGACCCTCCATCGCGCTCAGGACGGAGATCGCCGGCGTGATGACGCCGTCGCCGTAGAGCAGCGCCGCGCCGAACAGGCCGAGCGAGATCAGCATCGGCGTGCGCCCGGCGGCAGGGCCGAGCAGCGCCATGAGCGCCATGATCCCGCCCTCGCCCCGATTGTCCGCCTGCATGATGAACGTGAGGTACTTGAGGACGATGACGAGGATGAGCGACCAGAGCACGAGCGACGAGATGCCGAGGACGTTCGCCGGCGTCGGCGCCAGCCCGTGATGCGGAGCGAAGCATTCCTTCAGCGCGTAGAGCGGCGACGTACCGATGTCGCCGTAGACGACGCCGAGCGCGAGGAGGGCGAGCGCAGCTCTGCCTCGCGCGCCCGTCCGTTCCGGCGCGACAGCATCGAGGGCGAGCGGTTGGACGGCGTTCACGTCGCGATGCGGGACCAGGCGGGCGGGAGCGCTGCGAAGGTCGTCATCGATCTGGCCGGCGATGTCAGCCATCCCAGAGCGCCCCGTTGAAGTCAACGCGAAATCGTTCATGTCGCTACGCAAAACGAGGGCGTCGCCGCCGCGCCAGCAACCCGCGCGACGACGACGCCCTCGTGATGACGCCTGAGCCCCGAGTCCTGGGAGGGACCTTCGATCAGCTCTCTGCGAGCTTGTGAGCCCGGGCGACGATCGGTTCTCCCGCGTAGGCGCTGGTCGAGAACGCGGCCGCGCCGTGCGGCGTCGCGGACGGATGGAGCGCGTACTCCGGGTACGCGGGGATGCCGTGCTCGTGGAGATCGAGCCCCTGGAGCTCGCCCTCCTGCGACACGCGTAGGATACCCGCCGCGTTGAGCGCGAGCATCATGACCATGGTGGTGATGAAGGTCGCGCTGACGATGGCCGCGCTGCCGATGATCTGGGCGGTGAGCACGGTGAACCCGCCACCGTAGAAGAGGCCCGTCAGCGGGGCGGAGTTGTCGGCGCCCATGGGACCGGTGGCGCCGTACTGGCCACACGCGAAGAGCCCGAGCGACAGCGTGCCCCAGATGCCGCACATCCCGTGCACGGGGACGGCCCCGATCGGGTCGTCGATGCGGAGGTACTCGAGCAGGTCGACGCCGACCACGACGACGACACCGGCGACAGCGCCGAGCAGCACCGAACCGGTCGGCGAGACCCAGTAGCAGGGACAGGTGATCGCCACGAGCCCGGCGAGGAAGCCGTTCACCGTGAAGCTCACGTCCCACGTCTTCGTCTTCGGATAGGCGTAGAACATCGCGGCGAGCCCCGCCGCGCACGCCGCGAGGGTCGTGTTGGTCGCGATGCGGCCGATCCCCTCGAAGTCCATCGCGGACA
>Ga0070731_10004508_pt1 | contig 11941 bp, 7 predicted proteins | sample Coa_R1_2_FD_66448 | JGI IMG/M metagenome (GOLD analysis project Ga0070731, IMG submission 66448) | Surface soil microbial communities from Centralia Pennsylvania, which are recovering from an underground coalmine fire - Coalmine... | ecosystem: Environmental > Terrestrial > Soil > Unclassified ... | reverse complement strand
GTCCACGCGATGGCCTACATGGGCATCCCGGTGGGGCTCGACCTGGGCCGCCGCGATCACGCGCCGGTGATCTACGACGCCCGCGACATCTACGTCGACGCGGCCAACCTCGCCCGGCTCCCGGGTCCGGCCCGGCGCCTGTTCGCCCGGATCGAACGTGGCTGGGCGCGCCGGGCGCAGCGGGTCGTGACCGTCAACCTGCCCTATGCCGAGGTGATGGCCGAGCGCTTCGGCGTGCCCCAGCCGCTCGTCGTCCTGAACTGCGCCTACCGCCGCGAGCCGCCGGCCGAGCGGCCCCGCCGGTTCCACCAACGGCTGGGGCTGGACCCCGCGACGGCCGTGGTCCTGTACCACGGCGGCTTCTCGCGCGACCGCGGGATCGAGCAGCTGATCGAGGCGCTGCCGGCGTTCGCGCCGGCGGTGCTGGTGCTGCTCGGCTATGGCCCCCTCCAGGCGGAGCTCGAGCGACGGGCCGCCGATCCAGCGCTGGCCGGCCGGCTGCACGTCCTGCCCGCCGTCCCGCCGACCGAGCTGATCGATTGGGTCGCCTCGGCCGACGTCGTCGCGATGCCGATCCAGCCGACCACGCTCAACCACCGCCTGACGACGCCCAACAAGCTGTTCGAGGCGATGGCCGCCGGGGTCCCGATCGTGGCCAGCGACCTGCCGGGGATGGCCGGCATCGTCCGTGAGGCGGACTGCGGCGTGCTCGTCGACCCAACCGATCCGGCCGCAATCGGGGCCGCGATCGGCGGGCTCCTGGCGCTGCCGGCCGCCGAGCGGGCCGCGATCGGTGGGCGGGGCCAGGCGGCGCACCTGGCGACGTACAACTGGGAGGCCCAGGCCGCGATCCTGCTGGCCGAATACGGGCGGCTGACCGGCCGGCCATGGTGAAACGGGCCGTCGTCCTGGTCGGCAACACGGCGGCGCCCTATTCGCGCGGCCTGCGGATCGCCCGGACCCTGGTGAGCGCCGGCTATGACGTGGAGATCGCCGCGATCGCCGGTGACGGGCTGCCCGAGCTCGAGCCCGGCGACGGCTGGCAGCTCCGGCGCTACCGCCCGTCTGGTCCCTGGGCGCGGCTCGCCGGAGTGGGCCATCGATCGGGCAGGCGATCGGGTCTTGGCGGGTCGGCGGCAGCCGGCGGCCCGGGGGAAGCGCGCCGCCGGCCCTCGGGTGTTCGAAGCCGCATCGTCGGCCTGGGCGCCGCCCTCCGGCGCTGGATCTTCTGGCCGCACACCGTGCGCGGCTGGTGGGCCACCCTCGCCCGCGACCTCCAGCCGGCCGACCTCTACCACGCCTGCGGCAGCCTGACGGTCGCCGCGGCGCTGGCGGCCCGGCGTCGGGCGCCGCGCGGTCCGGCCGGTCGCCCGGCGGTGGTCGTGTACGACGCGATCGACGACGTCTTCGAGTCGAACAACGTGCTCGACATGCCTCGCCCGCTGCGCGCCTGGCACGCGCGCCGCGAGACACGCTGGGCGCGTTCGGCCGACGGGGTCGTGACGGTCAACGAAGCCCTCGCCGACCGGCTGGCGGCCCGCTGGCGCCTGAGCCCGGCGCCATCGGTCGTGCCCAACTACCCCGAGCCGCTGGCGACCCCGGCCGCGCCGGACCTGATCCGGGCGGAGCTCAAGCTGCCCGCGACGACCCGGATCGTCCTGTTCCAGGGCCGGCTCGGGCCGCGGCTCGGCCTCGATGCCGCCGCGGACGCGGTCCTCCAGGTGCCGGCTGCCGCGCTCGTCCTGCTCGGCTTCGGACGCGGCTTCGAGCAGGAGCAGCTCCGCGACCACGATCCGCGCCTGGCCGGCCGGCACTTCACGATCGCCGCCCGCCATCCCGACGAGCTGCTGGGCTGGACCGCGGCCGCCGACGTCGCCCTCGTGCCGCTGCCGCCGGTCTCGGTCAACCAGCGCCTGTCGAGCCCCAACAAGTTCTGGGAGGCGCTCCTCGCCGGGACGCCGGTCGTCGTCCCGGCCGCCCTGACCTACATGGCCGGGATCGTCGCCGAGCGCGACCTCGGGATCGTCGCGGCCTCCGCCCAGGCGGCGGACCTGGCGGCGGGCATCGCGGCCTGCCTGGACCGGCTGGCGAGCGACCCCGGCTGGCGCGACCGGATCCGGGCGACGGCCGCCACCGACTACAGCTGGCCGGTCGCGGCGCGTACCTATCGCGCCCTGGTCGATCGGCTGGCATGATCCAGGCGATGGCTACCACCGAAGCAGGCCAAGACCCCGGCCCGCGACCCGGCCGGATCGTGATGTACGTCTTCAATGACGCGACCCTCGATTCGCGGGTCCGACGAGAGGCGGCGACCCTGGCCGCCGCGGGCCACACGGTGACCCTCCTGGCCACCGCGATCGATCCCGAGGCCAGCGCGATCGAACGTGAGCGGGTCGACGGCTTCGAGATCATCCGGGTGCCCACGCCGCGCGGCTGGCGCCAGCCCTGGTCCCTGCGCCGGCGCTCGGTCGGCCGGCTGACGAAGGCGATCCGCCGGCGGCCGCTCGACCTGGCTGACCTGCCCGGGGCCACGGGCTCGCTCCTGCTGGCGCTGTCCCTGTCTGCCGCCCGAGGCCTGTACCTCGGCGGCTCCCGGGCCACCGGCCGCGCCGCCGGCGAGGCGGCCTGGCCGCCGTCGAACCTCGCCTGGCTGCTCACCTGGCGCTACGCGATCCTGGGCTGGGCCCGGGCTGCCGCGGCCGCCGCCCCAGCCGCCGACGTGCACCATGGCCACGACCTCACCGGGCTGCCGGCCGCGCTCCAGGCCGCCCGCCGGGATGGCGCGCCCGCCGTCTACGACAGCCACGAGATCTTCGTCGACTCGGGGTCCAACGCCAGCCGGCCCGGCTGGGCCCGGCGCCTCCTGCGCCGGATGGAGCGCCGCTGGTCCGGTCGGACGGCCGCCCTGGTCACGGTCAACCAGGCGTACGCGCGGGTCCTGACGGCCCGGCTCAAGCCCCGGCGGACGGTGATCGTCCACAACTGCCCGCCGCGCTGGGACCCGGCCGGGCCGCAATCGGATCGCCTGCGGGTCGCGGCCGGCGTGCCGGCCGGTGCGCCGCTGATCCTGTACCACGGCGCGTTCAGCCTGAATCGCGGCCTCGAGCAGCTGGCCGCCGCGATCCTGGAGCCGGGCCTCGAGGCGGCCCACCTTGTCTACCTGGGCTATGGCGGCCAGCGGGCGCTGGTCGAGGAGCTGGTGGCCGACCCCCGCACGGCGGGCCGGGTCCACCTCGTCGACGCGGTGCCGCCCGAGGAGCTGCTCGAGATGGTCAGCGGCGCCGACGTCGATGCGATCCCGCTCCAGCCGTCCACCCTGAACCACTGGCTGTGCACGCCGAACAAGCTCTTCGAGAGCCTGACCGCCGGCGTGCCGGTGATCGTCAGCGACTTCCCGGTGATGCGCGGGATCGTTCTCGACGATTCAGGCGGCCCGCTCGGGGGCGTCTGCGATCCTGCCCAGCCGGCCTCGATCGCCGGCGCGATCCGGGCGATCCTCGAGCTGGCGCCGGATGATCGGGCCGCGCTCCGCGAGCGCTGCCTGGCGGCCGCCCGCGAGCGCTGGAACTGGGAGACCGAGTCGCGCGGCCTGCTGCAGCTGTACGCGGACCTCCTGGCCTGATGGACGAGCCAGCGATCCCGCCGCCGGTCCAGCCCAGCCGGGCCGCACGCCGGACCCAACGGCTTCAGGCCGAGGTCGACCGGCTCAACGCGCTCGTCACCGAGCGTTCGGCCAAGCTGGCCGCCGCGCGGGCCGAGGCCGACAGGCTCCGGAACGAACCGGTCATCGCCCGCCTGATGGCGGTCCGCTCGGGCGTCCGCAGGGTGGGCCGTGGGATCGGACGTGCCCGGTCGCTGGTCCCGGGCCGGGCACGGGGCCGCGGATCGGCCGATGGCCGCCGCGAAGCAGCCGCCGCGGTCTGGTTCGATCGCTTGCCCGTCGCGGACGTGGCAGCCCGCCTGCGCCTCGAGCTCGGGGCCCCGCCGCCGGCCGCTGCCGATGCGCCGGCCTCGGTCCTCCTCCTGATTCCCGGCGGGTCCGTGCCGCCCCGCGCCTGGGTCGATGCGATTGCTGAGACCACCTGGCCCAGGATCGAGTGGCTGGTCGTGACCGATGTGCCGCAACCGGCCGTCCGGGCCGTCGCCGACCGGCTGGCCCGCGGCGGGCGGGGCTCCGTCCACGTGGTCAGCGACGCCAGCCTGGCGACCGCGCGCGAGCAGGCGATCGAGCGCGCCACGGGAACCTGGATCGCCTTTCTCGAGATCGACTGCCTGCCGGCCGAGCCGGGCTGGCTGGCCCGCCTGGTGGCCGGCCTGCAGGCCAGCGGCGCTCATGCGGCGAGCCCCCGGATCATCGGCATCGCGGATCGGGCCGGTCCCGCCGGGACGCCGGTCGCGGGTTCGGAGCCGGCCGAGGTCCGCCTGCTCAGCCGTGGCGAGGCCTTCCGTCCCGGCCCGGGACTGCCAGTGCCCGAGTCCCTCGGCCGCGCTGAGGACCCCTTCGGTCCGCTCGCCGGAGCGACCACGGTCAGGGCGATCCCCGGCGACGCCGGATTGCTCCTCGCCCGCGCGGACCTGGCTGATCTGCGGATCCCGCCCGTGGGCACGGGCGCCGAGCTGGCGACCGAGATCGGCCTGCGCCTGGCCCAACGCGGTGACCGGGTCGCCTACGTCGGCAGCTCCGTCCTGTGGCGTCACCCGAGCCCCGCCGACCGCGGCGCGCCGGACGCGCCGGTGAACCCGTGGCTCGAGCTCCATGGCCGCTGGGGTCCCCGGCTCCAGCGCCAGGTCTGGCGCGATGCGCTCGCCGGACCCGGGGCATGGGCGTCGCGACCGCTCCGGGCGGGGATCGCCTCGCGCGGCGGCGCCGCGGACCCGGTCCGCCAGGCCGTTGCGGCCGGCCTGCACAGCCGCGGCTGGCTGGTGGACGAACCAGGCTCGGATTCCGCCAGCCCGCCCGACGTGGGGACCCCGCCCGACGTGCTCGTGATCGTCGACCCGGCGACCGACCTGTCCCGGGTTTCCCGCGACGTGGTCCGCATCGGCTGGCTGAGCGGGCCCAGCGACAGCTGGCTGGGCGCCTCGTCGATCGAGGACCTGGACCTGATCGTGGGCCTGGCGGGCTCCGACGCGCCGGCGACGATTGGCGGGCGGCCGGTGACCCGGCTGGCCGGGCCCGGGGGCCTCCACGATGCGCTCGCGACGTGGCTCGAGGCGGTTCGTTTCGCGATTCACATCGGTCCGGCCGACTGGGCCGCGGCCGGGCGCTGGGGCGACACGCCGTTCGCCCGGGCCATCGCCCGGCAGCTCGAAGCCCTCGGCCACCCGGTCAACCTCGTCGTCTACGCCGAGCGCGACGCGCTGCTCGCCCTGCGTGCGGACGTGGCCCTCCACATCGTCGGCACCAGGCTCCTGCCGCTCCGGCCGGCGCATCTCAACCTGCTCTGGATCATCAGCCATCCCGACGCGGTCCGGGCCGAGCGCTGCGAGCGCTACGACCTGGTCTTCGTTGCCTCGGATTCGTTCCGCGACGACCTGGCCGAGCAGGTCTCGGTGCCCGTGATCGCCCTCCACCAGGCCACCGACCCGGCGCGCTTCCTGCCCGAGGAGGGCGGGCCGGTCCACGAGCTGCTGTTCGTCGGCAATTCGCGCAACCGGCACCGGCCGGTCCTCGACGCGCTGGCCGGTACCGAGCACGACCTGGCCGTGTACGGCGGCAACTGGCGTCCCGAGCTCCTCGATCCGCGCTACCTGCGCGGCGACTGGATCCCGAATGAGGAGGTCCACCGCGCCTATCGCTCGGCGGCGATCGTGCTCAACGACCACTGGCCGGACATGCGCGACGAAGGCTTCATCTCCAACCGGATCTACGACGTGCTGGCCAGTGGCGGCTTCGTCCTGACCGACCCCGTCGCCGGCCTCGAGCCCGAGTTCGACGGCGCCGTCGCGACCTGGGCCGACCCGGCGGGGTTGCGGGCGGCGATCGACCGCTACCTCGCTGATCCCGCGCTGCGCCGGTCGCTCAGCGAGCGCGGCCGGGCGGCCGTCCTGGCTCGCCACACGTTCGCGAGCCGGGCTGCCAGCCTCGTCGCGGTGGCCGGGCCGCTGTGGGCCAAGCGCCCGACGAGCATCAGCCCCGGGCCGGGCCCAACCGCCGCCGGCGGACCGGCTTAGCGCTTCTTCTTGGGGTCCTGGCCGGGCAGGCCGGTCGGCAGCTTGGAGATGCCCAGGCCCATCGCCGTGCCGATCGACGACCCGAGGAGGGCCGCCGCCTCGGCCGCCTTGGCGAGCCGGATCTCCTCGGCGTGCTTCTGGTGGATCGCGACGACCTCTCCCGGCTCGCCTTCGGCCACGATCCGGCCCTGCTCCAGGAGCATCGCCCGGTTGCAGAACTCGCTGACCCAGTTCATGTCGTGGGTCACCAGGACGATCGCCTTGGCCGCCCGGGCCAGCTCGTGCACGCGGGCCATGCTCTTCTCGCGGAAGACCTGGTCGCCGGTGGCCAGGACCTCGTCGAGGAGCAGGACGTCGGGGTCAACGTTGGTCGCGATCGCGAAGCCAAGGCGGGCGCGCATCCCGGACGAGTAGGTCTTGACCGGGGCGTCGATGAACTGGCCGATATCGGCGAAGTCGATCATCTTGACCGAGCGCTCGGCCATCTCGCGGTGGTCGATGCCCATGAACGCTCCGACCAGGGTGATGTTCTCGCGGCCGGTCAGCTCCTGGTCGAAGCCGGCGCCGAGCATCAGCAGGCTGGAGACGTGGCCACGCACGTCGATCACGCCCTCGGACGGTGTGATGATCCCGGCCAGCGCCTGGAGGAGGGTGCTCTTGCCCGCCCCGTTCGGCCCGATCACCGCCAGCGACTCGCCGTGGGCGAGGTGAAAGGTGACGTCGCGCAGGGCCCAGAAGGCCTTCTCGTCGTTGCCCCGATGGGCCAGGTTGGCGATCGACTGGCGGAGCGTGTTCTTCTTGGTCAGGCGGAGGCTGTAGCGGACCCCCAGGCCGTGGACCTCGACCGCATATCTCGAGCTCTCGAAGCTGGTCGCCGCCACTACAGGATCTTCGCGAAGGCGGGCTCGAGCCGCTTGAAGATCATCGTCGTGAAGAAGAGCAGCACGAAGCTCGCCGCCAGGACGACGGCCAGGCCCTTGAGGTCGGGGATCGTGTGGTAGTAGATCGCGTTGCGGTACGAGTTGAGGATCGTATAGAAGGGGTTGATCTGCATCAGCTTGTAGATCGTCGGGTGGGCCTTGCCCACCGTGGCCACGGTGTCCGCCCCGTACAGCGCCGGCGACACGTAGAACCACAGCCGGAGCACGTGCCGGGCGACGTTGCCGATGTCCCGGAAGAAGACATTGAGGGCCGACAGGACCAGGCCGAAGGCGAACGAGAAGAAGAACTGGACGACGGCCACGACCGGGATCCAGAGCAGGTAGATGCTGATGTATGACGGGTACATGATGAGGAGCATCCCGGCCAGCGGGATCATCCCGAACGAGAACTCGAGGACCCCGCCGAGCATGGCCGCCGCGGGCAGCACGATCTTCGGGAACTGGAGCTGCTTGATCAGCTTGTCCTGGCCGCTGACCGACTGGATCGCGTCGGTGGTCACCGTCGTGAACCACTTCCAGGGCAGGATCGCGGCGAAGATGAACAGGGGATACGCCGGCTGGCTGCGGGCGAAGATGACGGTCACCAGGATCACGTAGACGGCCATCTGGAGGAGGGGGTCCAGGACCCACCAGATGTTGCCGAAGAGGGTGTCGGTGCCCTTCTTCTTGAGGTCGGCCTGGGCCAGGTAGCGAATCAGCCGGCGCCGGCCACGGATCTCGCGGACCGCCTCGAAGACGCTGCCGATCGGGCTCGGCCGTGCGGAAGACGTGCGGTATGAGGGAAGACGTTCCTGAGTCATGTCCATGAGCGGGGGGAGCGTAGCATCTCCGCCCCGACTAGCATGGCGGCACGTGAGCGCACCCTCCGACAGCCCGGCGCGGCGGCCCGTGGCGATGATCGTCCACGCCTACTACGAGGAGGATTCGCGCGTCCGGCGCGAGGCCGAATCGCTCGTCGCCCGGGGCCGCCCGGTCGATGTCTTCGCCCTCCGCCGCGCCGGCGACAGCCCGGCAACCGTGCTGGATGGCGTGACCGTCCGGCGGCTCAACGTCCAGCGCCACCAGGGCGCCGGCCTGGGGACCTACCTGCGCGAGTACCTGGCCTTCCTCGTCCGCTCGTCGTGGGCGGTCAGCCGGGCCCAGCGCCGGCGGCACTACGCGGTCGTCCAGGTCCACACCCTGCCCGACTTCCTGGTCTTCGCCGGCCTGCCGCTCCGGCTGGTCGGCGTGCCCCTCGTGATCGATCTCCACGAGGCCATGCCCGAGTTCTTCCGAATGCGCTTCCCGGGCGCCTCGAAGCCGCTGGTCCATCGCCTGCTGGTCCTCCAGGAGAAGCTCTCGATCCGCCTGGCGCGCGCCGCGATCACGGTCAACGACGCACTTGCCGCGCGCCTGGTCGGGTTGGGCGTCCCGGCCGACAAGATCACCGTCCTGCTCAACGCGCCGTCCCTCGAGCGCTTCGACCGGGCGGCGCAGCCTGAGCGTCCATTCATGGCCGACGGCACGCTCCGGCTGGTCTACGCCGGCGCCCTGACCCCGACCTACGAGCTGGACGTGGCGCTGCGCGGCGTGGCCGGCCTGGCGACCGCCCGGCCGGACCTGCCGTTCCGGTTCGACGTCTACGGCCGGGGCGACTCCGAGGACCGGCTCGCAGCCCTGGCCGCCAAGCTCGGGATCGCCGATCGGGTCACCTTCCACGGCCGGATCCCGATCGAGGCGGTGCCCGCGGCGATCGCGGCCGCCGACATCGGCCTGGCCCCGACCCGGCGTGACGAGTTCACCGACTTCTCGCTGTCGACGAAGATCTTCGAGTACGGGGCGATGGGCAAGCCGGTCGTCGCCTCGGGCCTGCCGATGGTCGAGCGCACGTTTCCGGCCGGCTCGGTGGGTACCTACGAGGCGGGCGATGCCGGTGCACTGACCACGGCCGTGCTGGCGATCGTCGACGATTCGGCGGCGCGCGTGGCGGCCGTGGAGCGGACGCTGGCCCGCATCCAGGCGCTGTCCTGGGAGCACGAGGCGGACCGGTTGGCGGCGTTGATCGACCGCCTCGCCCGCGACGTTCCGGCGGCGGCTCGGTGAGCGCCGTGTGGGCGAGGCGTCGCGAGCAGGTACGGTACGATGTCGGACCGCCACGGCGCGGCCGGCGATCGGGCCCGGCGTGCCTCCCAGAGGACCATCGACTCGAATGACGCAACGTGTCAAACCGGCCACGCCCCGGCCTCGACGATCGTCGACCGACCGGTCCAGCCGGCGAACCCTGTACCTGAACATCGGCTTCCTGGTCGTCATCCTGGTCGGCGCCGCGACCCTGATCGGGGCGGCGATCGCGTCCTATGCCGGCGCCCACTGGGCCGAGGTGGCCAACGTCAACGGCGTCTCGATCAACCGCGACCAGGCCCAGTCGGTGGCCGACGTCGAGCTCTTCAAGCTGACCTACCAGGTCTCGCAGCTGCGCGACGACCTGGCCGCCGGCCGGATCAGCCAGGCGGACTTCGACAGTGAGAACAGCGCCATCTCGAGCCAGCAGCAGAACGTCTCGAGCGCCGTCGTGGACACGATGGTCGACGACGAGCTCCAGCGCCAGCTCGCCCAGAAGCAGGGGATCACGGTCACCGACGCCCAGATCGATGCCCGGCTGACCCAGGATGCGACCCTCGCCGATGCGCGCCACGTGCTGATGATCCAGGTCACCCCGACGCCCACCGGCACGGGCGGGACGGTGGTTGACGCCGACAAGACGAAGGCCCAGCAGGCGGCCCAGACCGCCCTGACCCAGCTCCAGGCGGGCACCGCCTTCGCGACCGTGGCCAAGCAGTTCTCGACCGATACGACCGCCTCGACCGGCGGCGACATCGGCTGGATCCGCCAGGCGACGGCCTCCCAGGACGCCAACTTCGTGACGGCCATCTTCGCCCTGCCGGCGTCCGGCGGCCTGACCGGCGTGATCACCGGGACCGATGGCTCGTACCTCATCGGCAAGGTGATCGCCGATTCGCCGGCGACCGTTGATCCCACCTTCCAGCAGCGGATCAAGGATGCCGGCATCAGCCTCGACGACTACCGGGCAGTGACCAGGTCGCTGCTGATCGACGAGGCCCTGTCGGCCAAGGTCACCAACGACGCGATCACCCTGCCGTCGATCCAGCGCGAAGTCTCCGAGATCAAGATCGACACCAGCGGCTACACCGGCCCCGGCCCGCAGGTGCGCGCCCGGCACATCCTGTACACGCCCGGCAACCAGGATCCATCGGCCAGCCCGGTCGCCTCGAACGATCCCGGCTGGGCCGTCGCTCAGTCCGAGGCGGAGGTCACCTACAACAAGCTCAAGGCGTACGTCGGCACGGCCGAGGAGGCGACCCAGTTCGCCCAGATCGCCACGACCGACAGCAAGGACACCGGCTCGGCGACCGACGGCGGCCTGCTGCCCTACTACGACGCCGGCTCCGGCCTCGATCCCGCCTTCGCGGCGGCGATCTTCGCCTCCGGGGTCAAGGCCGGCGACCTGCTCCCGCCGGTGCGCAGCCAGTTCGGCTGGCACGTGATCCTGATCGACTCGATCCGGCCGGCGCCGACCGAGCGGGCGGCCGACCTCCAGAAGCAGGCCTCGGTGGCCGGCGCCAATTTCGCGACGCTGGCCACGGCGAATTCCGACGCAACGGATGCGCTCCAGGGTGGCGACATGGGCTGGATCGCCCGGGACCAGCTCTCGGCCGAGCAGGAGAACGCGATCTTCGCTTCGCCGGTCGGCAGCGTGAGCCAGGTCTGGACCCTGTCCGACGGGCTGTATATCTTCAAGGTCAGCCAGGAGGCCAGCCGGGTGCCCGATGCCAGCCAGGCCGCGACCCTCAAGGATTCGGCGTTCGGCAACTGGTATGCCCTCCAGAAGTCGAAGGCGACCATCACCGGCCCGGACGTGACCCCGGCATCGACCGGGCCGTAAGCGGTCGGCCATGCTCGACGCCCTGCTCGCCGAGGCCAGGCTGCGCTGGGGACTCGACGCCTCCGCCGGGTTGCAGGTGGCGGCCGCCGAGCGCTTGATCGGGACACCGATCGAGGCCAGCCGGCCGCTGATCATCGTGCCCCTGGCCACCCTGTCGGCAGCGCCGGCGCCCGACGGAACGCCGATCGACCGGGCCCTCGCCGGCCGCCACGCGCCGGCCGGCCGCGACCCGCTGACCCTCCTTGCCCGGCTCTATCCGGCCGGCCATCCCGTCGGCCGCTTCGGCCAAACGGCCGAAACCACGGTCGGCGCCTTGACCAACGACGACCTCCGCGCGGCGCTGTACATCGGCCCGCTGGCGCCCGAGCTGGCCAGCGCCGGGCCCTGGTCGATGCCCTGGATCAGCCATCGCCTGCGCCAGCCCGACGGTTGCCCGTGGGATCGCGAGCAGACCCACGAGTCGCTCCGCAAGCACCTCCTCGAGGAGGCCTATGAGGTCTACGACGCCCTGGCCGACGGCCCGACGCCGGCCCTCGCCGAGGAGCTCGGCGACCTGCTCCTCCAGGTGATCCTGCACGCCCAGCTGGCCGCCGAGGCCGGGGTCTTTGACCTGGCCGACGTCCAGGCCGCCCTGGCGACCAAGATCGTGCGGCGCCATCCCCACGTCTTCGGCACGGCGGTCGCCCGGACGGCCGGCGACGTGAACCGGCAGTGGGAGCAGATCAAGGCCGACGAGCGGGCCGGCGCCGCAGCCCGGGCGGCCGGTGACGCCCCGGATGCCCCCGAGGCGCCGGAGGCTCGGCCCCGGAAGGGTGCCCTGGACGGGATCGGCCGCTCGCTGCCAGCCCTTGCCGCGAGCCAGGAGATGCAGGAGCGGGCCGCC
>Ga0070731_10004507_pt1 | contig 11943 bp, 8 predicted proteins | sample Coa_R1_2_FD_66448 | JGI IMG/M metagenome (GOLD analysis project Ga0070731, IMG submission 66448) | Surface soil microbial communities from Centralia Pennsylvania, which are recovering from an underground coalmine fire - Coalmine... | ecosystem: Environmental > Terrestrial > Soil > Unclassified ... | reverse complement strand
ATTCGGAGTGGGCGTTCGGCTACATCTCGGGCCAGATTCAGAACCTCGTGATCCTGGTTTTGCCCGCTCTGGTGGCAAACTCGTTGTGTCTAGCGCAAGAGAAAGGTACGATGCGCACACGAGGCGTCTAACTGAAAATTCCGTTGAGTACATGGAAATGGGTCAGGCGCAGTCCTCAAGGAGCCCTGAAGCTATGCGAAAAAACTGGATGCTCGTTATTTTTGTACTCACCGTGGCGTCGTTTGCTTCCGGTCCTCTCTTCGCTCAGGATCAAGAGCAACCTAATCCGGCCCAGCAGAGTGGCGCTGCACGGCCACAGATGCGCGGCCCTGCACCACCAGTGCCCGGCCCTCCCCACGATCCCCACGACTTGACGGGAGTGTGGGACGGTCGCCGCGGCTACGGCGGCGCCACTTTCCGCGGACCGGGGCCAGAGCTCACCGAATGGGGGAAGCAGCAACTTAAATTGGCCAAGCCTTCCAACAATGGCGCGTACGGCCTCAAGGAGACGAACGATCCAATCCTCACCGCTTGCTTGCCAACGGGAACTCCCCGCATCTACCTCCAGCCGGTTCCAATGCAGGTGATACCGACTCCCAAAGAAGTCATTTTGCTCTACGAGCATGATCATACGGTGCGCTACGTTTTCACCGACGGGCGCAAGCATCCCGAGGACATCACGCCCACCTACATGGGCCATTCCATCGGCCGCTGGGACGGCGACATTTTCGTCGTTGATACAGTGGGCTTTAACGACAAGACATGGCTCGATCGCAGTGGAGAGCCGCACAGCGATCAGCTTCACGTCGTCGAGCGTTTTCACCGGATCGATCAGAATAATCTGGAACTCGACATCACGATGGAAGACCCGAAAGCCCTGGCCAAACCCTGGAATGTGCACTTCGGATTTGCCTTGCATCCGGACTGGGACATCCTGGAGTCCGCGTGCCCCGACAACGCCTCGTTTGTAAATTTCGAGAAGTAGCTAAACATCTCTTATATTTCTGAGTCCAAAACGAAAAGGCTGAACAACCAAAGCTGCGCCGTTCCGCCGCCAACGTGACGGGCCCTCGGCGGCGAGCCTGTTTATTGTTGCATCTCACATGCGACGAAGGGCGATTGCGTGGCGTCAGGGCCGCATGTATTTTATTTCTGTGGTATCTAACGAAATGAGATTGCTGAAACACAGGTCTCTGTGCCTACTCCTGATCAGTTTGTGCGCGGCTTGTTCCGCGCGCGCCCAATCACAAGTACCTCAGGCGGAAGCTAATTCCTTTGTCGCGGAATATGTGGCCGCGTATAACTCGAAGAATGCGGCCCGGTTGCAGGCGCTCTATGATTTCAAGTCGCGTGCGTGCTTCACCGGCGAGGGCAAAGATTTCTATGAAGGCGCGATGGAGGTCATGTGGCGGAATCCGATCCCGGCGAAATACACATTTTCCGTTTCCGCAATCAATGAAATGAATATGAAGGCGATGGAATCGTTCGGGCGGTTTGCGCTGAAGCCGACGCGCGAGCTGCACATCGACTACCAGGAAGGCGATGATGTTGGGGGCGTGGTGGTCTACCTGGTGCGCGAAAACGGCCGCTGGCGCGCCGACCAGCCCTGTGCCTCGGAACAATCGTTGAAGCAGTTTCGGGATGACGCGCCGGCGCGTAAGGAGCGCGAAGCCCACTATAAGTCGCTTGCCGACGCAATCCAGGAGCCGGTGCGCTCCCAGTTGATCGCGCTGCTTCGCGAGCACAAGACCGCCCAAGCAATAGATCGCTATAAAGAAGCAAGTGGCCAGGACGTCCAAACCGCAATGCTCGTGATCAACCAACTTGCAATCGAACCGAAGCACTAAGAGCGATCGACTCCTCTGAGGAAGACCGCATTGCCCGCAACCAGCCCACGGTGGCAAGGCAGGGAGCCTCTGCGCTTGACGAGGATGAGCAAAACGGCGTTGCTGAATCCTCTTTGCTACTCCCTTCCCGCTGGTTTTCAACGGATCGCAAGAGGGCAGCGACACCCTATTCGACGAGAACCCTGACTCCGCAAAAGCAGGCACCTCGGAGGGCGGCTAATCCCAGTTCCCGAAAGGCCTCACGGGAGTTGAGTCAGCCTCTATTTGATTTAGTTTTCTTTTGAACAGTCCCGCGGCGGGCTTGCCTAGTACGATACGACCGGACCGTTCAAATAAGCGGCGGAGGTATTCGAAATCATCAATCACGGTTTAATCCGAACGGATGACACTCTAACAAGTCGGGCACTGCCGTTCATGGTAGGCTATTTATCTCAGCGAGCGGTTTGAGAAAGGTCATGATGGCACCCTGGAATGTTTCTCGCCGAGAACTTCTGAAGCTAGGCAGTGCTACCGCAGGTGTTGCATTAGCGTCTTCGGTATTAAGTGGTTGCGGTGGTTCTGCGTCCAACAGTTCGCCCATTCTATCAGCTTGTACAAAACTATCGGACGTGGAGCACGTCGTCATCTTCGTCCAGGAAAATCGGTCATTCGACCACTATTTCGGAAGCTACAGGGGCGTCCGCGGATTCTCCGATCAGAGCTTAGCCTTTCAGCAACCTTACCCGGAAAACGCGAACAATGCGCCGGTCGGCAAGTTATTGCCCTTCCATCTGGACACATCCATCATGAATGCTGCCTGCACTCACGACATTACTCACGACTGGGTACCCCAGCATCAGAGCTGGGACAATGGCGCAATGGATGGCTTCGTCACTTCACGTCTTGCAATCAATGCTAACGACGCAATCCTGACCATGGGTTACTACAACCGCGCCGATCTGCCCTTTTACTATGCGGTGGCTGACGCATTCACGATTTGCGACAACTATTTCTGCTCTGTAATGGGCCCCACGGATCCGAATCGCCTTTATACAATGGCGGCTTCGATCGACCCGGATGGGAAAAATGGCGGACCTCTGATTCAAACTTTGGTTGGGAATCGATCGTCGTTCTACGGCCGCCTGACATTTACCACGATGCCAGAGCAGCTCGAAGCGCGCGGGATTTCCTGGAAAGTTTACACGTCTCCAGATGAGAATTTGTTGGGCGGCATTCTATCGGACAATGTTCTTCCCTACTTTAAGAATTTTCAAGATCCCTCGTCGGTCCTGTACCAAAAGGCGTTCGGACCACAGTTTCCGGCGGATTTTCTTTCCGATTTAGTTTCCGGGAATTTGCCCCAGGTTTCCTGGCTGATTGGATCCGTCGTAACCTCCGACCACCCGCCCGCACCTTCGTCATTTGGCGAAAGCGAACTATCTTTGATTATCGCTGCGTTAATGGCAAATCCGGCGCAGTGGGCGAAGACCGTGCTCTTTGCAACTTATGACGAGAACGGCGGATTTTTTGACCACGTCGCACCGATTACGGCGCCGCCGGGCACACCTGGTGAATTCATCACGGTACCCGCTGTTCCTGATCCCACTGCGGCGGGGACTCCTCCAATCTCCGGGCCGATTGGATTGGGGTTTCGAGTCCCCATGTTGGTTATCTCTCCGTTTAGTCGAGGTGGATTCGTGTCATCGGATCTTTTCGATCACACTTCCATATTGCGATTTTTGGAGTCGCGGTTCGGGGCCGAAGTGCCGAACCTGAGCGCTTGGCGTCGCGCAACAGTCGGCGATCTCACGAGTGCGTTCAATTTCAAATCTCCCGACCGATCGATTCCGATTCTTCCTTCCCCGCTTCCCGCAATCCCCCAGATAATTCAGGCATGCACGACGAATCTCGCCGGCACAATACCGCCTACGATACCGAACCCCCAGAGCACTCCGACTCAGGAGAGCGGAACAGGATCCAAACCCAGTGGTGTCTGCTAGCTCATATATTATCGTCATTGCTAGGGACTGGGCTCTCTGACAGTTCGTAAGAGCCGCAGCTATCGGCGGGTTGAAATCATCCTCATCGAGAATGCCGACATCACATTAATTCCGGAACACGTTCGTTCGGATAACGGACCAGAGTTTGAGGCCAAGGAACTAAGGAAGTGTCTGGGCCAGGTAGGAACCGGGACGCTGCACTTCGAACCCGGAAGTCCGCGGGAGAACTGCTGCTGCGAAATCTTTAAGGGCAAGCTGCGAGGTGAGAGCCTGAATGGGGAGATTTGCTAATCGCAGAAAGAATCGCAAGTCGTGATCGAGCAGTGGCGAGTGGATTACAATACGACGAGACCGCACTCGGCGCTGGCCTAAAGGCCGACGCGCCCCGAGTGGCGGCTCTCTGTTTTCAATTCGATAGTTATAAAAGTCTGACCAAATTCACGACACAACTTCTACGCAGCTTTGCGGCCGACAGAACCTTTTCTTCTCCGCTCCGCCCATCTTTTCTTCATCATCTCCGATAACTTTTTTCTTCCTTCCGCGGAAAGATGACGACCTTTCTTTTCTTTGACCAAGCTGGGAGCCCCGCGCTTTCCAGAATCAGATCTCGCCCCGTCCGTTCCCTCTAGTGCTGCGATAGCTCGATTGAGACGGTCTCTTTCTCTCTTCAACTCTGACACGATTGCCACTATATCCACGATTGCCCCCTTAATTCGCTTTCGGTTTTGGATTGAGTTTCTCCCAACTGGGACAACCATCATCTCATGAGCCTGGCGGGGTTGCCAGTTACAAACTAACTGTCATTGGCTGCGAATCGTGAGGTAATCGGAAACTGGCTTTCTGCCAAGTGACAGTTTGGGTCACATGCCGATAGGCCCGTTTCTCAAGGACTGGCCAGCCGGGAACGGTTATATTGTCATGCCCCATGACCGACACAACTAGTTCGAACAGATGTGAAAGGATTCCCGGGTAACTCCAGAGGATTAGGAACGATCGTTTGCACAGTTCCCCTAAGTATCGTTCGGGTGCGGTAACGCTTACGGCTGGATTGAAGGCAGGCGGGTTGGCAATCTTCTTTCTAGTTCCGAACCCCATCCAATTCTGGAAGCTTGCTCTGGAGGCAAATTCGTTATATCCAATGCGTGCGAAGCCTACGACACACGAGCCTAAGGCATCCGTCGGACATTCCGGCTGAAGACCAATCGTTCGGCTAATCCGTTCGGATTGCAATGTAAAACCGGCCGGGCATGACCCGGCCCAACGTTAATTTCGAAAAGGAGAGTTCACTACATGAAGCGATTCAGCATGCTGTCATCATTTATTTTGCTTGGCGCGGTGAATGTCGCCGGAGTGCTCTTGCCGCAGAATGCCCAAGCTCAGATTTCCACCAAGGAGCAGATTGCCCAACAAACGGAGCTTGAAAAAACCATTCCAAAGATGCAGATCACTGACGAATACCTTGACCTCCTCATCCCCGACATGACGATGGGCGAAACGATGGGGGTTTCCACGAATTCGAAAGGTCACCTGTTTGTATACTCGCGCACGAATCCTCAGGGAATTGCCCGCGGGGGAACGGCCGCGATGCTGTTCGAGTTCGACCAAAACATGAAATATGTCAAACAGTGGGGTCCGCATAACTATGCCGCGTCCTTTGCGCACTCTGTCCGCGTCGATAAAGAGGACAACGTGTGGATGGAAGACGAAGGCTCCGGAATGATCATCAAGTTTAATCCGCAGGCTGTGCCTAAGGCGCAGTTTGGCCGGACGCCGGAAGCCATCGATTACCTCGAGGAATTTCTCGAACACGGTGGCACGGGATTCAACAATGCCGGGGGGCGGCCCCGGGACCCACATCCCGTAGGAAGAATCGGCACATTCGACCGTCCAACCGATTTGACTTGGGATTCGCAGGGCAATGTCTATGTGTCCGACGGCTACGGCAACTCGCGCATCGTCAAGATAACCCCGGGCGGCCATTGGCTGAAGGAAGTGGGAACCTACGGCACCGGCCAGGATCAGTTCAGGATTCCGCATAGCATCGCCGCAGACGCCCAGGACACCATTTACGTTGGCGACCGCAATAACAGCCGCATCCAGGTTTATGACAGTGACCTAAACTATAAGAAAACCTACACCGGGATGGGTTCGCCGTGGGGGATCTGCATAAGCCCGGGCTCTCCCCAATACCTGTTTAGCGCCGACGGAACCACGGGCAAAATCTACAAATTGAGTTTGGATGGAAAGGTGCTCGGCTGGGCGCAGACCAGTCTGGGTCGCGGCGAGGACGACAATGGCCGCCTGGTCCACGAAATCACTTGCCCGTCCGCCAACCTTCTCTACCTGGGCTCCGCGGTCCTGTGGAACGTGCAGAAAGTCACGATTCATTAAAGCCGGCAAGGCTGAATTCAACAAGTGGAACGGGGACGCAAGCCGGTCCGGCTTGGCAATGAGGAGAAGAACACGGACCGCAATCCGAAAAGTACGGACTAGTCCTCGGTTGCTCCTTGAGTTTATTTTTGCTGGTTATTGAACCATCCATTCCGCTCGGATTGCCGGTGCCGCGTCCGGACCGCGACTGGTACCGGGTCTCCCGCCGAGCACGTAGAGTCCTCCTTTCGAAGTGACAACGCTCGGCGCATTAGTGCCCGGGGATCTTCTACTGGACAGTGACGTTGACGGTAGTGGTATGGGAAACCGCCCCTGACTGCGCTGTCACTGCGATCGCTGCAGTCCCTCGGTTCGTTTGTCCATTCGTGCTGTACCCGCCGCAAGAAACCAGAGTGAGCGCCAGAGTAATCACCGTCAGCGCCCCGGCGGCAACTCTTAGAAATGCTAAGCGAGGCCTGCTTCCCACCTTCTTGAGCGAGGCCAGGACGCCGATGAGTCCCAGACTCGTCAGAACGAACCCGGAGCCCGGCAAACCCAGCGTCTGCCCAAAACGATTGACGTTGGCGGAGGTAGTCACCGTCAGCATGGTGCTGGCGGCGGCCCCGTTTGGCGTGACCATGGGCGGATTAAAGGCGCACGTAATCCCTGTCAGCGCCGGACACGAGAAGGTGACTGGATCCGCGAATCCTCCAGAAGGGGTGACTGTAATGTTAAAGATGGTTGACTGGCCCGCCGTTACTGTCGCAGCCGGTGGAGTTGCGCCCACGGAGAAATCCTTGCCTGCGACCGTGGTGGTTACAGCTGCTGAAGTGCTGGCGGCAAAACTCGGGTCGCCAGCAAATGACGCCGTAAAATTGTGAGTGCCGGCAGCCAGAGTGTTGATCGTCAGTGTCGCGACACCAGCCGCGTCCAGCCGGCCTGCTCCTATCCCTGTGTTTCCGTCGAAAAACTCAATCTGTCCCGTAGGCGTTCCTCCAGTTGAGCGAATCGTCGCAGTCAAAGTCACCGGCGATCCTGAGGCTGCGTTCGCGGGCGCCGCAAGATTCAGCGTCGTAGCCGGCCCCGCGACTTGCACTTCTGCCTGGGAGCTGCTCGGCAGGAATGTGGCATCCCCCAAATACTTGGCACGGATAGTATGTGCGCCGGTGCCGTTGAGGATTACGGGGAAGACGATCATTCCGTTCGCGAGTCCCACACTTTCAGTCGGTACGTCGCCATCTTGTACAGCGACCAGCCCTGTCGGAGTTCCCGGATTGCCCGGTCCGGCGGAAACCGTCACCGTAACCGGTGCGGGAATACCCGCCGGGGTGGGGGGAACGGATACTCTGGTTGTGCTAACCAGGCCAGGGCTGATTGCTCCGAACAAGCCATCCTGCCCGTCGTTGGGTCCTGCGGTAAAGTAAAGCGTGTTTGAGTCCCCAGACCCGTCGGATCGGAATGTCAAGGCATGAAGCCCGGTGTTGACGATCGCGTTTCCCTCTCCATCCTGAATTTGGCCGATAATATTTCCAGTCTGTGCGGCAAATGCGTTGATGGTCCCATCTCCGGCGTTGCCAATCAGGATTGTCCCACTAAAAGGGCCGAAGTTGGCGCTGGCCAGGGCAATCCCCCAAGGTGCGTTTAAGGGCCCGCCTGTGGCGAACCGCCGGACAAAATTACCGGCCGTGTCGAAGACGCTTACGATGCCGTTACCCGAGCCAAAGACTGGATTTTGCTTCCCGGCGTCCTGCAAAGCGTAGGTGATGAAGATCTGGTTTCCAATGACTTGCATCCCGTAAGGAGCAAATCCAGCAGGCAAATTCGGATCGGTGAACGATCCTGGCGGCGCCAATGGGGCAAAATGAGTTGTATAAGTTTCGATAAGGCCGCTGTGGAAATTGGCAACAGCCAGGAATGGCGCGCAACAATCGGGCGTCAGGATCGCCAGCGCGGTGTAAACCGCGCCCGCAGACTGATGGTCAAGCGCCAGTGTCGCTTCCGGAAGAAAATTTCCGTTCGCATCGGGACCCCAAAAATAGATGTCTCCCTCGCGGGTTGCCATGAGGAATGGCTGGTTGAGGTTTCTCCCTCCAAAGAACGAGTTCGGATCGGCAACGATTCCGATTGGCGAATCGTGCCCAGCGACGGGACCCGGGACGGTGAAGCTCGCGGGAGAGGCGCCGGCGCCAGTGGCGTCGTGCACGGTTACACGCCCGTTCTCGGGATTGGCGATGAAGAAAGGTCGCCCTGGCAGGAACGCCATCCCCCAGGAATTTTTCAAAGACAGGTTCACCTGGTTTGCGAACCCCTGCGCGTTTACATCGGACGCCAGATTGGTCTGCTTGTAAGCGACCGTCTGGGCCGAGGCGCCGGTTGCAGCCAGAACGAATACAGAAACAAACATCACGAATTGTCGACGAATAATCTCGCGCTTCATTGAACCGCCTCCTTAGAGCGGGCGCATGCGGCCTTCTGGTTGTTTATTATTTCTCACTAATATATATCTTCAGTACTCTTGATTGAATATTTACTCAGGCCCCTCTCACAAACAAACAATTTCCAGTCGCGCGGTTGGATGATCTGTCGCTCCCGCGCTGGAGCTTTCAATCGCGTATAAAACTCCTGTCGACGAATTCACGCCATGCCCCGCCGGGAAAAGCAGCACGCCGAGCACTCAGGGTTCCAGCGAAGCGACACATCCTGGAACCCTGAGGCACAGCGCGAGTAAGAATCGCCTCAAGACCGCTCTTCTATTACGGTTCGTCGATTTCGTTGACCTCGGAGGCGACGGATACGAGCGTGCCAAACGTTCCATCGTTCTCCTTATTAGGTCCGGACGTAAAGAACAGCGTGTTGTACGGACCAGAATTGGCGTTCCCCGCGCCGAAGCCCAAAGCCCACAGGCCATCGATGCTCAGAATCGAGTTGTCGGGTTTTCTCATGAGTCCGAGGAAGCGGCCGTTGACCGGATTGAACGCGGCGATCTGCCCGCTGCCAAACATACCCACGAGCAACGAGTGGCTGAATTCACCGAATTCCGCGGGTGCCAGTGCCATGCCCCAGGGCGCGTTGAACCATGAACCAGTCTGCAGGTGCGCCTCGCGCTTGCCCGCAGTGTTGTATACCTCCACGAAACCCAGGCCGGCGCCGTCTACTTCGTCATGTTTTTGGCCATCCTGCTTGGCATACGCGACATAAAGGTTGGTGCCGATAGCCTGCACATTGAAGGGAGCGAAATCGCGCCTGCGCTCGTTGGAATCGCCGTCCTTGTGATCGCGGTCAAAATCGTCATCATCATTTCGGAAGGCGTGGTCATCCAGCTTCGCCGGCATAAAACTAGCGTCATAGACCTCAATTTCGCCGCTGTGGAAGTTGGCAACGTAAAGGTAATGTTTGCCGTTCAATTCGCCGATCGCGCAGCCCTTGTAAACGGCCCCAGTTTTTGAATTGTCCTTGACGATGACCGCATTGGCTCCGCCATTCCACGCCGCGATGACACCTTGTTCCGTGACAAAAATAAATTTCGCGGCCGTACTGCCGGGGATAACGAAATCGGCGGTGCCATTGGCGACCACGCCGGTGGGTTCCCCACGTTCGTTGACGCCTGGGGGAGCGGGGATAGTGACGGTAAGGGCCTTGGTTCCAATTCCGTTGTACACGGTCGCGAAACCCGAGCCATTGTCGGAAATCCACCACGGACCGGCGGCAGCGCGAGTCAAACCCCAGGAGTTTACAAGCTGGGCGTCGTGGCCATTCACCGCATTCGTGCCCACTCCGGGAATGCTCGAAACCAGATCTGTCCTGGTGTACTGCTGAGCGAACGTTGCGGATGGAACAAGCAAAAACAACAAACCAATTGCAGCGGACAATTTGCTCTTCACTGTTACTGCGTTCATTCGATCGTCTCCAGATTTAGATTTAATTAATTTTTGAAGCTATTTCATCTCCAGCTGGCCCCCGAAAAATCCTACAAAGCGGACAGACTGCAGACCCCTGCCACTGCCGCCCAATTTCTGCACACCCCTACTCACTTGAAAGGTTTGGGCCCCTTTCCAGTCCCGTGATTTCTACGCCTTCCGTTCAACCGCTCCGCGGATTGCAGAACTGTGCTGAGGGAACATTAGAGGAAGTAAATCAGTTGAGTTCAGCGCTTCGCACCCGTGACAATTCCAGGCCGCGTCTCCGGCGCGCTAAACGAATTCGGCATGAAATTCGTTCTCCTGGCATCTCTCGCGCCCCATTTCACCGAGCAATTTGCGCAGGCGGACGCGGGCCTTGTGCAATTGTGATTTTGAATTCCCGATCGATGAGCCGAGCATCGCCGCAATTTCATTGTGTTCATACCCCTCGACGTCGTGGAGCACGAAAGCCCGGCGATAGCCGTTGGGCAACTGGGCGATGGCGCGCTCGAGATTCACCCGGTCGATGGAGCCAGCCAAAGTTGCATCCTGGGCGCCGTATTCCTTTTTCTGTTCGCCGAATTCATCTCCCGTCGAACCCTCCTCCAGGGACACCGCCGGAACACTTTTTTTGCGCAGGCGCATCAGCACCACGTTCACGGACAGCCGGTGCAACCATGTGGAGAACGCCGAGTCGCCGCGGAAGGTGTGGATCTTGCGAAACACCTGTAAAAACGCCTCCTGAGCCAGTTCTTCCGCTTCGGCCGTATTCTTGATCATGCGCAGGCACAGCGAATACACGCGATGCTTGTGGAGGTGGAAGAGCGCTTCGAAGGCTTTCTCTTCTCCTCTTTGCGCCCGCTCCACCAATTCGGCGCTCGACCACACGGCTGCGGTTCGCCGAATTTCCGGATCCGAGAAACCACCTTCCCCTCTTGTGGGAATCCCTTCCTCGGCAAAATCGGCCCGGGTATCGGACGAAGAGGAGGGAATTTCACCCCTTTGCGCACCTCCGGGAGTCTCGGTGATTCTCTGGATCCCCGCTTTTGAATCTGAATAATCGCGCCTCATTCTGTTTTCTCTCTCTCGACCTGCTCGGCGATGAATGGCAAAGCATTCAGGATTTCGACCCCGCGATTTAAAAAGACCCGCAAAAAGGCGATGCCGGCACGATCCACGAATGAAATATTTTTAAGATCAAAGGTGACTCGCAAACCTTTCTTAAGCTGGGATTCACACGTTCTTTGCAGCAACTTCACCCACCGCCCGGAAATTTGACCGTCGAGGCGATATCTGACCCATTCGCCGCCCGCTTCGTCCGATGAAATCCTAAGCATTGAGCATCCCGCGCTGGAGAAAAGCACACGTCGTGCCAAACGAAAAGGGAAGCGGCATTTTTTCTAACTTATTGAACGCAGGTGATTTGCTCGGAAGCACTAATTTCGCGGCGCAGGCGCGCCACGATATTCGGTAGTTTCAACAATCTGGATTTGTGGGAACTACGATTCGCGGTAGGCGTTACGCTTGAGCCCCAGCTTTTGCATCCGGTGGCGAAGCGTATTGGGATGCAGTCCTAGAATTTTTGCCGCGCCCCGCGGCCCCTCGACGACGCCCCCAGTTTGCTTCAGGATCGCGACGATATGGCCGCGCTCCACCTCTTCCAATGTAGCGGGTGCGGCTAGCGCCGCAGGGAAAGTTTCCACGACCTCCGAAGGTGGATCGTCAATCGTTGCGGAGTCTGGAGGCGTAAGAACGGGAATGAGGCCGGGTTCGAGTTCAAGGACTGAACTTTGCGACAAGATCACGGCTCGCTCGATAATGTTTTGCAATTCCCGGATATTGCCGGGC
>Ga0070731_10004506_pt1 | contig 11944 bp, 9 predicted proteins | sample Coa_R1_2_FD_66448 | JGI IMG/M metagenome (GOLD analysis project Ga0070731, IMG submission 66448) | Surface soil microbial communities from Centralia Pennsylvania, which are recovering from an underground coalmine fire - Coalmine... | ecosystem: Environmental > Terrestrial > Soil > Unclassified ... | reverse complement strand
TTCCGGCCGATCGGCCGGCCGAACACGACGCGCTCCTTGGCATAGGCGGTGGCGCGGGCGAGCGCGGCGCGGCCGAGTCCGATCGCCTCCGCGGCGACCAGAATGCGCTCGGGATTAAGTCCGTGCAGGATGTATTCGAAGCCGCGGCCCTCCTCGCCGATGCGGTCGGCGACCGGCACTTCCAGGCCGTCGATGAAGAGCTCGTTGGAATCGACCGCCTTGCGTCCCATTTTCTCGATCTCGCGCACCGTGACGAAGCGGCGGTCGAGCGCGGTGTAAAACAGGCTTAGGCCCGCGGCAGGCTTGCCTTGTCCGATCGGCGAAGTGCGCGCGAGAATGAGCATCTTGTCCGCGACCTGCGCCGTGGAAATCCAGATCTTGGCGCCGTTCACGATATAAATGTCGCCGCGGCGTTCCGCCCGCGTCTGCAGCTTTGCAGTTTCCAGTCCGGCGTCCGGCTCGGTCACCGCGAAGCAGGCTTTCTCCTCGCCGGCGGCGATCGGCGGCAGCATGCGGGCTTTTTGCGCCTCGGTGCCGTAAACGACGACCGGGTTGAGGCCGAAAATATTCATATGCACGGCCGAAGCGCCGGACAGGCCGGCGCCCGACGCGGTGATCGCTTGCATCATGACCGCGGCTTCGGTGACGCCGAGGCCCGATCCGCCATAGGCTTGCGGGATGCACACGCCGAGCCAGCCGTCGGCGGCCAGCGCGCGATAAAACTCTTGCGGAAACTTTCCGTCGCGGTCGCGCTTGAGCCAATAGTCATCGTCAAAGCGCGCGCAGATCTTTTCGACCGCGGCACGCACCGACAGCTGGAGTTCCGAGAGGGCGAAGTCTATGGCAGTTGCTCCGGAGCAGCTGCGCAACGTAACCTGAATTAAGCGGATGCGAAATCCGCGCTGCCTGCGGATACTCAGACTTGGTCCAAGGGGTCGTAGCTCAAGCCCCAGTGCTTTGCCGCGTACCAGCATCGCGCCACGTCGATCGGTTCCCTCCAGCGCAAGCTCTTGATGAATTCGATGCCGCCGCGTTCGAATGCGGCATGTAGCGCCAGCTCGGAATCGGCGTCGCCGGCCAGTTCCCCTTCGGCGCAGACGTAATAGGCCGGATAGAGCCAACGTGCCGCGAGCCCGTTCGCCCGGCGTTCGACCAACAGCGCGGCGCCCTGCGCCGCGTGGCGCGGAAAACGCGCGCGCAGGTCCGGATGCGGGACGCCAAGTGAGAACAGAAGCTTGCCGTTCGGCGCCAGATGGTCGATCCATGACGCCGCCGGTGCGGCGACGCCGAAATTAACGTAGATGCGGTCGACCAGCTCTGTCGGGGTCCGCGCGCCGTCGGCGTTGACCACGACGACGTTGCGCCGGGCGGCGAGATTGTCGCGCGCCCGCGCCGCATCGACCTCGTAAGCGGTCACCCGGCCGTCACGCCCGACGAGCTCGGCCAGCATGGCTGTGTAATATCCTGTGCCCGCGCCGATCTGGGCGACGTGCTGCCCCGGTTCGACGGCGAGGTCGTGCAGCATCTTGACGTGTAGAGACGGGCTGCCGTTGTTGACGCCGCGCTCCGGCGCCAACGCGATCACCACGTCCTGGTAGATGCAAGCCGGGTCGTTGCGGGGTAGCGTGAATGGCTGCGGCCGAATGACGAGTTGCCACGGCTCCGACCCTAGAAAGTCCTCGCGGCGGACCGATGCGAAGGCGCTCTCGATCCGCTCGTCGTGCACATTTGCGATCGCCATCATCTGGCGCGCAAACGCCCGTCGCACCACCGCAAGCTCGGCTTCGTCGAAATCCGTCAGCGCTGTCTCGTTCACTCCGCCGCCTGCATGTCGTCGGCCGCGTCGATGAAACCGCCGGCCTGATGTCGCCACAGCGTGGCGTAGTGACCGCCATGGGCGATCAGTTCGCGGTGCGAGCCCTGCTCGACGATGCGGCCGTGTTCGAGCACGACCAGGCGGTCCATCTGCGCGATGGTGGAGAGCCGGTGCGCGATGGCGATCACGGTCTTGCCCGCCATCAGCGTGCCGAGGCTCGACTGGATTGCGGCTTCGACCTCGCTGTCGAGCGCCGAAGTCGCCTCGTCGAACACCAGAATCGGCGCATCTTTGAGGATCACGCGGGCGATGGCGACGCGCTGGCGCTGGCCGCCGGACAGTTTGACGCCGCGCTCGCCGACATGGGCGTCGTAGCCGCGCCGGCCTTGCCAGTCTTCAAGATCGAGAATGAAGTCGTGGGCGTGGGCGAGCCTTGCCGCGCGTTCGATCTCCTCGTCGCTCGCCGCCGGCCGGCCGTAGCGGATATTGGCGCGGATCGAGCGGTGCAGGAGCGAAGTATCCTGCGTCACCACCGAGATTTGCGTGCGCAGCGATTCCTGCGTCAGGTCGGAAATATCCTGGCCGTCGATGGCGATCGAGCCGCCTTCGAGATCGAAGAAGCGCAACAGCAGATTGACCACCGTCGATTTGCCGGCGCCGGAGCGGCCGACCAGGCCGACTTTCTCGCCGGGATGAATCGTCAGGTTGAAATTCTGCAGCACCCCGATCTCGCGGCCGTAGCCAAAGCTCACGTCCTTGAAATCGATGCGGCCGGCGGCGACCGTCAGCGGCTTGGCGTTGACGGGATCGGGCAATTGCAGCGGCTGCGCGATGGTCAGCATGCCTTCCTGCACCACGCCGATATCCTCGAATATTTCGGTGATGCGCATGGCGATCTGGCGCGACATGTTGGTGAGCTGCAGCGTCAATGGCAGCACCATGGCGATGACGCCGACCTCGACCTCGCCGTAGCGCCAGAGCAGCAGCGCCAGTGCGCCCGATCCGGCGATCAGCAGCGCATTGAGCGCGTCGAGAATGCTGCCGAAGGCGGTGAGCAGGCGCTGCGCCGCCTTGAACAGGTCGATATGGCGGTCGACGGCGTTGCGCACATATTGATCCTCTTCGCTGGGCCGGGCGAACAGCTTGACCGTGAGGATGTTGGTGTAGCTGTCGACGATGCGCCCCATCAGCGTCGAGCGCGCGATGGAACTCACCTTCGAGCGCTCGCGCATGCGCGGCACGAAGAAGTACAGCAGCGCGGCGTAGCTTGCGAACCACAGCAGGATCGGCACCGCGAGCCAGCGGTCGGCCGCGGCCGTCATGCCGATGGCGGAAAAGCCGTACACTATGATGTACCAGACGGTGGTGATGGTCGCGGTCAGCGTCGAGCGCACCGACGGCCCGGTCTGCATCACGCGGTTGGAAATTCTCCCGGCAAAATCGTTCTGGAAGAACGCCCAGCTCTGCCGCACCACGTGCCAGTGCGACTGCCAGCGGATGAGGCCGGTGAACGGCGCGGCGATGGCCTGGTTGGTGATGAGGTAGCGTGTCAGCGTCACCGCCGGACGCACGATCACCACCACGATCGCCATGCCGGCGAGCCACGGCCAGGCGACAGCGAGGAACCGGTCGGGCGGCGTCTTGGTCACCATGGTAACGACGCGTCCCATGAACCACGGCACGGCGCTGTCGCTCAGTGCGACGCAAAGCTCCACCACGAACAAGGCGGCGAACAGCCACTTCGCCTGACGGGCAAAGTGCCACAGGAAGCCGAGCAGTCCCGGCGGCGGCTCGGGATGTTCCGGCGCCGCCGTCGGCGTCAAAAATCGCTCGAAAAGTGCGAACATTTTCGGATGGTTACAGGTGCCGTCTACATGGCGTCAACAGTCGCGCCGATCAAGCCGCGCATTGGCTTTCACAGCCGTCATGGCAGCGTCCCTGACCTTTTAGCGGCCGCGACCGCGTGTCATCGTCGTGGCGGGAAAACATCGGGGGAACGCCATGAAACGCGGCGGGTTTATCGGTGCGCTCGTGGTGTTGTTGGCGAGTGCGCTGGTAGCGCTCGCGGACAATTATCCGTCCCGCCCGGTCGCGCTGCTGGTCGGCTTTCCGCCCGGCGGTCCGACCGATACGCTGGCGCGCATCCTGGCGGACGCGATGAAGCCCTCGCTCGGCCAGACCATCGTTATCGAAGACGTGACTGGCGCCGGCGGCACCATTGCAACCGGCCGCGTCGCTCACGCCAACCCGGACGGTTATACGATCGGTATCGGCAACTGGACGAGCCATGTCGGCTCGCCGGCGATGTACCCGCTCGATTACGACATCCTGAAGGACCTGCAGCCGATCTCGCTGCTGACCTCGTCGCCGTTGTGGATCCTCGGCAAAAATGCGTTGCCGCCGAACACGCCGGCCGAGCTGTTTGCCTGGCTGAAGGCGCAATCGAAGCCAGTCACATTCGGGACGGTCGGCGTCGGCAGCCCTCCGCAACTTATCGGTATCGAGCTTGCCAAAGCGCTCGGAGCCCACTTTCAATATGTGCCTTATCGCGGCGCCGCGCCGGCGATGACGGATCTGATTTCCGGTCAAATCGACATGGCCTGTTTGGAAGCATCCGGAAGCTATCCGAATGTGGCGGCCGGCCGATTTAAAGCCTTCGCAGTTACGACAGACCAACGCTGGCCGAAATCGCCCGATACGCCGACGTTGAGTGAAGCCGGCGTGCCGGGAGTAAGTTTGGCGTTCTGGCATGGTCTGTGGGCGACCGAGGGAATACCCCAACCGGCCGTCAAAAAGCTCGATGCCGCCGTGCAGGCGGCGTTGGCCGACCCGGCCACCCGGCAGCGGATCGAAGGACTCGGCCAAGTCATCTTCCCCGCCGATCAGCAAAACCCGGCAGGGCTGCGGGCGTATCAAACCGCCGAGATCAAGAAGTGGTGGCCGGTCATCAAGGCCGCCGGCATCAAAGCCGAATAGCAAGTGAGCGCGACCCGCCGCGCTTTTCGAAAGGACGCCACAGTGAACACCATCCGCAACATCTTGGTCGCGATTGCCATTGCATTGACCGGCCTGGGCAGCGCGTCCGCACAGCCTTATCCGTCGCGTCCGATCACCATGGTCGTGCCTTATCCGGCCGGCGGCGTGACTGACATGCTGGCGCGCGTATTTGCCGAGCGCATGCAGAAACCGCTCGACCAAAGCATCGTCGTCGAGAATGCCGGCGGCGCGGCCGGCAGCATCGGCGTCGGCCGCGTCGCGCGCGCGGCGCCGGATGGTTACACCTTCGTGCTCGGCAATGCCGAGAACTTCGTCCTCAACGGCGCCGAACTGCCACTGCAATACGACGTGGTGAAAGATTTCGAACCGATCGCGCTATTGCCGTCGTATCCATTTCTGATCGTCACAACCAATTCCGTCCCGGCGAAGGATCTTCACCAGCTCGTTGGCTGGCTTAAGGCCGATGCCGCTAAGGTGACCCAAGGCACGGTCGGCGCCGGCACCATGCAGCACCTCTGCGGCCTCGCCATCCAGAACCGGATCGGCGCGCGCTGGCAATTCGTGCCTTATCGCGGCGGCGCGCCGGCGATGCAGGATTTGCTGGCCGGGCAGATCGACTTCATGTGCACGGCTTCCGGCAGTTTCCTTCCGCTGGTGCGCAGCGGGCAGATTAGAGCCTATGCGGTCACGGCCAAGACCCGCATGGCGGCCGCGCCCGATATCCCGACCGTCGACGAGGCCGGATTGGCGGGCATCTATGCCTCGGTGTGGAATGCGTTCTGGGCGCCGAAGGGCACGCCGCAAGTCATCATCGCCAAGCTCAATGCGGCGGCCGAGGACGCATTGGCCGATCCGGCCGTGCAACATCGCGTGATCGAAATGGGCCTCGACTTGCCGCCGCAGCAGCAGGCGACGCCACAAGCGCTCGGCGCTTATCAGAAAGCCGAGATCGAAAAGTGGTGGCCGATCATCAAGGCCGCGGGGATCAAGGTCGACTAGCTTTCAGCGTCACCGCGCACATTTGTCTGAGCGTGAACTTTTCGGCAAACCGGCCTCCACCCTCGGATCGAGTCCAAGGGTGAGCTTTTCAGATCATGCTCTAAAGGCGAACGATCACGGCATGGAGCGCTTGCGCGCGCGCCATGCCGATCGACACCGCGGTGGCGGCAACCAAGAGCGAAACGGCGAGCGCCAGCGTGGCGAACAATTCGACGGCGGCATTGCGTCGCCTGAAAAATTTCTGTTCGGTCATCGGGGACGCAAAACCGGCGGTCCCGCTCAGCTCAGTCATGGCGCTTCATCCTTCGCGAATCAGTTTGTGTTGCCGCAATGTCGCGCCGGACTTGGGCGAAGCCGTTGAAGAATAAAGGCGGCCCGGTGGTTTTTGGTTAATGAAGGGTTAATTCCGGAACCGCCGGCGACGATAAGCCGGCAGCGTGGCTTTGCCGCCACGCTCACATCGCCGGCATGGCGACCGCCGGCCGAAACTCCATCGCCACATGGCCCGGCTCGCTGGCGACGCGATCGAGCCAGGCGCGAATGGCCGGGAAGGTCGTTAGGTCGTAGTCGCATTGATGCGCGACGTGCGTGTAAGCATAGAGCGCGATGTCGGCGATGGTGTAGCGGTCGGCGGCGAAGTAGTCGTGCAACGCGATATGCTTTTCCATCACGCCGAGCGCGCGGTTGCCTTCTTCCATCCAGTCCTCGAACGCGTGCTGCTGCAGGTCGCGGCCGCCCTTGACCAAGGTGAGCCAGAAATAGGCCGCGCCCAGATTGGGTTCGAGACTGTGCTGCTCGAAAAACATCCACTGCAATATTTCGGCGCGGTCGATGCGATCCTCGGGCGCGAGCGGCGAGCCGCCGGCGATGTACCAGAGGATGGCGTTGGACTCGGCGAGGAAGCGGCCGGGCGCTACTTCCAAAAGCGGTACCTGGCCGTTCGGATTCTTGGCGAGAAATTCCGGCGTGTGGCTCTCGCCCTTGAGAATATCGATTTCAACGAGCCGATAGGGGATGTGCAGCTGCGCCAAGGCAAGCCGCGCCTTGTAGCTGTTGCCGGAACGTTGCATCGAGTAGAGCGTGAACATTGCCGCTTTCCAGATTCGCGTGCGGCAGTAGCGCGCGAGTATTGCGGTCTTACGACTTCAACGCGGCGATGTCATGGCGTTTCGTCCGGTGCAATGACTTCGTTGCCGCGGCCAAAACTTCGCTGCGCCGCAATATCAGGACGAACATAGCGAGCATCGCCGGAACGCCGAGCGGAATGAGGCTGACATGCGCGATGCTGCGGGCGCCGAGCGGCATCAGCCACAGCACAGCGAGAATCGTTTTCTCCCACGGCCCGAATCCTCGGTTGAAACCATCTAGGGCCACGAACGCCAGAGCCGGCGCCAGCAGCATCATGTCGTAATCGAAGCTGTAGGGCGTGGCGAGAATTGTGGCGAGGCACAGCGCCGCCGCCTGCAGCGGATAGGGTGCGCCGCTGCGCCACAGCCGGGCCAAAGCGGCGGCGAGCGCGATGGTGGCGGCGCCCTGCATCGCATAAGCCAGCGGGATTGACGCGCCCCACATGCGCGCCCAGGCAAACACGCTTTGGATCTTGTACCAGCCGGTATTGCCCGCTTCGAGCACGACGGTGCGCGTGAAATGCGTCGAGGCCAGAAAGGCGCCCCATACCGACACGCCGAATGTGAGCGTGGTCGCGATCGACAAAAGCACGACGGTGATCGCGGCGGCGGCAAAGCATTTCCAGCGGCCGCTGACGCCCAGCACGACGGGCAGCAACAAGCCGTATTGCGGCTTGTAGACCAACAAACCGAACAGGATGCCGGCAAGCAGCGGACGGCGATCGAGGATCACAAGCGCGCCGCCAAGGAGCGCCGCGGTCAGAAATCCATTCTGGCCATGGCCGATATTGATCAGCACCGCCGGAAAGGCGAGCGCGAGGAGAAGCCACTCTGCCATTCCTGTCCCTCCCCCTGAAAGAGGGAGGTCGACAGCCGAAGGCGGTCGGGTGGGGGTCATTGTTCGGCCGTCCGTTGTGACCCGTCCTGGGCACGCTTCGCGTGCCATCCCTCCCCTTTCAGGGGAGGGAATAGTTGTCGCCACAATCCCGCGCATCATGAGCAGATAAAGCCCGAGCGTGACCGCTTGCCAGACCGCGAGCGCCAGACCATACGGCATCCAGGCCAAAGCCGCGGCGACGAACAGGAAATAGGGCGGATAATGCCATCCGTAGAATTGCGTCGACGCGCCGAAGATCGCCTGCTCGCGGGCGAATTGCTGCGGCGGGTCGAAGGCCGCGTTGGTGTCGCCGCCAAGCACATAAGTGCCGGCGGCATAGACATTGGAAAAGTCTGTGCCGAGCGGCCGGCCTTGCAGATCGACAGTGCCGTGCGAGGTGACGACCAGAAACAGAAAGCCTGCCGCCGAAGCGAGCAAGAGCGCGGCGGCCACGAGGCGGATGCGCTCGCGCGTGAGCCAGTCGCCGCTCCGCAAAATCTGGCGCGCCCGGTCCATGGCGGTTCCCTAGGGATCGTCAAGCGGCATTAGGCCAGCGGGGACTTAACGGAGTGTTGCGCATGAAACGCGCTAGGCGGGAAATGCCGTAGATGTGAGGGTGACGCGGGGATTTCTCGCTTGCCTGCCCGGCATCGGGGCTTTAACAAGCAGCCGTTTCTAGAATTGGGAGACTCGGAAATGACCTTTCTCGCGGACCGTGTTATGCGCGTAAAGCCGTCGGCGACCATCGCCGTTACGGATAAAGCGCGCGCGCTCAAAGCGGCCGGCCGCGACGTCATCGGGCTCGGCGCCGGCGAGCCCGATTTCGATACGCCCGACAACATCAAAGAGGCGGCGATCCGGGCGATTCGCGAAGGCAAGTCGTCGAAATACACCGCCGTGGACGGCATCGCCGAGCTCAAGGGCGCGGTATCGCGCAAGTTCAAGCGCGAGAACAAGCTCGACTACAAGCCGTCGCAGATCATCATCGGCACCGGCGGCAAGCAGGTTTTGTTCAATGCGCTCTTGGCGACGCTCAATCCGGGCGACGAGGTGATCATCCCGGCGCCCTATTGGGTGAGCTATCCCGACATGGTGCTGCTTGCCGGCGGCACTCCGGTCGAGGTCATCACGTCGATGGACACCGGCTACAAAATGAAGCCGCAAGACTTGGAACGGGCGATCACGCCGAAGACCAAGTGGATCATCTTCAATTCGCCGTCGAACCCGACCGGCGCCGCCTATACGAAAGCCGAGCTGAAAGCCGTGACCGACGTGCTGGTGCGGCATCCGCACGTCCATGTCATGGCCGACGATATGTACGAGCACTTGGTCTATGACGACTTCGCATTCTATTCGCCGGCGCAGCTTGAGCCGCGGCTCTACGAGCGCACGCTCACGGTGAACGGTTGCTCGAAGGCCTATTGCATGACCGGCTGGCGCATCGGCTATGCCGGCGGCCCGGAGAATTTGATCAAGACCATGGCGATGATCCAGTCGCAGTCGACCTCGAACCCGACCGCGGTGGCGCAATGGGCCGCGGTCGAGGCGCTCGACGGGCCGCAGGACTTCATCCCCAAGCACAACAAAATCTTCAAGGAGCGCCGCGACCTCTGCGTCTCGATGCTCAATCAGGCCAAGGGCATCGCCTGCCCGAAGCCGGAAGGCGCATTCTACGTCTATCCGTCCTGCGCCGGCACAATGGGGAAAACAGCGCCGACCGGAAAGAAGCTCGCGAGCGACGAGGATTTCGTCACCGAGCTTCTGGAAGCCGAAGGCGTGGCGGTAGTGCAGGGCGCGCCATTCGGCGTCAGTCCCGCGTTCCGCATCTCCTACGCCACGGCAACCAGCGCGCTCGAGGAAGCCTGCACGCGCATCCAGCGCTTCTGCGGCAATCTGCGGTAGCCAAAGCACGTGTCCCGGGCGCAGCGCAGCACGCAGTGGGCTGCTGACGCGGGACCTTCACAAGCTCAGAGCTGAAACGATCCCGGATCTGCGGCGCACCGCTGACGCGCTGCACCGCGTCCGGGAAACGTCGTTAAGCATTGCCGCGAAGTATGTCACCCCGTCGGCGGGGCGATTTCGTCGAGGCTTCGCTGCCGCGCCTCGGGTCCCAACTGGGTCACCGACACAGCCGCGATCAGGAGCAGGATCGCAAGCGACACGAACACCGTCATCAGGCCGAATCCGTTCTGCACCCACAGAATCGTCGGCATGATGAACGCGGTCGCCAGCCGGCCGACGCCCGCCGCCCAGCCGAAGCCGGATGTGCGCGCGTTGGTCGGGAACACCTCGGAGGCAAAGATCTGCATCGAGTTTCCGGCGACTTGCACGAAGAAGATCATGACGAAGCCGGCCACCATGAGTTCAATCGGGGTGCTGGCATTGGCGAATACGATCGCCATCAGGCCGGCGGCAACGAAAGTGCAGACCGAGGTGATCTTGCGACCGAATTTGTCGAGCGCATACATCATGAAAATGCTGGCGCACGGCACCGCGAAGTTCATCGCCAGCGTGTATTGCAGCGAATGGGTGATGGAGAAACCCTTCGAAGCCATGATATTCGGCAGCCAGGCGCCGAGCCCGATGGCGACGCCGAAGAATGCCGTGAAGCAGATCATGCCGGCGATGACGCGGGTCGGGAACTGGCTGAATACCACCGCGAACGGATCGCTCTTGGTATTGCTCGCCGCATCGGTCGTCAGCGGGCCGGTGGGTCCGGCAATGCCGAGGCGTTCGAGCACTTTGATCGCTTCGTCGCCGCGGCCGTGCGTCGCCAGATAACGCGGCGATTCCGGCAGCGCAAAGCGCAGCACCCAGACGATCAGCGCGCCGATGCCGACGATCACCCAGACGGCGCGCCAAACGTTTTCGGGTGCCGAGACGGTGCTGCCGAGCAGGAGGACGAGCGCCGTACCGATCGGCCACACGCAGGCGCCGCCGATGAAATGAATGATCGCCAGGATGCGGCCGCGGATGCGCTTGGGCGAATATTCGCCGGCATAGACGAAGCAGAGCGGTTGCTCGGCGCCGAGCCCGATGCCGGCGATAAAGCGGCAGACGATTAGTAGGGTGACGCTCGGGGCGAATGCACCGAGGAGGGTGAAGATGCCGAACAGCAGGAGATTGAACTGATAGATGAAGCGCCGTCCGAACCGGTCGGAGAACTCACCCTGGCCGGCGGTGCCGATGAACAGGCCGAACACGGTGGCGCTGCCGATCGCCGCGACTTCGGGCCCGGTCGCGAACTTGGACTGCAGGATGTAGGGAACCAGCGAGCCGAACACGGTGAAATCGATCACATCGAAGAAATAGCCCGCGGCGATCAGCCCGATGACGCGCCGATGCAGCGGCGATATTTTCGCTTCGTCCAGCGCGTTGCCGACGAAGCCTTCGATGGTCTGGGCGCCGCCGCCCATTTGCGCAGCCGTTACGGTTGCCGCCATTTGATCCTCCCCATGCGTTCCGAAGATGTGTGCGGAAACAGCGCAGTCCCGGCCGCTGCGGCGGCTCTAATTGAACTGAGTGTGGAAGGGCGGGCATCCACTGTCAATGCAGGTGCAGCTGTTCACCCGCTCAGTCCCACTGGCGCGGGAATGAGCGGTCTATTGCTTATCCGATCACCGTCCCTCGAATTGCAGAATATAAAGTCCGGCATTGGAATCGGTGACATAGATCCGCGCTTCCGCATCGACGAAACAATCGCAGGATTGAATCACCTGCGGCCGGTTCGGCCGCGGATCGAACATGCGCGCAGGGTCCGGCGGCACGAAATAGCCGACCTCGCGCGGCTGGAATGGATTGGCGATGTCGTAGGCGCGCACGCCGGCATTGTGCAGGGTGGCAAAAATGTAGCTCGAGCTTTGGAAAGCGCCGGGCCGGTTCTCCCAAAGATTATGCGGGCCGAAATTACCGCCCTTCTTGCAATAGTCGGCCTCGTCCGGGATCGGCATCGTCGCAATGCTCACCGGATTTTCCGGTACGCGCACGTCGAAAATCCAGATGTAGCGCAGTCCGAGGCTGCAATCGGCGAAGTTGGCCTCGTCGGCGACGACCAGGAGATTGCGGTCCGGCAGCGGCAGCGGCGAATGGGTGCCGCCGCCGAACGGCGGGTCCCAATTGCGGTGGCAG
>Ga0070731_10004503_pt1 | contig 11953 bp, 11 predicted proteins | sample Coa_R1_2_FD_66448 | JGI IMG/M metagenome (GOLD analysis project Ga0070731, IMG submission 66448) | Surface soil microbial communities from Centralia Pennsylvania, which are recovering from an underground coalmine fire - Coalmine... | ecosystem: Environmental > Terrestrial > Soil > Unclassified ... | reverse complement strand
GATCCCGGCCCCACGCCCCCGGTAACCACCCTCTTTACCTATACCGGTTCGACCGGGAACTTCCCCTTTGAGTTCATCTACACCGAGTGCTGCAACGGCCAGATGGACTACATCACCAACCTTGCCCCGCCGATATCGGAACCGAGCAGCCTGCTGCTGTTGGGCACCGGCCTGATTGGATTTGGGGCTTACGCTCGTCGCCGTTTCGGATGGTAGTTGTCGGCGGGGCCGCTCCCTTCTCAATCAGGGAGAGCCTCCACCTTGAGATGAAGAGAGTGGTCGCGAACTCGGCGGCCAATAGAGTTGAGCAAAATAGCCGGCCTCTCCTGGGCCGGCTTTTTTGCGTTGTGCCCGGATTTCAGATTGAACACGAACTCACCTCTCCACGCCTAACTCCAGCAGCCTTGATCGACGGCAATGAGGTCACAAAAAAAGCCGGCCCTTGCGGGGCCGGCTGGTCCGTATGGTGCGGGAAGCGCCGCTTAGGCTACCGACCGCAGGTTGCTGGGCCGTTCCACCGGAGGCGCCTGGTTGTGCCTGGCCTCTCCCGCCGCTCCCGCGGCAGCCAGAAATCCGCCCACGAACAGCGAGGAGAACAGCGCATAGCCGCCCTCGGTGAACAAGTGGCGCACGGTCAACAAGCTGACGGTTGCGCCACCGGCATTTGCGATCTCAGCCGGAGCCAGAATCAGTACCGCCACCAGAATGGCGGAGAAGATGCTCATGCCGAACACCACCAGCCCGTGATAGATGGCGAGGTTCCGGATGGCTGTGCCGCTAAGCCGGCCGGCCGTGCGCCCGCCGAAGTACAAGGCGAACAGGGTCACGATTCCTTGCCAAATCGAGATACCGGTCGCCATCGTACCTGAGGTCGGTGAAGCGGCGCTGCCGCCGAAGATGGCAATGCCTAATGCGAGAAACGTGATTTCAATCGCCAGAAACACGAAGGTTCCCGCGAAAATTGCCGACCACGAAGCTCGGTTGCTGGTCGTGACCGGCAGGTTCGTAGCGTAGTCTGCCATTGCTTACCCCCTTTACTCTCTTGGATGAGGTGCCAGGGGTCAGGCGTGGCCCCGAAAATGGGCGCTGGGGAGGGATATGTTCCGGAAAAGAATAAACATCGTGTTACGAGATAAAGGCGGGCCGGAGGGGGCTGGCCGGGAACTCGGAGTAATATAAAGGCGCGCCGGGGGCTGGCCGGGAACTCGGGCGCGCTACCCGGGCCCGCCCTTCTTCTCCGCCCGCCGGCCGCGGAAGAAGGCCTGCAGCATCTCCGCGCAGCGTCCACCCAGCACCCCGCCTTCCACCTGCATGGCGTGGTTCAGGCCGGGATGGTTCACCACCTGCAACACGGAGCGCACCGCTCCCGCCTTGGGGTCGTCGGCCCCGTAGACCAGGCGCCGCAGCCGGGCATGCACCAGGGCGCCGGCGCACATGGGGCAGGGTTCCAGGGTGGCATACATCTCGCACTGCGGCAGGCGGTGGTTGCCCAGGGCCTGCGCCGCCTGGCGCAGCGCCACCATTTCAGCGTGGGCGGTGGGGTCTCCATCCATAAGATTGCGGTTGAAGCCCCGGCCTGCTATCTGGCCCTCGCACACCACGATGGCTCCCACTGGCACCTCCCCCGATTCCAGCGCCCGCTGTGCCTGGCGCAGCGCTTCTTCCATCCATATCTCGTCCGGAGTCATGGCTGAAAAGATGATTCTAGTCTGAGTCGTGGCTCAGCCGCTGGTGGTTAGCGGTCGGGAGGCCGGAGTCGGGAGAAAACTGGCCGGTTGCTCCCAGTCCACTGAATCTGCCCTGGATACGACACATTCTGCGCATCGGTTTTTGCCCACTGACCTCTAACTGCCCGCTCCCGACTACCCCCTTCCGAGTTGCGGCAGCAAACCCCGCATCCGGCCGCTCCCTCTAATGGTGAGTCATCCTGCTCTTCAGCGCCGAAGGCGGGGACATCAGGAGGAGATGCATGAAGCGAGTACTAACCTTGGCGTCAGTTTTACTGCTTGGGGCGGCCGTGGCGGTGGCACAAGACCAGAACACACCGTCCAGCAACCCCAGCACCGATCAGGCCACCCCGCAAACCCAGCAGGCGCCCGATCAGAGTCAGTCTCCGAACACGCAGACTGCTCCCAACACCCAACAGAACCCGAACAGCAACCCCAACAGCCCCAACTCCCCGTCCACTCCCAGCGATCAGTCCGGAGCGAATGCTCAGGGCGCGTCGCCGACGAGCGGCCAAACCACGGTCCAAGGCTGCCTGAGCAGTTCCAACGGCACCTACACGCTCACTCAGGACACCACCGGAACCACCTACACTTTGACCGGCGACACCAGCCAACTGCAGCAACATGTAGGTCATGAAGTGCAGGTCACGGGCACGACTGGCAACTCGTCGTCAACCGGCGCTTCCGGCTCGGCTGCTCCCAGTTCCGGATCGCAAAACGGTACGGCTTCCGGCAACACCCTGGCCGTGAGCTCGATGCAGCACATTGCGAACTCTTGCAGCACCAGCAGCGGCGCTGGCAACTCAGGCGCTGCCGGGGCAACCGGGGCGGCCAGCGGGGCGGCAGCCCAAGCTAGTAACCCAAATGACCAGGCGGCCACACAGCCGGACCAGAACGCCAGCCAGCCTTCGGCTGCCGGAAACACTGCCGCGTCCCCCAATCCCAGCACCCCTCCGCCCAGCGGATCTGAGGCGGCCAACAATCAGTCGGCAACTTCGGCCACCCCCAGTGCTAGTGCGGGCCAGCAGAGCAGCAGCAATCCGGCCTATGCCCAGCCTGCCACTCCCAATGACCAGAGCAGTTCGAATCCGTCCAGCGGCGCCGCCGCGGAGAGCAATCCTCCCGCCACCGGCAACAGCGCTGCAAGCGGAACCGATAACTCCAACACCAGTGCTGGTACCAGCGCTGGCGCTGCCGGCCAGAACACCGCGGACAGCAACGCTGCCGCCGCTGATCAGAACGCCAATTCTGCCCAGACGGGCGCGGCCGCGGCCAGCGACAACACGCAGACGGCTCAGAACAAGGCCGCCGGCAATCTGCCCCAGACAGCCTCCCCGCTGCCCTTCCTCGGTCTATTGGGCTTCGGTTCGCTGGCTGCCGGCATCATCACCCGCCGCCGCAAGTAGGGCTGTCGGAGTGAATCCGTATTGACGCAAGCGTGGCTTGCTCAGACGGTCAAAAGGCTGCTTGAACCGCAGTGACCGGACGTACGCGTGAACGCCCGTCAGATGCGGCCCAAGCAGCCTTTTTCGCTTGCATGGGGTGGTAAACTGAAAACTTGGTGCCTATGGGACTCTCAATTTCCAACGTTCTTCGCCGCGTTTTCCTGGTGGATCTGATTAAGGGGTTGTCTGTAACCTTCCGCTACCAGGACCCGAAAGAGGTCTACACCGAGCAATATCCCCTGCAGCGCCCGCAGGTGGCCGAGCGCTATCGCGGAGCGCCGCGCCTGAACGTGAACCCCGATACGGATGAGACCATGTGCATTGCCTGCGACTTGTGCGCCCTGGCCTGCCCCGAGCACCTGATTGTGGTTACCAGCGAGCGCAATGCCGCCACCCGGCGCAAGGAACTCACCACCTTCACCTACGACCTGAGCCGTTGCATGTTCTGCGGCCTGTGCGAGGACGCCTGTCCCACCGACGCCCTGGAACTGACCCAGGACTTCGAACTCGCCAACTACACCCGCGAGGGCGCCATCTGGGACCGGCAGACGCTGGAGAAAGGGCCGCAGCCCACGGTCTACAGCCGATAGTAGCAACTGCCGTCTACCGAGTCGCGCGAGGAAACTCTGCTTCTGAGCACGGTTTGCCGATTTCTGCTGCCGCTGGTGTTGCTGAGCGCCCCCGCGTTAGCTCAGAGCTCAGCCCCGCCCTCCGCAACCGCTCCCCCATCCAACCCTCCTGCCCAGTCGCAGCCCGCTCCGCCCGAAACTCACATCACCCCGGCGCAAGCCCGGGAACTGTTCCGCTCGGTGGACGAGATCCTTCATTTCGCCAGCCAGGACAGCGGCTTGCCCATTCATCATCCCGTCAAGCGCGCCCTGGTCAGCCGCGATCAGGCCATGAAATACATTGAGGGCAGAATGGGCAGCGACCAGGACACTCAGCGCCTGAACCGCTCCGCCCTGGTGCTGAAGAAATTTGGCCTCCTCCCCCCCGACTTCGACCTGCATACCTTCCTGCTGGCCCTGTTGCGCGAGCAGGTGGCCGGCTACTACGACCCCAAGGCCAAGACCGTCAATTTGCTCGACTGGGTGGACGCGGATGTGCAAAAGCCGGTGCTTGCCCACGAACTTACGCACGCTCTGCAGGATCAGGATGCCAGCCTCGACCACTGGTTGAAGGATGGCCCGCGCGCCCAGAAGAAAGATTCTGACGTGCAGGATGACGAAGCGGTAGCCGCCCGCCAGGCGGTTTCGGAAGGTCAGGCGATGGTGGTGCTCACCGACTACGAACTGGCGCCGCTCGGCAAATCCATCCTCGATGCGCCCGATATTGTGGCCGCCATGAAGGCCGGAGTTACGTCAGGCTCGCCGATCTTCGAGAGCGCCCCCCTCTACATCAAAGACTCGCTTGCCTTTCCTTACACCTATGGTTTGGATTTTGAGCGCGCGTTGCTGCAAAAAAAGGGGAAAGAGGCGGCTTTCGCCGACGTGCTCCAGCGCCCTCCACTCAATACCCGCGAGGTCATGCAACCAGGCGCCTATCTGGCCGGCGAGCACCTGGCGCCCTTGCAGCCGCCCAAGCTGGAGAAGGTTCTGGGCAAGTCCTGGCAGCGGGTGGACGTGGGCGCGGTCGGCGAATTCGACGTCTCGGTAATGGTGGAGCAGTATGCCGGTGAGAATGTTTCGAAACAGCTTTGGCCGCAGTGGCGTGGCGGCTACTACTACGCCGCCCGGCTGAAAAAGGCTTCTCCCGGCAGCCTGGCCCTGCTTTATCTTTCCCAATGGGCCGCAGCCGAGCAGGGGACAAAATTTGCCGGCATTTATGCCCAATCCTTAAACAAAAAGTACAAGCACGTGGATGCCGTGGGCGGCTCGGGTCCGCTCCCGCGGCAAGCGTCTGCCGGTGTGCAAGTCTCCATCGCCGACGCCACCACCCAGTGGAACACCGAGGAGGGCCCCGTCTTCGTCGAGCCGCACGGCAAGTTCGTCCTGGTGATGGAAGGCTTTGACCCTGCAACCGCTGCCCGCCTGCGCGCCGCCGTGCTGCCCACCGCCGGCACGCCTTAGCTTCCATCTCCCTTGTGGCGCGGGCGCCCTCGCCCGCGAGTAGCGCCGGCATTCCGCCGCCTGCCCTGAGGCTGCCCTGAGGGTGCCCTCGTCCTGAGCTGGTTGTGGCGCGGGCGCCCTCGCCCGCGAACGCCCGCCAGTAGCGCCGGCTGCCCTGAGGCTCAGGCATTACTCCCCAACCAGAATGCCCCGCGTGGTCTGAATCAGAGGCACATCCTTGCCTTCGCAAAGAATGCGAAATCTCTTGCCCTGCCACGTTACCACCGCGCTGGTGCCGGCCTCCCAAGCCTCTACATTGGTGGCCGCAAAGCAGACGCGGATGGCTTTCTCCGGAGGCTTGCCCAGCCAAGCCTCGGGTTTACGGAATTCGGGCGGATTCTTGTGGTCTTGATCGGGTCGCGTATGTTCTTTGGCAGTAAGCATAATGACCTCTTTCTTATCTCCGTCACTTGCGCGCCGAAGCCCGCCAGCTGATGGCCGCCGGCGCCTCTCCACTCCCCAGCACTCGTGCCTGGCACTCGGAGCAAAGCCAGGCCTCTTTGATGTCAATCCATTCCACGGCGTGGGAAGCCGCCATGGCGCAGCGGTAGTCGTGGCAATGGGTTAATTCCAGTGTATGCCCGAGTTCGTGCACCGCCTCCTTCAGCAGCCTCGCTCGCAGCAGGGGCAAGTCGGCGGGAAGGCCGTAAAACTCCTGCCGCAGGCGGTAGCTGGAAACTACCGCGCAGGATCCCCCGATCTGCGCCTCGCCGAACACAAACGTCAGAATGGGAATGTAGAGGTCCACGGCCGTCACCCCCAGCACCCGCCAGCAATCGTTGCTCAGCCCAGACTGCATGGCCGCCAGAATTTCCGAGGAGTGATACTGCTGGCGCTCCGGGTGAAAAGCGAACTCCGGGTCCAGCGCTTTGGGGAATGTTCGGAAGGAAACGCGGAACAGCCCGGCCATGGCGGCCCCCAGCTCCTGGAGCAGCTGGCCGTCGCAGTTCCCGATCGGCAGCAGGTGCAGAAGCTTCATCGGCTTGCAACCGTGGACCGGCTCCAGCCATAACGTTTGATCTTGTGGTGCAGCGTGACCCGGTCAATGCCCAGCACTTCGGCGGCCCGGGTCTGGTTCCAGCCGCAGCCTTCCAGCACCCGCAGGATATGCGCCTTCTCAATTTCCTCCAGCGACTTGGAGGCCGTGCCATTGTGATTGCGCGGCTTGAGGATGAAGTCGTGCTCCCGTAGCTCCGGCTCTTGCGCCACCACCATGGCGCGTTCAATGGCGTTTTCCAGTTCCCGCACGTTGCCCGGCCAGTCGTTCTGCTGCAGCGCGTACATCGCCTCCGGCGCCACCCGGTTGATGCGCTTGTTCATGGCCTGGGAGAACTTTTGCACAAAATGCTCCACCAGCAGCGGTATATCCTCCGCCCGCTCGCGCAGCGCCGGCAGCTCGATGCGGAAGACGTTCAGGCGGTAAAACAAATCGGGGCGGAACTTGCCCTCCTCGATCAGCGCCTCCAGGTTCTTGTTGGTGGCGGCTATGCAGCGGAAATCCACCTTGATGGGCTGGTTGCTGCCCACCCTGGTGATCTCGCGCTCCTGCAACACGCGCAGCAGGTCGGTCTGGGTCTTCAGGCTGATATCGCCGATTTCGTCCAGGAAAACCGTGCCTCCTTCGGCGATCTCAAACTTGCCTTTCTTGCGGTATTGCGCCCCGGTAAAGGCGCCCTTTTCGTGCCCGAAGAGCTCGCTCTCCAGCAGGGTTTCGGTGAGCGCGCCACAGTGGATCACAACCAGCGGCTTGTATCGCCGGGGACTGGCGGCATGGACCGCCCGTGCCACCAGCTCCTTGCCCGTGCCGCTCTCCCCTGTAATCAGCACGGTGGCATCGGTGGGGCCGACGGTCTCGATGGCCTCCAGCACCTTCTGCATGGCGGCACTCTTGCCCACCAAGTCAGGGGGACGCAGCGCCTCGGCCACGGTCTCCTTTAACACGATGTTTTCCTGCTGGGTGCGGCGGTGGGAGAGGGCGTTCTTCACCAGGTGGGCAATCTCGTCGGGATCCAGCGGCTTGGTCACATAATCATAAGCGCCATTTTTCAGCGCCGCCACCGCCGTCTCTACTGAGGCGTAGCCGGTCATCATGATCACGATCAGCTGCGGATCCACCTCGTGCAGCCGCCGCTGCAGCTCGATTCCGTCGGTGCCCGGCATCTTGATGTCCAGCAGGGCGGCGTCCCAGCGCTGCTCCGCTACCCGGGAGAGAGCCTCGCTGGCGCTCTCCGCCGTGCCCACTTCGTAGCCCTCTTCGCGAAACCATTTGTTCAGCGAGTCGCGCACGCTATGTTCGTCGTCCACAATCAGCAGCTTGCCTTGGCCGTTCACGTTCATCACCTCGCTTGGCCGGCTGCCGTCAGTTCCATGCCTGCGGGCTGCTTAGCCCCGGCCTGTAACGGCAAACGCACCCTGAATGTTGTTCCTCGCCCCAGTTCCGACTGCGCTTCGATGGAGCCGCCATGGCGCTCCACGATGGTGCGGCTGATGGCTAGTCCCAGTCCCACGCCGTGCCCGCTTTCCTTGGTGGTAAGGAAGGGCTCGAAAATCTGCGGCAGAATCTCCGGCGCGATGCCGCAGCCGTCGTCGCGCAGGAGCAGCTCCAGCTGCCGGCCGTCAGAGCTAGCCGCCGCGCTCAACCACAAATTGCCGCCCCGCGGCATAGCGTCAATGGCGTTCATGGTCAGCGCCAGCAGCACTTGCTCGACCTGGGCTCCGTCGCAGATCACCGCCGGCAGTCCGGGCGCGATCTCCTCCTGCCACTGGATGTTGTTCAGCTCCAGCTGGTGCTGCACCAGGCGGTAGCAGCGCTTTACCACCGCGCTGATGTCGGTAGGCTGCAGGTTGATGGGCTGGGCGCGCGAGAAAGTGAGCAGGTTCTTCACCAGCTCGCCGCAGCGCCGGCTTTCCGCCGCGATCAGCTCCAGGCATTCCTCCGCCTCCCCGCGCTTGTCGCGGCCGCCATCCGGCCGTTCCATCCACTTCCGCAGCAGCTTGGCGTAGGTCAGGATGCTGGAAAGCGGATTGTTGATTTCGTGCGCCACCACCGCGGCCAGCTTGCCCACTGACGCCATTTTTTCCGCCTGTAGAACGTGTTCATGGGCGCGCTTCAGTTCGCGCGTCTTTTCCTCCACCCGATCCTCCAGGGTGCGCGCCCAGGCCGTGATCTCCTCTTCGTCGCGGCGCAGTTGCAGGCTCATGCGGTTGAAGGAATCCGCCAGCACGCCCAGTTCATCGCGCGAATCCACCTCGATCTGGTAGCCCCGCTCCCCTTCGCTGAGCTTTTGCGTGGCCGCCGTCAGCCGCTTTACCGGCTTATTCAGCACCTGCCACACGAATTGCCAGCTCAGGAATGCGATCAGCAGCACCGCTCCCACCATGTAGGCCAGCAGCTGGCGCGTGCCCTCGGACAGGCTGGCATCCGCCTTGGCCAGGCTCAGGTTGGTGTCCAGCACGCCCAGAATCTGTTGGCTGGCCGGATGCGCATGGCAGGCGGCATTGGAGCAGCGCGGCTGGTTTTCAATGGGCGTAATGACGCCCAGCACCCGGTGGCCGTTAGGCTTGTAAATACGGAATCGGTCGGGACGGTCCAGCCGCGTAAGCGGCTGCGACTGCGCGTGGCAGCCGTAACAGGCCTCCGCTCCTTTGTCCACGTTGCGGTTGACCTCGCTGGGATCGGTGGAGTAGCTGATCCTGCCTTGCTGGTCGAATATCCGCACCCGCACCACCCCGGGCTCGCCCGCGATGGTGGTCATCATGTGGTAGAGCCCTTCGCGGTCGTTGCGCAGCATGGAATAGGAGGTGCTGCGCTTGATCAGATCGCTCACCCGTTCCGCCGCCTGCAGAGTGGTGGCTTCCAGGTGCTGCCGGTGCAGTCGGATGGTGGCATATCCCAGCAGCGCGAAGATGGCCACCATGGCCCCTAGCAGCAGCAGGATGAGTTTCGCCCCCAGACTGTGGCTTAGGCTGAGGCTGCGTCGCCAGGCTTTCCCGGCTTGCTCAGTCGCCCGCATGCTCCGGCACCGCCTCTCCCACCACATTGCCACCCACCGCTACCTCGGGGTCCTCCCGTAGCGGCAGCAGTTCCTCGGCGGGGAATATGGGGAGGTACTTCACCGCCAGTCCGAATAGCGCAAATCCGGACGCGATGATCGCTCCGCTTACCGCCACCTCCGTCCAGCGCGGAATGTAGTGCAGCCCGGCGGACGACTCCATGCCCGTGATGCTCACGTTCAGCCGGTTGGTGATGAAGCCCAGCACCACCAGCACTGCCGCCAGGTACAGTCCGCCCGGAGTGGCCCGCAGTCGCCGGATTGAAAGCAGCGCCAGCGGCGCCACCATAGCCAGCAGCAACTCCAGCAGGAACAGCAGCGTTTCATAGCGCTGGTACGCGCCGGCCAACAGCCGCTGCAGCACGCCGCGATGCACCAGGTCCTCAATTCGCAGAATCGCGTAAACCGACAGCACCACCAGCAGCACCCTTCCCAACTCCTGCAGAATGGGCAATTCCAGTTGCCGCCCGAAATGCTTGGCGCTCATGGAAGATTCAAAGATGGTCATGGCCAGGCCCACTGCGATTGCCGAAAGGAAAAAGAACACCGGCAGCAGCGGCGTGTACCAGAGCGGGTGCAGCTTGTTGGGCATGATCAGGTACAACGTGCCCAGCGACGACTGGTGCAGCGTGGATAGAATCACGCCCAGCAGCACCAGCGGTATAAGCGCCTTGCGAATGATTCTCAGTGGACGCTCCAGGTGGAAGCGCTCCAGCACGATGGGCGAGAACTCCAGCGCCAGCACGCTGGTGTACAGCATCACGCACCAGGCCACCTCGAACATCACCGAGTGCGGATTGCGCATCACCAGCGGGTGCCAGATGCGGTACGGCCGTCCCAGGTCAAACATCAGCGCCACGCACACCAGCACGTAGCCCAGAAACGCGGTCAGCACCGTGGGCCGCACAATGGGCTTCAGCCGCTCCAGGTTGAAGATGTGCACCGCCGCGGTCAAGGTGAAGCCCCCCGCCGCCAGCATCACCCCGCACAGCACATCGAAGCCGATCCACAGCCCCCAGGGGAACTGGTCGCTCAAATTTGTTGACGCGCCCAGACCCTCGGCGAAACGCACCACCGTGGCGTAAGCCGCTGCTGCCAGCAGCCCCGCCAGCACGGCTTTCCAGAAGCTGAACCGGAATTTCATTTCTTCCTCGCTCTCCTGGCCTCTTTTTCCGCTTTCTCCCTGGCTTCAGCCGCGGCCACTTCCTCCCGCCGGTGCGTGATCCACCACACTCCGCCCAGCATCACGCCCCCCAGGGGCACAAAATCGGGAATGCGGGAGAGCACGCGATAGGTGAGCAGAGGCAGCGGGTCGCGCGTCAGTTCGGCGGGGAATCCGAACTCCTCGAAGGGCACGCTGGAAAGCATGAGCACCGAGGTTCCGCCCACCTCGGTCAGGCCGTAAATGTGGTTCACGTATTTGCCGGGGTTCTCGCGCAAACGCTGCTGCGCTTCCTTGATCAGCTCGTCGCGCTCGCCGAACTTGGTGGCGCCGGTGGGGCAGGCTTCCGCGCAGGCCGTGGGCTTGCCGGCGGCCACCCGGTCGGCGCACATGGTGCACTTCTGTACCCGCGGCAGCGCCTTCGACCATTCATATTTCGGAACGCCGAACGGACACGCCACCATGCAGTAGCGGCAGCCCATGCAGCGGCTTTCTTCGTAAATCACCGGTCCCTCGGCGGTCTTGCGCATCGCCCCCACCGGGCACACCGAGGCGCATGCCGGGTCCTGGCAGTTCATGCACATGCGGCGCATGAATTTGTCGCCCTTGGTCAGCACCACCGTGAGCTTGTGGTCCGACTGCCGCTCCTCTCCAGCTACCGTTTCGTTGTAGAGCAGCTTGTTTTTCTCAGCGCACGCCTGCTCGCACTGCTTGCAGCCGATGCAGAGCGTGGCGTCGTACAAAAGTGCCTTGCTCATGGCGTTCTCCCGTGGAATCGCTCACAGCCGAGGCCGGCCACGCCGCCTGCGGCGAAAGCAAACATGGCCGGTTGAAGGGGGGAGGGAAGGGCGGCAGCCGGGCCCAGGTCCGGCCAAAAAAGGGACCACCCGAGCTCCGCTGATTCGAAGCTCGGGTGGGCGGTCCCTGTGAGCGCTGCTTTATGGGACGTCAGGCGCGAGCCGGGGAAAGGTGCCGGACCACGCTTTAGGTCGAGCAGCCGATTTGCCATTGACTGCTTCACCGAACGCCCCCATGTCATCTCGGCCACCAGTCCCAAGCACGTGGTAGCCGCAGCGCTGCCAACGGGGACAGCAATCTGCTACTTCTTCCCCATCTCGCGGATGTGGGCTACCAGCGACTTGATCTGCTCCGGCGTGACTCCCTTCTTCTCGAAGGCGTGCATCGCCTTCTTAGTGGGGCCGCCGTTAGCGATGAAGTCGGTCAGTTCGGCATCCGACATCTTCTGTGTCTTTTCTGAGACCAGGCTGGGAATCTTGGCCGCCGGTTTGCCTTCGCCGTTGGGGCCGTGGCAGACCGCGCATTTCGCCTTGTAGAGGGCGGCGCCGTCTTGCGCCCAGGACAGGTTGGGCAGCATGATGAATAGCGCCACAGCGATAGTTCCCACCAGGATCGCGAGTTTGCTGAATTTCATGATGACGTTCCCCTCTCCGCTATGAAA
>Ga0070731_10004502_pt1 | contig 11954 bp, 9 predicted proteins | sample Coa_R1_2_FD_66448 | JGI IMG/M metagenome (GOLD analysis project Ga0070731, IMG submission 66448) | Surface soil microbial communities from Centralia Pennsylvania, which are recovering from an underground coalmine fire - Coalmine... | ecosystem: Environmental > Terrestrial > Soil > Unclassified ... | reverse complement strand
TTTTTTCTGGAACGGTGATGACGGCGCATCCGGCCATGGTAAGCTCGGGGAGGGGGATTTTCCCCGTATTTGCCGCCAGGTTCATTTTCGCTGTCGTCGAAACTGTCACGGCCTTGTTTGTAGTCACCGAATAGATCGCACAGCTTTTTCGATGCATATACTTTAGAATAGTCGTTATTGCTTAATGCGATAATTGTAGCGTTCTCGTCCAGCATCCTGATAAAAACTGTGCGGTTTCCATGCCACCAGCCGTTATGATAAATCAATTTCTTGCCGTTTCCAATTAATAACATCCTCCAACCCAAGCCATAATTTCTCTTCCCAGCCTTTTCAAAGCTGTAAGGCATATAGGCGCTGTCTAATGTTGCCGGAGTAAACATATTTCCTGAGCGTAACGCAATATCCCATTTTAGCAAATCATGTGTGGTGCTGAATACATTTTTGTCGCCGTATACCTGGTCAAGGTATTCGAGCTGGAAAGGTCTGCCACTTCTTTTATATGATTTTTCTGATCTTGCCGTATCATTCAAGTTGAAGACGTAGCTATCTTGCATTTGTAACGGCTTGAAGAACGCATGGGTGATAAAATCGGCATACGATTGTCCCGAAGCTTTCTCAATTATTAAGGCCAGCAGTGCATAGTTTGTGTTAGAATACTCAAAATGCCTTCCGGGAGGTGCAGAACGCACTTCAGAGGGATGAGCGATAATATATTGCAAAACATCATTGTTTGTAAGAAAATTTCTCTTATTCCAATTTGAGCGATCCATAAAATGGACATAGTTCCTTAAACCGCTGCGATGACTGAGCAACAATTTTATTGTTGTTCCAGGGAACGGGAATCCCAGAAGGTATTTGGAGACTTCATCATGAATATCGAGTTTACCCTGTTCCCAAAGCTTCAAGATTGCCATAGCCGTAAACGTCTTGGAGACTGAAGCCAAATGAATTGGAGTATGGGCATCCAAGGTATCGCCTATATCCCTCTTTGGACTTAGTTTCTTAAACCCAGTATACCGTTCGTAAACAATTTCATTGTTTTTTGCTACCAAGACGCAACCATTGAATCCGCGGCCGAGAAGGGAATCAAAAAAATGGCCAGATGCCTGGGAATATCGACGAATTTCGTTTTCGCTAAGCTGGGGAAGGCCAGGCAGACTTTTCGCCGAGTCCGCGACCTGGACTACTTTCGCTTGTTTTTGCGGTTGCTGCGCGCACGCGTAGAGCAAAGAGGCTGTAAGAAAAGCACAAATAATGGTCTTCAACAGGAAAAAATTTTTGAACTGCTTGCAAAAATAAGTCAATTCATCGGTAACAAACTCAAGCACTAATAAATGATTTTTATTTTGATTGATTAATGTTGAAATTTGCATCTTTTTAACATAGGTTATAACGCAAAAATGCGCTCTTAATTATGGCTGAAAAGAAAAACACGAGCTACCCCAAAGAAAAAATCAATATCCTTTTTCTTGAAAACATCAGTGAGTCGGCGATCAAAAGATTCAAGGATGCAGGCTATTCTTCAATAAGGAAACTAACTGGCGCCCTGCCCGAAGATGAATTGATAAGGCAGGTAAAAGATGTGCATTTACTGGGAATTCGTTCCAAGTCAAACATTACTCCTGCTGTCCTCGAATCTGCAAAAAAATTGCAGGCAATCGGCTGTTTTTGCATTGGAGTTAACCAAGTTAATTTAAAAAGCTCTACCAGTCACGGCGTCGCCGTTTTCAACGCGCCATATTCCAATACGCGGTCGGTAGCCGAGTTGGTGATTGGTTTGTCAATTATATTAATTCGGCGGATTCCGGATAAGAACAAGGCTGCCCATGCAGGCACTTGGGCAAAAGAAGCAAAGGGCAGCTATGAATTACGTGGAAAGACACTCGGAATAGTAGGCTATGGGAACATAGGTACCCAGGTAAGCATCCTTGCCGAAGCAATGGGAATGAGAGTAATTTATTACGATGTTTTGACGAAACTCCCTCTCGGAAATGCAACTGCCAAGAGAACCATCAAGGAATTGGTGAGCGAAGCGGATATAATAACTATGCATGTGCCCGATACCAACCAAACCAAAAATCTTATCAATAAAAATTTAATTAAATTGTTCAAAAAAGGTTCAATATTAATAAATTACGCACGTGGTGAGGTCGTTGATCTCGATGCACTGGCGAGGGCAATCGAAGAGGGATGGCTTTCAGGAGCAGCTATTGATGTATACCCAGTAGAACCAGAAAAGAATGGCGAACCTTTTACAAGTCCGCTGCAAAATTTGTCGAACGTCATTCTTACCCCGCATATTGGCGGTTCTACCGAAGAAGCCCAGCAAAACATTGGCGAGGACGTTAGCGCAAAGTTGTTTAATTTTCTCGAAATGGGAATTACAACCGGTTCTCATACCGTTCCTGAATTGAGCCTGCCCCCACAGGAAGGGACACATCGCATTTTGCATATTCATAGGAATGTGCCTGGGGTATTATCTGAAATAAATACCCAGCTTTCTGCGAACAACATTAATATTTTAGCCCAATATTTAAAGACCAATGATGATATTGGGTATGTCGTGCTTGATATTGACAAAAAATTATCCAACCAAGCCTTTCAATTGTTGAAGGACGTCAGGCAGACGATCAAAGTAAGATTACTGTATTGATTGAGGAGGGCCAGGATTCATTTTGTAAAATTTCCCGGCTCTGGTCCTAAATGCTGGCGATTCATAATCCCATCGGTCCTCAATGATGACCTTTATTTCCGGAATTATTTCTGGGTAGATGTTCGAAAGATTCTCAAGGATAGAGATTGAAAACGCCTTAATGGCGATTGCTGTTTCTGGTGATTGTAAAAACGCAAAGCAAGAATTCATTAGCTCGCCGTGAAATTTCCGAGGGACGTCTACCCACTGCAAAAGTCTTACAGAATTTCGAATGACAGCATCGTGTAGATTTCTATCTGGCAAACTGCGAATAATCTTTCCTATATAAGGTGAAATAAGAGCCGGCTTTTTTCGCACACAATAGCTCATCGGCCACGCGGCCCGTTGTGTGAGACGATATTCACCGTCAAAGAATAGTTTCATCAATTCGGCAAAGCGCTTCCGATCCTTTCCGATGAAACGAACAATTTTGTCGCATTGTTTTTTTGATTGCTCCTGAAGAAGCATTTCTTTCAGGCTCATTGTCCTTTCAAAGTTTTCTTTATGAGCTTAAAAACGTTCTCATAGGTCTCAAAAATGTAAGCTATAATTTCGTCCCAACGAACGCCGATGGTTTTTACCAATACAAAGTACATGATTACTGTACCGACAACAAGCCCCGTGACTGATCCGTAGGCCGCTCCCCTCCAATTAAAAAAATAAAGCCCTAAGAATATGAACAGGATATTCAAACTCATATTTAGCAAATTGATCCAGAAATTTATTTTTGGCTTCCCAATTGCATCCATTGTTGCCCCGAATTGGTAAGCAAATGGCCGTAAAAAGCTGAATAAAATCACTGTTTGAAGAATAGGCACCGCCAGCAAGTATTTGTTCCCCGCAATTATTTTGATAATTAGCCGGGGCAATAGGAATATTAGGATGCTTACCGGCCCCAGGATACTGATGATTGAGCCAACCATCCGTTCGAAGTAATAGCGAACTTTATCTGTTCCGCTGATGGACATAGCCTCGACATTTTTTGGAAATAAGACATCTGCAACGGCCATAGACGGGACGTCCATCAGATTATAAATTCGAGAAACGACATTGTAATACGCGACAATCGCTTCAGATTGAATTTGGTTTGCCGTGATAAATTGGTCGGCCGACCGTGAAAGCGAAGCAAATACATTTGTTCCGAAAATATATTTGCCAAAGTGAAGCATTTTCCTCAAAAGTTGCCCATCGATAACCAGGCCTTTGAAGAAGAATTTGCGAGCCGCAAAAGCCAGGAGGATGGAACTACACGAAAGTGCGACGATTTGAAGCTTTACGAGCATAATCAAATCCAATCGATTCCGAAAAAAGACCAGAAGGAGCAACATGCCACCCAGAAAGACCCCCTGGCGTAAAAAATACCCGAAGAATATTGACTTGAATTGAAAATGGGCCTGAAGCAATACTTCACAGTGGTTGAAAGGAATAAGTAGAATCACAAGTAGAATACCCCAGAGAATCATTGGATACAGCTGAGGAAAGTTCAGCCAATTGCAAAAGGGCCTGCCAAGCACAACAATGAACAAGATCGCCAGCATGGAAACGCCAATATTGGTTATCAATGCCGCAGACTGAACTTTATTTTTGTCACCTGAATATTCCGGTTCGCTCATGAATTTGATCATCGGGTTACGAAGAAGGCCTTGCTTTACAGTTTCAACCTGGGACAGAATGGTCAAAAACACACCCCACACACCCATTTCATTGGCAGTCGGAAAAACTTCCTTTGCCAAGAGCATATAGCCAAGGACGCCGAATACTATGAGCGAAAATCGATTAAGGAGCGTAAAAAATATCGTTCGAAACCAAAATGAGGAAGACAATTTAAATTTCAAAGCGATAGAATTTGTGGTTTGCGTGTCAATATTATATAAATTAACGAATTACGCGTATCATTTCTTGTCCAAACTCAGAAAACCTTATTTCCTATAATTTATATTATGTTAAATAGCGCTTCGGGCTATCCCTAGCGGGATATTTTGTATTTGTTTTTTTTAGCCACGCTTCTTAAAAAGCCTTTGCAAGGCTTTAATGATAAAATACAGAACTGCTATTACCAAAACTGGTATGATAACATACATACCAAGAAAGGCACCAAAGGCATACAGTATGGAGTGCATGAAGGCATCCATGAATGGGCGAATTTTATCAATTCCCCAAACTAAGATGACAACGAAAATAACTGCCGCTATACCTTTTACCCAGATATTATTCAATAACTTCATCGCCCTAAAAATAATGTCTTTTATGGCAATCAAAAACTCGCTTACCGATTTTACCGACAGGGAATTGCTAGAGCTATTACTATGCAACCAGATAACTATATCTAGAGAAGTTAAACGACTTTATGAAAAAGTCGAAACTGGGAAAGATTCTGGCCGAGGCCAATATTGGATAACTTTCAAAAAAATGCTAGAAACAGAATATTCTATTCTGGAACAGGTAAACAATTATCTAAAAGACAAAGAAGGGCATGATGCAGATTACGATCCCGAAGTAAGTGGAGAGGGCTAATAAAGCCGCTCCGGTTCTCTTACAAACGTGTGGCCGAGACCTCTCTTTTCTAAAAATTCTTTATTGTATTGCTGTCTTTGCTCAAAAGATACTTTTTTCCTCGCCTTTGGCTCGGTTTGCTTAGAAAAAAACAAATACAAAAATCCGCTTGGCTTCCTGCCCTCACCGCCCGCGTTTCGTTTGGAGAAAAACTTACGAAACGCTTGCGGCACAAACCGAGCTAAATAACATAATATAGTCTTATAAAACAACCGATTCTTTTTCATAATCCTTTAGTGCCAATTGAGACTATGCGATTTTTTTGTTTAAAGAACCTTATATAGTGCAAAAAAATCGCATAGCCTCAATTGGCTTTTTTTAAAAAGGAGAAAAAGAAATCGGAAGTCTTATAAGATACTTTTATGTTAAATAGCGCTTCAAAGACCTGGAGTGGCGTTCTTTGTATTTTTTTACCCGGCCCTATTAAGGAAAGGAAATTATCCAATGGCCTGTCCTGCACCATGATTAAACTCTTGTCGATTTTCGGCCAATTCAAAAAGTATGTTGTAAGCACCTAACGGAGAGAAAAAATCCCGGCTTTTTCAAGTGGCCAATAAATGCTTGAAGTGTCGAAGAGTGATTAAACTTAAACTAGCGTATATTCTTTTCGAAGCAAAGACTATTTTCGACATTTTCATACTGGCCAAAATTCCTGACGACATTATAGCCATTCTTGAGATAAAGGGCTACTGCTTCAGGCTGTCGTTTCCCGGTTTCAAGTACGCACTTATCAAAATTCATTTCTTTCGCCCACAATTCAAGTTCCCCAAGTACCATTGTAGCAATCCCCTTGCCACGGTATGAAACGTTGACGTACATTCGTTTCACTTCCATTGTGTTCTCGTCAAATTTCTTGATAGCGCCACACCCAACTGGGTTGTCATCCTCATATGCCAGGATGACAAATTTGACCTGATCAATTTTATTGAATTTTGCGTAGAATGTATGGTCGTCGCCGTCCCTCGCTTTCAGATCAGCGTCAAGTTTGGCAACCAGATCAATAAAGTCCGCATTTTCGGCATCTGTTCTCAAGCAAGTTAGCATTCGAACATTTAGTTAGCTAAATAATAAAGCCCCGCGAATTTTGCGGGGCTTCTGTAAAACATAAGATCAGTGATCTTTATCTACATTGTTATACTTTGTGGTATAAGCATCGGATTTATCTTTCTGTTTTTTCTGCTCATAAATCGTTATCAGGCTATCGTAGGCATTCCTAAGTGCAGTTTTGTCGTCCATTCTTAACTTTCCCTTGGAACCCAAATCCTGGTCGACTTTTTCGAAATATGGAATAGCTTCTTCATATCTCTTCATGGCTTGGTCGCGCATTTCAGTCTTCTTTTTGACTACATCCGGCGTGGCTCCTTTCAGGGTCCTCGCTTTTGACTGCAGCTCAACCCCATCATTGTAAGAGATTTCACCAAGGACCAAAGCAGCCTGCGGATAATCCGGTTTTACTTCCAAGCTTTTGTTGAGAAGTTGTTTGGCTTTGGTAATTAATTCGTCAGGATTTGCCGGGCGTTTCGTTGAAGTATCCTGTGCATACTGATACAGTTCCAATCCGTAGTTATATAGAAAAATATTATTGTTGGGGAACTTGTTTATTATTTTATCATAACCGGCAAAAAGGGAGTCTTTATTCCCGCTTTTTCGATAAATGTCCAACTGGTTTTCATAAACACTCACCTCAAGATCCTTCCATGATGAATCATTAGGATAAAGCTCCTTCCCATAGTCAATATATTTCAAGGCCTTCGACTCTTCATTCTTATCGGACGAGTAATAGTTTGCAAGCCATTTGTAGATCTCAACCATATTTGTGCCTCCAATTTTTGCATCGGCCAGTCGGCTATAATAGGTTGCTGCAGTATCTCTCTTTTTTGCTTTTTCCGCTGAAATTCCAGCATAAATATTGCTGGTGGTATCGATTTTCATGTTTATCCAACCCTGTTGGATCATGAACGAACTCGCGGCTATAGCACCCTTAAAATTTTCCAGAGCATCAGCATATTTCGCAGAATTGTAGTCCGCTGCGCCAGTCTGAAAATAAGACTGATAAATCTCGTTAATCACTTTGTATTTGTCAACGATCAAAAGAATTAGTTTTTTGTCGTCAAATTGAACATAGTTTTTAAGAGCATCGAGGGCCTGTGCTCTGGCATCAGGAAACTGTGATTTTAGCTGATCATTGGCGGCAATTGCCTCATAGATTGTTGCCTTAGTGTACCAGCCTTCGCCGTTTTTCTGATTCTTCGCATCTGCCAGAAATCCGTCGATCTGCGTTTTTGCGTCTGTCAACTTATTGGCTTTCAGAAAATCTTTGGCCTTGTCGAGACTTTGAGCAGAAAGCCCTAGGCTAAACCAACAAACAAATACCGTTAATAAAATTGATTTCATGATTACATTAAAATTTATTGAAAGGTAAAATATTTTGTTTTGCAATTGAATTAAAGCCAAAATTATTCCGGTTCGATACTCTCCGATTGCTGTTCTCCGCTCTGAATGCCGGGCTCATCGGTATGGTTACCATTGCCATTTCCCACGTGTTCATCCAATTTTGTTATTGCCGCTATTTCATCGCCTTCATCTAAGCGGATTAACTTTACCCCCTGAGTAGCTCTGCCCTGCTCACTGATCTGGCCGACTGCCATTCGAATAGTGACTCCGCTTTTACAGGTTATCATCAAATCCTCTTTCTCAGTGACGTCTAAGATTCCGACAAGCGCCCCGGTTTTATCGGTAACACTGATGGTCTTTACCCCCTTCCCCCCACGGTTTGTTACACGGTATTCCTCAATTGACGTCCTTTTGCCGTAGCCTTTCTCACTGACGACAAGAACCGTCCGGCTTTTATCTTCTCTATTCACACAAATCATTCCGATTACTCCGTCTTCTGTGCCTTCGACTTCAATCCCCGCAACCCCAATCGCCCCCCTACCGGTCGGGCGTACCTTCTCTTCTTCGAATCGAATCGAACGACCACTTTTCACAGCCATCATAATCTCACTATTTCCGTCTGTGAGTTTCGCTTCGAGTAATTGATCGCCTTCCACAATTGTAACGGCATTGACTCCAGTCAGCCTAGGTCGGCTGAATTCTTCTACCGACGTTTTTTTAATGATGCCATGCTTGGTACATAGAACGATATAGTGCGAGTTAACAAAAGCTTCGTCTTTAAGATCCTTAACATCGATAATTGCCCTTACCTTGTCGTCTTGCGGTAGTTGAATTAAGTTTTGAATTGCGCGCCCCTTGCTCGTTTTGTCCCCTTCAGGGATTTCGTAAACATTTAGCCAGAAACATCGACCCTTTTCGGTAAAAAAGAGCATGGTATGATGCGTAGAGGCGACAAACAGGTGCTCAATGTAATCTTCTTCCCTGGTTTTTCCGCCGATAGCTCCGCGTCCGCCTCGCCGTTGTTGCCGATATTCCCGGGCAGAAGTTCTTTTAATATAGCCAAGGTGCGAAATGGTTATGACCACATCCTCCTCTTTAATAAGATCTTTAATTCGGACTTCGTTATCCAAATATGTTATTTCTGTCTTTCTTTTGTCGCCAAATCTTTCCTTGACCTCGCGAAGTTCTTGTTTGATAAGATCGAATCGCTTCACTTCATCGGCAAGCAGTTCCTTAAGTTCGCTGATCAATTTCGTCAATGAATCGAATTCTTCCTTTATTTTGTCTCGCTCCATCCCCGTCAGCCGTTGAAGACGCAATTCCAATATCGCCTTGGCCTGGATCTCGTCGAGGCCCCAGTCAGCATGAATAAGCTTATCTTTGGCTGCGTCTGGTGTCGCTGACGAGCGGATCAACTGAATCACCTCATCCAAGTGATCAAGTGCAATTAAATAACCCTTTAGAATGTGCGCTTTCTTTTCTGCTTCTCTTAGTTCAAATTGAGTCCTGCGAACCACGACTTCGTGTCTGAATTCAACGAACTCACTGATCATTTCCTTAATGTTCAGGGTCCTGGGCCTTCCCTTTACAAGAGCCACATTGTTTATTCCATAAGATGTTTGCAGTTCAGTGTTTTTATAAAGCTGGTTAACCACGACGTTAGCAATCGCATCTCTTTTTAAATCGATTACAATCCTTGTGCCCTCCTTATCATTGGACTCATTGTTCACATGCGCAATTCCTTCCACAATTTTTTCATTGACCAATTGACCGATCCGCTCGGTCAACACGTCCCGGCTTACCTGGTAAGGAACTTCGGTAATAATAATCTGCTCTCTTCCGCTTGCTTTAGTGTCAATCCGCAATTTCCCGCGAAGCACGACCCTTCCCCTACCAAAATGCATTGCAGCCTTCACTCCTTCAATCCCATAGATTACCCCTCCTGTCGGAAAATCCGGAGCCTTGACATGCCGCATCAATTCCTCGATAGTGATTTCGCGGTGATCGACAAAAGCTATGCACGCGTCAATTACCTCAGATAGGTTATGAGGCATCATGTTCGTGGCCATGCCCACGGCGATTCCAGATGAACCGTTGATAATCAATTGGGGTATCCTGCTGGGTAGAACGACTGGCTCTTCGAGAGAATCGTCAAAATTTAGTTGAAAATTGACGGTGTCTTTTTCAATGTCTGCCAGCATCGAATCTGAAATCCTGTGTAATCTGGCTTCAGTGTATCTCATTGCTGCTGGTCCTTCCCCATCCTGGCTTCCATAGTTCCCTTGGCCATCAACCAACATGTAGCGCATGTTCCACTCCTGAGCAAGACGTACAAGCGCGTCGTAAACTGCCGTATCACCGTGAGGATGATATTTGCCCAATACTTCTCCCACAATTCTGGCGCATTTTTTTGTGGGCCTGTTAAAATTCATGCCCATTTCGTGCATCGCAAACAGAATCCTCCTATGTACAGGTTTGAGACCGTCGCGGACATCCGGGAGGGCTCTTCCGACGATTACCGACATTGAATAGTCGATGTAGGCAGTCTTCATTTGTTCTTCGATATTCACCGGGACGATGCGATTACCATCTCTGGTCTGCTCTGGCGTAAGATTATCTTCCATACTTTTTTATAGCTATAAAAAATCAGATTTTCAAGTTCGGTGGAAAGGAGTGCAAATTTACCAAATTTGCATCAATAAACAGGAAGAAAATTGCAGATTTTTGGACGAATTTGAAACGAGATTTTTAGTTTTTTTTACGATTACTTGACTCAAATAAATGCACTTCCATCAGGAGCCAATATTGGGGCTTTGTTTCATTCCAGCCACGCCCCTTTAACTGTTTCGCCATCGACTTCGACGTAGATGTGCTCCTGCAGCGTGGTAGCCACTGATAATCCAACATAGTCGGGTTTAATGGGGTATGCCTTGTGTGTCCGCTCAACCAATACTAATGTCTGGATTTTCTTGGGATGAAAATTAAGAAATGGCTTGAGCGAATAAAGTAAGGTTCTACCGCTATTGCTCACATCATCAATTAGGATCACGATTTTCCCTTCAAAATTCACTGATCTGCTCAAAGTCACTTCCTGCGGGACCTTTTTGTCTAACGTCACCATGATCAAGTCTGTCGAAATATTCGTGATCTGGCCTAATAGTGTCTGAATATTTCGAGCAATCACGCTACCGCTCTCACGAATTCCAGCGAGAATCAGTTCGTCCTCATCGAAATTATTTTCTATAATTTCGTATGCCATCCTGAGCATTTTTCGTTGGGAGATTTCTGTCGTCAGTATATAGTTCTTTTGCATAAAACAAATATACTGCCGGGAGCGGAGTATCTGAATATAAAATATGCAACAAGGTCCATTTATAACTAAATGACAGGACTTCAATGACGACGGAAATGCTAAAGTCTAAAATTGCCCCTTTCTTGTTTCAAATTAGAATTTTAACTTGCGTCGGCCATGCAATTAATCCAACAAGGTGCTTTTATTCTGGCAGCTATTTTTGCCATAGTCCTTTTTACCCGAAATATTGCGAAAATTCGTCGAAATATTCTGCTGGGAAAAGATGAATTCTTTGGCGACAATCGCAGCCAACGTTGGAAAAATGTGCTGTTGCTTGCCTTAGGCCAAAAGAAAATGTTCAGAAACCCTCTCGTGGCAATTCTACATTTTTTTATTTATGCGGGATTCATAATTATTAATGTTGAAGTCTTCGAAATATTTCTTGACGGCGTATTTGGATCTCATCGCCTTTTTTCAAGATTTCTTGGAGGAGGGTATGTTATTCTAATAAACGCGTTCGAATTACTGGCGGTCGGTGTCTTGGTCTCCTGTGTTCTTTTTCTGTGCAGGAGAAATATTTTGAAATTAAGAAGATTTGCAAGCAAAGACCTGGACGGTTGGCCAAGAAGCGACGCTAATTATATTTTAATCGCAGAGATCATATTGATGGGATTATTTCTTACTATGAATGCAGCCGACACAATTCTTCAAACACGGGGCTATAGTCACTTCGCAACGCACCCTACCGGCGATTTTCTTTTTTCAAAAATGATTCATCCGCTGCTGATATCGATGAGCAATACCGGATTGGCCGTTCTGGAGAGAATTTGCTGGTGGCTGCATATTCTAGGCATATTTGCATTTCTCAATTATCTCCCTTATTCCAAGCACTTGCATATTCTTTTCGCTTTCCCTAATGCTTATTACACGCGACTTTTCCCGCCTGGCAAAATGCGCAATATGCCAGCCATTCAAAAGGAAGTGTTATATGCCATGCATCCCGAGTCAGCGCCCACTGATGCT
>Ga0070731_10004501_pt1 | contig 11957 bp, 12 predicted proteins | sample Coa_R1_2_FD_66448 | JGI IMG/M metagenome (GOLD analysis project Ga0070731, IMG submission 66448) | Surface soil microbial communities from Centralia Pennsylvania, which are recovering from an underground coalmine fire - Coalmine... | ecosystem: Environmental > Terrestrial > Soil > Unclassified ... | reverse complement strand
TCCTTCAACATCGTATAGCGGAGATGCGAGCCATAAACCTTCTGGAAAAGGTCGCGAATCTTCGCCGTTGTTGGCTTTGGAAGGTAAAGCTGTTTGCGTGAAAGAAAATCAATCAGATTATTCCGCGCGGCATTGACACCATGTATCGCAGTGGCCCATTTTTCTGAATTGGTTTCGCGGCCCGCGTTGAATTGAAAATCGTTTACAGCCTCGTAGAGGTCTAACAACTTTCCGTGTGCTTCCGCGATTGCGTCCGCCCTCAACGAATAGCTTTTTGTGAATCGAATTTTCATCCGCTCCGATTCAACGCCAAGCCGATGTTCAACATACGCGCGGCAGAAATAAGCGAGCGCAGCGACGAAGCCCGCAGAACCGCCAACGAACGCAAAAAGTTTTTGTCCCATCGCATTTGCGCTGGTGGAAATGAAATACAGGTAAGCGAGAAAAAAACCGATTACGCCCCCCACAGCCAGTCCGCTGAAAAGTTGTTTCGTGTTCAAGCGATTAGGTTTTTCCATGGATGGAGAAAATCAGGCAAAGAGACGCGGCTGACAATTACAAATTCACCACGAAATTTTAACGGCGGCAACTTGCACAATCGCGGAATGCATCTACTTTGCGAGCATGAAAGCAGGAACGCTCAGTGAGAACGCCACAAGACAAAGGTGAGTGTTATCTGTGTTGCGAACCCGCCACGACCCGAGACCACATCCCACCCCGTGGCATTTTCACTCAGCCTTATCCAAACAATTTAATTACTGTTCCGGCGTGCGCGAAGTGCAATAACGGTGCTTCGAAAGACGACGAATACTTTCGCATCGCTGTTGCGGCGGGAAGTTGTGATAGTCCTGAATCGTTGGCTGTCCTAAAACAACGTATCCTTCCTAAAGTCGGCGGAAAACCAGCCCTTGCCATTTCAATTTTAAACACGGTTGAAAAAGTTGATGTTTATTCAGAGGGTGGAATTTATCTCGGCAAAGCGCCCACAATAAAAATCGACTGGCCAAGAATCCAAAACGTCATTAACCGAATCGTACGTGGACTGTATTGGAAGCACGAAAACGAGCGCCTGCCCGCAAATAGCATTGTCACGGACTGCTTTTACAAGCCCAAACTTTCAGAGGCGCATCAGGGTGTCATTTCTCAGCTTCCTTTGTACCAAATTGGGAACGGAAATGTTTTCAGCTACAGTTACCTCATCGATGAAGCAGACCGCAGCCATAGTTTTTGGTACTTGATGTTCTACGACGACACGAGCCTTTTCATGGTTGAGACAATAGCGGGCGGGCCACAGCAAAACAAAAAATAATCTTCTACCAACTACAAAATCAGTTCGGTTTTCGTCTGTTTCCTCAAAAAAACGGCACGATGTGAAAGGTCGGTCCTAGAATTGTGACTGTTTGACTATGATGGAGACGGATTAAACGCGACTATTATCATAAGTTCCCTTCCCTAAGCAATAGCCGAAAAGAAGTCCCTCAGCTTAACCGGGTCGAGACGGTCCTCAGTGCGGACGCTGCCGCACAAATCCAGACCAAATAGGTGACCCCTTTCACGACCAGGCCAGCGACCAAAACCCATACACCTCCCCCAGAAGTATCAATATCGACCCGATCATCACAGTAACGAATGCCCCGCCGAGTATGGCTCCACAGCATCGGCGCCCGAAGAATACAGGTTGCGTGTCGGTCCCGCGCGGTTCCGCGTAAATTTTTTCATTCATATATTTCGATTCTTTGAGTAAACGTTTGATCACTTGATGGAAACTCGTTCCGGAGATTTGAGGGCCGGATTGGAAACACACATCAAGTCGCAATCAACATCATCCAGGGGAAACGGAAACGTATGGGGAACAACCCCTGAAACGATGGCGTAAAAAGGGAGTGGCGGCCCTCAGTTTAAACCAGGTCGAAGCGGTCCTTCGTGCGTACGCTGCCGCTCAATGATGTCCCGCTGTGAGAATGGCGGCCGTCCTACGGCGAAACTAGCCGGTTGGCTAGCTAGGCGGCGGGCGGACCCAGCGGTAGCCTCGCATCACATTCTCGCATCAGACTTTGCAAAACATTCAAATAACTCGTATAAACGTGACCGTATACGAGAATGGCAAAGAGCCTGCAACCTGCGGCCAGACCCGGCTGCCAGCCAGATGAACTATTCCACATTCATTCAGTAAAGCCTGTGATGCGACCGCCACCCAAAGACACCCCTCGGCGCGAAGTTCCCACTTCGTCCGGATTCACACTCATAGAACTGCTGGTGGTCATCGCCATCATCGCCATTCTGGCGGCGCTGCTCTTGCCCGCGCTGGCGTCGGCTAATGAAAGGGCGAAACGCGCGTCCTGCCTGAACAATTTGAAACAAATCGGCATCGGCGTCATCATGTACGCCAACGAAAACAAGGATTTCGTTATCCCCGCCAAACCTTCCGACAACGATAACAATTCGCCGGGTAATCCGCCGTTCGTGCAATACGCCATCTCGACGTTGTACACCAATGTGCTCGACACCCTGGGGATCCGGATGCTTACGAATGGTCCCTGTGTCTGGTCGTGTCCGGAAATTCCAGGGTTGCCGTATCCGGATACTGTTAATTACCCGCAATGGATCATCGGCTACCAATATTTTGGCGGCATCTCCCAATGGACGCCTGGGGGCAACACTGGCGGCCTTATCCCAGGAACCCACAGTCCGGTCCGGCTCACCCAGTCCAAGCCGTATTGGTGCCTGGGGGCGGATTTGATGGCTAAAATCGGAGGTACCTGGGGTGGTTCCGAGAGTCTGGTCACCGCGCCGCCCATCGTCGCGTCCTACAAATACTGGCCGCCGCATAAAAGAAAAGGGGCTCAGTATTGCGATGGAGGAAATGAAGTGTTTGCCGATGGTTCAGCCCAGTGGTGCAAAATTGAGACCACGCACCAGTTTACGACCTGGACCGGTGCCAACGAAATGTGGTTTTACCAGGACACCTCCGATTTAACCCTGGGCGGGTTGGTGGAAGTCCAAACTCTAAAATGGAATGGCGGGAATTAGGCGGTGGAGCGACGAGCCGGTCCTGAGATTCGTGGTTCGGATTTGTCTCACATCTGCATTGATCTGCGCAATCTGCGGTTAAACCTCTGCGCCTCCGCGTCTCTGCGGTTCATTCGAATTCGTGGTCGAAGTTTGGAATTTCTCTGGAGCTTGGACGCTTGGGATTTGGAGCTTATTTCGTTTCCTCCTTGACAAGACACGCCAACATAATGTCGCTTTTACGTGACCGGAAGGCGCATGCGCCTCGTCGCGCCGAATTGTCTCGCCAACTGGCGAGCGACGGCGGAAGTTTGACGAAGGCGGATGGCGGGCTGAACAATGACTGCCACTTAAAATCATGAGTAAAGCCGATGACAAACAAAAAAGTCCGCCCGACGAGGACGTAGAAAAAGCCCTTGCGATGGCCGAGGAATACTCGACATTTGCTCCGGGAAGATTGATTCCAATAGACATCCACGAAAAAGGCGACGAGGCGTATGAACAACTGGTCGTCAAGGCGCTGGCGACCGTTTCATTTCTGTTTCCGCAACTGGGCTTCGAACAACGCAAGTCGCTCGTGGCCCTGATCACCGCTACGGAAGAACTGCGGAACACCTGGAGCAGCGAAAACGAAAAGATTCATGCGATAAAATTGGGTCAATACGAGCGGAACGTGAAAGATTCGTTGACCCCCTTCCAAATCGCCCTCGTCGAACAGCGCTGCAGAAATAATAAATAGGACCGGACCCTGTAGCGCAGATTTGTAATCTGCTGTATCGCCGAATTCCATTCGGCAAGCGCTCGCCCGCTTTAACGCTTCAACCCTTCAACGCCCCGCCAATTCACGTTGAAGTTTGGAATTTCTCTGGAGCTTGGACGCTTGGAATTTGGAGCTTTAGCCACCGTGTCGTTCATTTTACCGACTACCCGCCCGAAATGGCCGTATGCTAGAAAATCATCAAACGCATAACCACTCCTAATGCGTTGTCTGCGGGAAACAAGCGGAATAACAAAACACAAATAACTATGAAAAGAACACCCCCCATCGTGCTCATTGCCACATTGGCAGCGTTGCCCTTGACTGGCCTGGCGTCTACATGGTCAACCACCGCTCAGTTCGGTCAATACAACTTCTCCAGCGGCGGCTATTCAGTAAACAACGACGTCTGGGGTTCGGGAGCTGGAGCGCAAACGCTCTACGTCAACACCTCCAGCGGCTCCGCGCCCAACTTCTGGGTTTTCAGCCAGCAACCCAACACCGGCGGCATCAAATCCTATCCGCACATGGCCAAGACCATCAACGTCGCCATCAACTCGCTCAGCTCGCTCACCGGCAGTTACAACGTCGCCAACTCCCTCAGCAGCGGCACCGATGAACACGATTGGGCGTTTGATTGCTGGGTTCCCAGCGAAGTCATGGTCTGGACGAAATGGACCAGCGGCGTCGGCCCCTGGGGGACGCTGTTTCAATCCAACGTCTCCATCGGCGGCCACAGCTACAATGTTTATCAACCCGGCGGCCCATGGTCGTTCCTGCGCACCAGCCAGTCCAGCGCCAGCAGCGACAATCTCGCAGCCGTGTTCAAATGGCTCGTGAGCAATCATCATCTGTCCAACGGCACCGTCGGCTCCTGCCAGTATGGAGTTGAAATCACCTCCGGCGTCGGCTGGTGGACCGTGAACAGCTCCTCCATCCAATAACAATTAAAACAACTTGCGGGGGCCAAAGGGAATCATGGGCATGGCCCCCGCATCTTTCGATGAAACCACTTTGTAGCGCGGCCACAATTTTCATTGCCGTCAGCCTTTTCTGCGCGACGCCATCCAACGCCGCCACCCCCGCCGACTTCGCCCAATGGCAGCAATTGATCACCGACACCACCAAAGCCCTCCGCGCTAATCAACTCCCTGATGCAATCCACCTTTGCGAGCAGGCCCTCACGTTATCCACGACCTTCGGGCCGACCAACACTGCCTACTCACGCACGCAGGTATTGCGCGCCGAAGTTTATCTCTGGGAAAACAAAAAGGACCTGGCCGAGCAAACCTTCAAGCAAGCCGTCGCCTCCTGCGAAAAAGCCGCCGGCACAAATTCCGTCGAAGTCGTCCACCCGCTCTCGAGCCTCGCCAATTTTTATTACTTCGTCACCAGGCAATACGACCGCGTCACACCGATCTTCGAGCGCATCCTGAACATTGTCCAAGCCGACCCGAAACGCACTGACCGCGATGTCATCATGTGGTCGCGCAACCTCGGCATGATTTATCAGCAAACCGGAAATTACGCCAAAGCCGAGCCGATGTTCAAACGAGCCGTGGCGCTGGCGGAAAAGGACGCTGAATGGTTCCCGCACGAACTATTGAACGCCGCCGACTTTTATCGCGCGTGGGGAAAATATGACCAGGCCGAAACGCTGGCCCAACGCGCGCTGGCCATTCGCGAAAAGGCCATGACCGCCGACAATTCAGATTCACAATTGGACACCGCAGTTTGCCTCAATGGCCTGGGCGCCATCTATCTTTCCTGGAACAAACCGGACAAAGCCGAAGCCGCCTACCGTCGCTCGCTGGAAATCACCCGGAAATTTATGTCGGCCGACGAAGCCGATTTGATTCCCGCTCTCCAGGGCCTTGCCTCGGCGCTTCAGGCGCAGCGCCAATTGGAGCAAGCCGCGCCCTTATATCAGCGCGCGCTGATCATCGCGGAAAAGAATTCCGGCCCCAACGATCCGCAGGTGGCAACACTTCTCGCAAACTACGCCACCGTGCTGAAAGGAATGGGCAAGGCCGATGACGCCAAGCGGATGTTGGACCGCGCCGACAGCATTCGACAACAAACCACGCGCACTGAATGAAACTCCCGCGCCTGCTAATACTCTCCGTCGCTTGCAACGTGGCGCTGGCGATTGTCTTTTTAACCGCGCGGCCAAAAACGGCTCCGAATTCGCCGTCGCCCTCGGCGATTGCTGCACCCGTTGTTTCAAAAAAAGCCGCTCCTGTCCCCGCCGCCACTCCTATACCGACAACCATTGTTCCATGGCGGCAAATCGAATCGGCCGACTACCGCCAATACATCGCCAGTCTGCGTGCCGTGGATTGTCCTGAATGGCTCGTGCGCCAGATCATCGTCGCGGACATCGATGACCTATATCGCCAAAGAGCGCAACCGGAGCCGCTGCAATTCAACCCATGGCAGGCTGCGGAGGAACGGAGCAGGGTGGCCCGCAATCGCTCGGCCCGATTGACGGCGCTGCGACAGGAAAAATTGGCTTTGGTCAAATCACTCCTCGGCTGCGAATGCGAAAACATCGCCGACAAAATCTGGAGTCAGGATTTATCATCCACGTTCACGCTCGGCTTTCTGCCCGACGAAAAAGCCGCGCGTGTTTTGCTCCTCGAAAATCAATTTGCCGACACCGCCCAAAAAATCCGTGAGGACGCCCATTTCATCCTGCTTGATGAAGACCAAAAGAAACTGCAGTCGCTTTACGAGGGCTTTCAAACCGCGTTGGCCGGCGAACTGGACCCGGCACAACTGGAGGAATTTCAATTGCGCGCCCAGCAGCGTTTTCTTATCGCCAATGACATTCATTTTGACGCCGTACCCGTCACGAGCGGGGAAGTGCGCGAGATTGTCGGCTTTTCAAAATCAGTCAAGGACATGGCACGCGAAGGGTTTGATGAGCCGCCTTCCGAAGCCGGGCTCGCGAGCCGGATGGATGCATTCAACGCGCAAGTGAAGAGCGTGCTGGGCGCTGCCCGTTTTGTGGATTATGAGCGTGCTCAACATATCGATTTTCGCGAGACCCTCGACTTTGCCCAGCGAAGCCATCTGCCGCCGGATGCCGCCGTCCGAGTCTACGAATTGCGCGAGAACACCGGCCGCCAAGCCGCTGAAATCCGTGATGACACGAACATGTCCGCCGAAGAACGCGCTGCGGCGCTGGTCCTGCTGAGGTCCGCTGCCATGAAGAACGTCGCTTCGGCGTTCGGCGACAATTGCCAGGATTATCTGTCCTCGTCAGGACAATGGCTGAACGAAATCGTCCCAATGCAAACTGTTTCTGCCAGCACACAATGAAACTGCGCTTAATTTTCGCTCTTTCCGTAGCGCTGAACGCGGCGCTCGTCGCCGCTATTTTTGCGCCGGACAAAAAAATGCCAGTGGTTCGCCACGAACCCGCGGCGGTTGCGGCTCAGCCCGAATTGCCTTCAGCATTGCCATCGAATCCACCCGCACCGGCGCCGTGGCCGCCGTTCCGCTGGAACGAAATGGTTTCCGACGACCTGAAAACTTATCGCGAGAATTTGCGCGCCGTTGGTTGTCCGGAACCGACCGTCCACGAAATCATGCAGGCCATTATCAACGAAAAATTCGGCGCGCGCCGTCGCGAAATTCTCGCCACTGCCGAGGACAGTTATTGGGACATAGTCCGTCGCGGTGACCTTGCGAAACGTCAGGCGCTCCCGCAAACCGGCTGGGCAAAGGCGTTGACTGCATTGATCGCTGAGCGAGAGCAAACGCTCGCCGACGTGCTCGGCGAGGAAACTTCGGTCGCGGAACAAAAGCGGCAGGCACAGCGGGAGCAGCGCGAACGAAGTCGTGAATGGCTTCCGGTGGACAAGCGAGCCCAACTCGCCTCGCTGGAAGACAGCCGCGATCAACATTTCGCGGAATGGGCCGCGGCGTTCGGTTCACGCGTGCCTACGGTTGAAGGGCAGGCAAGGCTTGAGCAATTGCAGCAGGAATTTGCGGACGCAAGAAAGGCGTTGTTGACTCCGGAAGAACAGGAGGAACTGCAGCTCCGTGAATCGGACGTGGCAGATTGGGCTGCGAATCTCCCGGGATTTTCGCCGTCGGAAGATGAATGGCGCTCGCTCACGACGCTGCGATTTCAATTGGAGCAGGCGCAAAACGATTTGGCTGCCAGGACAATAAGCGAGGATGAAAAACAAGCACAGCAAGCCCAATTGCAGGTGAACTTCGACGCGGCCGCGCAGCAGGCGTTAAGCCCGGACCGTTTTGCCCAATATCAATTGGCGAACAACGAGCAATATCAGGCGCTCCACAATGTGACCCAGCGTTACGGATTGCCGGACAGCGTGGCCGCCCAGGCTCTGCAGGCCCGGCAGGACGCGCAAAATATGGCAACGCAGATTAGCGCGAATTCAGATCTGTCGCCCGAAAACCAACAGGCCGCACTCAACCTCAATCAACAGCAAGCGCGACAGGCTTTGTCGCAGATTCTCGGCGACGAAACGTTTTCCACCTACGAGAAATACGGCGGCGATTGGCTCAATTCCTTGAACCAGGTGCCCGCAAAAAAGATCTACGGAATTGAGGAGTAATCTGACAACGCGCCCGTTCCTCATTTTGAGCTCTCAATTAAAGCAACGTTTCTTTGACAGTTGAGGCATTCGCGGTTACTAAGTCGGCGTCCTTATGAGCCGCGAAGCGACAGAAATGACCGTGGAATCTGTCACCCTCGAGGTGCCGGACTCCAAAACCATTCATCTCAAATGGCCGGACGGCTACGACGTGGACTTCAAAACCGGCCAATTCATCACCGTCTCCTGGCCGGATGAACCCACTTACAAGCGCGCTTATTCGCTCTCCTCGTGCGCGCTCGACCGAGGCTTCTATGAGTTCACCGTCAAGCGCGACGGCAAAATGGGCACACGCCTGGTGGATTGGATCAAACCCGGCTTGCGACTGATGGTGCTGCCGCCCGCGGGAAAATTCCTGCCCGTTTACGAGCCCGACAAACATCTCGTATGCATCGCCGGTGGTTCCGGGGTCACGCCTTTCCGCGCTTTTGCCCGCGAGGCCACGCGGCGGAAACTCGAAACAAAAGTCACAATCCTCTACAGCGTGCGGACGACCAACGACATCATCTTCAACAACGAATTCCGCCAACTCGAACGCGAGAACCCCAATTTTAAATTCGACGTCACCTGCACGCGTCTCGCCACAAACGACGGGTGGGCCGGCCGTCGCGGACGAATCGACGCGGCCTGGCTTAAAGCGCACACAAAAGATTTGTCCAAGACGGTGTTTTACGCCTGCGGCCCAACGACACTCGTGGAATTTGCCGAAGGCGTTGTGTTCGAACTCGGCGTCGCGAAGACGCAGATGAAAACCGAGAAGTGGGGCTAGCAGCCCGATAACAATTTGATTCTGCATTATTCCTTCTGCATCTTTCCTTCATGTTAAGACGGACACCTCTTTTTTCCGCTCACGAGAAGTTAGGCGCCAAACTGGTGGACTTCGAGGGTTGGGAGATGCCGGTGCAATACACGAGCATCACTGATGAGCACCTGGCTGTCAGGAACGCCGCCGGAATTTTTGATATTTCGCACATGGGAGAAATCACGGTCAGCGGGGCGGTGGCGGTCGATTTTCTCAACTCCGTTTTGACCAACGACATTCGGAAAATTGGTCCGGGTGAAGGCCAATATACTTTGATGTGCAACGAGCGCGGTGGGACGATCGATGATCTCTACGCCTATTCACTTTCGCGCGGGGTCTATTTCCTGATCGTGAATGCCTCGCGCGTCCAGGCGGATGTGGCCTGGCTGCAAAAACAGGCCGCGCAATTCCATCGCAGCGACCAGTTGTACATGACCGACGCGTCGCACAATTATGCCGCTGTTGCGGTTCAAGGGCCGAGGGTGAAGGAGTTCATTGACGAATGCATCTCCGGCTCATCGAATTGTGCCCAGCGCGTATCCCGAGTGACCGCTCTCAAGAAAAACCAGATCGGTGGATTTTTGTTCCGAGGTCATGATGTCATGGTGTCCCGCACCGGATACACCGGTGAAGATGGTTTCGAAATTGTCGGGAACGACGCGCCCATCCAGGGAGTCTGGGATGCAGTGCTCGAAGCCGGAAAACGATTTGGCATCAAACCGTGCGGACTTGGCGCGCGGGACACGTTGCGGACGGAAGTTTGTTATCCTCTCTATGGCCACGAATTGAACGAGAACATCACTCCCATCGAGGCCGGTTTGGGGTTTTTTGTATCGCTGGACAAAGGAGATTTTGTTGGTCGCGCTGTCCTCGCGGAACAAAAAGCCAACGGGGTCACAAAGAAATGCGTGGCCTTCAAGATGACGGACAAATCCGCCCCGCCACGACCGCATTATCCGATTTGGGCGAACGGTAATCGAGTCGGCGAAGTCGTCAGCGGCACTCAAAGTCCTTCCTTAAACCTGGGCATCGGCATGGGCTACGTGCCGCCGGAATTTGCCAAGCCGGGTACGGCGATTGAAATCGAGATTCGCGGCAAACGCTCGGCGGCCGTTACCGTGCAGAAGCCGATTTACAAAAAATAATTTTGTGAATCTGCACAATCCGCGTAATCTGCGGACAGGAAATTTATGAGCGATATTCCCGCGGATTTGAAATACGCCAGGTCGCACGAATGGGTGCGCGTTTCGGGCGGAGTGGCAACGGTCGGCATCTCTGACCATGCTCAGCATGAATTGACTGACGTCGTCTTTCTCGAACTGCCTGAAGTCGGAAAACAAGTAAAAGCCGGAGAAGCCTGCGCCGTGGTGGAGTCGGTCAAAACCGCCAGCGATATTTACTCGCCCGTGAGCGGAGAAATTACTGAAGTTAACAAGGCTGCTGTGGATAATCCGGCAGTTGTGAACAGCGATCCCTACGCTGGCGGCTGGTTTTACAAGATCAAGTTGTCAAATCCGTCGGAATTGAACTCGCTGCTCACTCCGGAACAATACGGAGAGCAAGTCGGAGGTTAACAACTTTTTGCGGTAGTTATTTGAAAAACTCCGCTTTGTCCGCCATTTTATAGCGTGAAAGACAAAAGGATTATACTCTACATCAAGCCCTATTGCGGATGGTGTCACAAGGCGATGCATTGGCTCGACGAGCGCGGCATCGAATACGAAGAAGTGGACGTGATCGCCGACGAGGCAGCCTTTGATGAAATGATCCGGCTGTCCGGCCAGGACCTCGCGCCCGTGATTGATGTCGATGGCGAAATCCTCGCCGACTTTGGCCCTGAGCAGCTCGCCAGCTTCTGGCAGAAAATGGAAAAGCGAAATGGCCGCAATTAATCCTGCCGAAGTTAAACCTCGCCCCCGTCTTCCGGAATGGTTGCGAATCAAACTCCCCACTTCCGATTCCTTTTCGCACACGCGTGCATTACTGGATGAGTTGAAGCTCCATACGGTCTGCGAAAGCGCGAAATGCCCGAATCATTGGGAATGCTGGAGCAAAGGCACGGCTACTTTCATGATCGCCGGCGACCGCTGCACGCGCGCCTGCGGTTTTTGCGCGGTGACCACAGCCAAACCGCTGGCTCTCGAAGCCGATGAGCCTTCGCGCGTGGCAGAGGCAACCCGTCGGATGCGATTGCGCCACGTCGTCATCACTGCGGTCGCGCGGGACGATCTGGCGGACGGCGGTGCGGAACATTTCCGGCAGACCATTGAAGAGGTGCGCAAACTCAATCCCGGGATTGTCATCGAAGTCCTGGTGCCGGATTTCAATGATCGCGATGACGCCATTGAAACGGTGCTTGCCGCAAATCCACACATTTTCAATCACAACCTCGAAACGGTGCGCCGGCTCACACCTTCAGTGCGATCCCGCGCCACCTATGACCGTTCCCTCAGTGTTCTGCACAAAGTGAAAGCGCGGCGAGGCGATTCGATTTACACCAAGTCCGGCTTGATGCTCGGATTGGGCGAATCTCGCGAAGAGTTGTTTGCCGCCATGCAGGATTTGCGCCAGGTCGGCTGCGACATTCTGACACTCGGTCAATATCTCCAGCCGACTTTAAAACATTTGCCAGTTGTGGAATTTATTTCGCCCGACAAATTCGCCGAATACGGTGAGCAAGCACGTGGGATGGGGTTCGTTCACGTCGCCAGCGGGCCAATGGTCCGCAGCTCGTATCACGCGGACGAATTTGCACTAC
>Ga0070731_10004500_pt1 | contig 11959 bp, 9 predicted proteins | sample Coa_R1_2_FD_66448 | JGI IMG/M metagenome (GOLD analysis project Ga0070731, IMG submission 66448) | Surface soil microbial communities from Centralia Pennsylvania, which are recovering from an underground coalmine fire - Coalmine... | ecosystem: Environmental > Terrestrial > Soil > Unclassified ... | reverse complement strand
ATAGCCGGCATGCGCGCCGAGATAGAATCCGGTCCAGTCATAGCCGACCGGGGCCGCGGGCGGCGGCGCTTTGGTCGGCAGCGCCGCCGAGAGATCCGCGGCGCGGGCGCTGCCCGCGAGCACGATAAGCCCTATGCCGGCTAGGCGCAGCCCCCGCATCGCTTCCCCGAACCCCAACGCACGGCGGTCGACCGGTCTTGCTGCCATTCACGACAATGGCGTGACAACGGCCAAGTGCCGACCCGTCAAACCTGCCGATTATCGCCCAAATCCGAATGTAGTCTATGCTACATTCTATAGCCTTCACTACCGAACACAATATGTTCTAATGTAACAAAACGACCTGCCGCAAAGCGGATCACCCTCGCTCAATTACGCTGGCACCGCACGCTGGACATCGCCGACCCGAAGTCATACTATACCCCCTACCCTATATACGATACCCCCTACCCTATCGGCTGGAGGACCGTCAACCCTTGTCTCACACCAAACGCGAAAAACTGAAACTCCTCAATCGGGTCCGCCGCGTGCGTGGCCAGATCGAAGCGGTCGAGCGCGCGCTCGAAGACGAACAGGGCTGCGCCACCGTGTTGCATCTGATCGTCGCCTCGCGCGGCGCGCTGTCGAGCCTGATGACCGAGGTGATCGAGGACCATATCCGCCTCCACGTCGTCGATCCGGTCAAAGACGCCGAGCGCAGCCGCGGCGCCGATGAGCTGATCGAGGCGGTGCAGGCTTACCTGAAGTGAGCCGAGCGTAGGCGAATCAAGGAACCGACCATGTCCGAGATGTTGCCGGGCGCCAATACGCACATTTTTCTCGGCGAGGGCCACGAGAAAAACGAGCGCCGCACCTGGATGGTGATCGCGCTGTGCAGTGTCATGATGGTCGCGGAGATCGTCGGCGGGCTGTTGTTCGGCTCGATCGCGCTGGTTGCCGACGGCCTGCACATGTCGACCCATGCCAGCGCGCTCCTCCTGGCCGCGCTCGCCTACCGCTACGCGCGCCACCACGTCCACGACGAACGCTTCAGCTTCGGCACCGGCAAGCTCGGCGATTTGGCCGGCTTCACCAGCGCCATCGTACTGGCGATGATCGCGCTATTGATCGGTTACGAGGCGGTCGCGCGTTTGTTCTGGCCGGTCCAGATCCATTTCGGCGAGGCTATTCCGATTGCGGCATTTGGCCTGATCGTCAATGTCGCGAGCGTGCTGCTGTTGAGCGGCGGCGACCATCAGCACGGCCGCGGCCATTCCAATGATAATATGCAAAGCCGCGATCACGATCATGCCGCAAACGAGCATGAACATGAACACGCCCATCACAGCGCGCATCGCGACAACAATATGCGCGCCGCCGTGGTTCATGTCCTGGCGGATGCCGCAGTTTCCGTGCTGGTGATCATCGGTCTTTCTCTGGCGTGGTTGTTCGGCTGGAACTGGATGGACCCCGTCGTCGGCCTGATCGGGGCCGTCGTCATCGCCGCCTGGGCTTACAGCCTCATTCGCGACACCGGCGCCATTCTGCTCGACATGAATCCGGACCGGAAAATGACCGAGCGCATGCGCGCGGTCATCGAAACCGACGGCGATCGACTGACCGATTTCCATGTCTGGCGGGTCGGCCCCGGCCACCTCGCCGCGATCCTTTCGGTCGAAACGCAGCGCCAGCGCGGACCCGATTATTATCAGTCGCAGCTGCGCCGCTTCCGCGCGCTGTCGCACGTCACCGTCGAAGTGCAGCAGCAATGACGCTTTACCATGCCACCGGGAACCGGTAGTTCAGCCCGGCCCGCACGAAGTTGTCTTGCAGGCGGCCAGTCACCGTGACGAGGGGCGGCGGCGGGGCGCCCCCGACTTGCGCCACGGGGATATTGCCGGTGTCGAGGTAAAGGTATTCGATGCGCGCGCTGAGATTTTCCGTGATGGCGGCCTCGATGCCGCCGCCAACGGTCCACGCGCCGGTTGTGTTCGAGGTGCTCGCGGAGCCTATGGCGCCCACATTCACGTTGGAAAGAAGTTGGGTGGCGGCGCCGCCAGCCATTGCATAGACCAGCAACCGGTCGAACGCATAGCCGACCCGGCCGCGCAACGTTCCAATCCATGGAACTTGAACCGTGCCTGAGGCGGAGCCGGCCGTAACCGACTTGGTCGCCATCGAGCCGTCGAAGTCAGCTTCGAAGCCCAGCACCATGCTGCCGATCTGGTAATTGTAGCCGATCTGCGCGCCGCCAATCCCGCCCGGCACGGCCGCGCTGCCTGACCCGCTGCCGTCGGAGGGGGTTTCGCTGACCGTGGCGGATGCATAGCCGGCATTCAGGCCAAGGTAGAGGCCGGTCCAATTGTAGTACGCCGGCGCTGGAGGAAGCGATAAATCAGCTCCCCACGCAAGCTTGGTGACCGCCAAAACACCGGCGACTGCGGCGACGACCTTTATGCGCCACGACATGACTGACCTCATATCTTCTTCGAAATGCCGATGAAGTAACCGCGGCGCGGGCCGTATTGCGGCGCAAACACGCCGATGCCGGTGCCGCTTCTGATTTGATAGACCGTGTCGAAAATGTTCACGACATCGAAGCGCACCGTCAGCGGCTTGCCGTCGGGCATAGCGAATTCGTGTGCGATGCTGGTGTTGAACTGCGCGTAAGGCGGCTCGGTCCGGATATTGGCGTCGCCGGTGCGCAGCCCCGAACCGTAGATCATATCGGCGCTGACACGCGTTCCGCACAGCGAGTCCCACCACGTCTCGCCAGCATAGGACGGCCGGCCGCAGAATCTATAAGCGACGCCGGCCGACCCGGTCACGATCTGAGTGTGATCGGTGTAGATCCAGTGGCTATCGATGTACTGCAGCTCGGTTAAACCGCCGAGATCGGCGAGCGGCGTGACATTGTCGAACAAATATTGGTTCGACACCACGTCGGTGGCTTTCTCTTGGCCCACCGCAAGGTTGGCATAGGCCTGCAAATTACCGCTGTGATACTTGGCGGAAAATTCGACGCCCTGGACCACGCCTTTGGCGTAATTAAACGCGCTGAGCACCAGCGCCTGACCGAAATTGCCATTGTCGATCAGGTTCGTCGCAATCTTGTAATAGGCATCGAGACCGAGATCGAGCGTGGTGCAATCTTTGGCCGCCGCCGTAGAACAGCCGAGCGGTATTTTTTGATCGATGCCGGCGTCGAAATAATGCGAGCGCTCCGGCAGCACCGGACTGTTGCCGTCGTTGCTCGACGCTCCGGTCGTGCCGTTGAACAAAGCGGGATTGAACGGCGCCGCCTCGACCAGGATCGGCGGCGTGAAATAGCGCGCATAGCCGGCATGCAGCGTCGTGTTGGCGAACGGCTTATAGGTAAAGCTGACGCGCGGACTTAGTTGATTGGCAGTGGTGTATTGCCACATCTGGTCGAAGCGCAGTCCGGCATTCATCGTCAGCTTGTCGGTGATCTTCCACTCGTCCTGCGCATAGACTCCGGCGAGCCAGCCGAGCTTGTCGGCGTCGTCGGTGATCGGGAAAGGTGGTTCCGCCCCCGGCGGGGCCCCCGCCTCGACCAACGACGTATTGTCAACCGAGCTCTGTTCGGCGCTCACGGTAAATCCCGTGCGCAGCGTGTGCGCCGGGGTAAGCACGTAGGACGCGTCGCCCTGGATGCCGTTGGTATAGCCTTGCCGGCTGATATCGGAGGCGATGCCATTGAGCAAAAGGTCACCGACCGGATCCGGCATGAAGTGCAACTCATCGTAGCGTGTGAAATACGACAATTGCCCGTCAAAGCCGTTGATCGACCTTTGCAAGGCCAGCACACCGAACTGGGTGTCCTCGTATTGATTCTCGTTGAGCTTCGATGAATCGAAAGTAGTGACCCCGAATGCGCTGTTGAGCACCGTCGGCGCACCCGGCACGTTGGGAATCTGGAAATTGCTGGTCGAGGTTCCAGCGATCAGGCTCAAGCGCGTATAGGGGTCAAGAAACGTCGACGCGTAGGCGAAGCCCTTTTCCTGCGACGAAAAATCGTGGATCGCATTGAGCGTCGGTAACGGGTTCTCGATACCCTCGGTGGTCTGCAAATAGCTGCCGGTGAGGAAATATTGGACGCCACCGATACAAGCCGCTCCTGCAGCCGACGGCTTCGCGGTGCCGGTCGCGGTGCTCGACGGACAAAACGTGCCGCCGTAGTCGAAGCTCGGCTCGATGGTGCCGCGGCTGCCGCCGTAATAGCTGATGCTGCCCGAATTGTTGAATATGTCGGTGCGGGTGGTGATGTCGAGCAGGCCCGTCGTGCGCAGCCCGTATTCGGCCGGCAGCGCGCCGGTAATGAGCGAGATGCTGCCGATCAGGTCAGTGTCGAGAACGCTACCGAAGCCGGTAACGCCGTCGGGCAGCATCACGCCGTTGATGCGGAACTGCGCGTTGGCGTGATCGTTGCGGACGTGGAACAGTCCGCTCGCTGCGGAATCCTGCGATACGCCCGGCGCTTGCAGGATAACGCGCTCGACCGCCGCATTGGCGCCCTGCGGCAACGCCTCGATGGTATCGTGGCTGATCGTGTCGGAGGTGGTACCGATGGCGGTGTAGAGATTGCTGCGGGCGACATCGAAGCTGTTGCTCTGTTCGCTGAGCCGTTCGGTCGGCGCGACCGGCGGCACCGTCGGCGGTGGCGGCGTGCGTCGAACGACCTGACGTGGCGCCCGTCTTACTACTGGAGCCGTCACGGTGATCTGGGGCAGCTGGCCTGCACCGCCCCCGACATGCGGCGGCGCCGCGGGCGGTGTTGCCGGTCCCGGCGGTGGCGCCGAGGGCGTTGGCGCTTGGGGCTGCGCAGGTTGCGACTGAACGGGTTGAACTTGCGCAGGCTGACTTTCAGCCGGCTGATCCTGCGCGGTCGCCATTGCGCCAGCGGCAAGCAGCGCGGCCAAGGCTGAACAGCCAAGAAGACCCGCGCGACGGGCGCGATAACCATGAGCTGACATGATACTCCGCCAAGCAATGTTGCAGGGAACGACCCGGCTTATCGGCGGTCGTGCAGTCGCGGCACGTTACGTAGCATCGCAAGGACAGTGAATGCCGCACCCAATCTTGCGGACATTGCCGGCGCAAACACCGCGCCGCAATGTCGAAGATCGGCTTCGACCGCTGGCTCAGGCTGCCGGCGGAGCGCGCGAGCGGAATGCAACGCGCAGCGGCGTGAATACGCTATGGGCAAAGCTGATAGAATGTCTGACGCGGACGAATCCGTCCGGCACCGGCAATTGCGGCGGTTCGGACACGAACGATGTGGAGACCAGAAAGATCGAGGCGCAGATCGGGCAATAGCCGTCGTCCTCGCCCGGCATCTGCGCCGGACACGGCTGCGAAGTCTTGGCGAAAACGGTTTTATGCGGTCCGGTTAGAGTGAGATGGTCAGACCCGACGATCCCGTCGAGATCGACATGTCCGAACGACACCACGATTTGCAGCACGAGCGCCGCAAGCGCGAAATACGCGCCATGCCGTCTATTGCCGCGGACCCACCCCATGGCGCCATGCTAGCGTTATAATATTACAATAGGCAAGAGGAGCGCGGATCGCTTTGCTCAGAATGTGGCGGCGACCGTCAGCCGAACAGCGAGCGGCTCGATCGGATGCAGCACATAATCCATCACGCCGTTCTGACAAACCGCTGCGGGCACGGTCGGCTTGGGGAAGCACATGGCGAACAGGCTGTCGGTTTTAAGGAGCGAGCCGTAAGCATAGGTCGCCTGGTCGGTGCGCGAGTTGAGAAGATTGAGGCCATCGAGCTGAATACGCCAGCCGTTGTCGAAACGATAGCCGATCTGCCCGTTGAATATGCTCAGGGGCGGCGCCTGGAAGACGCCGTCTTCGGTGAGCGGCCGCGAACTGATGTAGCGCCAACGCAGATCGCCGAACCAGGCGGTGGCTTCGCCGAGCGTGATGCCCGCCGATGCCACCAGCCACGGCGCATTGTAGACGTAGTTGCCGGGCGCGTTGCCGATCTGCGACTGCGGATAGCCGGCAAGCGACAGGTAGATTTGCTCCTGCGCCTCGTCATAGCCGAGAAATCGCGCGCGGGTGAGCGCGACATCGGCATCGAGGTGAATCCACGACGCCGGGCGGTAATCGTTGGTGAATTCGATGCCGGTGCGCTGACTGGGCAATCCCGGCGCGGTGTCGCCGGTGTCGCCGTCGAAGAATAGCTCGGAGTCCTGGTGCAGGTAGAACAGGCTGACCGAGCTGTCGAGATTTGGGATGGCCTTGGTCCGAATACCGACTTCGGCGCCGCGCGAACGGACCAAGAGCGGTGATGCGCCTTCCGGCGACGCCGGATCGCCGGGGACCTCGGTGACCGTCGTGCTGCGCGCGTCGTTGCTGTGGTAGCCCATGCCGGCGCCGACGAACAATTCCGTCTTGTAGAATGGACCGATCACCATGCGGAATTTCGGACTGCCGATCGCCATTTCGGTATGCCCCGAATTCGCCGACTGCAGAATCGAATCCACCGACGCCGCGTAATAATCGCCGCGCCAGCCGAACGTTGTCTTGAACCAATCGGTCCAATGCACCGTGTTCTCGATATAGATTCCGGCATTGGCCTCGTTGACGCGATCGCTGAGAATGGCTGACAGGAACTGCCGCTGCACCGTATCGCTCAAGGCAACATTGATGTCGTCGTAGCGCGACTGAAAGCCGAAAACCGTTTCGGTCGGCCGGTTGAACAGCGAGCCGTCGATGGTCCGCGAGGCGCTGGCGCCGCCATAAACGCGGTCGTCGTGCTGGTGGAATTGGTCGCCGTCGACCGGATTTGTAAGATACCAGGTATAATTGTTGAACAGGTCCAGCTGGTATTTGACGATATAGGCGTTGGCCTTCCACGAGCCGTCGTCGACGGTTTGCGCCATTCGCGCCGACAGCGAGGCGCGGCTGGTGTCGCCGCCGTCGGTCGGATCGAGCTCGCCGTAAAGCCCGACCAACCCCGACTCTATCGCCCGCAACGGAATCTGATCGGTAGAGTTCCAGCTATTCGAATAACCCATCGCGGTCGCCGAAAAACCGTCGGTCGCGGTGCCCTGGCTGTAGCGAAGGAGCCCGCTGAATTTGTGCATGTCATCCGGGGTGACCCACGGGCCGTTATAGGTATTGACCTCGCCGGCATAGAGCAGCGAGCCGCCGTCGAGCTTGGTTGAGCCCATGGTAAAAAGCCGCTCATAGCCGAAGCTGCCGGTCGTTGCCTCGACAATGTTTTTGTCGACGCTGTCGCGCAGATTGACCGCAAGTGTGCCGGCATTGGCGAAGTCGCCGACGTCGGCAAAGTACGGCCCCTTGCGAATGTCGAGGCTGTTGACGGTTTCCGGCATCAGCCAGTTGAGATCGGCGTAACCCTGGCCGTGCGCGTGGGTCGGCAGGTTGACCGGCATGTCGTCGACGAAGATCGCCAGATCGGTGCCGTGATCGAGATTGTAGCCGCGCAGATAATATTGATTGGCCTTGCCGCCGTCGGCGTGCATGACCACGGCGAGACCCGGCGCAGCTTCGAGGATTTCGCCGGGGCGCGTCACCGGACGATTGTTCAGGTCCTGTCCCGACACCGTCATCTGGCTCGCCATGCTCGGCGCCACCCGCGGGCCGCCGGCGACGTTGGGAGCGCCGGTCACAAAGGACGATGCCGGCGCAACAGGCGCGCTCGCTGCCGCGGTTGGCACCAATTTCGGCCTTGCAGCAGGCTGCTTTTTGGCGTGCGGCGCCGTGACCTTGATCGTCGGCAGCGCGGTGACGTTCGACGGCGTTGCTGACGGCAGGGGAGTGACCGCCGCCGACCCTGCGCCTGCCGGAGCAGCTGTTGGCAGCGCTGTTTGCGCCCATGCGCTCAAGCACAGCGACGACAGCAGAAAGCTCGCCGCCGCACCGAAGCGCAACGACATTATACTCACTGCCCCACCCGGATACTCACTGCCCCACCTTGCCGCCGATCTTCGGTCAGCATGCGTCGCCAGTATGATGTTGTCAATAAAAGTGCATACTGCGCGCCTGGATAACACACGCATAGGAGACACCTCGGGTAACACGCCCTGTGGCACGTCACCGCGAACTCAGTGTCCCGCACATCCAAGGAAGGATGATCGGTTCGCTGACCGCCAGTACACCCCGACCGACAGCGCTCGCGCATGACCACGGCTGACGGCAGGTCTCCTGGCTCGCGGGTCATAACCTGCCGTCGCCTTCCCGGGACCCGAATCCCAGTGGACATATGACGGAAGATTCACCGCTTACAGTTGCGGGGGCAGCTGCGGAATTGGGTAAAATCTCGCCCGCACCGCGTTCCCTTTTGATCCCCCAACGGGGAACCGTCAGGCGGAGCATAAGTGGGAACTGACACGCTCGTCAAACCGCCTTTTGCCGTCGATTGTATTCGACACGAATCGCTATGAATTCGGCACCAAATAAACGTCGGTGATGGTAGAATGCGTTGCCGCTATTTCCGGAGACAACGATGCAGCGCGTGACCATCACCATCGACGACGAGCTTGATGCCGAGCTCGAGCGCTATATGCGCACGCGCGGCTATGCCAACCGCTCCGAGGCGATCCGCGATCTCGCCCGCGCCGGATTGCAGCAGGCCGCGGTCGAAGTCGGCGGGCCGCGGCCCTGTGTGGCCGCGCTGATCTATATCTATGACCACGAGGCACGCGACCTGCCAAAGCGGCTGACCCGCGACTTCCACGACCGCCACGATCTCGCGCAGGCAACGCTGCACATGCACCTCGACCACGACAGCTGCATGGAGGTCACCGTGCTCAAAGGGCGCGGCTCCGACGTGCAGGAATTCGCCGACCACATTATCGCCGAGCGCGGCGTACGCCATGGTCACGTGGTCTATCTGCCGGCTGACGGCGCGCACAGTCACGCCAGTGGCGAGACGCACAGTCATGGGCACGGTCATGGGCATGCGCACAGTCATGGGCTCCGGCACAGTCGTCGCCGGCGTGCCGGGTGACGATTGTCCCCTGCCCGGCGTCATCGGCCCCGGCAAAGCAGAAACCATTGATTAGCCACGTTCCTCGCCGCAGCCCGAACGGGCGTTAACGGCCCGCGCCGATCTTTATCGAATAGCGACGCTTGCCGTGCTAAAGGGCCGCCGCGCCGTAAGCATTGGCACGGCAATCAAATTGACCGGCCGACGTGAACAGGCCGGGGGTAACAGGCATGTCGAGCGACACACCGACCGATCCGGATGCACGCGCGCAAGCGCTCGTGACATCTTATGTGCGCGCCGGCTATGCGCGGCTCGATCCGCCGGTGCTGCAACCCGCCGAGCCCTTCCTCGACCTTTCCGGCGAGGATATCCGCCGGCGCATGTTCCTCACCGCCGACCCCGAGGGGCGCGAACTGTGCCTGCGGCCCGATCTGACCATTCCGGTGTCGCGCGACTATCTCGCTTCGCCGGCGGCGGGAAAACCCGCGGGCTTCTGTTATCTCGGTCCGGTGTTTCGTCATCGCGAAAATGCGCCCGCCGAGTTTCTCCAAGCCGGCATCGAGAGCTTCGGCCGTTCGGACAAGGCGGCGGCGGACGCCGAAATGCTGGCGCTCGGGCTTGAAGCGACGACGCAATATGGTGTCGCCGCGCCCGAAATCCGCATCGGCGACGTCGGACTGTTCTCGGCTTTCGTCGCCGCGCTCGATCTGGCGCCAGTCTGGAAGCGACGCCTGATCAAGGATTTCAACCGCAAAGCCTCGCTCAAGCACGATCTCGATCAGTTGACGCTGACCCCGGCCAACGGATCGAAGGAATACCAGGGTGTGCTGGCAGCGCTCGCCGGCTCCGATCCCAAGGCGGCGCATGCGCTGGTCACCGATCTGCTGTCGATTGCCGGCATCGCCGCGGTCGGCGGCCGTTCCGTCGCCGAAATCGCCGACCGCTTCCTCGAGCAATCGGCGCTCAATGCGCCGACGCGATTGCCGCGCGAGACCCGCGCGCTGATCGAGCGCTTCCTGTCCATTGCCGGCGACCCGGATAACGCGACGGGCGAACTGCGCGCGCTCGCCGCGGACGCGCAAATCTCGCTGGCGCCCGCGCTCGATTTATTCGAGACGCGCACCGGATTTCTCGCCGCCCGCGGGCTCGACGTGCGCGCCATCAAATTCGCGACCGATTTCGGCCGCGGTTTCGACTATTACACCGGCTTCGTCTTCGAACTCCAAGATGCCCGGCGCAAACGGGCGCTCGTTGCCGGCGGCCGCTATGACGGATTGCTCACGCGCCTCGGCGCCAAGGAGGCAATTCCCGCGGTCGGCTTTGCCGCCTCGATCGACGAGCTTGCCGGCAGTGGAGGCGCGCCGTGAGCGCTCCGCTCATCCTCGCCGTGCCGTCGAAGGGCCGGCTGCAGCAGAACGCGGAAAGCTTCTTCGGCCGCGCCGGGCTGCCTCTCGTCAAGCCGCGCGGCGCGCGCGACTACCGCGGCGCCATCGTCGGCTTCGACGATATCGAAATCGCCTACCTCTCGGCGGCCGAAATTACCGCGCAGCTGGCGCAAGGCGCCGCACATCTCGGCGTCACCGGCGAAGATCTGGTCCGCGAGATGATCCCGCAGGCCAACGAGCGTGTCGTACTGATCGCGGGATTGGGCTTCGGCTTCGCCAATGTCGTCGTCGCCGTGCCGCAGGCCTGGATCGACGTGCGCAACATGGCCGATCTCGACGATGTCGCGACCGCGTTCCGGCTCAAGCACGAGCGAAAAATGCGGCTGGCCACCAAATACGCCAATCTGACGCGCGACTTTTTTGCCGCGCACGGCGTCGTCGATTACCGCATCGTCGAAAGCTCGGGCGCCACCGAAGCCGCGCCGGCGGCCGGCACTGCAGAGATGATCGTCGACATCACCACGACCGGCGCGACGCTTGCCGCCAACGGGCTGAAAGTGGTCGAGGATGGCGTCATTCTGCGCTCCCAGGCAAACCTCGTCGCCGCGCGCGGTGCGGCCTGGACCAGCGAACAGCGCGAAACCGCGCGGCTCTTGCTCGACCGCATCGCCGCGCAAAAACGCGCCGAAGCGTTTGCCGAGGTGCGCACCCGCTTTGCCGGAATGAACGAGGAGCTTTTCGCCATCGCGCGCGATAAATTCGGCGTCGCCTCTCCGTTCGGCGGGCCGACCTCTTCCGGCATGCTCACCCTGCATTGCCCGCCGGAGAACGTGCACGCGCTGGCCAACTTCCTGCGCGAGCGTGGCGCCGAGGCGGTCTCGGTCGCGGCGCTGGATTATGTCTATACGCGCGACAACTCGCTTTATGCCAGGCTTGCAGCGGAGCTGGATAAGCGCGGCTGACCGACTGCGCGTCCCATCCAGCTCACCGACCAGGTGATCGAAGAACTTTACTGCGCCTTGATGCCGGCGAACTTCACCACCTTCGCCCAGCGCTCGGTATCCGCGGCGATTAGTTTGCCAAAGCCCGCGGGCGTATCGGAGACGGCGGTATTGCCGAGGTCGGCAAGCTGTTTCTTGAAATCGGGCGCGGCGACGATGGCGTTGACGGCCGCGTTCAACTTGTCGACGACGCTTGCCGGCGTATTCTTGGGCGCGGTGATGCCATTCCAGACATAGGCCTCGTAGCCCGGCACGAAATCGCTGATCAATGGAACCTCAGGCAGCGCCTCGGTGCGCGAACTTACCGCGAGCGGGCGCAATTTGCCGGCGCGGATAAGCGCGATCGAGGACGCGACATTGTCGAACATGATCTGGTCGCGCCCGGCCAGAAGATCGTCCAGCGCCGGCGGCGAGCCGCGATAGGGCACGTGCGTGAATTTGGTCCCGGTCATCATCTGAAACAGTTCGCCGGCGACGTGAGTGGCGCCGCCGGTGCCGGCCGAGCCCATATTGATGGTGCCGGGGTGCGCCTTGGCATAGGCGATGAAGTCCGCGACCGTCTTTGCCAGAAATGACGTGCTCACCTCCATAACCAGGGGACT
>Ga0070731_10004499_pt1 | contig 11963 bp, 12 predicted proteins | sample Coa_R1_2_FD_66448 | JGI IMG/M metagenome (GOLD analysis project Ga0070731, IMG submission 66448) | Surface soil microbial communities from Centralia Pennsylvania, which are recovering from an underground coalmine fire - Coalmine... | ecosystem: Environmental > Terrestrial > Soil > Unclassified ... | reverse complement strand
GGTATCGGTGGGATCGATCAGCCTGCTCGGCGAGGCCATCGTCGATCTCACCGCCGCGCCCGCGGGCCAGCCGCTGGCGGACTGGAGCTACGTGTCGTCGGCCAACAGCACCGGCGGATTCGCCAAGCTGACCTCAACCGCGCAGGAAGGCGCAGATCAGTTGAAGGACCTGGTCATCGACGTGCGAGCCGGACGCGGCACCCTCGGCAAGCTGGCGACAGACGACGCGCTCTACACGGACTTGCGTGAGTTGACCGCGTCGGCCGGCAACGTCTCCCGCGCGATCGAACGCGGCAAGGGCATGCTCGGCGCGTTGACGACGGATCGCGGGGCGTATGACTCGCTGCGCGCGTCGCTCGACCACCTGCAGGCGGTGACGGCGCGCCTCGAGAGCGGACAGGGCACGCTCGGACGCCTGATGCATGACGACGACATCGCGCAGTCGCTGGCGCGAACGACCGCGAACTTGGCCGATGTCACCGCGCGACTGAGCCACGGCGACGGCACGGCCGGCAAGCTGCTGCACGACGATCGCGTCTACGAGCAGCTGAGCAGCGTCAGCGCGCGCCTCGACACGCTTCTGGCGCAGCTCAACTCAGGCGAGGGCAGCGCGGGGCAGTTCCTGCACAACCGGTCGCTCTACGACAACGCGAACTCGACGGTGAACGAGCTGCGCGGCCTGCTCGCGGACATTCGCAAGGATCCGAAGAAGTTCCTGCACATGACGTTCAGTATTTTCTGACAGTGCCGTCGAGACGAAGCGGCGGTCGCTGGCCGCTCGTTCAGCTCGCGACGGTTGGCGTGACCAGCATGCCCATCAGCATCGCGAGGCCGAGTGAGATCGCGACTGCGATGACGCAGACGGCGAGCGCGCGCGCCGTGCTCTTGTAGTCGAGGGCGTGCTTCACCGCGATGATCATCGCGGCGATCATCCACACGCCGATGGCGACGAAGACGGGGATCGTCACTCGGGGAAACACGGCGAAGATGAGAAGCAGTCCGGGCGCGGCGGCGAATCCGGTCGTGCGCAGCAACTGACCGAGATCGACATCGGTCGTGGGCTCGGGCAGCATGCGCGATCCGATTTGCAGCGTCAGCATGGCCCATGCGGCCCAAGTGACGAGCGCGATGGCCGTCACGACGACGAACGTGCTCAGGCGATCGTGATAAATGCCGCTGGCGCCAAATCCCGCCGCGAGGCTGGCGAGAATGACCGTCAGCGTGGCCTGCCAGGTCGCGTGGCGATCGGCTTCGATGCCTTCGTACATGCCGGCATCGAGCATCGCGGCGCCGGCCAGACGATAGAGAAATGATCCCACGTGGCTATTCTCCTCTGATTCGTTTCACCCGCGGCATCATGTCAGCGCGACGCCAATCAGATGACCGATCAGATACGTGAGTCCGGCGGCGCCGATGCCGACGGCCACTTGCCGCAGGCCCGAGAACCAGGCGCTGCGGCCCGTAAGCACGGTAATGGCCGCGCCGATGCCGAACAGACCCAGGGCGCTGGCGCCAAGACTCGCGCCGGTGGCCGTGTGCGGACTGAACACGAGATACGGCCACAACGGAATGATGGCGCCGAGCGCAAACAGCAGGAACGACGTGACCGCCGCCTGCATCGCCGATCCACCGAGCTCTTTCGGATCGATGCCGAGTTCCTCTCGCGCGAGAGTGTCGAGCGCGGCCCGGTCGTCTTTCATCAGACCCGAGGCGATCGCTTTCGCCTGTTCGGCCGGCAACCCTTTGGCCTGGTAGATCAGCGCGAGTTCTTCGATCTCTTCCTCAGGATTGGACGCGATCTCCGCCTGCTCGATGCCGATCTGTTTCTCATAGAGCTCGCGCGAGCTCAACACCGACAGCCATTCGCCGAGCGCCATCGAACCCGCGCCGGCGAGCAGTCCCGCGATGCCTGCGATGACGATGTCTTTGCCGGCGAGACTGGCGCCGGCGACGCCGGTGACGAGACTGAGATTCGACACGAGTCCATCATTCGCGCCAAGCACCGCAGCGCGCAGCGCGTTGCCGCCCGTGGAGCGGTGACGGCCTTCGATACGCGCGAGCATCGGACCTTCGATGCCGGCGTTGCCCGCGATGGCTTGCAGCAGCGTCGCGTGGCCGCGCTCGTCGGCGTCCATGCCGGGTGCGCGATCGGACGTGCCGGCGTAGCGGCGCGCGTCCGCCTGCTCCTGTCCGGCAATCACCGACACGACCGCGGCAGCGCCAAGCCGGCGCGCGGTCCAGGCGAGGACGCGCGTGCGCCAGCCGAGCCGGTGCGGCGGCACGGTGACGTGCTCGTCCTGAAGCTTCTTGATCCAATGATCCGCGTGGCGCCGCTCGGTCTCCGCCAGCTTCCGGTAGACGGTCGCGAGACGCGCATCGGATTCGAGCGAGGCGAGGGTGTCATACAGAGACGCGCTATCGCGCTCGTCCTGGATGAAGACCTGTGCTTGTTTGGGCGACGTGGCCACAGTGGATGGTCGCACGTCTTGAGTCCGTGCGACCGGCGGCAGCGGGCAGGAGGCCGCGGCTGGCTTGACGACCACGCCGTTGGCGACCGAACGGACGCCTGCGATGCCGGCGACCGTCGCTACGGCACACGCGCATTCGGCATCCCACTCGGCCGTCCCTTCGATCTCGACGCAGCCGTCTCGCACCGAGATCTGCACGGACGTCGGCACGTTCGGGTTCTTGCGCAGCGCGTCGATCGCCTCCCGAGCGATATCGGCATCGAGGCGCTCGACGGCGGGCTTCACGTCGAGGTCGTTCGCGACGCCGCGAACACCCGACACCGAGAGGGCCGCATGCTCGGCGGCCAGCTTGTCGAGATAGCTGTGCACCGAGCCGGCCAGCGTCGCGACGTCCTCGTGAACCGTGACGGCGATCTGGCTGGAGTCGAGTCCCGGTGTCCGATCGAGTTCGAATCGGATCGCTTCGTCGAGGGCCACGCAGTGAGCAGTGGTCATAAGAGGCTCCTCAGAATCCTGGCCGGCTGATCGGGCCGGCCAGGCCGTGACGTGCCTATGCGACGATCGACAGCTGATTGTCGACCGCGGTGACGCCGGGGGAAGCCCACGCCGCGCGCGCCGCCTCTTCCTTCTCCGCGTACGACCGTACCGTTCCGGAGAGGACGATCTTCGAATCGAGCGCCTGCACTTTGACGCGCCGCGCTTCGACCTGCGCGCTGCGCTCGAGCGCCGCCTCGATCTTGGCCTTGACGATCGGCACGGAGGTCGGTGCCGTCAACGTGATCGTGTTGACCACGTCTCGAACACCCTTGATGTGCTGCACCGCCTGCTCGGCCGCGTATTTCTGGAATTGCCATGTCACCTCGCCCTGCAGCGTGACGAATCCATCGTGGACGTTGGCTTTCACGCGCGAGGGCACGTTCAAGTTGAAGCGGAGGGCCGTCGCGACGTCGTGAGCAATCTCGGAATCGAGTCGCTCATCCGGCAGCCGGACGACGAGGTCATTCGCCAGCGATCGCACGCCGACGATGCGCAAGGCGGCACGGCCGGCCGCGAGCCGCTCGGCATAGGTGCCGACAAATCCCGACAGCGTCACGACGCCATCGTCGGCCAGCACGCTGATCGTGTCAGGCGTGACTTCCGGATCCCAGCTCAATTCGTTTTCGACCAGTTCTCGAAGTTGGCTTCCAGTGAGTGTCTGCATGGTGATCTCCAATTGACATGCGTTGCGCGCTCTGCCTTACGCCGCGCTCACGCGCTGCGTCGGAGTGTCGGGCAGGACGAATTCGCGCTCCGGATGATGGATGACGAGCACGGGACATGCCGCGGTCCGGACGACGCGCTCCGCGACGCTGCCGATGAAGAAACGCGCGGCGCCCGTGCGTCCGTTCGTGCCGATGATGATGAGGTCGGCCCTGTCGTGTGCGGCAAATTCCACGATCGCGGTGGCCGGCGTATTCGAGACAATCAACTCGGTCCTCGCATGAAGCGCGGCCTGTTCCTCGCCGGAGAACAGCGCCTTCAAGTTGCGTTGGGCCGCTTCCTCGGTGTCCCGCTGAATGGTGGTGAGTTCGGTGAGATAGCCGAAGCCGCTCGCCGAGATCGACACGCGCATGTACATGTCGTCGACGACATGGAGCACGGTCAACGACGCGCCGAGACGCGACGCCAGTTCGCGACCGTACCTGAGCGCGGCGTCCGATGCCGGTCCGAAATCCGTGGCGACCAGAACTCGTTGGAGATCGATCATGGTGTGCCTTCCCAGTCTTTCTTCGATGTGCACGTCGGATGCCAATGCGAGGTGACTGCAACTCTGCTCGGATAGGTGGCTTACGGCGTGCGAAGCCCAAGCCGTCCGCGAAGAATTTCGAGTCCGCGCGAAATCCTCGACGAGCTCACTCGTAGCGCAGCGCCTCGATCGGGTTCAGCCGCGAGGCCTTTCGCGAGACATCAACTCGATCTCGCTCAATCCCGATGTCGCGATGCAGACGACGCTTCGGATTGCGCAGGAGGAGGCGCGGCTGCATGTCGAGCCGGCGCATATCATGGTCGAGTAATGCGTCCACCTGCGGCCACTGACGCCGTCGCGGCTCCTGTCGCCGCGACCGCGACTCCGCCCGCGCTTGCGCTGACGACGTTCCGCGCATCGATCCGGTTGCTGCTCACGCGCCGCTTCGGGACGTTCTGGATCGCGAGCTTGCTGTCGAGTATCGGCACCTGGGCCCAACAGGTTGCCGAACCCTGGTTGCTGCTCACCATCGGCGCATCGTCCTTCATGGTGGGATTGGATTCGTTCGCGGCGACGGCGCCGGCCTGGCTGCTGACGATCCTTGGCGGGGCGATGGCCGATCGCGGCGACCGCCGGCGCATCATCGCGCGGCTCCAATCGGTACAGATGCTCTGTCCGATTGCGATCATCGTGTTGATCGCGACCGGCATGGTTCGGCCGTGGATGATCATCAGTCTGTCGGTCGTGGTCGGCGTGACCGACGCGCTCTCGATGCCGTCGTTTCAATCGATCGTGCCGACGATTGTCTCGCGCGCCGACATTCCGTACGGTCTCGCGCTCAACTCGACGCAGTTCAATCTTTCGAGGATTATCGGTCCGTCGATTGCTGGATTGTTGATGGCCGGCGCCGGTTTGACCGCGTGTTTCGCCATCAGCGCCGCATCGTACATCCCGTTCATCGCGGTCGCGCTCTGGATCCTCCCGTCGCGCCGGCGCACCTATCCCGGCACCGAGCGAGCACCGTTTCGGCCCTTCGCCGAGATCAGGCGGATCGTGCACCAACCGGTCGTGCGCGGCGCCTTGTGGGCCGTGCTCACCACCAGCGCGCTGTGCTCGCCGCTTGTGGTCTTTGTGCCGGTTCTCGTGCGCGACGGTTTTCACGGTGGCGGGACTGAATTTTCTGCGGCTGTCGCGTCGTTCGGCCTCGGAGGCCTGGGAGGCGCGCTGGCGCTGTTGAGCGTCGGGCCGTCGATCGATCGCCGGCGCGTGAGTGCGTACGCGGCGATGAGCTACGGCGTCGTGATTCTGCTTGCCGCCTCGACGCCGTGGGTCTGGTCGCTGCCAATCCTGCTTGTCATCGCCGGCGCCGCCATGACGGTGACGAACACCGCGGCCAACACGCTCGTGCAGTCGAGCGCCGCGCCGCACCTGCTCGGTCAGACCGTCAGCGTGTACATGTTCATGATGAGCGCGGGCATCTCCGTGGGAGCCTTGCTGACCGGTCTCCTGGTGACCATGCTCGGCGTCAGGACCGCGCTGGCGATCAACGGCGCCGCCGCAATCGCCATTCACGCGGTCAACGCGTCCGTGTGGTTTCGAGCGACTGTGCGCACAGAGCCTGCCGCGGCCTCCTGAGCTGCGTCGGCGTTTTTCGACTCATGGGGAATAGTCCGCGGCGGAGCGCTAATCGCCAGCATCTGCCCGCCTGCAGTCTCGGGCATCTTTCGGCACTCACCTTGCACGTCAGCACGGTGGCCCATTCCTGGGTCCGAAAGAAGGCCATGTGCGTACTTCGATCCGGCTTGGCGTCATAGCGGCCGCCACGATCGTCCTCTCCGCTGCCATCGGCGTCCGGGGCGCCGTTCCACGACAGGACGTACCTATCCCCAAGGCGCCCGGCGACACAGGCGCGAAAATGCGTGGACACTACGAGCAGATCCTGGCGATTCACGCGGCCGTCATCCGCGGGGATTTGCCTGCGGTCGCGCCGTCGGCGACGGCGCTGATCGACAGTCTCGGCATCGCCTCCACCGGTCCGGCCGAGCCGATCGCACGAATCAGGACGGCTGCCAGAGACGCCGCCTGGGCCAAGGATCTTGACGGAGCCAGCACGGCCGCGGCGTCGATGCTCGCTGCGTGCGGCGATTGTCACCGCGCGTCGCGTGTCATGCCGGCAGCCTCGCTGCCCGGTCTTCCAACCGTCGGAGGCGTCGTCGGCACGATGCTCGAACATCAGCGCGCCATCGAGGAAATGCTGCAGGGCCTTGTCGTGCCGTCGACGTCGTTGTGGCGCGAAGGCGCGTCAGCGTTTGCCGCGATCACGCTCCATCCGAGCGATTTGCCGGTGACGCCGGGCGAACGAACGCAAATGGCTGGCGTCGAGAATCGGCTGCGGCACGTGGCTGAGCAGGCCATCGACGCGCCGGAGGGGCAGCCTCGAATCACGGCCTATGCGACCTTGCTCGCCGCGTGCGCCGATTGTCACAGCCGCCACGCGAAGGTTTGGGGACCGGGGCGCGGCGGGGGACACGACTGAAAGACTGAAACCGGAGAGGTGGCAGCCTCAGCGGTCAGTGTGACGTGTCGCGTCGGCCGCGGTTCGGCAGCTATCCGGTTGCCAACATCCTGGAGCCGTGAACGGTCATCGACAGGTCACTGACGCCGCAGGCGCCACGAAGTGGCGCGTGAACTCCGCGACGTCGTTCCAGTCGGTGTATTCGTAATCATGCGTGGTATCGACCGCGCCGATCATCTTCGCCATGATGCGTTTCATCACTCGCCGTTTCCACCAGCCGTAGCGCGTGAACGGCACGGCGCCGGCCACAAGTTTTGTGATGGACGGGGTCCACTTCGTCGAGCTGAAGAAGCGCTGCATGATCGATCCGATGTCGCGATCCACTTTCGGGTCATGCTGGAGCATCCCGAGGCACACTGACACGAACGCCGTTCGACGCCGTGCGAGAGCCGGCGCCTGTTGCGACACCCACCGGCGAATGGCTGATTGGTATCCGCCGACATGAACAGACGCAGCGACGATGACCGCGTCGAACGCATCCAAATCATCGGGCGGATGCCCGTGCTTCGCGTCGGCGACCACCGCGTCGACTCCGTCGCGGCGAGCGGCGTCGCCGATGGCCGAGGCAACCTTCTGCGTCTGTCCGTCCGTCGATCCGTAGATCACCAGCAGTCGCATGACGCCCTCGTTTCAGGCCTGACAGCCGTCCTCCGTCGAGCAGGAATTGTGCCAGCGGCCGCGTCAGGGCAGTTCTGCGGATCACTGATTCGCCGGCCGGCGAAAACTTCGCCTCCGCGCGAAATTTCACTCAGGGCTTCCGACAGAGCGAGAGTGCGGCGGGGATCGCTGCGATCGCCGAAATTGATTGGCAGCGCGAAGGGCGACGCTACTGAATCAACATTCGCGGCGACTTCGCAAACCAGCCGCCCTCGGTGATGATCAGCCAGCCGATAGGAAATCCCGTGTCATGGGTATAGACGATGGCGAGATTCGTTGCATCGGCGGGGACGTGGAAGCGGCGCGTCGTGTCGAATGCGGTGCCCGGGTCGATCTTCGTCTCGAGCGGCACGTCCGACGACTGGGCCACGGGCAGATATTGGCGCCCCTGGCCGTCGACCAGGATCACGCCGGCGCCCCGTTCTCCCATCGGCACCCGCCGCGCCCGGTTCGAGACGCGCAGGGTCACGTCGAGGTCGAGGCCACCCGCTGGATGACTGCCTTGGACCGCGATGCACCAGTCATCGAAGCATTGCGGATCGCCCACCGTGAACGTCCGCTGCGGCGTGGCGATCGAGACCACGATGACGACAAGGAAGTAAACGGCCGCGCCGATGACCCAGCGGCGCACGATCCGGCCGGCCCGTGACAGCCGTCCTGAAACCGCCAGGATCAACGCAGTCCCCAGGGTCACGAGCGTCGTGAGCGCGAGGAGCAAGAACAACGGCTCGAAGAGGTTCATTAACGGCACGTAAACTTTGTATCACAGACATATTGTCAATACAATGTTACGTGCTCGCGTCGTGCCAGTGCTATCCGACCTGTGGACTAGCTGACTGCATCCGGCACGACGAACTCCCGCTCGTGACTGCGCACGATCAGCACGGGACACGGCGCGGTACGCACGACACGTTCGGCGACGCTGCCGAGCAGCAGATGCGCGACCGCCTTGCGGCCGTGTGTGCCCATGACGATCAAGTCCGCCTTGTCGTCGGCGGCATAGCCGGCAATCGCCTGCGCGGGCACGTTCGACGTGAGCACCGCGACCTGCGCGTGCAACCGCGTGACGTCCTCATCGGTCAGTAACTCGCGAAGTCTGGCGTCGGCGTTGGCCTCGATCTCCCTCTGAACCGGCGTCAGGTCGCCGTAATATCCGAACGCGCCTGTCGACGCGGTCAGCCGCGTGATCACGTCTTCGACGACGTGAACGAGGTGCAGTTCAGCGTGGAGCGAGCGCGCCAGTTCGCGCGCGTAACGAACGGCCGCGTCAGCCGCCGGCTCAAAGTCGGTGGCGACAATGACTCGATGTAAGGCCAACATGGGAGCCTCCGTCAGCGCTGCGTCCGTGGACCGGTCGATCCGGTCAAGACCATCGTTCGATCCTCATGGTCATCTTCCAACGAGGCGCGTTCGGCCGGCCCTGGTGCCGCGATGCGGATTCGCGCGTCGACGACCTTGCAGCCGGAACCGTCCGGCAGCACGAGCACGGGATTCAGATCCAGCTCGCGCAGTTCGGGAATGTCGGCCGCCAGCGCCGAGACGCGGAGCAGCAGATCCTGGACCGCCCGCATATCGGCGACGGGCCGGCCCCGCTGCCCTGCCAGCTTGATGTGCGCGCGGCTTTCGCCGATCAAGTCCATGGCATCGCGGTCGGTCATCGGCGCGACACGGAAGTGCACGTCCTGTTCGATCTCCACGTCCGTGCCTCCCAGCCCAAAGCCGACAAGCGAGCCAAACAGCGGATCGTGCAGCGCGCCGATCATCGTCTCCACGCCGCCTGCAATCATCGGCTGAATGACGACGCGCGCGCCAGTGAGCCGGTGCGCCCGCGCGACCTCCAGCAAGCCGGTCGCGGCGGCCTTGACTTCGTTTGCAGAGCGCAGCGAGGTGCGCACGCCCCCGATATCGCTCTTGTGAACGAGTCCAACGGCGTTGAGTTTGGCGACGACCGGAAATCCAAACGTTGACGCGATGTCCGCGGCTTCGACAGGATCGCTGGTCTCGGCCTCATGGACGAGCGGCACGCGATACGCGTCGAGCACCTGATGCAGTTCGCGCGAGGTCAGCCAAGTGTCGCCGCGGGCCGCGAGCGCCGACCGGCAGATCTTGCGAGCCGTCTCAACGCCGGTGTCGTCAAATGAGCGATATCGCCCCGGCGCCAGCTTGCGCCACGCGCCGTACGACGCGGCTTGCGCCAGCGCGCGCGCCGCATTTTCCGGAAATGCGTAGACCGGCACCTGTTCAGATTCCGCCATCAGCGGGCGGGTGGCGGCGTACGCCATCAGGCAGGCGAGTACCGGCTTGCGGCTGCCGGCGTGACGAGCGTCGATGACCCCGGCGGCGATGGCACGCAGAATCGCTTCCGAATGCGACGGATCGACCGGCGTGTAGATCACGATGAGCGCGTCGGTTTCGTCGGCGCCGAGTGCCACACCGATCGCGCGACGGTAGGCGTCAGGGCCGGCCGATGCGACCATGTCGACCGGGTTGCCGAGACTTGCCGACGCGGGCAGGAACTCGCTCAATTGACGGCGTGTGCCCGGCGAGAATTCGACGACCGAGAGGCCGGCGCCTTCGCACGCGTCCACCGCGAGGATGCCGGGACCGCCCGCGTTGGTGACGACCCCGACTCGCCGGCCGGTGGGCAGCGGCTGCGATGCCAGGCACGCGGCGACGTCGAACATCTCGTCGATCGTGCCCGCGCGAATGACGCCGGTCGCGCGAAACAGCTCGTCGACGACGGCGTCGCTCGCCGCCAGCGCGGCGGTATGACTGCCGGCGGCGCGCGATCCCGCGCGCGTGCGTCCTGATTTGACGGCGATGATCGGTTTGTGGCGGCCGATACGGCGCGCCAACTCCGCGAACTTTCGTGGATTGCCGAACGACTCGAGGTACAGCAGGATCACCGAGGTGTCGGGATCGTCCTCCCAATACTCGAGCAGGTCGTTGCTCGACACATCGGCCTTGTTCCCGATGCTGACGAAGGTCGACAGACCGACATGGCGTTCGGTCGCGAGCTCGAGAATGGCGAGGCCGAGTGCGCCGCTTTGTGATGACAGCGCCACTGGACCGGACGGCGGAAACACCGGTGAGAACGATGCGTTGAGCTTCAATCGGGTGTTGATGAGGCCCATGCAATTCGGGCCCACCATCCGCATGCCGTACGACCGCGCGCGATCGCGCAACGCGTCCTGCAGCGACTGCCCGGCTTTGCCGGTCTCGCCGAACCCGGCCGTGATCACGACCAGCGATCCGACGCCCGACGCGCCGCACGCATCGACCGCGTCGAGGACCGCGCCGGCCGGTACACAAATCACGGCGAGATCGACGCCGCGCGGCAGATCGCGCGCGCTGCGCCAGCAGGGAAGCCCGGCGATCGACGTGGCGTGCGCGTTGACCGGATAGATCGGTCCTTCAAATCCATCCTTGCGAATGGCGTCGAGCACACGGCGCCCGACGGCCGACTCGGTCCGCGATGCGCCGACCACCGCGATCGAGCGCGGCTCGAGCAAGATCTTCACTGGGCCTCCGGTCCTCATTCAGCACGACGCGTGCCATCCGGGTTCCGGCGATGAACGGCTCCGATCGAGGATCCGGCAAGGAAATCTCCGCGCCCCGTCCGGGAACTTCCCGCGATTGCGGCCGTCGCTCGTGAGCCATACCGGTTCATTGGGGTGGCTTCACGCAGCGACAGGCGATATCAGCGGCCCCCCAGCTCTTGAGTACGTCGTTGACCGTTCCGTTATAAGCGACCCGATATGCATGCTGAGGATCGGACTCGTCTGCCGTCCACCAATAGATGACCATCGTGTACCGATTCCACAGCGGCGCGTCCTTATCGGGCCGCACACGATAGTCCGGCCGGCGCAGAACGGGATCCCACACGCCGCCGGCGTTCTCGCCGCGGAACACCAGAGTCCGCACGGCTTCATTCACCGTTGGCAGACGCCACGCGTGCAGCGGCCGCTCGGTGAGCGAAGTGCCGTCGATCGACAGGCGATCGCAGCGATCGCGCGCCGTGTACCACGAGAAGCCGCGATCCGGCCATCCCGGGCCGGCCGGGGCCCAGATCAGGTCGACGCCATTGCCAGAAATCCGCCGCGAGGAGAGATCGCGAGCCCGGCAAGCGGCCCGGCGATCAAGACGACACCCGCTGCAGGCTTGAAACCGAACAGCCAGACCGCGAAGGTCGCAAGCATCACGTGCACGGCTACGCCGAGCCACCGCCGCCGGAGCGCGACCAATCCCGCCGTCATGGCCAGAAACATCCACGGGAGATATTGGATCCCCGCCAGCGCGACGTTCCGGTACCACTCGCGGAAGTACCAACCTTCGTGAAAGTTTTCGATCGCGCCCCAGAACGCCCACAGCGACGAGATCAGTGTCGAGATCGAAACGGCTGTCCATCCGATGACGTCGCGCGACCGGGCCGATCGATCTTTCACACGACCGGGATGAGCATGTCGCGTGCCGCGCGATGAACGGCACGCCGCTTGCTCAACATCCAGGCGTTATGACTCGTCGAACCCCTGGATGG
>Ga0070731_10004497_pt1 | contig 11966 bp, 13 predicted proteins | sample Coa_R1_2_FD_66448 | JGI IMG/M metagenome (GOLD analysis project Ga0070731, IMG submission 66448) | Surface soil microbial communities from Centralia Pennsylvania, which are recovering from an underground coalmine fire - Coalmine... | ecosystem: Environmental > Terrestrial > Soil > Unclassified ... | reverse complement strand
GCCGCGGCCGTCCGGTCCGGCTGCGGGGTCGCCACCAGCAGGGCCCCGCTGCCGATAAGGGCGAGCGGATCGGCGCCGAGGGCGTCGCAGATCGCTCTCGTCTCCGGGAGCACCGGCACGCGGTCGGCGTCGAGGAGCACGCCGAGGCCGGACGCCGCGGCAAGCTCGTAGACCGCGCCGAGTACGCCGCCCTCCGTGACGTCGTGCATCGCGTGGGCTCCGGCGGCCGCGGCGGCGCGCGCCTCCGGCAGCACGCTCAGCCGCTCGCGAAATGCCCGGGCCCGGGAGACGCCGGCCTCGCCGAGGGCCCCGGTCAGATCGGCGCGGCGCAGGTCCGCGAGGAGCGCCGTCCCTTCGACGCCCGCGGCCTTGGTGAGCAACAGGGCGTCGCCGCTCTGCGCCGCCCCGCTTCGGAGCAGCCGGTCGCGCATCACCCGGCCGAGCGCGGTGACGACCACGAGCGTCCGCGCGAGACCGCCTACCACTTCGCTGTGGCCGCCGGCGATTTCGACGCCGAGCGAGGCCGCCGCCGCGCCGGCGTCGCGCATGATCCGGGCGAGGTCGTCCGCGGCGCGCGCCGGCGACAGGAGGATCGTCAGGACGACCGCCACCGGCTCCGCGCCGGCGGCCGCGAGGTCGTTGGTGCCGATAAGGATCGCGTACCAGCCGAGGTCTGCTCCCGCGCCGGTGATGGGATCCGTGGTGACGGCCGCGAGGCCGCTGCCGAAATCAATGACCGAGCAGTCCTCGCCGAACGACGCGTGCACGAGCACGTCGGCGCGCCGCGCGCCGAGATGCCGGTACACCAGCGCGTCGAGCACGTCCGGCGGCACTTTGCCGACCGGAAGCGGGCGCCCGGTCGCGTCACCCGTCATAGGAACCCCCGCGGCTGCGCCGAATCAACGCGGGCGATGCCCCAGACGGCGTTCGTGCTCATCAATCTCAATCGCGGCACGCCCGCCGAGGTCGCGCGTCTGGTCCGCGCGCTCCCCGGAGTGACGCAGGCCCACGCCGTGATGGGCGACTATGACGTGCTGGCCGTGATTCACGCGGAAGTCACGCGGGAGATTTCGACGCTCGTGGACGCGCACATCCGAACGATCGACGGTGTGGCGAAGGTCGTGACCTGCGTCGCGGTGCCGACGTAGCCGCTACACCGCAACTCGGGGCGTAATCACCGTCATCGTCTGAAGAATCTTGAGGGCCACCTCGAGGGCCCTGAGGCCGTCCTCTCCCGACACCAGGGGCACCGTTTCGCCGCGGACGCATTGGATGAAGTGCGTCAGTTCCGCCCGCAGAGGCTCGCCGGCCGGCACGGTGAGCCGCCGTTCGTCCCCGCCGCGCCGGACCGTGAGCTGCTGACCGAGGTAGTTGAGGTGGATGAAGCCGTCCGGCAGGGTGATCTCGAGTTCGGCCGCCTTGACCGGCGAGACCCGGCTCGCGACGAAGCTGGCCATACACCCGTTGCGGAGGGTCAGATGGGCGACCGCGAGATCCTCGTCGTCGCCGTGGATCGCCGCTCCCACCGCGCTGACACGCGACACCGGCGCGTGCATCAGGTGAAGGATGATGTCGAGATCGTGGATCATGAGGTCGAGCACCACCCCGACGTCCATGATCCGCCGCGGGTTCCAGGGCCGGACGCGGCGCACCTGCACAAACAGCGGATCGGTGACGAGGTCGCGCAGGCGCTGCACCGCGGGTTTGAACCGCTCCACGTGCCCGACCAGCAGCACGAGCCCTCGCCGCTGCGCGAGCTCCACCAGTTCCGCGGCTTCGTCCACACTGGTCGTGATCGGCTTTTCGACCAGCACGTGGATGTCGTGCTCGAGGAAGTCGCGCGCGATCTCGTAGTGGAGCGCCGTTGGGACGACGAGGCTGACCGCGTCCACCCGCCCGAACAGGTCGCGGTAGTCGCTGAAGCCCGTCGTGCTGTAGCGGCGCGCGAAGCCGGCGGCCTCGCGTGCCGCGGTGTCGACCACCCCGGCCAGCGTGGCGCCCGGCAATTGATGATAGATGCGGACGTGGTGCTGCCCCCACTGGCCCAGGCCGACGACGCCGATGCGGATCGGTCCGGTCACGACGAACTCTTTCCCGGGTCGAAGCGCCGCACGGCCTCGATGATCCGCTCGAGGTCCGTGTCCGTGACGGCGGGATGGACCGGGACGCTCAGCGCCTGCTCGGCCGCCCGGACCGCCTCGGGACACCGGCTTTCACCGAAGCGCGCCCGGTAGAATGGGGTCAGATGAATCGGCGTCGGGTAGTACACGCGCGAGCCGATCCCTTCTTCCTCGAGGTGCCGGCGCAGGCGGTCGCGGCCCCGCGCCACCCGCACCGTGTACTGGTGGAAGACGTGCGTGTACCCGTCGGGCGTGACGGGGCATCGCAGCCAGTCGAGGCCGGCGAGCCCGTCCGAGAGCCGCGCGGCGTTTCGCCGCCGCCGGTCGTTCCAGCCGTCCAGGCGGCTCAACTGGCCGATGCCGATCGCGGCCGCCATCTCGGTCATCCGGTAGTTGTAGCCCTCCGCCTCGTACAGGTACTGCTGGCGTTCCCCGCCGCGCACGAAGAGTCGCGCCCGGTCGGCCACGTCCGGGTCGGAAGTCGTGGCCATGCCGCCTTCGCCCGTGGTCATGTTCTTTGACGGATAGAAACTGAAGGCCGCCGCGCGGCCGAGGGCCCCGGCGCGGCGGCCGCGGAACGCGGCCCCGTGCGCCTGCGCCGCGTCCTCGATCAGCGTGAGGCCGTGGGAGGCCGCCAGCGCCTCAAACCGGTCGATGGCACACGGCAGCCCGTACAGGTGCACGAGGAGGACGCCCCGCGCGCCGGGCGTCCGCCCCAGCGCGTCCGCGGTCGACTCGGGGTCCAGGTTGAATGTGCGCGGATCGATGTCGGCGAAGACCGGTTCCGCCCCGCACGACAGGATCGTGGCGGCCGTCGCGCCGTATGAGAAGGCGGTCGTGATGACGCGGTCTCCCGGCCGGATGTCGGCCGCCCGAAGCGCCGCCATGAGCGCCGTGGTCCCCGAACTGGCCGCCACCGCATGGGAGGCTCCCACGTAGGCGGCAAAGGCCTGCTCGAAGTCCGCGACCCGCGGTCCGGCGACGAAATGTCCGGAATCCAGGACTTCGAGGACTCGGCGTTTGTCCTCGTCGGAGATCAGAGGCTGGGCGATTGGGATGAGTCGGCGCGAGGTCGTCGGCATTATCCGATTGGCCGGGCTATGCTCGTGAATCCGAACGATTGTTCTCCACCCGGCGGGCATTTCCTGCGCCCCCGCGTCACTTGCCGCCCTCGATCTGCTGCTGGAGCGCCTTGAGCATGCCGTCGATGTTCTCCCGCATCTTCACCCGCAGCAGTCCGGTCAGCAACCGGCCGATCAGCGGAATCCCGAACTCGAACCGGACCGTGATCGTGGTGCGCGTGCCGCCGCCGTCGGCGGCGAACTCCCACGTGCCCTCGTAGCTGTCAAAATCCCCGTCCCGCTGCCGGAAGCGGCAGCGGTGGGCGGCGTCGTCCCACTCGTCCTCCTCCACCCAATGGATGCGGCGGCCTTCGACGATGCCGACCCATTCTGTCAGCGTCGGCACCTCCCCGTTTCGTTCCAGGACGGTCACGCGCTCGAGGTCCGGCATGAAGCTCGGGAAGTCTTCGACCCGCCGCGCACGCGCATAGACCGTGTCGAGCGGCGCGCGGATGACGATCGATGCGCTGACCTCGGGCATGGAGCCTCCCGTCCGGGGCGTGAATTACGTGGCGGGCCCGCGGGCCCGCCGCGACAGTTGATTATCGCCCGCCCGTGACGTCGAGAATGGCGCCGGTCGTGTAGGACGCCGCGGGCGACAGCAGCCAGAGAACCGCTTCAGCGACTTCGTCGGCCGTTCCCCCCCGCCCCATCGGGATGGTGGGAGCGAGGCGCGCCGGACGGTCCGGATCGCCGGCGGTCGTGTGAATGTCGGTCAGAATCAGTCCGGGGCGGACCGCGTTCACGCGAATGCCTTCCGCCGCGACCTCTCGCGCCAGCCCGATCGTGAAAGTATCGACCGCGCCTTTGGAGGCGGCGTAATGCACCCACTCGCCCGGTCCGCCGAGGCGCGCCGCCGCCGATGAGATATTGACGATGACGCCGCCCCGGCCGCCGTGCCGCGGGGACATCCGCCGGACCGCCTCGCGCGCGCACAAGATGGTCCCGGCCACGTTGGTGCCCAGGACGCGCGAGAGGTCGCCCGCCGCAAGGCCGTCGAGCCGCCCCGGCCGGCTCGACACGCCCGCGTTGTTCACCAACGCGGTCACCGGGCCGAGGACGCGGGCCGCCTCCGCGAACAGCGCGACGACGTCCGCTTCGTTGGACACGTCGCCCCGGATCGCGCGGGCCCGGCCGTCCGCCGCTTCGATGCGGCGGACCACCTCCACCGCGGCCCGCTCGTCCCGGACGTAGTTGACCGCGACCGCATAGCCGCGCGCGCCGGCGAGGCGGGCCACCGCCGCCCCGATTCCACGGCCCGCGCCCGTGACGACCAGGACCTGATCGCCGCTAGGCATGCAGTTCGAGCACGTCGCCGTCGTCGAGGACGTGCTCGCGTTGGACCATCTGGCCCTCGTAGGTGCGGCTTCCCCAGACCCGCGCGTACTTCAAGCGCTCGGCGAAGTCTTTGTGGACGACGGCGGCGACTTCCTCGACCGTGATGCCGCGACGGAATACGTACGGCACCGACTTGTCGGCGCGCCGGCCGGGCGCCTTGGTGTAGACGCGGATCACTCCGAGCAGCCGGAACAGCTCCAGCCTCAGCGTCTCCAGCCCCTCGCCCGTCTCCGGCGACACGGGCAGGATCTCGAAGCGCGCGCCGTACGCCTCACGCAGCAGTTCGAGGCGCACGCCCGCGTCCGGCGCGTCGCTCTTTGTGGCGACGAGGAGCGTCGGCGTGGGTTTCGTGGCGGCCGGCTTTGATTCCATCGTGGCCGGGAGCGGAGCGGACGGCGGCGGCGCGGACGGCATCGGCCCCTGCGGCCCGCGGGCGGGCCCGAACTCGACCCGGCCCTCTGTCGTGAGCGCCATGACCGCGTCCATCGAGGCGAGCAGGTCGTCGTCGGCGAGATCCGCCACGAGCAGCGCCCCGTCGGCCTGCCGGATCAGCGCGAAGAGCCACGGCTCCGCCGTCTCCGGCGCGATCGGCGGCAGGTCCACCAGCTGGATGTTGATGTCTTCGAACGGCACCATCCCGGGCAGCGGCGTTCGTGTGGAAAACGGATACGGCGCGACGACCGGGTTCGCGTTCGTGAGCGCGGCGAGCAGGCGCGACTTCCCGGCGTTCGGGGCGCCGACGAGCGCGATCTGGCCGGCTCCCTCGCGCGGCACGTGGTGCCACGTCGGCCCCTTCGCCGCGGCCTTCTTGCTGCGCGCCGCCTCCGTCCGGATTTTGGCCATGCGGCGGCGGATGTCCGCGCGCATGTGCTCCGTCCCCTTGTGCTTGGGGATCGTCGCCATCATCGCGTCCAACGCCTCGAGCTGCTCGTCGGGCGACGTGGCCTGCCGGAACCGGCGCTCGGCCTCGAGATATTGCGGTGTCAGGTTGGCGGGCATAGCGCTCGCGCTTTATTGTAGCGTGTCGGCGCTCCCGGCGGCCACCCCGAGATACGCCTCTCGGACGCGCGGACTGTGCCGCAGCGCATCCGCGGTGCCGGCGAGCGCGATGCGGCCCGTCTCCATCACGTACCCCCGGTCGGCGTGCTCGAGGGCGACGGCGACGTCCTGCTCGACGAGCAGCAGGCTGGTCCCCCGCCCGCGCAGCCGGTCGACCGTTTCCATCAGCGCCTGCACGGCGATCGGCGCGAGGCCGAGCGACGGCTCGTCGATCAGCAGGAGGCGCGGCCGCGCCATGAGGGCCCGGGCGAGCGCGGCCATCTGCTGCTCGCCGCCGCTCAACTGGCCGGCGGGGAGATGGAGGCGCTCGCCCAGGACGGGGAAGAGGTCGAGGACGTCGCGCAGATCCGCGGCGACCGCGGCGCGGTCTGAGCGCGCGTATGCCCCGACGAGGAGGTTCTCCCGCAGCGTCAGATCCGCGAAGAGGCGGCGGCCCTGCGGTACGTGCGCCATGCCCAGTCGCACGATCGCCTCCGGCGGCAGGCCGGTGATGTGCCGTCCCTCCCAGCGCACGCGGCCGCGCCACGGCCGCAAGAGTCCGGAGATCGCCCGCAGCAGCGTCGACTTGCCGGCGCCGTTGCTGCCGACGAGCGCGACCACCTCTCCCCGCCGCACCTCCAGCGCGACCTCCCAGAGCACCTGGACGCTGCCGTAGCCGGCGCCGAGTCCCTCGACGAGGAGGAGCGGCTCGGTCATCGTGGGTCCGCCTCGCCCCGCGCGGCGTGGCGCGGTCCGAGGTACGCCGCGATCACGGCGGGATCGGACGTGACCTCTTGCGGCGGCCCCTCCGCGATCTTCGAGCCGTGGTGCAGGACGACGACGCGGCGGCACAGCCCCATCACGACGCGCAGCACGTGCTCGATGACGAGCAGGGTGATCCCCTGCTCGTTGATGCGGCGCAGGAGCGCCATGTCCGCCTCGGTCTCGGCGGGCGTGAGGCCGGCCATCACCTCGTCGAGCAGCATGAGGCGGGGACGCAGCGCGACCGCCTTCGCGAGCTCGAGGCGGCGGAGGTCCGGGGTCGTCAGCGCGCGCGCCGGAAGGTCGCGCTTCGCGCCGAGGCCGACCCCGTCCAAGACCTCGTCGGCGCGGCGGAGCGCGTCGGCGACCCCGGCGGCGGGCTGCGCGCGGAACAGCATCGGGACCGCGACGTTCTGGCGGACCGACATATTGCGGAACGGCTGGGCGATCTGGAACGTCCGGGCGATCCCGAGCCGCGCGATCGCCGCCGGCCGGCGTCCGGTGATGTCGGTCCCGTCGAACTCGACGCGGCCGGCGGCCGGCGCCTCCATGCCGGTGATCACGTTCACAAGGGTGCTCTTGCCGGCGCCGTTCGGCCCGATGAGTCCCACGATCTCGCCGGCCTCGATCGCGACGTCGACCCGATTGATCGCCGCGAGACGGCCGAAGAACTTGCTCACTCCCGTCGCGGCCAGCAGCGGCATCAGACGCGGTTCTCCTGGAGAGCCTCGCGGATCGACGCGCGCAGCGCCGCGGCACGTCCGCTGCCGGGCCGGGCCTGGAAGAGCTCGGCGAGGCCCCGCGGCGCGAAGATGACGAGCGCGCAGACCAGCGCGCCGAAGAAGACGTTGTGGAGGAACAGCGAGACGTTGGTCAGCGTGACGTCGAGGCTCTTCAGAATGACCGCCCCGGCGGCGGGCCCGAGGACCGTGCCCGGTCCGCCAAACAGCGCCATGACCACGGCCTGGACGGTGAAGTCGATGTTGAAGACGGTCGGCGGGTCGATAAAGGTGAGCCAGTACGCGTAGATGCCGCCGGCGGCGGCGAACAGGAACGCGTTCGCCGCGTACGCGAGGATCTTGAAGGGGAGCGGCTCGATGCCGAGCACCTGGGCCGCGTCCTGGTTCTCGCGGATCGCCGCGATCGCGTAGCCGGCGCGCGTCCGCGGCAGCGCGAACCCGGCGAGCACCGCCAGCGCCAGGCCGGCCAGCATCCAGTAGTAGAAGACCTTGAAGTCGCCCGCCGGCGGCAGGTTCATCCCGGATCCGCCGCCGGTAAGCTCGAGGTTCGCGGTGAGCTGGCGCAGCACGAGCATGAACCCGAGCGTCGCGATCGCAAAGTAGTGGCCGCGCAGCCGCAGCAGCAGGGCTCCCATCGCCACGGCCGAGGCCGCGGCCAGCAGGCAGCCGGCCGGCAGCGCCGCGGGAAACGGCAGATGCGCCCGCACCATGAGGATCCCGGTCGTGTAGGCGCCGATGCCGATGAACGCCGCGCCGCCGAAGTCGGGGTAGCCGGTGTAGCCGCCGATCAGGTTCCACGCCGATGCGAGGATCCCGAACAGGAAGATGCCGGTGATGATCCGGACGTAGTACGTGTTGAGGAGTCCCGGCAGCACGAGCGCCACGACGAGCGCCGCGGCCGCGACGGCGAGGCCGCGCGCGTCCCCCCTGTGAGGGACTAGCGAGGCGGGACGCTTTGGCTCACGCCGTAGGCCTGCGCCGGCGTCGCGGCGGGTCATCCGCGGAACCGCGCCGCGCGCCCGAACAGCCCCGCGGGACGCACCAGCAGGACCAGAATCAACGCGCTGAACGCGACGATGTAGTCGTAGTTTGGACCGAGCCAGCCCGCCGCGTACGTCGTCAGCAGGCCGAAGATCAGCCCGCCCGTCAGCGCCCCGGCGACGCTGCCGAGCCCGCCGAGCACGCAGACGACAAACCCGATGAACGTGAAGTTGGCACCCATCGCCGGGTAGATCGGAAAGCTCATGCCGGCCAGGCCCCCGGCGATGCCCGCCGTCGCCAGCGCGATTGCGAAGGTGAGCGCGTACACGTGGCCGATCGGAATGCCCATCAGGCGCGCGGCGTCCTGATCGGACGCCGTGGCGCGGATCGCGGTCCCCAGGCGGGTCCGGCTCATCAGCAGGTGCAGCAGGAGGGCGACGAGGAGCGCGACCGCGAGGGTCATCAGGCGGACGGCCGGCACGATGACCGGACCCAGGTGGAGGGCGCGGCCCGAGTAGGCCGTCGTCACGGCCCGCACGTCGGCGGTCCAGACCGCGAGGGCCCCGTTCGTGATCAGGAGATCGAAGCCGAACGTCAGCAGGAACGTGATCAGGAACGACGCGCGGATGACCTGGTTGACCACCACGCGCTGCAACCCGTAGCCGAGGACGAACAGCGCCGCGCCCGCGATCGGCAGCGTCGCGAACGGGTCGATGCCGTAGAGCGTGAACAGCCAGTACGTCGTGTACGCGCCCAGCATGACGAACGCGCCGTGCGCGATGTTGATCACGTTGAGCACGCCCCAGACGAGGGACATGCCGAGCCCGACGGTCGCGTAGGTGCCGCCGATCAGGAGGCCGTTGACCGCGTTCTGCAGCGCGATCTGAACAGCCGGGCTCACGGGGACGGGGCCGTTACTTGCGCGCCGTCCACACCGGCGTCGGGTACATCGCCTTCGCGGCCGCCACGTTCCCGGGCCAGACCGTCACCACTTTGCCGTGCTGGATTTGGACGGTGACCATCGGTTTGTAGCTGTTGTAGCCTTTGTCGTTGAATTTGATCCGGCCGTAGAACGTGACCAGGTCGAGCGCGGCGAGCGCGTCCCTTACCTTCTGCCGGTCGATGCCGCCGGCGTTCTGGATTGCGAGCTGCAGGGCGAGGCCGCCGGCGGAGCCGTTCGCGGCGTGGTAGTCGGGCTCGAAGCCGTACCGCTTCGTGAACGCTTCGCTGTACTGCCGCGTGGTCCCGAAGAGCGGCCCGTTGTACTTCACATCGGGCGTCCACTGCGACGAGGCAAAGACGTACTCGGCCGCGGGGCCCAGCGCTTTGACGAAGTCCGGCGTCGTCGGGCCGACCGTGAATCCGAAGAACTTCGCGTTGACCTCGAGGCTCTGCGCCTGCCGCATCGCGACGAGGGATTCCTGCAGGTGGCCCGACTCGATGATGACGTCCGCGCCGGCGGCCTTGATCGCGGTGAAGGGCGCGCTGAGATCGTTCGCGCCGACCGGATACTTCTGGAAGTAGACGACGCGCATGCCGTTGCGGTCGGCCCAGTCCCGGGCGCCGTTCGCGACCTCGAGCGAAAACAGGTCGTCGGCGGCGATGATGGCGACCGTCGCCGGCCGCGGCGACAGCGAGGCCGCGCACTGCAGCATCGCCGCCGCGTAGTCCGCGGCCGGACTGCTGACGCCGAATGTGTACTTGTACCCCTGCTCGAAGATCTTCGCGGCCGCACCGTTCGAGTCGACCATCGGCATCTTGTACTTCTCGGCGATGCCGGCGTCGGCGAACGTGGCCGGGCTGCCGTAGGGCCCGAGCAGAAACGCGACGCGGTCCTGCGTGATGAGACGGTCGGTGAGCTCCGCGGAGGTCTGCGGCTTGCTCTGATCGTCGTAGTAGACGATCTGGACCTTGTAGGTGTGCGGGCCCGCCTTGATGCCGCCGCGGGCGTTTACGGCCGAGGCCCAGAGGTCGTAGCCCTGCTTGGCCAGCGCGCCTTCCCGCGCGTCCGCGCCCGTCGCCGCGAGGGGCGCGCCGAGCTTCAGTATCTCCTCGCCGTGCAGCGCGCCCGCGGTGACGCCGAGGGCCCCCACGACGATGATCGCGGCGATCGCGATCGGTACGCGGCTCTTGGAACGCACCATGCCCATCCCTCCCGGCCGGCCACCCGGCCCCCCGAACGGCGCCCCGCCGGTGCCGGTAGAGTTAGGAGGCTTTACTCGCGAGGCGCGGCCGTCCCTGCCCGGGTCAGCAGATAGGATGGATGGTGAAAGCCCGTCGGCGCATAGAGTTCGTGGTGCGTGAACCGAAAGCCGAGTTTCTCGAGCACCCGCCGCGAGGGCGCGTTGTCCGGATGGTGACCGGCAAACAGCGCCGCGGCGCCAATCGTCTCGAACGCGAACGTCACGACCGCCTGCGCGGCCTCCGTGGCAAGCCCCTGCCCCCAGTACGGGGTCCGAAGATGAAAGCCGAGTTCGTAGATGCGGTCCTCCGGGCGATACGGCCGCAGGCCGGCGCAGCCGGCGTGCTCGCCGCCCGCGAGCAGAAAGATCGGCCAGTACTGCACGCCGTGCGCGCGCATCGACGCGATCTCGGAGCCGAGCCGCGCCTCCGCGGCGTCGGCGGACAGCGGGCCCCCGATCAAGCGTGTCACTCCGGGATCACCCCAGAGGGCCAGGGCCAGCGGCAGATCGTCCGGCTGCCAGCGCGCGAAGCCGAGCCGGGCGGTCGTGAGAAAATACGCCCGGGGCACCGTCACCCCCGGCCGCGTCCGGCGACCGGCAGCGCGCGAACTGCGGGGACCAGCTCTGCGCCCCAGCGCTCCAGGACGGCGGGGTCGTAGACCTTCGCTTTCTCCGATCCCAGGATCACCGTGTCGATGCCCAGGCCGGCCAGGGTCCGGCAGTAGTCGATCGCCTGTGTGATCGACGTCGTCTCATTCGGCGTGGCGCGCCGCGAGACGTGGACCGTTTTTTCGATGGCGTCGTACGGCCGGCTGAGCCGCTCGCAGTGCCCGCGCAGCACGGCCAGCTTGTGGGCGAGCTGCTCGAAGGTGAGGCGGTCCTGAAGATTGCAGGCGTCGGCATACTGGGCGACCATGCGCAGGGTTTTCCGCTCGCCTTCGCCGCCGATCAGGATCGGCGGATGCGGCCGCTGCAGCGCCTGCGGCACGTTAAGGGTCCGCTCGAGCTGGTAGTGCCTGCCGCGGAACGGCTTCGCCCGGTCGTACTTCCCCTCGTCCGCCCACATCTGCAGCGCGATCTGCAGGGTCTCTTCGAGGCGCTCGAAGCGCTCGGCGCGGGCTGGAAACGGGATCCCGAGCGCGCGATGCTCCTCCTCGAACCACCCGGCGCCGACGCCGAAGATGGCGCGCCCGCGCGACAGCACGTCGAGGCTGGTGACCTGCTTGACCAGCGCGCCGGGATGCCGGTAGGTGGCGGAAACGACCATGGTGCCGAGCTTGATCGTGCTCGTGACGCCGGCCATAAACGCCAGGACGCTGTAGGCTTCGAGCATTTCGCGGTCGGTCACGCCGGACCCGACGGGCGGTTCGTCCCAGAAGAAATGGTCCCATACCCAGAGACTCTCGAACCCCGCGGCCTCGGCGCGCCGCGCCATCGCCGCGATCTCCGGGCCGAGCTTCGCCGGCCCGCCGGGCGCGGTGAAGTTGGCCACGCTCAAGCCGATGTGCATGCTACCGGCTGCCGCCCGCGACGCCCGCCGGGTTGGCGCGCTTCATCTCCTTGAACACCCCGTCCGCGACGTCCAGGATCTTATCGACGTCCGCCTGCGTGTGCGCCGCGGACATGAACCACGGCCGCGGCACCGCGAAGACGCCGTTCGCGAGCAGCCCGTGCGAGAACTCG
>Ga0070731_10004496_pt1 | contig 11968 bp, 6 predicted proteins | sample Coa_R1_2_FD_66448 | JGI IMG/M metagenome (GOLD analysis project Ga0070731, IMG submission 66448) | Surface soil microbial communities from Centralia Pennsylvania, which are recovering from an underground coalmine fire - Coalmine... | ecosystem: Environmental > Terrestrial > Soil > Unclassified ... | reverse complement strand
TTTGTGATCCTGGGATTTGCGATTGGCAAGGGCGACTGGTCGCATTTCAGTCCGCATGGAGCCAGCCTTACGCTGGGACTGCATCCGGCGCAGTTGATTTCGGCGATGGGCGTTGCGCTGATCGCCGTGTTCTGGGCTTACGACGGTTGGGTTTACATCACCTGGGTCGCTGGCGAAGTGAAGGAGCCGCGGCGAAATGTGCCGCTGGGCATGGTGTTCGGTGTGCTGGTGGTAGGCGCGATCTACATGGCGATGAATTTCACCTACCTCTATGCGCTGCCGTTGAAAGAAATCGCGCAGCACGAAACGATCGCTCATGCTGCAGCGGCGGCTCTGTTTTCTCCTCGCGCCGCAGTGTGGCTTTCGCTCATGATTGCGATTTCGTGCTTCAGCGCAGCCGCCACATGCACGCTCTCCGGCGCGCGGGTTTATCTCGCCATGGCGCAGGATGGAGTTTTTTTCAAGCGCATGGCAGTGATCCATCCCAGGTGGCGCACGCCCGCTTTCAGCTTGATTGGACAAGGCATCTGGGCGGCGCTCCTCACTCTTAGCGGGCGCTACGATCAGCTTTACACTTACGTGATTTACGGCATGGTTCTCTCTTACACGTTGACCGTGATCGGAATGTTTCTGCTGCGCTCGCGCCGGCCGGAGATTCCGCGTCCTTACCGCTGCACGGGATATCCATGGCTGCCGGCGGTCTTCGTCCTGGTGGGGGCGGCATGGACTTTGAACACGATTATCACGCGGCCAACCGAAGCGTTCTGGGGCACGGCTATCGTGCTGGTTGGCGTGCCGGGGTATGTTTACTGGAAGCGGAGTGGCCGCAAGGCTGTCCCAGAGCCTCGAGTATGACAGCAGTAACTTTATTTGTATCCCTTCTTGCAGTACCTTGGTGTGTTGACCATTCGTTCACCGTCAGGTGTGCGTTCGCACCTTCCGTGGAAGAAGCTTTGCGAAACGCACCAACTTGAGGAAACATCATCCAGGATAAATTTGGAGAATCAATGAGCCGTTCGGTTTCGCTCCGCTTGTTAGTGGTTGTGCTTGGCATCTCTGCTTTTTTCACGGGTTGCACGCGTGACCCGAACGTGCGTAAGCAGAAATTTCTGGAGAGCGGCAACCGCTACGCTAAACAGGGCAAGCTGCGCGAGGCGGAAATTCAATATGCGAACGCGCTGCAGATCGATCCACGGTTTGCCGAGGCGCATTATCAGCTGGCCGAGACTTATCTCAAGCTGAAGGATTACAACCGGGCTTACGCGGAGCTTTCGCGGACGACCGATCTCACTCCTGACAATTACAGCGCGCAAGCCGATCTGGCGAACCTGCTGATTTCTGCGCGCGATCTGAAACAGGCGCAGCCACACCTCGATGTGCTGCGCGAGAAGCAGCCGGACAGCGCTGATACTCATCTGGCTTGGGCGAATATGTATGCCGCTCAAGGCGATCTGAAGACGGCCCTAGAGGAGACGCAGAAGGGGGTGGCGGCCGATCCCGGCCATCCTGATTCGTATTTGAATCTGGCGATCCTGCAACTGCGCACGAACCAGTTCGATCAGGCTGAAGCCAGTTTGAAGAAAGCGGCGGAGCTTGGCCCGAAGCAGATGAATGTGCAACTGGCGCTGGGAGGTTTTTATCAGGGGCGCAATCGCTTTCCAGAAGCGGAAGCGCAGTTCAAGCATGCGATCGATGTCGACCCCAAAGATCCGGCTCCTTATGCGGCTTATGTTCGTTTGCTCATGACCGAAGGGAAAAAAGCGGAAGCCGAAAATTTCCTGAAGCAGAACAAGAATGACTTCCCTAATAATTCCGAGGGCTACCGCATGCTGGGCGACTTCTATTTCGCCGACAATCAGCTCGACAAAGCCACCGCGGAATATGGCTCTGTCTATCACGATCACCCCAAAGATCTGCAAGTCAAGAAAAATTACATTCAGCTGCTGATCTTGAAAAACCGGCTCGACGAAGCGACAAAGTTGAATGACGAGATTTTGAAGGCCAATCCCCGCGAGGCGGATGCGTTGGTGTTCAGGGGTGAGATTCAATTGCACAACGGCGACGCCAACGGTTCGGTGGATTCTTTGCAGCAGGCGATCAAGAACGATCCCAACAATGGAGTGGCGCACTACCAGCTTGGGCTGGCGTTTGAGGCGCAGAACAATAATGCGCAGGCGGAATCGGAGTTGCGGCAGGCGGTTACGATGCGGCCTGATATCACCGATGCGCAGCGTGCTTTGGCAGGCCTGCAAATGCAGCAGAAAGATTTTGATGGCCTGGCACAGACTGCCGAGCAGATTATTCGCGTGACGCCGAATTCTCCTGATGGTTACCTGATGCGCGCACTGGCCGACATGAACCGGCAGAAATATTCGGGGGCGGAGCTCGATCTGCACAAGGCGGTCGAGTTGGCGCCGGCGAGTGCGGCTCCGTATGTGCAGATGGGCAACCTGCATGCATTGCAGAAGCAATATGCGGTAGCGATCAAGTTTTACCAGCAGGCGCTGGAGCATGATCCGGCGTCGACCGATGCGCTGCAGGGGATGATGAACACCTATCTTGCGCAAAGGCAGCCTGAGCAGGCCATCGCCGCGGCAAAGGCGCAGATCGAGAAGACGCCGAACAGCAGTGGATTTTACGATCTTCTGGGCACTGCGCTGTTCCAGAAGAAAGATTTTTCCGGAGCCGATGCGGCTCTTCACAAATCGATTGAGCTGGATAAAAACAATTCCGATGCGCTGGTGAAGCTGGCACAGACGCAGGCTGCGGAAGGCTCGACCGGCCAGGCGCTTGCCACTTATCAGCAATCGATCAAAGATCACCCCAAAGAAATTTCGTTCTACATTCTTGCGGGGATGTTGTATGAATCGCAGCGCAATTGGGAGCAGGCGAAAAATTTGTACCAGCAGGCGCTGAACATTCAGCCAAACAACCCGCTGGCCTCAAACAATCTGGCTTATGTGATGCTGCAGCAGGGCGGGAATGTTGACGTGGCTCTCGCTATGGCGCAGACGGCGCGGCGCGGGATGCCGGACTCTCCGAATGCGGCCGACACGCTGGGATGGGCGTACTACGAGAAGGGCGTGTATCAATCGGCGATTGACATGTTCCAGGAGTCGCTGCGGCTGAACGAAAAGAAAGGCGGAGCCGACGACGCCACGGTTCACTACCACCTTGCGCTGGCCTATCAGAAACTGAACCAGCCTACGCAGGCGCGGCAACAACTTGAGCGCGTGCTGAAAATTAATCCTAATAATGGGGATGCTAAGAAGGCGCTGTCGGAGCTGAGAGGGTAGATCGGACCGAGAATAAAGCCCGGCCATTTGAGGCCGGGCTTTTTATTTTGTCCGCTTAACTGCCACATCAGCGTTTTTTCCCGTCTGATTGCGCCTGCATCATCCTACTCTGAACGAGAACGACCTGCGAGGGCTGGCTCTGGCAACAGCTAGCCTCGAGCACAAAGGCGAGACCGTTGGTTCCCCAGTTGATGAAAGTCGGAGCGAGGTTTCCGCTGAGCTGAGACAAATTGATCACGGCAATCGGTGTGAATTCAGAGAGATTGTAGCTGGTGATTCCAAGCGAACTGAAGAATGGCGATACTCCGGCGACAAACGTCCGGCCGACCGCCGACTCCGCCAAAAGGTCGTTGCTGGAACTGCAGCAGCTATTCGATCCCACGTCATAGGAGCCGACTAACTCTCCGGTTGCGGGATTCATAACCTGTCCCGCTGAGCCGTAGATTAGTCCGGCATCGTACTGAATGCCGCCGTAACCGTTCAGCAGATCATTCCATTGTGTAGTTAGAGTGCCTCCGCTGGCGTTGACAGCCACTTGGCTCACTATTTCGTAAGAATACCCATATAGAGTCGTCGTGTTGGCGAACTGAAAGGACGAAATGGGTGGATAGGAGATTGAGTCTGGAAGCAGAGTTGTGTCGGTAAAGAACTCGAGAGTGCCTCCATCGCCACAGCATTCGTCTCCGCCGATACTAACCGCGAATGTGTGTGAGTCTCCCGGAGAGAGACATGACATGCCTGTTACTAAGAGGCATAACTTACGGTTCATTTGTAATCTCCTGGAATTGGATTGCCCCTCCATCTACCATGAGAAACGGCGAGATTCTACACTACCTTTTCTCTCCGCGGAGTTTTATTCGCTGCTTTTTATCTGAAGTAGTAAAGATTGCAAGTTCTTGCAACCAACGAAGCTCTTGTGGGAATGAGCAATGAGGATGAAAATACCGACGATCAGTCGGCGGCGGCGGTTTCTTTTACTTCATCCTTGGAGGGATGCTTCGGGGTGCGGTTGGAGGGCAGGCCAGCGTCGCGGATTTTGTAGAGCAGGGCTCGGTAGCTGATGTTCAGGGCCTTCGCCGCCTGCTTGCGATTCCAGTGGTGGTGCTGCAACACTTTCAGGATGATCTTGCGTTCGAGTTCATGCACCGCTTGGCGCGTGATCTTCTTCAGTGATACTGGTCCATCGACCGGAATGTCAGCGGTGAAATAGTCCGGCTCGCGAGGCCGCAGATCGCCAGAGATCGAATCTTCGGTACCCAGAATTACGTACCGCTTCATCAGATTTTCCAGCTCCCGAATGTTTCCCGGCCAGTGATATTTTTTCAAGGCCTTCATCAATTCCGTTGACGGTGCCGCGGCCCGCGCGTTGAACTTGCGGTTGTAGTATTCGAGGAAATATTCGACCAGTTGCGGAATGTCGGACGAGCGTTCGCGCAGCGCCGGAACGTATACATTCACCACGTTGATGCGGTAGAACAAATCGGCGCGGAAGCTGCCGTTGATGATTTCTTCTTCGAGTTTGCGATTGGTGGCGCAGACTACGCGGACTTCGACTTTCTTATCTTCCTGCGCGCCGATGCGGCAGAATTGGCCGTCCTGCAACAACTGCAGCAGCTTCGATTGCAGCGCCATGTCGAGTTCGGAAATCTCATCGAGAAAAAGCGTACCCCGATGCGCCATCTCGACCCGGCCGGGCTTGGTTCCGTAGGCCCCGGTGAAGGCTCCTTTTTCGTAGCCAAAGAGTTCGCTTTCGAGCAGCGTGCCGGGAATTGCCGGGCAGTTTACTTTTACCCACGGGCCTGTTTTCCACGGCGAACTGGCATGAATCATGCGCGCAATGATGTCTTTGCCGGTGCCACTTTCGCCGTGAATGAGCACCGGAACATTGGCGCCTGCGATCTTGGCCAGGCGTTCGCGCAACGAGTGCATGCCACCGGTCGCGCCAAAAATAACGGCGTCAGGCGGCATCTCGCCCAAGGGTTGGATCAACGCACTCACTGGATTCGAAGCGCTCATAAATTCCGCATTGGCTGGGCTATGGTGTGCATCTGAAGAACCAAATCCCGCGGCGGAGAACACCCATGGGGAAGCCTATTCTATCTTCTTGAAGCGAAGCAACTTACTAAAGATCGCACGAGGTTACACGGGGTAATTCGCGAAACTTTGAGGGAGCGGCGAGATCCCAGAAAACGAGGGAAAAGATTTTCACACCGAGGAACTGACCTTCCGACGACGGGTTTTGGAGGGAAAGCGAGAATTGGTCAGCGGCCGCGAGAATCGTAACGCAACCAGATTATAGCCTTCGCCGTGGAGCGTGCGCAGGACTCGGGCGCGAAGATTCCGCGCGACTTTGGGGAGCGAGGACAAAGCTGCCAAGGGCGCGCTGGGAATCTCAAGGGAAACCTGCGAGGAAGGCGAAATCGAACGCCGTACGGCCAGCAACATGCCGCCTGCTGAGACGTTCAGGGCCGTAGCGAACTCCAGAAACTCTTTATCATTCTCCGCCCGGTTCCTTACAAAAACCGGGATAGCTAAGGGCAAACGTGGCCACCGCCTGCGCTCTGCAATTGCAGTTCGACCCTTCACCCACACTCCTTCCGGCGTCATTAATCCAAAATAGACAGCATCCCACGGGCCAAAACCCAAGTTTCAGCGCTAAAGCCGGTAAACCCCGAAGGGACGCGGCATGATGCCGTCAACTGCCGGAATTGGCAGTCTTAAGACCTTTGAAGCAGGGTTATGTCGTCCGTTTTAGGTTTCCTGACTTGTTGCCTTCTGCCGAACCCACTCACGGTCCTGGTTACGGAAGGAGTGCAAGCTTTTGCGACACTTGGGTAATCGAGTTGCATTTTTCGTTGACATCGAAAAGTAGCGCATCATACGATGAAAACACAGCATTCTTCCTTACAGTGGAGTGCGTCCCCCCGATTAGACCAGCGTCTTCCATTATGGCCTCGGTGCAAAAGGATGTGCGCGTTCCAGATTCTGGAGCAAAGGCGAGCGTGTCGGCTTATCCTGCATCGACCGAGGGAATCCCGAACACCGTCGATCTGCCGCAAGCCTATTCCGAATTGCAAGAGCGTTTTCAGCGCACGACAAATGCGTTGAGCTCCGCGGCTCATGATTTGAAAACTCCGCTGGCGATTCTGAACGGATACGTGGACCTTCTGCACAGCGAGAAACTGGGACCGCTCAATTCGCGGCAGCACGAAGTTCTGACCGACATGCAGGCGAGCGGCAAACGGCTGCAACAGTTCATTCAGGATTTTCTAACCTACAGCGCGCTTGAAACCGGCGGCCTGACAATGACGTTTGAGAATGGCGATCTTAACGATTGCTTATCCGGCGTATGCCGTTTGTGGTCGACCCGGTTTCAGGAAAAGGGCTTGGCTCTTTATTTTTTGCCGAATGAGAAGCTGCCGGTTTTTTCCTTCGATTCCGCAAAGTTGGAGCGCGTGATTTCAAATTTGTTGGAGAATTCCTTCAAGTTTGTTCCGCAGGGTGGAACGGTGTGGCTGCATGCTGAACCGTACATGTGGGAACGCCGTGCGGCGGCGCAGCCTGCGTCTTCGGGTGAGCGGCGGCGGCAGGAAACATCCCAACCCAATTCCGTGAAAGTCAGCGTATCGGATACCGGACCGGGGATTCCCGCGGAATTTCATCAGGAAGTATTCGACGACTTTTTCCGCCTGCCGGGCAGCGAAAATCAGGAAGGCGTGGGACTGGGTCTGGCGATTGTGCGCCGGCTAGTGCAAGGGATGGGAGGAAAAGTGTGGGTGGAAAGCGATTCGGGTGCGGGATGCAAGTTTTCCTTCCTCATCCCGTTCAAGCCGCCTGCAACTTCCAGCGGAAAAGGAAAGAATCGATGAGCGAGAGTGCCAAGATTCTTTTGGTCGATGACGAGCCCGCGATGCTCCGGTATATCAAGACGCTGCTGGAGGTCGACGACTATAAAGTGGAGACCGCATCGACCGGCGAAGAAGCGCTGCAGCGCATTGATAAGGGCATGGAGCCGGATCTGGTATTGCTTGACGTGCTCATGCCGGGTATCGATGGGCTGGAGACGCTGGAGCAATTGCGCCTGAAGCGGCCAGGAGCAAAAGTGGTGATGCTCTCGTGTGTGAACGATACGAAGAAAGTCGTGCAGGCGATGAGACTGGGCGCGCACGACTACCTGACTAAACCGTTTCAAAAAGCCGAACTGGATGCGGTGATCGATCAGTGTCTGGGGCAGGGCAAAGCGCCGGTCGGGGGCGAGGTCGAGGAAGTAGGAGACGACATATTCTTCATCGCTGCCAGCCCGGCGATGCGGAAGATTCGCTCCCAGGCCGCGCTGGTGGCGAATGTCGATATCCCAGTTTTGTTGCTCGGCGAGAGCGGCACCGGCAAAGAAGTTTTGGCGAAACTCATTCACAAGCTCTCTCCGCGCGCACACCGAACATTTTTGAAGGTGAATTGTGCGGCGGTTCCCGCGGATCTACTGGAAAGCGAGCTTTTCGGTTATGAGCCGGGAGCGTTCACCGGAGCGACTCACGCAAAACCGGGTAAATTCGAGCTGTGCAACAAAGGGACGATTCTACTCGACGAAATCGGAGAGATGCCGCCGACGTTGCAGGCCAAGCTGCTCCATGTTTTGCAGGACAATAGTTTTTCGCGTCTCGGAAGCCGCAGCGTGGTGAAGGTTGACGTGCGCATTCTTGCGGCGACAAACATCGATATCCCGCAAGCCATCGCTACCAAGAGATTGCGCGAAGATCTTTACTACCGGCTCAACGCGTTCACTTTACAACTTCCGCCGCTGCGCGAACGGAAGGAAGAAATTCCGATCCTGTTGAAGCAATTCATGACACGCATGTCGGAGCGATATGCGCGGCCGCCGCTTCCACTATCGCCGCAATTGCTGGAAGCGTGCCAGACATACAACTGGCCCGGCAACCTGCGTGAATTGAACAACTTTCTGAAGCGTTACCTGATTTTAGGAGACGAACACTTAGCCGCAGCCGAGTTGCAACCGCGCATTGACGGGAACGGCGGGGCGGCCCACGCAGATTCCGCGAAGAGTGGGGACGCCGGCGGCGGGTTGAAATCGCTGGCGCGCTCGGCTAAAGACGAGGCCGAAGGCGAAGCTATCCGGCAGGCGCTCGAGCAAACGAACTGGAATCGCAAACAGGCTGCAGCTCTTCTGCAGATCAGCTACAAAGCGTTACTCTACAAGATTCGGCAATATGGCATCGCCGAAGCCAAGAGCCACCACAAGCTCTCCGCAGGGGCATGACGCGTAACTCGGTCGCGCGGTCTCTTTTCAGACGACATCACTCAATCGGGCCCACGTGAGAATGGGCGACTGCTTCAGGGCGTAACCGTCACGCTGAAGGGCGCTGTCTTGGTGTAGGTGCCTGAGGTGGCAGTGACGGTCATCGGATACGTTCCCGAGGGCGTGCCGCTTACCGTAGGCTGAGTCTTGTTGCTGCTGCAGGCCGGCAGCAGCAGCGTAAAGGCAAAAAACGCCGCGAGTGTAAGAAGACTTAGCAGCCAATTTCGACGCCGCTTTCCCCCTGCCCCCAAGCTTAAAAACGCAATTCCTGGAATAGCGAGCCAGATCGCCAATAGCGGTCCATGCCATCGAGTGGAGGCTGTATTGACCGGTTGGGCGGTCGTCGTCAAGTTCAAAATCGTTGAACCGCTGCCCTGTCCATTGCTCAAAGTGATCGTGCTGCTGGTGAAGTTGCACGAGGCTCCCACCGGGAGCGAGCTGCAACTGAGAGATACATTCGAGCCAAAGACTCCCTGCGTGGGAGCCACTACGACACTATATTGAGCAGCCTGCCCAGCGGCGACGGTCTGCGCCGATGGTGCGATGGAAATCGTGAAGCCGGTGGCAGTGAAGGAAGCTGTTGTGGTGCTGTTTGTGTTCGTATTGTTGGGGCTGGAGACGATAGCGGTCATCTCAAATGTGCCCGGGTTGGTTGCGCTCACCGTAAAAACAGCATTCGCCGTGGACCCGGCTTGCAAGGTGGGGATCTGGCAAATGATGTCGACTCCGTTGGTTCCGCTCGGAGCGCTACAAGTGCCTGAACCTGACTGCACGCTACCGCTAGCGATGGCAACACCGTTGGGAACCTGACCGGTGAGTGTGATTCCCGTCGCGACATCCGGCCCGTTATTCACTACCGAGAAAGTGATGGTTACAGGACTGCCGGCGCCTACCGATCCCGTTGGTGAGACCACCGGGGCGACACAAGTGATGCACAACTGAGCGGCCGTGCCCAATTTGACGACAAAATCGTCGGTGGTTCCGCTCAGAGTGGTCCCTCCCGCTCCGGGCAGTGGATCGTCAACTTCTAGATTGGTCGAAGTGGTGTCGCCGGCAAAGTATGTGTTTAAGCTGGGATCGACGGCAATGCTCGTGCCGCGGTCTACGCCATTTCCGCCGAAATAAGTGACATAGTTTCCGATCTGCGAACCGGCCGTAGCGGCGGTGTTGAGGTGGGCGAAAAAGGCGTTCTGCGTGCCGTTGAGTGTAGTTTGAATCGAATTTGCGGTAGCGGGGAAGCTTGGTGGATTGGCCGTCCCTGAATTCGTTGAACCGGTGAGTAAAGCGTCGCTGGCGGTGTCGACCGCGATCGCTAATCCTGTCTCGTTTCCGCCACCGCCAAGGTACGAGAAATAAGTCAGGCTCAAGAAAGTTGGCGTTCCGCCGGTGCTGGCCGCAGGGTTGGTGAAGCGTGCTACAAATGCATCGGTGTTCGCAGTCGTTGTAGGACAGGCCGAGGTCACGGTCTCGACCACTCCGGGATTATTCAAGCAGGTTTGAAAACCCTGCACGCTCCCTGTGGGCAAGAGGAAATCAGGAGAGTTGGTGGTTCCCGTGATGTAAACGTTCGCCGCTCCGGCATCGACGGTGATAGCCGGACTCGAATCCGTCAAAGTCCCGCCAAAATAGCTTGAGAATAAGAGCTGCGCTCCGGCTGGTGCGTTCGGATCGATTTTGGCGAAGAACCCATCCGTGGGATAGGGGGTGGTCGTCGGAGGTGTACAGGGATTGGTTGTAATCGGCTGGCTGGCAGGCGGTACGGTATCGAGACACGGCTGATATGCGTTGAGGATGGGAAAGTCGCCGGAGGTTCCGCTGTTGCCGTAGAGTCCGGAGCCGCTGTTATAGAAGTTGGTCGTACCGCTGAAATACATGTTGCCGATCGTATCGACGGCAATTCCGCCCCCGGTTGCGACCGCGCCGCCGGGGGTGTTGCCTCCAAAATAAGTGGAGTACGCGATGCCCCCGACGCCAGGAACTCTAGTGTTCACCTTGGTGGCGAAAAACTGAACAGCCGATAGCGACGTGCTTTGGAACGGCAATGGCAGCTGCGTCGCGGGAAACGCGACTGTGTTGCTGGCGGCGTTATTCGATGTTGTATTGCCCGTGATGAAAACATCCTGCTGGGTGTCGATCGCCATCCCGGTGGATGTGTCATTTCCGTTGCCAGAGAGATAAGAAGAATAGGTCTGGGTTCCACCGCTAGCTTCAAGAACGCTAATGAAAATCGATGTGCAGGTCGTGCCGCTGCACTGTGAACCCTTCGCCATTGGAGATGTCTGGTAGGCCAGGCTGGTGGTTGGAAAATTCGTGGAAGTCGTATTACCCACCAGATATGCATTGCCGCCCGCATCAGCGGCCAGCCCGGTACTGGTGTCAGTGCCGCTGCCGCCGAGGAAAGTGGCATACACAACAATCGGTGGCGACGACGGATTGATCTTGGCAACGAAAACGTTGGAGGCGCTGCCAAGGGTGGTCGGGATCGCTCCGTTTAGCGGGAAGGAAGCGGGCGGCGAAGTTGTGGTGCCGGCGAGATAAATGAAGCCATCACCGTTAACAGCCACAGAGGGGCCAAGGGTCGATGTTTCCGAGCCCGATCCGCCGAAGTAGGTGGAAAAATCGAGGACGGGATCGATTACCAATTCTCTCGCGGGATCATAGCCAGCAATTTCAAAGCTGACGCGATTGTCGGCGTGCAAGAGAAATCGTCCAGCGACGGGCGTTCGGCGATCGCCATCCTGCTGATAGATTTGCGGAGCCCGCAGGCGCAACATGGCTCGCTGATCGTTATTGTCTTTATTTCTATTCTTACGCCCAGGGATGACTAACAGATCGCCCCTACTCAACCGGAGCGTGCTTGCGCCATCGAATTGCAATTGCGCTTGGGAAGGATCGGCGCCCGGGGCAACGCGGAAATCGTATTCGACGTGTCCCTGATTCCCGTAGAAGATGAGATCGATACCCGGATAAATATGCTGGTAGCGGATGCTCGCGAATTGCGGAATGCCGCTATGCCATTGGCGAGGGTCGTTGCCGATGATGTAGTTGCTCTTGCCAGGAAGCGGATTGGCTCCAGCCATTTCGGCGTTGGAATTGGCGCCGAGCAGCCGCATGCTGACAAGTTCTTCTACCGGATTGGATCCCGACCGGGGCGAGGAGCGCAGCGCCAGCACGGCGCCCCTGGGATTCAAGAAAAGTCCATATCCCTGGCCGCGCGCCATGAATTTCACAGCGGAGTCAGCCTGTCCCTGGTTCGGTTCGAAAATCAAGGGCAACTGTCCGAGAACGCCGGGTGCGTCTAACTTCGGGTGGACAGAGGATGAAAGCGAAGTTCGAGAGAAGACTGGAGCGAGAGGGG
>Ga0070731_10004495_pt1 | contig 11968 bp, 10 predicted proteins | sample Coa_R1_2_FD_66448 | JGI IMG/M metagenome (GOLD analysis project Ga0070731, IMG submission 66448) | Surface soil microbial communities from Centralia Pennsylvania, which are recovering from an underground coalmine fire - Coalmine... | ecosystem: Environmental > Terrestrial > Soil > Unclassified ... | reverse complement strand
GAACCTAGCAACTGGAACCTGCAAGCTCAAGGAGATGCAAGTACGGGTGCCGCTCTGATTGGCACCTTCAGGGGCGATGTGAGTTTCGGAAACGTGAGTGTTGTGTCTCTCCCGTAGTTATCGTATCTACTCTACGAAAACAAAGCGACGCGATCCCTTGCCGAAGTGCTGAATATTCCATATGACTCGGCGAGTGCCCCGCTTATGCCCAGTTGATTGGCACATCTAGCTGGACCTGGAGTTTTCAGATCACGTTGAAAGGTTAGTTTCAGCAGAATCCAGATTGAAGTTATAGCTGGCTAACTACATCACCGTTTTTTCGACTTTCGTCGCTAACTTCCCACTCTTCGAGGCAGGATAGCCTTGAACGCTTTCCCTCGCGACGTCGGCTCGGTTGACAGTCAGACGCTTCATCCGGAATTCAGAGGCCCTGCTCCAAATCCGGATGCCCGTGCTCCCAAACATAGCCGCGCAAAGGAACGCGATTCCCTTCGCCGAGACGCCAAACCGAAACTGCTGCATTGCGAGAGCCCTCGTCGCCGGTTGACCTTTGTACACTAGCGATCTGCACAAGCTGCGCACCGCGCCTTCATAGAGCTCACGCCAAGGCCGGGCCCTTCCGGATTCGATCACTAACGCGTAAGCGATCATTTTTGATCGGAAATGGTCGGGACTAGATGCACTCTCGAATGACAGGGAACTGGGCGCCAAATCGGCCGTCCGGAAATATGTGCCCATCACAGAAGGAATGGCTGCGAATCTATAGCGACACGCAACCTGATAGCCCACGAGTATGTCCTCATAACTTCGCAAGCCTGAGTTGAAGCAATCGAGCTCAAGCAGTACTCTCCTCCGGATTATGCTCGCTTCCAAATAACACATGATTGGATTGATAACGCTCAGGGAGTCGGCAAGGACTTGCGGGCACTCCGTCACCGAGAGACGGTATGTCTCAAAGAGCGTCGCCTGGTTCGCTACGACCCTAATCGAGCCCAGATCGCCCGAAACCCACGCGGCATCCGCTTGCCAGCTGGCGGCCGCATCTAGCGACCCTTTGCCTTGGCCGAGTTCCGGCTGGATCCCCTCATCTCTAGCGATGCGAAAATCACCGAAGATCCAAGCAACATCCTCTGGCACTCGCGCGGCCGCGTACAGCAGCTCCTCATTGTGGCTTGTCGTCCACACATCGTCGCTATCCAGAAATGCGATCCACTCTCCTTGGGCCTCTCGCACCCCTCGCCGTCGCGCCCCGGAAACACCCGTGTTTGCCTGACTTACGACGCGAATGCGCGCTCCGTATCGGGCCTCGAGAGCGTCCGCAGTTCCATCTGTCGAGCCATCGTCGATAACTAGCACCTCGTCAACGGGAACTGTCTGCGCGAACACACTATCAATAGCCCGCTGTACGTAGCCTAGGCGATTGAACGTGGGGATCACGGCCGAGACCGTGATGGGTTTAGTGTTCTCCACGGCTAGTCGAATTCTCCAGAGTCAGGCGCTTCGGTCGCGTTTCGGAAAGGGCTGGATAGGTCGTGATTCTACCAACAAAACTCGCCCCAAATACATGCTTTGCCATCTGTTTTTGTCAAAAGGAACACCTAGCCTCATTTGTGGTGGCCGTTTTGCGAAGCCTTCTCTATCGGACGCCACATCGTCGGCTCTCAGACTTTGCGTTCGGATTTTTCTCTTTGGCCGCGGTTCGCTCGAATCAAATCCTTCAGGAATCGTCCGAGATGTATTCGGTCATCTGCGGCGTCGAATCCGCGGTTTAGAACATCTCCCGATCGCTCATCAGATAACTCTCGCTCTCCTAAAGAAACCCTCCTCAGAACGGTCATGGCTGCGACGCGGACATCGGCGTACAACTTTCGCCTGTACCGCCTGAGCCACGGAACGAATTGAGCATAACAGCGCATCCGCTCCAAGGCACTCAGTTCGGAGCGAGCAACCGTTCGGGCGTACTCCGACACAAAGCGCCAATGAGGAAAAGTGATCTTTCCCTTTAGCTTTGGATCGTACCAGGCTGCAGTGCTGTAGATCGAATGCGTCTGGATCGAGCGCGTCGGATGGTCTCGGTTAAAAAATAAGCGGTCGGGGATTTCACGAAATCGTCCTCGCAGCGCAAGGTCCGCCAATAGAACTCGATCCGAGCCAGTGTAACTCGCAATCAGACGCGTGTGACGCAGAACTGCGGTTCGTCCCAAACCGTATACTTGGAAGCACCAATGGCCGGGGTAGATAACGCCATGGAAACGCTGGTAAGGATGAGGCGAATCTATGCGGGTCATCGGTGAGACCTGATAGTGGTTTAGCGGTCGGCGCTCCGCGTCTACTATTTGTGTCTGCGTGAAGCAGAGAACGGCCCCGGGGTCAGAATCCAGGACGGACACGCATGCCTCAAGGTACTCGGGGGCGCAAAAGTCGTCATGCGATTGCCACTTGAAATACTCTCCGCGGGCCAACTCAAACACGCGGTTGTGATTCCACGCCGCGCCTCGGTTTGAGTCGCTGCGGTAGTACCGGACGCGGGGATCACGCGCTGCATAAGAGCGACAGATTTCCTCGGTCCGGTCTGTGGACGCATTATCGGAAATGACCAGTTCAAAATCCTTGAACGTCTGGGCCAATATGGAGTCGATCGTCTCTGCCAAGAATCGTTCGCCGTTGAAGACAGGAATGCCGACGCTGACCCGCGGCGAGCGTCGCCTCATATCGAGCTGGCTCGTGCCAAGGCTTGGACTTGCTGCCATCTTGTGATCCTTGCTCCTAAAGAACCCCGGGTTATTCTGTAAGTTGCTCTGGGACGTTCATGCTACTTACGAATTACTATGACAAACAGCGAGGTTCCCCGAGAAAGCGTGTGCGAACTTCTTGGTTTCCATTTTAACGCAGTCGTCTCATTGCAATACCTGCGCCGACCAGAAAACCGACTTGGCTGGTCCGCCTTCGACGCAGGCAATTTCACGTAATCACCTTCTAAGGCAGCAAGCTTGAAGCCAAAAGGAACGCACATGCAGAGCGGTTAAATCTCATCTGCTCATGTAGTTAACACCAAAAATCGGCCTAACCAAGAGTTTCCCGAAGGGCTCCGTATGCCCAAACGTGGAAAAACTTTGCCACCACCCGCTGGGAAGGCTCCGTATCCAAAATTTCGAAAAGTGCCCGTAAGCCCATCCTCAGGAAGGCAAGGGGAAGGGATTAGACACTGTCCGCAAGTTGGTTGCTGCTTGTTTGACCATGTTCTCCCGTTAGCGACGGGACTCTCTTCTCCGTCTTCTCGAGTAGCCGAAGAACGGGAAACAACATCGCCAGCGCCAAAAAGAAAAATACAAACCCGCCGTCACGATGTAGATTCCCTCTCAGGAAATCGGGATTTACGTACAGGCTCAGCAAAGTGAGTGTCGCTATCCGAATTCCGTTTTTGATGATTGATAGCGGGATCACAAGGAGCACGAACAGTATCATTTTCCACTTTGTGCGAAGACAAAAGTGAGCTGCCAATAAACACGTGATGAGCAGAGCCATGCTCGACCGGATTCCACTGCATTCGCTCGCCACTTCAATCGCGACACCCGGAACCGTAAGTACAAAACCTGCCCGTAGCACGGGAACCCCCAGCATCCTGAAGATCGCGTAGGTTACGTCAGTGGAGCCCGCTTGCAGCCAACGGATTACCGGATCGAGAACCGCGCTCGGCCAGGGCACCATGAGCAGCAAAAATAGTAGGGGAAATATCGCCGCGCGCGAAGCTTTCAGCCCATAAGAGCTTATAAAGCCCCCGATCCACAGGCATACCAAAGCCAAAGTCTCGAGCGCAAGTCGGTCATTCCCTGCGTCGCTTAAGTGCGTTGCCAGCCAGAAAAGGACCACCGCTGCGAGAATCACAATTAAGCCAGGGCCAATAGCGAGATCACTTTCCGAAAAAATGCGCTTCCGCGCGGCGAAGAGCAGGTAGAACGCAACCACGGGAATAAGCAGGATGTGAGAGGCAGATTCATTCTGCAGCGAATACGCGATCACGCCTGCCCAGGTTTTCCAGAAAATGAGGCCAGAGAGAAATATGAAACCCGCGAATATTCCATGCCGCTGCGCAGTTGTGCTACCGGTCATGGCTTCGCCTCCTTAAGTCTTCCGTGTCCGGTAGGCTCTGATCAGACAAGACGGATGCTGAAGCGCGCGGTGCAGTTTATTGCTAATTTTCGGAATCCTTGAGTTCCTTTTGTCCGGACAGGTTGCCGTAGCCTTCCGCGTAGTAGGCTCCGTAAGAGCCGTCTTCCTTCTTGACTGCGTTCAGCACCACTCCTAGAAGGTTCTTGTCCTTCAGTTCCTGGCAGGCCCTCTGGGCGATGTGAGACGGGGTTGCCGTGGCTCGCACAACCAGCAGAACTCCGTTGCAGAGGTTCGCCAAAATGCTAGCGTCGGCGACCGGCAGGCAAGGTGGAGAATCAAGGATGACCCAGTCGAACATCGGCGTAATACGGTCGAGCAGGCGCTGCAAACGGCCGTTGGAAAGCAATTCACTTGGATTCGTAACTTCGGTACCGCCGGGAATCAGACACAAATTGCCTTCGGGACCCTGTTGAATAATGCCCGTCTCGTCGGTTTCCCCTCGAAGATAATCTGTCAGCCCGGGCCGGCTTGGCGCACCCATCACAGTATGTAGGCGGGCGCAGCGTAAGTCGGCATCTATCATCAAGACGCGGCGATCTGACTGGCGCACGATGGCTTGTGCTAGGTTTGAAGCCACGAAGGTCTTTCCCTCCCCGGCTTCGGAACTGGTAACCAGCAAGGTTCGAAGTGTCAGATGGTCACGCAGTTGGTAGAGGCGCGACCTTAACGTGCGGAACTGCTCGGCTGCGCCGGGGGCTAAATCTGGATTGAAGAAAACGTTTCGCGTCAGATCGGGGCGCCATTCGGGATGCGCACAGTTCGCTTGAAGGTCTTCGAACCGCAAAAAACCAGGCCGCAACGCGGCGATCGGCTCGGGCTCGAGGACTGGGGCAGTGGTTGGGCCGGGCACGCTAGTGCGCCACTCGGGTACCGGCGAAATCGGCTCCGGGGGAGCGACGGCGATATCCTGTAAAGGAGCGGCAGGTCCCCTTTCTTGTTCAGCCTTTTTCAGCGCTTCGTGGATGCGACTCATGATTTCCTTTCAGGGGAGGGCGTGATATCTAAATGGCGTAAGCGCCCAAGTAACTCATTCAAACTCTCATATAGCGCCTGTGTGTTGACCGATTGCTGAACGGCTGACGACGATCCATTGCCAGAAATCGGTGGAATTTCGTCGAGCTGGAATTCCCGCGCTACTTCTTCGACCAGGTGAGCCGGAACAGGTCGCAGGGTGTCGACGTAAGCGTTAATCATTGCGTGCTCGCACAACAGATTTACCACCCGGGGAATACCGCGCGAATAGAGATGGACGGCTTGAATCGCTTCCTTTGAGAAAATTGGCTCTCCGTTCGCTCCCGCGATCCGCAATCTCTCCGCAATGTATCCGTAGGTTTCCTCGAGCGACAGTGCTGACGTACGGCAGCGCAGAGTGATCCTCTGCCTGAGCTGGCGTAGCTGCGGTAACTTTAGCCTTTCTTCAAGCTCGGGCTGTCCCGCAAGTACAATCTGCAAAAGCTTTTCTGTTGAGGTTTCGAGATTTGTCAGCAGCCGGATCTCTTCTAACAGTTCGCTGGACAGATTTTGCGCCTCATCGACGATCAGGACGGCTGTCTCCCCTGAACGATAGCGTTCCAACAGCCACTGGTTAAGCCTCAAAAGCACCTGGCTCTTTTCTCGCGAGTCATATGGAATTTCAAAATCCGCCATAATGAAATCGAACAGATGATTTACCTGTAACTGCGAGTTAAAAATATAAGCTGTGGCGACTCTTTGCCCTCGCAGCCAATCCAGCAAGCGGTTCACGAGCGTGGTCTTACCCGTACCTACTTCACCCGTCAAAAGGATGAATCCCTTGCGATTCTGGATGCCATAGGTCAAGCCGGCCAGCGCCTCCTGGATCTGCCTCGTCATAAATAGATAACGAGGATCCGGGTTAACGTTGAACGGACTCTCTCGTAGATTGAAAAATCGTTGGTACATTATCTCCTCAAACCCGGGGACTCAGGTCGATCGTCGGACCGGAACCACGGGTGAGCGATAGCTTGCGCGGGCTCCTTCCGGAAATAGGTTCGATCACCGGAACGATCGCGAGCACCGGCAGCCGCAGCGCAAATTCGACGTCTCTCTCGCTCCTAAGCGATTTGTCTTGGGTCTCCAATAGAAAGGCGAGCCCTACTCCCAGCGCCAGCCCGCCCCCAAAACCTCCTAGTGCAAAGAGGGGGCGCTTGGGAAACGATGGGCTTTCCGGCAGATTGGCGGGGTCGAGCACAGAAAACTGCTCCCCCTGTTGTTCCCGGTTCAGATCGCCGGACATCGCTGATGCGTCGCGCTTTTTCAACAGGTCATTGTAGGCATCGAGCGCTGTTTGATAGCCGCGGGTCAGCTGCTTGTATTGTTGCTCAATCGAAGGACTGGATTGGACCCGAGTTTCGTACAGTTTGATTTGCTGCTTGATCTCTGCCTGCTCCTTGGTTTTCTCCGCGATCGTCTCGTCCTCTGAATGTATTTGCTCTCGCCATTGGGTGATTTGTGGTGGTTCGGCGGTCGGCCGGTGTGCCTTACCGGTCGGGGCAGTGGGCTTGGCATTTTCACTATCGGCAAGTCTCTTCTGCAACGCGGCAATATCTGCCTTGGTTTTGATGACGTCGGGATAATCGTCGGTGTATCGCACTTGCAAGTCCGCCAGTTGAGTCTGTAACGTTGCGAGTTGCTGTTCCATCGTTGCCGGGTTGTTGCCGCTCTGAGACGCCTTCCATTCCGCCTGTTGTTGCGTCAACAGAGATTCGGCGAAGCTACGATCCTGCTCCGCGCGCGCGAGCGCTTGGTTAGTTCCGTCGAGCTGCGCGGTCAAATCGGTCAGTATATGGAAGTTTGTCTGTGCGTCATCAGGAAGTGAGCCCATGTAGCGACCCTGGAAAGCAGCCAGCTTCGCATCCTGGGCGTCCAGGTTCGCTTTGGCATCGGCGAGCTGTTGATTCAAAAACTGTGTTGTCTGCTCCGCATGCTGGGTTTGAACGCTGATGCTTCGTTCAATAAACATCGACGTTATGGCAGTGCACACTGCCTGGGCAGTCCGCGGATTATCCAGAGTCACGCTGACGGTAAACCCAGGGAGATCTTGCGAGCCCGTTTCGGCCATGGGTTGCACCGGGGTGACGTCGATTGCTTTTTGGAGTCTGGCTACTAGATCGTCCATCGATGCGTTACTGATATCTCCTGAAAACAGGCCGAATTGCCGAATGACGGGCTCCAGCCGCGTCCGGCTTAGGATCTCCTGTTGCATGGTCGCCAGGCGCTGGTTGATACCAACAGTTTCCATATCAGGTACGATTGACGTCGGCACGCTCGGCGGCTGAACCAGCACGATGGTCTGCGATTTGTAGCGATTCGGAAGAAACCTTGAGACACCGTATGCTAGCGGGGCACCCACCAGCGCCAGAATCAATATCAAGACCCATCGCCGACGAAGCATTGCTAAAATGTCGGCTGGAGTTATCTCTCGATCTCGTATCTCTTCCATTTGATCCTCGTCCTTCCTAGAAAAGCAGCGGCCGCTCTCGCCATGTCACTCCAAGCGAAACCAGATGCACAATAATGTTCGTACCGCATATCGTGCCGCCGCAAACCGCCGCGTTCGAAGTCTGATATTGGAGTTGGTATGAAAAGTTCAAAGCCAATGTACGGCTGAGGGGCCGGCTCAGACTCCCACCGCCAAAGAAATACTCGTAGTTCTGGTTAGGCGCACCGCCCGCAAGTACATCGGAAAGCGGCACTCCCGCAACGCGGGAGTAGCCACCATCGATGCTGCCAGAAATCGTTCTGGAAAGCTGGCGCGTTGCCGTACCTGTGAAGGTGTCTTCGATCGCGCCACCCAGCACTCCCGATCCGCCTGTGACTCCATGAAAATATTGTGCTGACAATCCGCCTCGCTTCAGCTGCCAGTTGAGAGATGCGTTGAGCGTCCACCCGATTTGTGTTACTGATCCCCCTGTGGTCGGCCCGCTTACCACGGGAGTGCCGTTAATCGGAACCGTAGCTAGGGTGATTTGTGGTCCCGCTGCGACTTGGAAAGCCAGACGGCCCGTCACTCGTCTTCCATACGAAAGTTCTGCGCTATGAGCACTAATCGACTGATCGAAATTGTCGTAGGTGATTCGGTTGTATTGATACAGAACCGACATAGTGTTTCTGGCCGAAATTTGATAATTGTAGCCGACGCGAAAAATTGCGCTGTTGTAATCCAGCAAGCTGCTGCCGAGATAGCGGAGTAACGAGTAGCCACCGACGAATGTCAAAGAAGAGCGACCGCTCAAGGCCACATCCGTCTCGACGTCGGACGCGTTACCAATACTTTGGCCTTGACCGATCAGAATCGACTGACCTGGCGTGAAGGCCGATCCCAATCCGCCCGGGCCCGCTCCTCCCGGAATCAGCGTTCCGCCGAGGCCCGCGAACCCAATTGCGTCTTCGGGTAAATACGAGAAGGCATCCTGCGCGGAGATTGTGAGTCGCCGAAAGGAATACCGGTCCGAGACATTGAGGTTTTGGAACGATCCATCGCCCACATCACTTTCATTCGAAAACGTTCCACCGCCCATGTAGCTTAAGGACAAATTCGAATTGCCAGACGTTCGATGCACATCGACGCCGCCACTGAGTACACCGAACATGCTCCAAGAACTTCCAGTGGGCGTTTCCAGCCCATTTGAGTCGGCTGCCAAAGATAGTTCCGCGTGCGGCTGCCAGTAGCTGCGTGCGGTCGGCAAGCCCAGCGAAAAGTTCTGAAAGCCGGATAGCGAGCTTGTGTCTGGCGCGACTTGTTCCGAGTTCGTGTCTGTGGGATTGTTAACGTCTCCGGCTCCAAGCGGTGATTTATAAGCCGGGATCGGCGTGCTCTGGTCCTGTTGCTGACCGCGCGCTGCCGGCGCACATAGCGATATCGCGCAGAGCGCCGCCCAAAAACCGTAGTGTAGTGTGCGCATCATTCTCCTTTAGGGCACTACGATCGTGTCGCCGGCTCTTAGTATCACGTTCTCATCCGGCCGTTTGCCGTTCACTACGTCTTTGTAGTTGAACGGATACTTTACCTGCTTTCCATCCTCCACTCGAAACATGTAGATCTTCTTCAAATTCGCGAATTGCGTGAATCCTCCCGCACTCGATAGCGCCTGTAACATCGTCATTTGTGGCAATAGAGGATAGGCGCCCGCACGGCTTACCTCGCCGAGTATGTAAATTCGCTGACTGTTGATTTGCGTCACGATGATCGTCACCTGCGGATTGGTCACGTATTTCTTCAGATCAGTCGTGATTCGCATCGCCAGTTGTGTCGGCGTGAGCCCCGCAGCCTGTACGTCGTTCAGGAGTGGAATCGAAATCTTTCCGTCTGGGCGTACGGGCACGGAAAGAGTCAATTCCGGCTCCTTCCAAACGCTGATGTCTAGCACGTCTTGCGCTCCGATCATGTAGTTCGGATCCTCAGTGGCCGCCTTCACAGGGGGTTTTTCAGCCGGGGGTTTGGCTGCCGGCACCGTTACATTCGATTGTGCCGCAGGTCGAGCGCTCGCTCTGGCGCAGAGTGTAAATACCGTGAACAGCACCGCGAAAAACATCCAGAAGTGCATTCGTCCCCGCATGTATCTCTCCCATCTCATTGACTTACTTCCGAATCTTCAAAACCTATCTGCTTTAGTTTATACAATAGCGATTTGTAGCTAATCTGCAATTCCTGCGCCGCGCGCTTGCGGTTCCATCGCGTGCGCGCTAGCGCCTTCATAATCAATTCCCGCTCCGCCTCTCGCGAGGCGGCCCGGGCCGCCGCCTTCAGCGAATAGCTGCGCGCTTCCGCAAGGCGTTCCGTCCGCGGGGCCGGAGTCGAAGTCGCCAGTTCCATAGCCGCCAGGTTCTCGTCGCCGAGTGCGACGATCTTCTTAGCCATATTTTCTAGCTCACGAATATTTCCCGGCCACGAATGATTTCTTAAAATCGCCAGGGTCCGCGAGCTCACGTCCGGACGCGATCTTCCCAATTGCGACGCATGCTTTCTTACAAAAAACTCTACCATCTGCGGAATGTCTTCCTTTCGATCTCGCAACGCGGGCACGCGCAAACAAACCCCGTTGATCCGATAATACAGTTCGCTGCGAAAACGTCCCGCCCGCATTTCTTCGTCCAGATTCTTGTTGGTTGTGGAGACTATCCGTGCCTCCGCCATCCCTCGCCGGGCGTATCCATCTCCGTCCGGCAGTACTCCTAGCAAGTATCTTTGGCACGCGCTATCGAGTTCGCTGATTTCATCGAAGAAAACCGTGCCCCGAACATTCGGCTTGATCGTCCCGTTCAAACTCAATTCCACCGAGAGCATCTCCGGATTAATCGAAGCACAGGGAATTCTTCTCAGCGGTTCCTGAGCGTGCGCCGAAAGTTGGTGAATTCGAGTCGCTAGCATTTCTTTGCCCGTGCCGCTCTCTCCAACGAGTAACACTGGAATGTCCGTGGACGCGATTTCGGCTACGACGCTTTCCAGAGCGTGCATTACCGCACTCACCCCGGAAATCCAGTTCGTTTCTACCAACGCTGCCGTCGAATTCACCTTGTCGATAGCCATACGCTCGCCGTAAAACTCCCAGGGGTATCTTCGCGGGCCAGAACCTTCACACCGCCACCTTGGGGTTGCACGGCGGCTGCCAGCATCGCCACTGCCCCCAATTGGCCAGGACATTGCTAACTGCTGCTTATCCAATAACATAGACGATTCAGTCTCCCTGACCGTTCCGTCCTGAGTCCCTGCAGGCTTCCACGAAAGGGCAAAAGACTTACCTTTGTTCCCAGTTCTATGCCAGCTGTCCCACGCCCCGGATATGTCAATATTGAAACATTATTGGCCCCCTTAAGACCGATAATTCCGTCGCTACTGTTAACAATCTTGCAGTATCATTGGCCCGCTCATGCTCACTTTCCCAGGCCGGTACCATTGCCGGCGATTGCTAAAACGCTGTATATCATGGACATATGCCCAACAGAAAACGTCTGCGCCGCTCCGAAGGCGACCAAATCGCACGGGATAGACTCTTTCTAGCCGGGGGTTTTTCCGCTTATTCTTCGGCTGGCGCGTTCAAGGAGTTTCGATGAGTTCAGTCGGCAGGTGGTCACTCTGCGTCCTGCTGCTGGTGGCTTGCTTTGGCGGATGCTCCCGCAATCCCGAGATTCGGAAGCGGAATTACTTGGACAAAGGCAACGCATACTTGCAACAAGCCAAATACCAAGAAGCCATCATCGAGTATCAAAATGCAATCCAGATCGATCCAAAATTTGGGGATGCGCACTTCGGCCTCGCGAAGGTCTTCCTCGAGCAGCGTGACTGGAACCACGCTTACCAGGAACTCTCCCGCACCGTGGAATTAGAACCCGCAAACTGGAACGCTCAGATATCCCTAGGTAATTTGATGCTTGCTGGCGGACATAAGCTGGAAGCACGCCATTACGCTGAAACGGTCCTACAAGGCCAACCCAATAATGTCGAGGCCGAGATATTGCTGGCCAACTCGGACGCGGCGCTAGGTCTGCTTCCGAAAGCCATTACGGAAGCGCAGGACGCGGTGCGAATGGATCCCAAACGTTCGACCTCCTATTCCGCGCTCGCCGAACTTCAAGAACGCAACAAGGACATTTCCTCCGCGGAAGAGAACTATCAAAAAGCCGTTTCCGTGGATCCAAAATCCGCTGGTGCAATTCTTGTACTTGGTAGATTTTATGTACGTCAGAGCAGGCCGGCAGACGCCCAGAGGGAATTTCAATCCGCGTTGGCCCTCGATCCCCACGACCCTTCTCCGCCTGCCCTACTCGCGGAGCTTTTCCT
>Ga0070731_10004494_pt1 | contig 11969 bp, 8 predicted proteins | sample Coa_R1_2_FD_66448 | JGI IMG/M metagenome (GOLD analysis project Ga0070731, IMG submission 66448) | Surface soil microbial communities from Centralia Pennsylvania, which are recovering from an underground coalmine fire - Coalmine... | ecosystem: Environmental > Terrestrial > Soil > Unclassified ... | reverse complement strand
TTTGCCCGCGCCGCGCATGTGACCCGGTTCGAGACCTGGGTGCAGCGCGTCACCGGCGTGCCGATGGAGCTGCGCGCCGCGCTCGCCGCATTCGATGCCGCGACGGAACGCTTCACCGTCTATGCCGGCAACGGCGGCGCGGTGCGGCTCAAAAACGATCTCGCCGCCATGCTCGGCGTGGCGCCGGAAAAAGTCCGCGTGCTGATGGGCGACGTCGGCGGCAATTTCGGCACCCGCGGGATGATCTATCCGGAATTCGCGCTGGTCGCCTGGGCGGCGAAAAAACTCGGCCGGCCGGTAAAATGGATCAGCGAGCGCCACGAGTCGTTCTTGAGCGACTATCAGGCGCGCGATCTCGCGGTCGAAGCCGAGCTTGCGCTCGACGACAGGGGCCGCTTTCTGGCGATGCGCGGCTCCAACATCGGCAATCTCGGCGCCCACACCACCAATTTCGCCATGGTGCAAAAGGGCGTGCAGATGATGTCGAGCATCTATCGCATGCCGGCGGCGCATTTCCGCGCCCGCGCCACTTTGTCGAACACCTCGCCGACGCGGCCCTATCGCTCGGCCGGCCGACCGGAGGTGATTTTCGTCATGGAGCGGCTGATCGATCTCGCCGCGCGCGAATGCGGGTTGGATCGCGTCGCCATCCGTCGCAAGAACCTGGTGACCGAAAAAGAGCTGCCCTACAAAAATCCGTTCGGCGTCACCTACGACAACGGCGATTATATCGGCGGCATGGATCTGGCGCTAAAACTCGGCGATTGGGCAGGTTTTAAGAAACGCCGCGCCGCGGCGAGAAAGCGCGGCAAATATCGCGGCATCGCCGTCGGCAATTACGTCGATATATCGACCGGCGTGCCGCGCGAGAAGGCCGAAATCACCGTGCTGCCCGAGGGCGCCGTCGAACTCGTCATCGGCATCGTCTCGCAGGGCCAAGGCCACGAGACAAGCTTCGCGCAACTCGTTACCGAATGGCTCGGCGTGCCGATCGAATCGATCCGCTTCGTCGCCGGCGACACCGATCGCGTAACCGTCGGCGGCGGCGCGCATTCCGGCCGCGGCATGCGGCTCGGCTCGATCGTCATCAAAAAATCGTCCGACGGCATTATCGAAAAAGGCATGCGCATCGCCGAGCATCTGCTCGAAACCGCCGCGGCCGATATCGAATTTAGAAACGGCCGGTTCGCGGTGAAAGGAACCAACCACGCCGTCGGCATTTTCGAGGTGGCGCGTGCTGCCGCCGAACGCAAGGATTTGCCGCCGGATCTGCAAGGGCCGCTTTATGCCGCCTGCGACGAGACCGTGCTCGAAGCGAGCTATCCCTACGGCGCGCATGTCTGCGAGGTGGAAGTCGACCTGGAGACGGGCGCGGTCCGGGTCGTGAACTATGCCGCGGTTGACGATGTCGGCCGCGCGGTCAACCCGCTCATCATTCACGGCCAGGTGCACGGCGGCATCGCGCAGGGCGTCGGCCAGGCGCTCATGGAGCGTGCTTATTACGATCCGGAGAGCGGGCAACTCCTTGCCGCATCGTTCATGGATTATGCGATGCCGCGCGCCTGCGATCTGCCGTTTTACGCCACTGAACTCAGCGAAGTGCCGTCGTCGACGCATCCGCTCGGCATCCGGCCCGCCGGCGAAGGCGGCACGGTTCCGGCGCTCGCCGTCGTCGTCAATGCCATCGTCGATGCGTTGAGCGAATTCGGCGTGCGCCATATCGAAATGCCGGCGACGCCGGAGCGGGTGTGGCGGGCGATCGAACAGGGCCGAAGCCGCCAAACCAACGGACGCAGCCGTGCCAGCTGACGCGCTCGTGAGCCGCGATTTTAACAACATCCTGCTGATCAAATTATCGGCGATCGGCGATGTCGTGCACACGTTCCCGGTGCTGAACAAATTGCGGCGGCGCCATCCCAAGGCGCGGATCGACTGGCTGGTGACGCCCGATATCGCCGAACTGCTCCGCAATAATCCCGCGATTTCCAATGTCATCGAATTTTCGCGCCAGGAGTGGTCGGCGCCCTGGCGCGCGGCGCCCTATCTCGGCGCGGCGCGGCTGATCGCGACGCTGCGCGCCACGCGATACGATCTCGTCCTCGATCTGCAAGGCCAGTTGCGCAGCGCGATCTTTGCTTTCGCCTCCGGCGCGCCGGTGCGGATCGGCTTCGACAAGCCGCGCGCGGACCGCTGGACCGCGCTGTCGCGCAAGATTCCCGAGGAGGCCAAGAAGCACGCCTGGCAGGGCGCGCGCGAAGGCAGTTATCTCGCCTATACCGACCACATTGCGCTGCCAAGTCTCGACGTGCATCCGGTCGAGCGCTATCTCGCCGTTGCGCCGATGCTCGGGCTCGACGACGGCGCGCCGGATTTTTCATTTCCGATCCCGGCCGAGGCGACCACCCGCATCGATGCCTTGCTGGATTACTACGACATCGGCAAAGCAAAACCGCTTGCGGTCATGGCGCCGGGCACCAATTGGGACACCAAGCAATGGCGCAGCGATGGTTTCGCCGAAGTGGCGCGGCATTGTCTGGATAAGGGCCTTGCCGTCGCCTTGATCGGATCGGACGGCGAGCGCGCGCTCTGCGAGGAGGTGGCGCGGCTCGCGCCGGGCGCCATCAATCTCGCCGGCGAGACGACGCTGCCCGAGCTTGCGGCGCTCATCCGCCGCTCGACGATCTGCGTCAGCAACGATTCCGGCCCGATGCATCTGGCGGTCGCGCTGGAGCGGCCGGTGGTCGGCATTTTCGGCCCGACCGATCCGGTTTGGGCCGGGCCCTACCGCCGCAGCGACGCGGTGCTGCGCGTCGAGCTGCCGTGCTCGCCCTGCTACCTGCGCCGCTTGAGCGAATGTCCGAACGGCCACTCCTGCATGAACGACTTGAGCGCGGCCGCAGTCATCGAGCGCGTGGACGGCATTCTTGCCAAGCTGCCGAACCGCAACAAGGCCGCGCCTCGGCCGAGCACGCGATAAATAATGAGCGCGCGGTTTCGGCGACCTCTACGCGGGGTCTGCTTTCGGGGGAAACGCGGACATTCAAGTTTGATAGCGCCGCGGCAGCCAATGAACTCCGTGGCGGACGTCCTTACCGCGGAATCGCCGATCTCCCCCCGCAGCCAACTTTCACTGCCAATACGGCGGATAGCCTGAAGTCTTCTCTTGCGCCGCGAGAAGCCGCAGCATCGCCGGCCATTCCAGCACGCCATAGGGCCGCCGCGTGCCGGGCTGATAGAGATGCGCGGTGTGGGCGAGCACGTTCTCGCCGGGCATGGTCAGTTCGGTGCGCGCCGCCATGGCGTCGACCTGGGAGCGGCACGACATTTCGAGCTGATACATGGTGTTGAACGCCTGCTGGATGGTCGGGCCGCAACTGAGCAGGCCGTGATTGCGCATCACCAGCGCATCGTGCGGTCCCAGGTCCTGCACGATCCGCTCGCGCTCATCGGTGTCGATCGCCGGGCCTTCATAGTCGTGGTAGCCGATATGGCCGACGAAGCGGATCGAGGTCTGCGACAGCGGCAATAACCCGCATTTCATCGCCGCGACCGCCATGCCGGCGCGGGTATGCGTATGCAGCACGCAGGCGACGTCCGGCCGCGCCTTGTGGATGGCGCCGTGGATGACATAGCCGGAGACGTTGAGGCTGTAGTCGGTATCAGGCTTGGCGATAATATTGCCCTCGACGTCGATCTTGACCAGGCTCGACGCCGTGATCTCCTTGTAGAGCAAGCCATAGAGATTGATGAGCAGGTGCTCGGTGCCGGGAATGCGCGCCGTGATATGATTATAGATGAGGTCGGTCATCTCATAGGCGTCGACCAGCCGGTAGCAGGCGGCGAGATCGAGCCGCGTCTGCCACTCCTGCGCCGATACCTCGTTGCGAATTGACTTGAAGTCGGTCGTGTAATTCACGGTGTCTCCTCCATTCCTTCAGCATAGCTTCCCCAATGCGCGATGTCAGTTAAGAAGTCACTTGAGGCGCCGCTTAAGAAACCAGTTTAAGTAAGTTGCCAACATGCCGGTCAAGATCGCCGATATTCTCCGCAACCACGTGAAGGACAAGCTTCATCGCGGCGAGGTGGTGGCTTCGATGACGGTGCGGCTTGTTCGCGGCGTCGAAATCGCCCGCATTGCCGCCAGCGCCGGCTTCGACAGCCTTTATGTGGATATGGAGCATTCGAGCTTTTCGCTGGAAACCACCGGGCAGATCTGCATGGCGGCGCTCGAAGCCGGCGTCACGCCGTTCGTGCGCGTGCCGGGCCTCGCGGAGGTGCAGCGCGTACTCGACGCCGGCGCGCTCGGCATCATCGCGCCGCATATCCGCTCGGCCGCCGAGGCGCGCGATTATGTGCGCGCGGCGAAATTCCCTCCGCTCGGCGAGCGCTCGGCCGCCGGTCCCCTGCCCCATTTCCACTACCGCACATTTCCGGCCGCCGAAGCCGACGCCGCGCTCAACGCCGCGACGACGGTGATGGTTCAGTTCGAGAGCGACGAAGCGATCGCCAAGGCCGACGAGATCGCCGCCGTCGAAGGCGTTGACATGGTGATGATCGGTTCGAACGACTTGCTTGCCGATTGGGGGCTGACCGGCCAATACGCGCATCCGCGGCTATGCCAAGCCTATACCGCGACCATCGCCGCCTGCCGCAAGCACGGCAAGCATGTCGGCGTCGGCGGGCTTGCCTCGCGGCCGGATCTCGCCGCCGAATTCGTGCGCATGGGCGCGCGCTATGTCTCGACCGGCACCGATCTCGGCTTTCTGCTCGCCACCTGCGCGGCGAAGGCGAAGGAAGTGCGGGAGATGAACCTCAAATGATGCCCGCAAAACCTTTCACCTATCGCTCCGACCCGGTGCGCATCGTCTTTGGCGCCGGCGCGGTCGCGGCGCTGCCGGCTGAGGTCGACCTCCACAAGATGTCGCGGCTTCTCGTGTTGTGCTCGAAATCGCGGATCGATTTGGCGCGCCGCGTGACGGCCCCGATCGCCGATCGCTGCGCCGGCATCTGCGACGCGTCGGAGCCGAACATGCCGCGCGCGGCGTTCGAGCGCGTGCTTGCCGATCTCAAGCGGCACAGCGCCGACGGCTTCATCGTGATCGGCGGCGGCTCGCCGATCGGGCTTGCCAAAGCCGCGGCGGCAACCACCGGACTTCGTTACATCGCCGTGGTCACCACTTATTCCGGCTCGGAAATGGCGGCGCGCTGGCGCATCGGCATTGCCGACAACCGCGTCTCCGGCGAGGGTGCGGCTGCCTTGCCCGCGACCGCCATTTACGATCCCGAATTGACGCTCGATCTGCCGGCGCGGGTGTCGGCGGCGAGCGGCATGAACGCGATCGCGCATGCGGTGGAGAGCCTTTACGGCATCGATACCAATCCGGTAGTGCAAACCATGGCCGAGGAAGCCATTCGCTTGCTCGGCGCGAGCCTGCCGCGCGTCGTGCAAAACCCGCGCGATCTCGCCGCGCGAACCGACGTCTTCTACGGCGCCTGGCTCGCCGCCAATTTCCGCGCCGAGGTCGGGCTCGAACACGTCATCGCGCAACGGGTGCGGCAATGGTTCGATCTCGACCACGCGCACACCCACGCGATCGCCACCCCCTATGCGATCGGGTTTAATGCCGATGCCGCGCCCGAGGCGGTGGCGCGCATCAAGCGCGCGCTTGGCGCCACCGATGCGGCGCGCGGCCTTTACGACCTCAATGTGCGGCTCGGCCTGCCGACCGGATTAAAGGGTCTCGGTTTGCGCGAGAACGATATCGGCAAGGCCGTCGAGGTGGTCGCCGCGGTCAAGATCGAGCACCCCAAGCCGGTATCGAAGGCCGACCTTTTCAACATCATCGCGCAAGCTTACGCCGGCGCGCCGCCGCGATTCTGATACACTTCACTCCATGAGCAACCCGACCGCCGGCTCCGGAATGAATTGGGTCGGCCGCGCCATCCGGCGGTTGGAAGACCCGGCGCTGGTGACCGGGCGCGGGCGCTTCACCGGCGATCTTGCCGCCGCGCTTCATATGCGCTTCGTGCGCAGTCCGGTCGCCTCCGGCCGCATCGTGCGTATCGCCGCGCCGCACGGCGCGAAGCTCCTGACCGCCGCGGAGCTTGCCGACGCGCGGCCGATCCGGCCGATGCTGCACAAGTTCGACTATCGGCCGATCGAGCAGCCGCTGTTGGCAAAAGAGGTCGTGCGCTTTGTCGGCGAGCCGGTTGCCGCGGTCTATGCGGCGAGCGCGGCCGAAGCCGAAGACATCGCCGACCGCGTCGAGATCGAGATTGCCGAGCTGCCGTCGGTGTCCGACGCGCGCGACGCGCTTTCGCCGGATGCGCCGCGCGTCCATGAGGCCGGCAATGTCGTGGTCGACGGCCGGATCAAGACCGCCGGTTTCGATGCGGCGTTGGCCAAAGCACACCGCCGCATCCGCTTGCAGGTACGCTCGCGCCGTCAGAACGCGACGCCGCTCGAAGCGCGCGCCGCGCACGCGGCGTTCGATCCGGCGAGCGGCCGCACCACGCTCACTTGCGCCACGCAGATGCCGCATCTGATGCGCACGGCCATCGCCGATGTGCTCGATTTTCCCGAATCCGACCTGCGCGTGATCGCGCCCGACGTCGGCGGCGGCTTCGGCCAGAAAATGTCGCTTGCGGCCGAATATGTCGTGCTGGTCGCTCTGGCGCGGCGGATGCAAACGAGCGTCGCCTGGACCGAGGACCGGCGCGAGAATCTCATCGCCGCGTTCCACAGCCGCGATCAGCATGTCGAACTCGAAGGCGCGTTCGACGCGCGCGGCAAGCTCGTCGCGTTGTCGGCGGACGTCGTCGCCAATATCGGCGCCTATTCCTGTTTTCCGACGACCTGCGGCGTCGAGCCGTTGATGGCTCTTGCCGAAATGTCGGGGCCCTACGACCTGCGCGCTTATTCCTGCCGCGCGCGCGGTGTGGCGACGCATACCTGCACCATGGCGCCGTACCGCGGCGTGTCGCGCCCGGTCATCACCTTTGCCATCGAGCGGCTGATGGACAAGGCCGCGGCCGCCATCGAACTCAGCCCAGTCGAGATCCGCCGCCGCAATCTGATCGCGCGATTCCCCTATACCTCGGCGACCGGGCTTGTCTTCGACGAGGGCAGCTATATCGAGACCCTCGACAAGGCGGCGGCGCATGTCGACTTGGCGTCGTTTCGCAGCCGGCAAAGCGAGGCGCGCGGCCGTGGGCGCTATCTCGGCATCGGCTTTGCGACTTTTTCCGAGCGCACCGGCTACGGCAGCCCGGCTTTCGCCGCGCGCGGCATGGCGATCACGCCCGGATGGGAAATCGTCGAACTGGCGATGGATCCGTCCGGCCGCGTCGAAGCGCGCATCGGCGCGAGCCCGCACGGTCAAGGCCTGCGCACCACGCTGGCGCAAATCGTCGCCGACCAGCTCGGCGTCACGCCGACCGACGTGCGCATCGTGGCCGGCGATACCGATCGCACGCCCTATGGCTGGGGCACGTTCGCCAGCCGGTCGCTGGTGATTTCGGGCGGCGCCACGCTCATCGCGGCGCGAAAAATCCGCGACCGGCTTCTCGCGATCGCCAGCCACGTTCTTGAAGCCTCGCCCGACGACATCGTGCTGGAAAATGGCAGCGCCAAAGTATCGGGCACCGATCGCATGGTGAGGATCGCTGAGCTGGCGCGCGCCGCCTATCATCAGGCGCACCGTTTCGAGAACCTCACGCCGGGATTAAGCGCGAGCGCGCATTACGATCCGCCCGGCACCTTCTCCAACGCCTGCCACGTGGCAGTGGTCGACGTGGATGTGGAAACCGGGCGGGTGCAGATCGAGAAATTTCTTGCGGTGGAAGATGCCGGCCGCATCATCAATCCGCGCATTGCCGACGGCCAAGTGCATGGCGGCATCGCGCAGGGCATCGGCAACGCGCTGTTCGAGGAAATCGTCTATGACGGCGTCGGCAATATTGCGACCGCCACGCTCGCCGACTATCTGCCGCCGACGAGTCGCGAGGTTCCGCCGATCGAATTGCACCATATCGAAACGCCGGCCGCGTCCTCGATCACCGGGGCCAAGGGCCTGGGCGAAGGCGGCGCGATCGGCGCACCGGCTGCGATCCTCAATGCCGTCAACGACGCGCTTTCGCCTTTTCAGGTGTCGATCGACGAAATCCCGGCAACCCCGCAGCGCATCCGATCGGCGCTGCGCGATTCGGAGGACAGAAGGCGGATGACAGAGCGCAGAAATAATGTGCAGTGACGTGGCGAAGTTTCCGCCATCCGTCATCTGTCATCTGTCGTCCGTTACCGCTCGCGCGCGGACGCGATCGCCAGATAAAGATAGCCCCCAAGCAGCATCATCTCGATGAACACCACGAATATGCTGCCGCCATAGACCTGCGGGAAAAACACTTCGACCGCCGCCATCGACACCACCGAGGTGAGCCAGATCACCGCCCCCCAGGGTGCCGCGAGCCAGAGGCCGACCGCCGCCACCAGATCGAGCACGGCGAAGAATACCGTGGAGGTCTGCCAGGCGATGGTATGAGATTGAAAGCCGCCATCGGCGCCGGCGCCGATGCCGCAGACCTCGCCCCAGTGATAGAGCCCCTTCATCAGCGACACCACGGCCATGATGCGCAGGAACAGGACCAGATACTCGGTCCAGGTTCCCTGCTCGCTGCGCTTGACCCGCACCGGCTCCAGGATGTCGCTTGGTCGGGTCGGTCGCCGCTGCGATTGATCGCTCATGATATCCCCGCAACGCCGCAGGCGCAGAGCCCACCCGGCATGCCGGCCGCACGCCCGCGCGCGCTCAAGCGTTAGAGGGGCCGCAAAGGCCCGTCAACGCGGTGAATAGAGCCTTACCGGGACTGAAAATCTCGCCGGCGCTGAGTGGCACCTAAGGCATGGAAGGGGTAAAAGAAGCCGGTGAACGGAGTCTGGCATGGCGATCAAATTAGGCCGGCCGCTGGAAAAGCGCCGGCTTGCCGCGGTTGAGACCGAGGCGCCGCGCCTCGATCTGTCGATCCGTCCGCGGCGCAATCGCCGCGCCGAGTGGGCGCGCCGCATGGTGCGCGAAAGCGTTCTCACCACCGACGATCTGATCTGGCCGCTGTTTCTGGTCGACGGCACGAAAATCCGCACCGGCGTCGATTCAATGCCCGGCATCGAACGGTTGTCGGTCGATGAGGCGGTGCGGGCTGCCGAGCGGGCCGCCGAACTCACCATCCCCTGCGTGGCTTTGTTTCCCTACACCGAGCCCGGCAGACGCGACAACGCCGGCTCGGAAGCGCTCAATCCGGACAATCTCGTCTGCCGCGCCATTCGCGCCATCAAGAAAGCAGTGCCCGAAATCGGCGTGCTCTGCGACGTGGCGCTCGACCCCTATACCAGCCACGGCCACGACGGGCTGTTGCAGGATGGCGTCATCCTCAATGACGAAACGGTTGCGGTCTTGGTCCGGCAAGCCTTGGTGGAAGCGCAAGCGGGCTGCGACATCATCGCGCCGTCCGACATGATGGATGGCCGCGTCGGGGCGATCCGCTCGGGCCTCGATGCGGCCGGCTTTGCCGACACTCAGATCATGGCCTATGCGGCAAAATACGCGTCCGCCTTTTACGGCCCGTTCCGCGACGCGGTCGGCTCCAGCGCCACGCTGACCGGCGACAAGCGTACCTACCAGATGGACTGCGCCAATTCGGACGAGGCGCTCCGCGAAGTGGAACTCGACATCGCCGAGGGCGCCGACATGGTCATGGTGAAGCCGGGCCTGCCCTATCTCGACATTCTGCAGCGGGTCAAAAACGCCTTCGGGATGCCCACCTTCGCCTACCAAGTCTCCGGAGAATATGCGATGATCATGGCCGCTGCCGGGAATGGCTGGCTCGACGGCGATAAGGCCATGATGGAAAGCCTGATCGCCTTTAAGCGCGCCGGCGCCGATGGGGTGTTGACCTATTTCGCAGCAAAAGCTGCGGAGAAGCTGAGGGAGGAGGGCGGCTTCGGCGCATAATTCTGAAGCTCTGGGCCGGACGTGATCCGGCGGTTTGGGACAAAGTTGTGCGCAGCCAACAATGAGCCGCCCCCGCCCGGGACAACAGGACGAGGCGGAAGTCATGCGTGAGACCATGCGTGAGTACGACGACGAAAATATCCGGCTTTACACGCCGGTCTTGCAACGGGTCATCGTTCTTCTGGCGGTGATCATCGCCGTGCCGGTGGTGATGTGGACCATTACCACTGTCGTGCGCACCTATTTCGCGCCGCCCAAGGTCCCGACATTCCAACGGATGACGGAGAACCAGCCGGCGGGCACGCTATCCGATGCATCGCAAACTGCAGCGGCGCCCGCTCCGGCCGCCTCGCCAGGCCAATCCCCCGCCCCTGCGGGGCAGATGGCCGATGCCGGAACGACAGCGTCTGACGCGCATTTGCCGCTCCTCGACATCAAGAAGCCCGTTGACGGGTCATCGCAGGCCAACGCGCCGGCCGCGGCTCAAATCGCCGCTGCGGTCCAGCCGTCGGCCGCCCAACCGATGCCTGCCGCGCCCGCGCCATCGATGCCAGTCCCGGTTATCCAGCCGCTGACTGCGCCCGCCCCCATGCAACCCCCCGTGCAACCTATGACAGCCGATGCCGTTCCGCCCATGGCGACCGTCGTTGCCGCACCGGCCGCATCGCCCACGCCGGCCCCGGCCACGCCGTCAACGGGCCCGCTGGAGAGTTCTGCCGCCGCGGCCGCCCCTGCCGCGCCGCGGGGGGCGGCACCGGCGCCACCGGGCAACAATATCGCTTGGCCCAATCCCAACACCAATTCGCCTCCGACCGTCGGAACCGACAATGGCGCAACAGGGACTACGGCGGTGGTCGGCGCGGCGGTTGCCACCCAGCAGCCGCCGGCTTCGAGCGATGCCACAGCTGAGGCGTTGCCCCCGGGCGAACCCATTGCCGGACAGGTTCCGCTGCCGCCGCGAAAGCCAATGCTCTTTGCCATGGTGCAGACTACCGTTCCGCTGCCAAGGCCGCGCCCCGCGGACGCTCCCGCCGCGGCGCCGATCACGCCGGTCGAAGCGCCGGCGTCGGGCTATGATCCGGGGATGGAACCCGGGCATTATTAGCCGCGATCTCTCGAGCGGCGCCGAGGTCATTCCAGCGCCGCGCCGCCCTGTATTCGCACCGGCTGATAGCCGTCGGCTGCAAATTTCCGAAAAATTTCCTCGGCATGAGCGGCGTCTCGCGTCTCCATGGTGATGTCGAGCTTGGCCCCCTTGGCCGGCACGTCGAGGAAGAGGCGGTGATGATCGACGCCGAGAATATTGGCGCCGAGCTCGCCGAGCCGGCTCGCGATCTGACCCAAAATTCCCGGCCGGTCGGGAATGGTGAGCCGGAACGAGGTGATGCGGTCCTCGCGCTCCAATTCGCGCACCATGATGGATGCCAGGATGCGCGGATCGATATTGCCGCCGCACAGGATGAGCCCGACTTTGCGGCCGGCAAAACGCGCCGGCTCGGCCAGCATGCCGGCAAGGCCCGCGGCGCCCGCCCCTTCCGCCATCGTCTTCTGCAGCGTGAGAAAGGCGTTCACCGCGCGCTCGATCAGCGGCTCGTCGACGAGAATAATGTCGCGCACGAATTCGCGCACGATCGGCAAAGTCAGCGTGCCCGCTGTGCTCACCGCGATGCCTTCGGCCAATGTGGCGCCGCCGCACGGCCGTTTCGCATGGCGCAGCGCATTCCACATCGATGGATAGAGCGCGCATTCGACGCCGATTATCTCGATCGACGGCTTTACCGCATGCGCCGCAATGGCATTGCCGGCCATGAGCCCGCCGCCGCCGACCGGGATGACCAGAACCTCGAGATCCGCCACCTCTTCCAGCATTTCCAGCGCAATGGTGCCCTGTCCGGCGATAATGTCCGGGTCGTCGTAGGGATGAACCCAGACCAGATTGCGCTCGGCGGCGATCGCCTCGGC
>Ga0070731_10004493_pt1 | contig 11969 bp, 12 predicted proteins | sample Coa_R1_2_FD_66448 | JGI IMG/M metagenome (GOLD analysis project Ga0070731, IMG submission 66448) | Surface soil microbial communities from Centralia Pennsylvania, which are recovering from an underground coalmine fire - Coalmine... | ecosystem: Environmental > Terrestrial > Soil > Unclassified ... | reverse complement strand
TACTGCCGGCGCGCGCCTGTTCTAGCTCGCGCGGTGAAGCTTCAGAACATGAAGCGTGATGTCCACGGGACGAAGCGCTTCGAGCTCCATCTCGACGTATCTCCCTTCTGTCACTTGCCTCAAACTGTAGATCGACGGATCCGTTTCAATGCTTTCGTGACCTGCGAGCGGCATCAGGAAATCGCGCACGTCATCGATGGAGGGCTGCTCGCCGGTGCGCGGACGCGTCAGCGCCTCGATCACATAACTGCGCAGTAGTTTCGGCCAGTAGCGCTCAAACAGCGTCGGCGAAGCGAAAATGTCACTCCAGGCCACCTCGCCCCCGTAAGCGATCACCACGCCAACGACATACTCCCCTTTCAATTTTGAAGTGGCGCGCTCGAAGCGTTTCTGGACTTCTTCCGCGAATGTGTCTGCTGGAACTCCCACCTGGGGAGATTTGTACAGTTTCGCGTAGGATTGCGTCGGCGCTTCCGTCTGGATGACTCCGGCCATCGCTTCGGATGTCACGATAACGGATTGCGAGGTTTGGCCGAGCGTCCCGCTAACCGTGCCGATGGCAGGAGGAGTTCCGGAAGCACCGGCGGTCGTGCCGTTGCGCACTGCCTCCCAAACTTTAGATTGCTCCCGGGCGACTGCCGCTTGTTCGCGTACGCTTGGATGCACCATCAGCTGGCCCGCGGAGAATTGCGCGCCTGCCGACCATCGCCCGGCCTCCACGCAAAACACATCGAGCGGCAAAGGCGCTGCTCGGGGAGGGACGATGCGATCCTTGCCGATGATGCGGTCCTGCTTGCCGCCGCTCACCAGTTCCCCGGCCAACAGCAGCAATGGTTTCGAGCCGCGATTGACCAGCACGAGCTGATTGACGGATGCACCGCGCTGCTCGGGAATCGCAACCGGACTCCCGTCGCGCGACCTCCGCATGGCATCGGTTCCGCCCTCGGAAATGATCACCTGGCCGGACGACAAACTTTCGTCCAGCGTGGCAAAGCCAGTGGTATCCGCGGATTGCCTGCTGACAATCGGGAACACGCTCAAATTTTCGTAACGGACGGGCTCTGCCACCCGCCACTGGTTTGAACCGATCCGTCCCATTTTTTGACTGTCCTTTTGGGCGTGATACGCACCCACCGCAAACAAGCACAGGATCGCCAAGGTGACGCCTTTGGTTGCCGAGGAAAACCAATTCGCTCTGGACATGACACCCTCCTTGAACGCACTCGTATTGTTGGACACCGCGACGCATCACGGGTTCCACAAGCTTTGAACGCTCGAGGTGGTTTTTCTTGCAGCCTACCCGGCTCAAGAACAGAATCGGGGCAAAATAAGGGAAAACTCGTTACCTACTAAGATGCGAGCCGACGGTTCTCTGTTGCCCATGCAAATCTATTCGAAACATTCCGGTATTCCTGTGGGGCGATAACACTGAACGCAGGGCTTTTCTTTCGCAGGACTGAATACAGTCGTCTGAAGAAATTTTCCCGTCAGTCTTCCAAATCTTCGCGGAACACGGGCAATGAGGGATCTAGGATGCCGTCCATGACATCAACGATCAAGCGCTCGTAGACGTTCGTCGCTTCCGGGAGCGACGTGTATCCGCGTTCCCAGACCACGACTCCCGTGTCCGAATAAATTAGGGTGAAGAATCGGCCCGAGGAATATTGAAGTTCGAGCAGCTTGCTGGGCATCTCGGGATCGCCTTCCTGTCCCAGGATGTCCATCAGCGCGATGGACCACTGCCTGCCTTTCGGGTCGGTAACGGACTGGCGCTCGACGTACCGCCAGTTGTCCATGCTCCAGGGGGCCATTGCGATCTCTCCGTGTTGCGGTGGTGCGGGCTTCAGCCTGCGAATTTTGGAACTTGCAAGCACTAAACCCCACAGGCTGAAGCCTGTTCCACTAAGGGCCGAGCAGCTCGGTAAGCGCTCTTGCGACTTGCGCCCCGGTGAATGGTTTGGGGATCAGCATCACTTGTTTTGCATCACGTTCGCGGAGGCTCTTGTCGGCTATTTCCGGCGTATCGCTGATTATGACGACTGGAAGCTCTGCGTGGGCCGGATTGCCGCGCAACATATCGAAAAGTGACTCGCTCATGTCGTACACGGAGCAGTCGAGCACCACCGCATCGGCGTTCTGCTCGACGACCAATTCGTTCACTGAGGTGTCAAAGCCGGAGGCGAAAACATCGAAACCGTGGTCGCGCAGAGCGAAAGTCAATAGCTCGGCGATTTCCGGCGTGTCGTCGATAAGCAGGATGCGGCGCAAACGAACGCTACTTCACGCCGTAGTTGCCGGGCAGTCTCGGCTTCTTGCCCTCGGACGGTTCCAGATCCAAAACCCAGACGCGGCCGCCCGCGGTGTAATAGGCGCGGTGGTCGTTTTGAACCTGCGCTCCCCATGCTTCCAGGGTGCGCATCGCGAAGGTGTAGCCCTCGAAATTATTTCTCGCGTGGCCGAACACTTCGTTGGTGTGCCAGTTGTCGTTGAGGATCGCGTCGCCGGCGTGCACGCGCGTGACGGTATAGTATTTGTCAAAAGCGGCTTCGTCGCGAACTTCGCGGGTCGAGCCGCGCTTCTTGCCTTCGCTGACGATGTAGGCTTCCTGGTGCAGGATTGGTCCGCCAGGAATATTAGGTGTGTTGGCGCTCATACAGTCTCCGCCGTGGCAGCCGCTGCTTCCGCGGAGGCCATGTTGACAAGATTTTTCACATCGGTGGCCTTAATCAAGGCTTCGGGCAGCGGGACGCCCATCATTTGCCACTGCATATTGGCGAACCTTTGCAGCGTGGCGACGTGCTCGGCGTGCAAGTGGCCGAAGCGGCCTTGCAGCTTCAAATATTCCGAGACCGGCCGCATGCTCTGCGGGCGGAAGCTGTAGTCATACTCGCGCTTCTCGTTGTTCCACTCCCAGATCGGATAGAGCCCGCATTCGACAACGAGCCGGCCGAGATCGATCGAGCGCGGCGTCTCGTATACGAAGCCTTTCTGGCAGGGAGTGTAAACCATCAGGAAGGACGCGCCCTTGAAGTTCAGGCCCTTGCGGACTTTATTCATGAGGTCGATTGGGTAGCCCACGCTCGCGGTCGCTACGTAGCAGTGAGGATGCCCGGCCGCCATCATGCGGGCCAGGTCCTTGGGGAACAGCGTCTTGGCCTCGGGAACTTTCGGGCCAGGGGGCGAGAACGTGGTCATCCCGCCATAAGGCGTACGCGATGAAGCCTGAATGCCGGTGTTCGCGTACTGCTCGTTGTCGTAGCAGATGATCAGGCAGTCGTGGTTCCGGTAGAGCGCGCCGGAAATCGAGCCGATGCCAATGTCGGACGCGCTGCCGTCACCGGCCTCGCAAATGATGTTCGGGAAGGTGCCTTTCCACTTGCCCTTTCGAATCATCGCTTCATAGGCGGCGGCGATCCCCGCAGTGAAGCTGCCAGCGCTGCCGATCTGCGTGTGCGCCCACGGTACGTTATAGGGAGTGCAGAGGTACGAGCTGTTGGCGACGTACATGCACCCCGTCGGTCCTACCAGGATGGTGTTGTCGCCCGACGCCTTGCTCGTCATCCGGTACTGGATGGACGGCCCGCATCCGGCGCATGTCCGGTGGCCTGGCACAAAAGGTTCGGTGGCCGGCAATTCAGGATTGTAGAAGCGCGCCCCCTGGTTCGGGCTGCCCAGCATCGGCAGTATCTGTCGCTCGATTTCTATGACTGACATAGTTAGTTCCTCCGGATGGCGGCCTCAAATATTTGCCCTGCTATTTTAGTGCAAAGATTCAAGTCCGTCTCAAAAATATCGTCTGGCTACCGCTCAAAATTGACTACTCCTCGAACCCGACCCAGTGCGTGCGCTTCTCGATGCTCCCGCGCTTCTGAGCCTCGAGCATCTTCTGAGTCATCCAGTAAAATTCCTTCAGCACGATGGCCTCGCCGCCCATTCCAGCCATGAACGAGACGACGAGCGGGCGCTTCTGGCTCTCGTAGAGAGCAGCGCAGGCTTCGGCATAGAGTGAACCGCCGCTGCTCACGCTGCCCAGTCCCATGTTTGTCTCGATGACGCCAACCACTTTGAATTTGCTGAGAACTTCCTGCACCCGATCGGTCGGGTATGGCCGGATCGTCCGCAGCCTCACCATGCCGACTTTCGCGCCGCGTTCGCGCATGTGCTTGATGGCATAGCGCGCGGTCACTCCGTGCGCGCCCTGCAGGAAAAAGACGACGTCGGCGTCATCGGTCATGAATTCTTCAACCCACGGATCGTAGCGGCGGCCGAATATTTTCGCGAACTCCTCATGGGCCTGCTCGATGACGGCCATCGAACCTTCCATGGCGCGGGCACGTTCGAGCTGAAGCGGCGGACCCTGCTCGGGCATAATCTGCGGGCCGTGCGAAACCGGATGCCGCGGATCAAGGGGATATGGATGCTTGTAAGGAGGGAGGAATTCCTTCACCTGGCCCTGATCGGGCAGGTCGACGTCGCACACGATGTGAGAGACGAAGAATCCGTCCTGGCAAACCATCTGCGGCAGCAGGACTCGCGGGTCCTCGCCGATTCGGTAGCCGATTAAGTGATTGTCAAATGCTTCCTGTGCATCGCACGACCAGCCCATCAGCCAACCCATGTCGCGCGTGGAGAGCGCGTCCGTGTGCTCGGAACCGAAATCGCCCGGGGGATCGAGCGTGCGATCGGCAATCATCATCTGCACCGGCATGCGGCTGCCCGAGATCGGGGAGTACAGCTCGTAGCCGTATTGCACGCCGACACCGGAACTGCCCGTGAAAACGCGGGCGCCGCTCGAAGAAGCACCGTGCGCGATGCTCAGTTGCGAGTGCTCGCTGTCGGCGACGATGTACTCGGCGTCGAGTTCTCCATTGGCCACCATTTGAGCCAGCGCCATCATCGTTGCGGTATAGGGCCGGATAGGGTAGGCGGTGATTACATCGACGTCGGCGTATTTGGCTGCCTGGGCTGCGGCGACGCAGCCGTTGATTCGAACCGTCTTCTTTTGTCCTGCGACTAGGGTTGCCATGTCTCGCTCCGTTCTACAAGTAGGACAGGCTTCCAGCCTGTCGCTTTTGACTTCTTAACGTGCCGGAAAGATCAAAACCAGACAGACTGAAGCCCGTCCTACTAAATGTTCTTTGCCGCACGATCTCCTAGATTGCTCAGCTCTTTTGCCTGGCGTCCGTGTAATCCCGGCGATATTGCGAACGCGGTGTCCATTCGAACTACCCCTGTATCGAAATCGAGCTCCGGTACGCCTTCGAGGCACCCCGTCGGGCACTCCTCGATGCAGACGCGGCAGCCCTTGCAATAGTCCACCAGAATCTTGTAGAGGCCGTTCGAACGTGTCGAACGCACGATGCATGGCTCGGGGCAGACCAGGTAGCAGTTGTCGCAGGCGTTGCAGGTGCCGCAACTGAAGCAGCGGCTCGCTTCCATGCTCGCCTGCTCTTCGGAATACGCAAGGATGACTTCCTGCTGCGTCGACTTCCGCGCTACCGGCGCCAGCATGGCCTGCTTGACGCGCGGGAAGTGCGGGAAATACGTCATGTTCATGCGGTTAAGGTCGACGATTACGTCGATGGGAACCGTCCGCGGTTCGAGCGGGATATTGCGGAGCACTTTGTCCAGATTGAATGCCACGCGCTTGCCGTCGCCGACCGCGTTCACCACCATCAGCGGCTGGCCGGCACCGAGCTGCACCACGTCGCCTGCGGCGAAAAAATTGGTGTCGGCGATGCGCCCGAATGCGTCGATCTTGATCGTGCCGCGCTCGGTCTTGTATTCGGCGGGCAGCCAGTCGAGCTTTGCTCTCTGGCCCACGGCGATGATTACGGTGTCGACAGGAAATTTCTTGGCCGGCGCATCTCGGTCGATGGCGATCGGCGAGGCATTGATCTTGCCAGTGAAGCGGGCGGGATGTAGTTGCAATGCCTCGACCTTGCCATCGCCGAGTATGGAGGTCATGGCCAGACCGTGGATCAGCTCGACGCCTTCCTCAAGCATGTCGTGCAAATCTTCCGGCGAGGCAGGCATTTCCTGGGGATTCGCTTCCACCGTGATCATGGTGACTTCGGCGGCGCCCTGGCGAAGCGCTTCGCGCGCGCAATCAATGGCGGTGTTACCGCCGCCGATGACGACGACGCGATCGCCGACCTTCACCTTGGACGTGCCCATGCCGATGTCGCGCAGGAACGGAAGCCCGAAGAGCACGCCGGCTTTGTTCTCGCCTTCGGCGCGCGCGCTGTTGGACTCAGTAAGACCCACGGCAAACACAGTGGCGTCGTAATTCTTTTTCAGATCGTCCAGGGTGACGTCTTTGCCGACTTCGACGTTTGTTTTGATCTCTATGCCGAGTTCGACGAGGCGTTCGATTTCGCGATCGAGCACGGCCTGCGGCAGGACCCAATCCGGGATGCCGCCGCGATTCAGTCCGCCCGCTTTCGGCGACTTCTCCAGGATCGTCACCTTGTAGCCGAGGCGCGCCAGTTGGTACGCGGCGCTGTGGCCGGCGGGGCCTGATCCGATCACGGCGACTTTCTTGCCGTTGGATGGCCCGGCTTTGACAACGTCCCGTGCCAGCGCCTGTCCGAGGTCGCCGAGAAAGCGCTCAACCGCGCGGATCGAGATGGCTTCATCGTACTGCCCACGATTGCAGGCCTGTTCGCATGGGTGGTAGCACACGCGGCCCGTGACCGACGGGAACGGCATGTCTTCTTTGATGAGAGCGTAAGCGTCGAGATATTTGCCGCGCTTTACCAGGTCCAGATAGCCCTGGATCTTTTCATTCGTGCCGCAGGCGTTGTTGCAGGGCGGCAGCTTGTCCCGGTAAACAGGTCGGATCGCGCGCCAGTTGCCAGTCGGGAAAAGATCCTGGCCCTTTTCCTGTGACGGAGCCGGAGTGATTCCGGCAAACGGCACGGTCAGCCACTCAGGAATATGCGTACCTTTAGTCGACATTTTCAGCCCTCATTCTGGCGGGCCCCAAGAGCCCGCACCCGCAAAAATTTAGTTTAAGCAGCAACCGGCTTCAGCGGCATGATGTGCAACTCTTTGAGCGCCGCATGGAATGCCGCTTTATTCGCGATCATTGGTTCAATCGTTTCCATCTTGACGATGCCCGTTGTTTTCACTACGGCTGCGATCAGCGGAGCGGCAATGTCCGGGGCAACCGCTTTGCTTCGCTCGGCAGCGCCTTCCGTCGAGAGACGGTCGAGGCCGAGCTCGCCCAGGCGGTAATAGAGCCACTGGTGATCGGCCAGCTTTGCGGCATCGACGCAGACGAGCTGCGCGAGGCGCTCGGAGCCGGGCACGAAGCGGATCATGTACTCGGGCGTGTAGTGCGTGTTGATGACGAGCGTCCCACCAGGAGGCATCCCGCGCATGTAGTCCCAGCCCTTGACCATCGTGCCTTCGACGAGCACGACGATATTGGGGTGCTCGTTCTCGTAGGTCAGCGCGTTTTCGATCACGCTGTCGCTCACACGGCAGTACTTGCGCGTGGGGGCATTGGTGCGGTCGGGATTGTCGACGTAGTTTTCCATCGCCTGGGAAAATTTGCCCTCGTTGCGGGCCGAAGCGGCGACGGAATTCACGATGTCGCGGCCTTCTTTGTCCATGATGATGCCGCGGGTCCAGACTGTCAGTTCTGTGTAGCTCATGATCTGCCCTCTTTGTCATCCAGATGAATGTGCGCCGCCAGGGTAAATTCCCCGGCATTGCCAGGCCGCGCCGCCAAATCTTTCAACGGCGCGGGACTGCCGCGATGTGAATCCAGAACAGATTGAAAGTCGCTTCGGCGAACGACGAATGCGGAAGCCTGCGCGGCGTCCTGATATTTCGCAATCGCCAGGAGCGTCGCCTTCTTGCACAGGCTTTCGATGTCGGCGCCTGTCGACCCTTCGAGCTGGGTCGCGAGCTCGTCGATATCCACGTCTGGTGCCAGCGGAACGCGCCGGCAACAGAGCCGGAGAATCGCCGCCCGGTCCGCGACGCCCGGTTTGGCGAACGGAAGGATATAGTCAAATCTGCCACTGCGCAAGAGCGCAGGTTCAACGCGTTCAGGCCGGTTCGTAGCCGCCAGCAGGAGAACGCCCTTTACATCACGTAAATTGTCAATTTCGCGCAGGAGTTGGCTGAGAATCCTTTGATAAATGTCAGAGCCCAAGTGATCCGCGCCGAACTTTGGCGCGAGCGCGTCGATGGTGTCAAAGAACAGGATGCAGGGTGCGGCGCGGCGCGCTTTTTTGAAAACTTCGCGTAACGCGCGCTCGGATTCGCCGAGCCACTTCGAGTAGAGTTGCGGTCCATCAATGGCAATTAGCGGGATCTGCTTCTCGCCCGAGAGCGCTCGCGCCATCGCCGTCTTGCCGGTGCCCGACGGGCCTACAAACAGAATGCCGCGCGGCGGCGCCAGGCCCACTTGATCGTAAATCTCGTTGTGCATGTGCGAATGCTCGACGACTGAATCGAGCAGCCGCTTCAAATCGGCGTGGCCGCCGAGGTCCGCGAATGTCGACGGGCTTTTTTCGATGAAAAATTCGCGCGTCGCGCTGGGCTCGACTTCTTTCAGGCCGGCAAGAAAATCTTCGCGCGTGACCAGCAGGCCGCTCAAGTCGGCTGGCGGTGCGCCATCGGTCTCAAGCGGGGCGGTGGCGAGAAATCCGCGCAAGGCGATCATGCCCACTTCCTGGCACAGAGCTTCGAGATCGGCGCCGACGAATCCGTGCGAATGCTCGGCGATTTCCTGAAGATTGACGTCGTGCGCGAGGGGCATGGCGCGCGTGTGGATCTTCAAAATTTGCAGGCGCGCCTGCGTATTCGGCACGCCGATTTCGATTTCGCGGTCGAACCGGCCGGGGCGGCGCAGCGCCGGGTCGAGAACCTCGGGAATATTGGTCGCGCCGATGACAATCACCTGGCCGCGCGATACAAAACCATCCATCAGGCTGAGGAGTTGCGCCACAACTCGCTTTTCGACTTCGCCCGAAACTTCGGCGCGCTTGGGAGCCACCGCGTCGATCTCGTCGATGAAGAGGATCGCGGGAGCGCGGCGCGCGGCTTCCTCGAAGACCTCGCGGAGCTTGGCTTCGCTCTCGCCGTAAAACTTGCGCATGATTTCCGGGCCGTTGAGGGAAATGAAGTGCACGCGGCTTTCTGCCGCCACCGCGCGAGCCAGCAGGGTTTTTCCCGTGCCCGGCGGGCCGTAAAGCAGCACGCCCTTGGGCGCGAAAATTCCCAATCGCTCGAATATGCGCGAGTGCTTCAACGGCAGCTCGACCATTTCGCGGACGCGCGCCACTTCCCGCTCCAACCCGCCAATATCTTCATAGGACACCGCCGGAGCGCGGGCGGCGGTCTGTTCGCCTTCCACGATGCGAATGTCCGTTCGCGGTCCGATCACCACCGGCCCCGAGGGAATCGTGCGCACTACCTGGAAATTCACAGCCTTGGCAAACGTCGGCACGCGCACCACGCAGCCCTGAGTGACGGGCACGTTTGTGAGGTCCTCAACGATCCGTTCGATTGCGATGATCGCCGGAGCGGCGCCAATCCACATGGGCGAGAGGCGCACGGCCACGGCCTGCGAGTGCTCGACGACCGCAACGGTCACCTGTTCCTGCAGTCCCACGCCGCAGTTGCTGCGGGCCGTCCCGTCGATCTGGACGAAGCCTTCGTGTTGTTCGTCTGAAATTTCAGCGCGTGCGACGGAAGAAGTGCCACCGGTGACTTTCACCACGTCGCCGGCGTGTGCGCCGATGCGCAGCATATCGGCCGGAGCGAGCCGCGCAATGGCGCGGCCCACATCCTCAACGCGTGCCTCCGCAACGCGCAATGTAATTGTGGCCGCGAGCGCGGATGGAATAAGTTCCGTCACTGCGCCACCTGAAGCCGGGATTGGATTTCGCTGCTGAATCGTGCGAAGAGTTTGGCGAGCCTCTGATGCTCCGCGTGACCTTCAAGGTCCGCAAGAATTTCCACGCGGGTGGTATCATTTCCCATGTCAGTCAGGCGAACTGTTCCCAGGTTGGTGTGCTCGAGGGCCCAACCTTCTCCTTGCGTTGAGGCGACCGCCATGCACAGCGTGGTACGATCGCTTTCCCATGGAACGACAATCGCGGTCAGGCTTCCGAGTCCAATGGCAAATTGTTCGATCGAGCCGGAGACGGCGCGAGGGGTGCCGGGGGTCAAGAACTCAAAAAGCTTTTCGCTCATGTGGATCTGTGGTACACTGGATCAGTGATTGAACCAGTTAACGACGAAACTTTACCATCGGCTCGGAATGCTGTCAAGCGTTTCGCGCATTCTTCCAGTGATGATTCTCACCTCATCACCCCTATCAAGAAAACTCGTGTCGCCGAAGAAGTGGCTGACCGGATCCGTGTGCTGATGCTGGACGGCACATTTGCGCCGGGTCAGCCGCTGCCCTCCGAGCGCCATCTCGCGGAGCGGTTCGGCGTGAGCCGCGGATCGATTCGCGACGCGCTGCGCACTCTGGAAACGATTGGCCTTCTCGAGACGCGGCACGGGCAAGGCACGTTTCCGCACGAGTTGTCGGTGGACCGCCTGGTCGCTCCCCTGGCCTCGGTAATGGCTTACCGGGCGGATTTGCAGGATGAGTTGCTGGATGTGCGCCGGATGTTCGAACCCGCTGTCGCGCGCGTCGCTGCACTGCGCTCGACCGATGAAGATCTTGCCGATCTGCAGCGCATCCTCGAAACGCAACGGCAAAAGCTGAAGACCGGGCAATCGGCCATCGCCGAGGACACGGCGTTTCATGCGATTCTGGCGCGGTCGACGCGCAATCGCGTGGTGATGAGCATCATGGCGACGCTCAACGATTTGCTTGTCGAATCGCGCACGCAGTCGCTGGAGCAAAAGGGCCGCCCCGCCCGGTCCGTCGACGGACACGAAGCCGTGGTTGCGGCTTTGCGCCGGCGTGACGCCGAGGGCGCTTCGCAAGCCATGTACAATCACATCGATCAGATTGCCGATATACAGCTGCACTCGCAAAAGGGCTCGAAACCCCCCACCAAGTAGCCGGAGACGCAACTCATGGACGAGAGCTTGCGAGCGCAGATCGACTCAAATCTTTCGCATCTTGATGCCCTGATCCGCCGCGGACGCCGGCTTCGCGAAACATTGGCAGCAGATCCCTCCGACAAATCCGCCCTCGTGACCAATCGCTCCTGGCAGCAGGATATTGGCGTGGCTATCAATCAATTGTCCGGAGGCAGCAAAGCGCACTGGCTGGCGCGGGCGTTTAGCGAAGCGTTTTTGCTGCGCACGGCGTCCGGCCAGGTGATCGAAGCGGTCGAGCCGGCGGAGATTGTCGAGAGGCTCGTCGGCGTGCTCGATCAGGCCGTTCTTTCACTTTCTCGAATGGGTGTTGGACAGGGCGAATCCGGTTCGCCCGTGGCCGCGCCGCTTCCTCGCCAGTTCGAATTCGTTCATAACACAGAGCTGCGGCCTGTCCTCGAACAAGCATATATCGACAGCCGGGATGCATTTGAGCAGCGAAACTATGGGGTGGCGCTTGTCACTTCCAGCGGAATACTCGAAGCGATCGTGACGGATGCGCTGGAAGACAAGGGTCACGATGCGCTCGCTTCTGCAGTCGAAATCCCAACAGGAAAGATTGGTGATTGGTCGTTCGACAATCGTCTTTCCGTTGCAGAGAAGGCCGGACTTATCCGCGGGGGATGCGCGCGGCTGCCGGAAATTGCGCGAAGGTACCGGGAGATTACTGACGCCGATGGAAACCCGCAATTGACCATTACCGAGCAGGACGCGCGGCGCACCACGCAGGTGCTTCACGTGGTGATGAGGGATTTGGATCCCGGGAGGTAGGTTTTAGTGGAACAGGCTTCAGCCTGTGGGTTTTAATCCTTGCAAAGTCAAAATCTCACAGGCTGAAGCCTGTTCCACTTGTTACTTCTCAATCTTCGCCAGTAGCTCCACGAATTTCT
>Ga0070731_10004492_pt1 | contig 11971 bp, 8 predicted proteins | sample Coa_R1_2_FD_66448 | JGI IMG/M metagenome (GOLD analysis project Ga0070731, IMG submission 66448) | Surface soil microbial communities from Centralia Pennsylvania, which are recovering from an underground coalmine fire - Coalmine... | ecosystem: Environmental > Terrestrial > Soil > Unclassified ... | reverse complement strand
GGACCTGCACATCGAGGCGATTCTCCCCTCCGCTGGCATGAAAGGCAATCCGCTTCCCCAGGGATTGGGCGGCATCCCGGGCGGCCCGTTCCAGCGTCGAAAACATGACACTGGCCGGGAGGAGTCGGATGCGGTTCGCCGTGTCGCGAACCTGGAAAAGCTCCCGTTCGGCCTGCTCGACCCGGGACCCGAGGGATCGACGAAGCAGCGACAGGGAGGTCCGAAGGTCTTCGGCCAGAGTCCGAACCCCTTGGGCCCCCGGGTCCCGGCTCCTCCCGGCCTCTTCCAGCAGGCGCGCGGAGGCATGAACGGAGGTCTCGAGTCGGGCCAGGTCCAGATTCAGCCCTTCCAGCTGGCTGCTCGTCTCGGTCACCCCCTCGAGAAGCCGATCCATTTCCCCCAGCTCGACGCGCACCGTCTCCAGGGGTTCCTCGACGGCCGGTCGCGGGGAGGCCGACGGCTCCGGGGGCGCCACGGGATCCAGGGCGGTCACCTTCGTCTTGACCGCATCGAGCAATCGGAGCAGTTCATTGATTCGAGAGCCCGGGACCGTTTGCTGCCCCTCCCGGAACGGAGTCAGGGAATCCTCGATCGCATGAGCCAGGTCGCCGATCGCGGGCTGCCGGACGACTCGCGACGCGCCCTTCAAGGTATGAGCCAGCCGGAGGAGCTTGCTCACCTGCTCCCTCGTGGACGTTCCTTTCTCCAGTTCGAGGACTCCCTGGCTCAACCCCTGCAGGAGCTCCCGGGCCTCGATGCGGAAATACTTGAGCGGGTCTTGGGCCATGCGTCAGGCGCTCGTCTGGGGTTGAACGATCCGGTTCAGGTCCCGGGAGAGGCTGGTGAGCTGGGTCGCGGTCTGGAACGTCTGGGTGGTGCTCGCCTCCGTCTCGCGGCTTGCCTTGGCGATGTCTTCGATGGCCGCATTCACCTGTTCGACCGCCGATGTCTGCTGCTTGGTGCTCAATTCGATCTCCCGGGCCGCTTCGGTCGTGGTCTTCACCAGCTCCGCGATCTGCCGGAAGGAGGCCGCCACGTCCCCGAACTGGCGGGTTCCCAGGTCCACCGCTTTGGAGCCGCTCTCCGTCGCCATGACGGTGGTGTTCACCGCGGCGCGCGTCTCGTCGATGAGCACCCGGATCTCCTTGGTGGAGTTCCCGACCCGGTCGGCCAGCTTGCGGATCTCGTCGGCCACGACCGCGAAGCGCTTCCCCGACTCTCCGGCGCCGGCCGCTTCGATCGTCGCGTTGATCGACAGGATGTTCGTCTGTTCGGCCAGTTCGTTGATGATCTCGAGGATTCCCCCGATCTGCTGCGCCTTCTTGCCCAGGTCGAGCATGTGGTTCACGATGAGATCCACCTGCCGCTTGATGCCGCCGATGGCGTCCTGGCCTTTCAGGACCGTCGCATCGCCGCTGCGGGCTCCCGACGCCGTCTGCTCGGCCATCTGGGCGACCCGTTGAGCGCTCTCCGAAATTTGCCTCGACGTGGCCAACAGCTCGTTGATCGTCGTCGTCATCTCGTTGATGGAGGTCGACTGCTCCTTGGCGCCGGACGCCTGCTGGTTCGCGGCGGACTGGAGCTCCGAGGAGGAGTTCTGGACATGCTGGACGGCCGCGCCGATCTGGACCGTGATTCCCTTCGTGACCCAGAATCCCAGGAGCGACAGGACGATGACGGACAGGATCGTCCCGTAGCTGATGCTGGAAAAGGTCAGCTGAGCCTTGCTGGCGGCGTCCTCGTCCCGGACCTTGAGCAGGTCGTGCTCCTCCTGGTCCATGTCCGCGAGAACCTTCCGGATCTCGTCCATCGCCTTCTTCCCCTTGTCCGATTTGACGATCTCCAACGCCGCTTCGAACCCTTTGTCTTTGTCCTTTCGGAGGCGGACGGTCTCGGCGAGTTCCGCCAGCTTTTCCGCGACGAGCGGTTTCAGGTCGCGGACTCTCCCCTGCTGCCGGGGATTGTCGATCGTCAGATCGGCGATGCGCCGGATGCTGCTGTCGACCGCCTTGACGGCCGCATCGTACGGTTCCAAATAGCGCTCCGCCCCGGTGACCAGATAGCCCCGCTGCCCGGTCTCCGCGTCGACGAGCCGGAGCCGGACCTCGTCCAGGCCGGCGATGACCTCGTACGTATGGGTCACCAAGAGCCGCAGCGCCTGAAGCTGCAGGGTATTCCAATAGGCAATCCCGCCGATGATGGCCAGCAACAGCACCGCGACGGCGTAGCCTCCGCCGAACTTCTTCCCAACGGTCATGCAATTCCTCCCTCGACGAACGGTTCCTTCGGGCCCGACGACTTCTGAATCGAAGACAGGACGGAAGCGACACTGACGATCGCCCGGACGATGTCGCCCGCCTGGACGAAGCGATGGACATGGGCTCGACGCTCCCGATCCGGAGGGAGGAGCGCGGACGTGGGAACTCGGACGTATCCCTCAAAGTCCCCCAGCACCAGCGCCACGGGCTCGTTCGCGCCGCAGAGAGCCAGCCACCGGGCGGCCCCTCCCGCCTGGGCATAGCCCAGGAGCGCGGCGAGGCTGTAGACGGGGATGATGGCGCCGCGGATGCCCGTGAGCCCCAGCAGGCCCGGGCTCCGGGACGGCAGGGCCACGAGCTTGCCCGCCACGGCCACCCCCCGGATCTCGCGGACGCTCAAGCCGTAGCGATCCCCCTCGATTCGGATGGCAATCAGGTTTTCCTGCTCCAGGGCCGGGGCGGCATCGGGAGCGGCGAACCCCTGGTCGAAGTCCTGGCGCAGCGCCGCCAACCGGGCGGCGGCCGACGCGGCCGGGTCGATCATGGCGCCCCTCCGCAACTGCGGATTTCTCCCCGGCAGAGCTCCATCAGGACATCCCGGCTGAACCCTCCTCCGAAGAGAAGGATGCGCGAGGCATCCTCTCGGACGAGCAGCGTCAGGGCGTGTTCCAGGTCCCGCCGGGCCCCGTCGCTGCTTCCCTGACGTTTCGCCAGAAGTCCCAGATGGAAGCGGGGCATGGCGAACGTGGGGTCGAGGTAGACGGCCGTCTGGTCATGCTCGACCGCCGCCAGTCGATCGCCGGCCTGCTCGAGACAGAGCGCCATGAGATAGTGGGCGCCCGCATGGAGGTCGTCCCCTTCCAGGATCTGCCGGCAGATCTCCGTCGCTCCGACCACGTCGCCGCCATTCGTCAGTAGGACGGCGCGGAGAAGCTGCGCGTCGGGGTCCCGATTCGACTCCGTCGGCAGCGTGCTCAGCAGGGTCAGGGCTTCCGAGAACCTCTCCTGGCGAAGCAGGTCCAGGACGACGCTCCGATCCCAGGGACTCGGACCCTGAAGGGGAACCGACAATGCCGGCGTCGTGGGCGAGGCGGCCGAAGCGACCGCCTCGGGGGGATTCGCCAAGGCTGCAATGCGCGCGGTCGCGCGCTGGATCACGTCAAACCAGGATTCCCCGGACTCCAGGGGACCCACCGAAGGACCCGAGGGTTCCGCGCTCGAAGGGGCCGAGAAGATGCTGGGGATCGCGGGGGGTTCCCGGTCTCCTCGAAGCTGGTAGTAGAAGGTGTCGTGGGTATGCCGGAGGTGAAATCCCTCCGTCACTCCCCGCAGCGTTTCCGTATGCCCGAGAAAGAGATAGCCTTCCGGGCTCAACGAGCGGGCGATCCGCGCGATGACCGCCCGGGTCACGTCCAGGGGGAAGTACATCGTCACGTTGCGGCAAAAGACCACATCGAAGGACCCCGGCTGCCAGAACACGGGATCGGGATCGATGAGGTTCCGCTCGTCGAAGGTCACCATGGACCGGATGGCCGGGTCCAGGACGAACTCCTTTCCCTCGCCGCGGAAATGAAGATCGCGGTACTTGGACGGAGTGTCTCTCAACGACCAGGTGGAATAGCGGCCTTTCCGGGCCTTCTCCACGATGGACGGGTTGACGTCGATCCCCTGGATGGTGGTCGCCCCGGAGTCGCCGAGCTGTTCCCGAATCAGCATGGCCAGGGAGTAGGCTTCTTCACCGGAGGCGCAGCCTGCCGAGAGCACGCGCAGGGGGCGGGTTCCGCCCTCGGGTTTCCTGTAGGGCGGAAGGACGAGTTCCGAGAACGCCCGGAAATGATCCCAATATCGGAAGAAGTAGGTTTCGGCGACGGTCAGGCGTTCGGCCAGGAGCCGCCATTCCTCCCGCCAGTCCACGGGCCCCGCCAAGCGCCCCAAATAGGACTCCATCGGACTCTTTCCCGGCCCTTCGGTACGACCGCGGAGCACGTCCGCAAGGTAGTCGAGTTTCCCGTCGTCGAAGGCGAGGCCCAGCCGCGTTTCCACCAGGCTGCGGAACCGATCCAGCTCGCGTCGCCCCAGAGTGAAGGTCACGCGGGGACCTCCTCCGGCAGAAGGCGGCTGGCCTGGAGCAGAACGAGCAAATCGGAATCGAGGGCGCCCACCGACGCGATGACGGGGGCTTCCGGACCGCCAAAAAGCGGAGGCAAGGCGTGGAACGCGCCGGCGGGCAGCGACCGGACGCCCAGGACGTGGTCCACGGCCAACGCGAGCCGCCGGGGTCCGACCCGAAGGGCGACGAACCGCTCGGGCCTGGTCGGGCCGAGGCTGCCGAGGAGGACGCGGAGATCCACGACGGGGATGGCGCGGCCCCGGATGACGGCGAGTCCGGTCACGAAGACCGGCGCGCCCTGGACGGGACGGATGGGGAGCGGTCGCATGATTTCGACGATACAGCTCAGGGGCAACGCGCAGAGTCGCGAGGCCGAGCGCAGGAGGAGATAGGCGTTCACGGCCGTCGGTTCACGCATGGCATCCGTGGATCTCAGACCCGGGGCCGGTGGCCGAAACAGGTGATGCCGCGATCATGGAGAACGCCTGGGGAGGAAAGCCTAAGAACACGCCCGCAAGGCCGACGGAGCAGGGACGGACTCCGGAATCGGCCACCACACCATCCATCGCACGCCTCACCCCCCCGGTCGCGACTGGAACACCGGTTCTAAGGGAACTATACCCCATACCAAGGAACTTCGGACGACAATGAGACCGAGGTCCAAGGCTCCCCGGAGCTCTCCAGGTCGCTTCCCTTGAGCCGACCGAAGGGACGTCCAATCCTCCGTGCGACGAACGAGGGCCGGAGGGCCTTGGACTCCGCCCGGGGAATGCTCCAGGATCCCAGGGAACTCCACGGTCGACCCTCCTTGCCTCCGGACGACCGGTCGAGGCCTCTGGCCCCGGTCCTCCCTCCCGGGCACCGCTCACCCCAGCCTCGTCTTCCCCTGCCCAGGACAGGAGACGCGAGGACGGCCGCTTGAGGTGCACCTCAGACCGGCGGAATTCTTCCATTCCCCGCTCGCAGGCGCGACAATGCCTGGCACCGAAGGGGGATCCGCGCATGAGCTTGGAACGCCGCCACCAGACCCTGCTTCCCCGGAAGCAGTTCCTCGCCCGCCAGGCGCGCTATGCGCTCGGGGCCATCCTTCTTGTCACGGCCTCGCTGGGGGTCGGGATGCTCGGCTACCACCATTTCGGCCACCTGGACTGGGTGGATTCGCTCTTGAACGCCTCCTTCATCCTGACCGGCATGGGGCCGGTCGACGCGATGACGACGGTCCCCGGCAAGCTCTTCGCCAGCGGATATGCCATCTTCAGCGGGATCGCCTTCCTCAGCACGATCGGTCTGCTCATGACGCCGCTCGCGCACCGATTTCTCCACCGCTTTCATGTGGAAAGCGGGCGCGACGGGCACTCTGAACGTTAGGATAGGGAGCGACATGGACCTTCCGACGGCGGCCCCTCCCCCGACGACCCTGCCCCCGGCGCCCGCGGCGGGCGTGGACAAGGTCGCGTGGATCGCGACGGGGACGGCCCTGTTTCTCGTGCTGCACCTGCACCTCCTTTCCGCGCTCCTGGCGGGCCTGCTCGTCCATGCGCTCATCCATTCGATCGGACGGAAGATCGAAGGCAGGTCGATGTCGCACCACCGGGCGAAGCTCCTGGCGCTGGGACTGATCGCGATCGTCATCATCGGCGGGTCGGCGGCGCTCATCCTCCTTCTGCTCGCGTTCCTGCACGGGAAGCTGGGGCATCTGCCGACGCTGCTCGGTCACATGGCGGCGATCATCGAGACGGCGCGCGACCGCTACGGCTGGCAGTCCTTCATCCCGGCCACGGAGGAGCTGAAGGAGCTGATCTCGCACACCCTGCGCGGCCACGCGGGGGAGATCGAGCGGACGGGCGGAGAACTCGGCCGGGGCCTGCTCCACGCCTTCATCGGCATCGTGATCGGCGCGATCACCGCGTTCCACAGCGAGGGAGCGGGAGGTCCGCTTTCCCGGTCGCTTCTGGAGCGGCTGCGGCGGCTGTCGGAGGCCTTCCAGCGGGTGGTCTTCGCGCAGGTCCGGATCTCGCTGCTCAATACCACGATGACGGCGGTCTACCTCCTGGTCGCGCTCCCGCTCTTCCACGTCCACCTGCCGCTCCATAAGACGCTCGTAATCCTCACGTTCGTCTTCGGCCTGATCCCGGTGGTGGGCAACCTGCTCTCGAACACGGCGATCGTGGTGATCTCCCTCGGCTTTTCCCTGCCGGTGGCGATCTCGTCCCTCGTGTACCTCGTGGTGATCCACAAGCTGGAGTACTTCCTGAATGCCCGAATCGTGGGCCGCGAGATCCGGGCCGCCGCGTGGGAGCTCCTGGTCGTGATGCTGGTGTTCGAATCGGCCTTCGGGATTCCCGGCGTGATCGCGGCCCCGATCTTCTACGCCTACGCGAAAGCCGAGCTCGTCGACCGCGGGCTCGTGTAGGGGAGTCCCGCTCCGGCCGGGAGCTCCGCCCGGGACGGACTACTTGGCCAGGCTGTCGAGGAGCGCGGCGGCCGCCCCGTCGGCGGGATTCCGCCGGAGGAGATCTTCCAGCACCCGCCGCGCGTCGATGCGGTCGTTGGACGCGATGAGGGCCTCGGCCAGGCCGATCGACGCGGTCCGATCCCCCGGCCGCGATTTCAGCGCCGCCCGATAATCGTCCGCCGCCGAGGACCAGAGCTTCATCTCGGTGTACAGGGCCGCGCGCTTCAGGAGCACCCCGACCTCGAGCGGCGCCAGCCGCACCGCCTCCAGGTAGGCCTCGAGCGCCTTTTCGAGCTCCTTGTTCGCCCGCAGCACGTCCGCCTCGAGGACCACCCACTCGACGTTCAGCGGGTCCGTGCGCCGCGCCATCCTCGCCGCCTCCAGCGCCCGGTCCCAGGCCTCCAGCTTCGCCCAGGCCCGCGCGGCCCGCCCCTGGGCCGCGGGATCCGACTTCACCTTGAGCCGGTGGTCCAGGATCGAGGCCGACATGCCCCATTGCCCCGCCGCTTCCAGTCGGACCGCGAACGCATCGAAGACCGGGGCGTTGGCGGGCGTCTCCGGCACGCCGCGGCGGAACGCGTCCAAGCCTTCCCGCCACTTCCCCTTCGCCACGATGAAGCCCGCGTACGCGCCCCAGGCCGCGGGCGTCCGGGGCAGGAGCGCCTCATACCCGGCGAGCGGCAGGTCGCGACGCCAGATCTTCCGGAGGACCGGTTCGACGTCCGCCGGCCGCTGCTCGAAGAGCCGGGCGAGGCATACCGCCGCGCGGGCCGGGTCGCCGGACTCCCAGAAGCGCAAGCCCACGTCTTCTTGCAGGCCGGTATGGGCCGGCCAGAGGTCCGCGGCCGTGGCGTAGCGGTCGGGCTCGTCCGTCGCCCGGGCGAGGATCCAGGCCGCGCGGTAATGGTACGGGGAGATCCGGAGCGCCCTGCGGCAGAGCGCCGCCGCCCGCGCGGGTTCGCTCCCCTGGGCGTCGACGATCACCGGCTCCGGGTCGAGGGGGAGCCCGAGGAGGAGAAGGGCGAAGACGCCGGAGACGAGAGCGATCAGGCCGGGCCTCCAGGTCGAGGGCTCCCTCGACGACCGCTGCACCGAGCCTCCCAGGCCGATCCAGACCGCAAACAGCAGGCCCGCCGACGTCGTGCGCAGGTCGAAGTCCACGATCGAATGGGCGGCCTCGGCGCAGACGGCGGCCAGGGCGGCGGCGGGAAAGACCCGGTCGGGTCCCGGCAGGCGGCGGGACGCGACCGAGGTCCGCGCGATCCACACGCCGAGGCCCGCGACGAGGGCCAGGAGCCACACCACGCCCCCTTCGAAGAAGAAGTTCACGTACTCGTTGTGCGCGTGGTGCACTTCCCCGGGCAGGTCGACTGGCTGATACGGATGGTACGCGTGGGGATGGGTCCCGATGCCGAAGCCCAGGACGGGCTGATGCGTGGCCGCCGCGGCCGTGGTGGCCCAGATCCGCCAGCGGGTGTCCTCGCGGATCTCCTGGGCATCGAGCTCGTTGAACCGGCTGACAAGGACGGTGGGATCGGCGAGGGCGATGCCCACGGCACCGGCGGTGAGGACGGCCGCGGCGCCGGCCAGGCTCCCCCGGCCCCGGTGGAGGAGCGGAAGGAGCACGAGGCCCACGGCGGCACCGACCGCCCCGCCGCGCGACTTCGACAGGACGAGGGCCACGAGGAAGAAGGCCGTCGCGAGCGCCCAGCCGACGCCGGATTCCAGGCGACGCCGGCCGAGGAATCGCGAATAAGCGAGGGCCGCGGACCCGACCGCCCCCATCGCCATGACGCCGGCGAAGGTGTTGCGCCCAACGAAGGTGCCACTCGCGGCGTCCGGCGCGGGCCGGGGGCCGTAGAAGGGGATCTCGGGGAGTCCGGCGAACTGTTGGACGAGCGCGTAGCCGGCCTGGGCGAGCAGGACGGCCGAGACCCCCGTCAGGACGGTGGACGACGAGACCCCCTCCTGCCTCAGCTTGAGGACGAGGAGCGCCCCCAGCACGTAGGCGCCCACCTGGACCAGGCAGCGAAGCGTCAGGAACGCGTCCGCCGTCCCGCAGAGGTACCCGTCACTCTGGTGGACGGCGCGGAGAGCGCTCGTGGCCGGGAACAGCGCGCGCAGGGGAAGGAACTGGAGAGCGAAGATGGTCAGGACGACCGCCAGGAAGCCGACGGTGGCCCGCGAGAGCGCCAAGCCGCCCGGGAGCAGGATCAGGCTCAGGCCGAGCAGAATCGCGAGCGCCAGGGTCGTCGCCGCCACCGCCACGGGAGCCACCGCGCCGTAGTAGATCTGGCCCAGAGCCCAGACCGCCAGGAACGAGCACCAGAGGACATGGGCGCGGTTCATGTGGGCGTGGATTGTACCTCACCGCCGCAGAAATCGATCCGACCCTTTGGGGGAACCCGGCTTCCCCGGACCCCCGGCCCCGGGGCCGCGCGCTAGAACAGCGCGCGCTGGGGGACGATGACCACGTCGCCCGGGCGCAGCTCGAGGTCCTGCTCCAGCTTGCCGTTGAGCACCTCGTCCAGGTTGACCGGGAGCTTCTGCGAGTCGCCCGTCGGCGACTGGCGGAGCACGAGCAGGCTGCCGGTCGACGCGAACTTCGTCCAGCTGCCCGCCTGGCTCACCGCCATCGAGACGGTGATGCGCGTGTCGGCCGGAAGGTCGAAGGATCCCGGCTTGTTGACCTGGCCCAGGACGTAGACCACACGGGCCGCGGAGGGGATGACGACCAGGTCGTCGGGGGTGAGCTCGATGTCGGCCTCGACCTTGCCCCGGGCGACGGCGCGCTCGACCTCGGCCGCGGAGAAGCGGATCAGCTCGCGGTCGTCGTTGGCCTTGCGACGGATGAGCTGCCCGTACTCCTTCTGTGCGCGGTCGGTATAGCCCCCGGCGGTGGAGATCAACTGAAGCACGGTGAGCCGGCGGTTCGGATGGATCTCGTAGCCGCCGGGCTTCTGGACGCCGCCCATCACATACACGCTCCGGGGGGCGTACTCCTTGACCGTCACCGTGACCCCGGCGCGGTAGAGGTACTTCTCTTCCAGGCGCTTGCGGATGTCGGTTTCGACGAGCTTGACCGTACTGCCGGTGGCCCCGACGTCGCCGATCAGCGGGTAGGCGAAGGACCCGCCTTCGGGGACGCGCACTTCGAGCTCGAGATCCTTCTGGCGGAAGACGGTGATGTGGAGCAAATCCCCCGCGATCAGGGTGAGCGGGGCGGCGGGCGGCAGCTTGGGCAGCGGCCCGGGCTCCATCTGGGCGGGAGGGACCGACGAATAGGTGACGGCGGGGCCGACCACGGGCGCCAGGCCCGGAGCCGGATCCGGCCGGGTCTCCGCCGGACCGCAGGACGCGGCCAGCGCGAGCGCCAGTCCTGTCAGCCGCTGCTTCAGATGCCAGAAGACCATAGCCCTCCCATGTCCTTTGCGCCGCCGCGGCGGTCTTGGGGGCGGAGACATCCGCCACCCCGCCGCCCCGGGGCGCGGCTTACGACTTTCGCTCCGTGTAGTAGGCGGTGTAGTAGTACCCGTAGTCGGTGCCGCGGAAGGAGGAGCCGTTCAGCACGGCGCCGGCGAGCGCCACCTCCATCCCGACCAGCCGCTTCCGGGCCGCCATCGCCGCCCCGCGGCTCGTCCCCTGGCGGATCACGAGCACCGTGAGATCCGCATGCCGCGCGACGAGCGACGACTCCGACACCTGGTTCACCGGCGCCGAATCGATCAGCACGTAATCATACTTTCCACGCGCCCAGTCGAGCGCCTCCGCGAGGCGCGCCACGCCCGCCAGCTCCGCCGCCCCGCTCGTCCCCTGGCTCGCCCCGAGCACGTCGACGCCCTCGATCCGGGACTTCTGGATCCCTTCCTCGAGACGGCATTCGCCGCGCAGGACCTGCTCGAGGCCGCGCCCTTCCCGCGAGCCGATCAGCTTCCGCTGCGACGGCCGTCGCAGGTCCGCGTCGAAGATCAAGACGCGGCGACCTTCCATCGAGAGCACTTTCGCCAGATTCGCGGTGACGGTCGACTTCCCCTCGCTCTGGAGCGCCGACAGCACGCAGACGACCTTCGCCTCCGGGATCTTCTCCAGGCGGGTGACCAGCTCCGCCCGGAGGCCCCGGAACGCCTCGAATTCGGGCAGCTCCGACGCCTGGTCGAGCAGGATGGGATCCGGGCCCGCCTTCTCCCACAGCGACAGCTTCGGGATCATCGCGATCACGTCCATCCCGACGAAGGCCTCGATCTCCCGCGGCGACACGATGCGATCGTCCAGCTGCTCGGTGACGAACATCGCCGCGACCCCCAGGAGCAGGCCGACGACCGCCGCGAGCGCCAGGTTCATCATGATGCGCGGCTTGAAGGGGATGATCGGCACCGTCGCATGGTCGATGACGCGGACGGAGCCGAGCGCCGACCCGCTGGTCGCGGTCGTCTCGCCGTGCTTTCTCAGGTAGGAGTTGTAGAGCTCCTTGGCGGAGATGAGCTCGCTCTCGAGCCGCTTGAACTGGTTGAGGCGGCGGCCCGAGTCGCCCATCCCCTCCTCCACCGTCTTCATCTCTTCCTTGATGGAGGTCACCTCGGAGTCGACGGCGGCGAGGTCCGTCTCGAGCGCCTTCAGGGTACCCCGCACCGCCTCGCGGATCTTGTCCTCGATCATCCGGAGCTCCTCGCGAAGCTCCTGCACCGCGGGATGCCGCTCCTTGTAGAGTTTCTCCAGCTTGCCGAGCTCGGAGGCGATGCGCGCCCGCTCGTTGGCGAGGGGCTCCAGCGAGCGGGTCGTGTGGAAGGCGGGATTGAAGAGGCCGCTCACACCGTCCGCCCCGTAGGCCGAGAGCGATTCGAGCTCCGCCTTCACCTTCACCCGCTGCAGGCGGATGTCCGTGAAGCGCGAGTCGAACTTGCGGCGGGCCTCGACGAGCGACTTGTAGTGCTCCTCGAAGTCGATGAAGCCGGTCTCGGCCTGGAAGTTCTGGAGCGCCTTGTCCGCGTCGTCCACCCGGCCGCGGATCTGGGGCAGGGCCTCCTTCGACAGCACCTCGGCGGCGCCGCTCTTGAGCTCCCGCTGGCGGCGGTTGGCGTCCTCGAGATAGAGCGAGACGAGGGTGTTCACCACCTGGGTCGCGGCCTCGCGGTCCTCGTCGACGAAGCC
>Ga0070731_10004490_pt1 | contig 11974 bp, 8 predicted proteins | sample Coa_R1_2_FD_66448 | JGI IMG/M metagenome (GOLD analysis project Ga0070731, IMG submission 66448) | Surface soil microbial communities from Centralia Pennsylvania, which are recovering from an underground coalmine fire - Coalmine... | ecosystem: Environmental > Terrestrial > Soil > Unclassified ... | reverse complement strand
GTCGAAGCGCTCAAAGATAACCGCTGGCGCGTTAATCCGATAGCACGGTTCAGCCATCTGTTCATTATCTAATCCGCGGCAGATGACATTCAACCGGCTACGCGCGCCGAACCTGCGAATCAAGGCCGGAACGCTATAATAGGTGCCTGACGAAGGCGAACCTGTTGACCGCGACCGCCAGACATCACCTAGTGGAATTCCTGCTGGCGGATGAAAGCAAAGCAGTTAGCGTGGCTTCCCAGTTATCCAAAGATAACTCCTGGCGAACTGCGATTGAACTTTCTGCTAAGTGGAAAGTAATCCCGCCGTTGTTCGATCGCATCCGCCTTTTGCGGTTGAAGTTGACGGCTGCCGATGCCGGAAAACTGAAATTAGAGTTTCTGAAGGCCTATCAACACTCAGCGTTTTGCGCGGCCAAGGCTATCGGGGCTATTCAGGCACTGGAACAGGCCGGCATTCTGGTTGTAGCTTTCAAAGGACTCGCGTCGATTGCCCTCCTTTATGGTGACTCCAAGCACCGGACGATCCAGGATGCTGACATCCTGATCCTGAAGAAAGACTTGCCCAACGCTCTCGCCTGCCTCGGACGGCAAGGTTTTGAGCGGCAAGGCGCGGAGACTCTGGACCAGTACCTGCGGTTTGTGGAGGAATCCCCGGGCTTTGCAGGAAATCAGGCGGTAACGGTTCATGGTGAGCAAGGTTGCGAGGTCGATTTGCATTGGGAGGTCGCCGGCTCGGGTCTCCGCCCGGACGACATTCTGAGGCGCGCGGCAAGATGCAATCTGGTGGGTTCAACCATTCCGGTAGTCGATGCCAGAGACGGATTCCTGCTGACCGTTCATCATGCTGTTCGCGAGAATTTTGCCATCGAGAGCGTGTGCCGGGATCTTCTGGACGCCGGGCTTTGGTTCCAACATCTACGCGCAGCCGGCCGGCTAGAGGAAGCGATGAAATCGGCAGCCGCATCGCGCTGTAAAGTTGCCGCGCTTACCGTGGCCACGCTTCTCTGCCACTATGACCGTGCCACTGCCGCGACCGAGGCTGCCGAATTGTTGTCGGGACGGGTGAATCCCGCCGAACAGCGTTCCGCCGCCAGTCTGGCCGAGATCTTTCACTATCAATTGCGCCACGGCCGGCTAGGCAGAGATGTGTTTTACCTGGTTCATTCACGCCCGTGGCGGCAAGTACTCAAGGGACTGGCAACGGATTGGTCCGGCTACCGGCGAAGTATGCGGACCATGGAGGAAAAACTGGGCGAGGATCGGCCGTTGCATGAACGAGCCGCCCGCCTTGCCAAGGCCATACCCGGTTGGCGCGGCCTGAAGCTGGCCCGTGAGCTGGCTTGCATTAAGTTCGGATCGCACTGAGAAGCGTTGGCGGCCGTCCAAAGCCGCCATTACAATGGAGGGTCGATGAACACGGCTTCACCGGCCCGGCGCGCCGCTCAAAAACGCTACATGCTGGCCCGGGCGTGGCACAGCAAAGGGACGATGCCGGCAGCGATTGCAGGTTACCGCGAAGCGCTGGCGATCGACCCCAGCCATCTTGAGTCTGCAGTTCTGTTGGGCGCTTCTCTCCAAGCTCAACTGCGGCTGGATGAAGCCCTCGCAGTCTACCGGCAGGCGCTGGAACACAATCCCAACGAGGCCCGTCTCCATAAGCAGTTTGTGAATGTGATGCTCACCCAAGACGGTCCCGATGCCGTCTTCCGCCACTATGGACTCGCCCGCAAGGATTCAAAATACTTAAACCTGCGTCCGGGCGAAATCGTCTGCTGCACGGTCTTGAGAAACGAGCTGCCGCGGCTCCCCTATTTTCTCGAATACTACCGTGAGAAAGGCATTGGAGCCTTTCTGGCGGTGGACAACGGATCGTCGGATGGCAGCCTCGAATTCCTGTTACGTCAGCCGGACGTCTACGTTTGGCAATCCAATTTTTCTTTCAATCGGGCAAATTTCGGCGCCGGCTGGTTTGAGCCGATTTTGCGCATGCACGCGCACGGTCATTGGTGTGTGATTGTCGATGCCGATGAGTTGCTGTATTACCCGGATTGCGAAAGCAGAAGCATCGCGGACTTGTGCAGAAGCCTGGACCGGCAGTCGAAGAGAGCCTTCAACGCAATCCATTTGGACATGTATTCGGATGCGCCGATCGAGGCGACCCACTACACTCCGGGCATGCCGTTTGAAGAAGTCTGCCCTTATTTCGACGCTCGCGTCTTCCATCGATGCGACGAGGACGCGGGGCCCTTTCGCAACCAAAAAGCCTATTACGGCGGAGTCCGCCACCGGGTCTTTGGCGGGCCTGGATACTACCTGAGCAAAGTTCCCCTGCTGAAGTATGAGGAGGACTGCATCCTGGCAGGCGGCCAGCATTGGACTAATCTGCCGCCGGACCAGATCGCCGTCGAAAGGGGCGCGCTGCTCCATTTCAAGTATTTTTCTTCGTTTTGCGAATACGTCGCGCGGGAAGCCGGACGCAAAGAACATTACGGCGACGCGATGCTCTATCGGGAATACGAGCAGGGCTTGTCGCTGCAACCCGCGCTTACTTTCTACGATCCTGCGCATTCGGTGAAGCTCGAAGACAGCCGGCAGTTGGTCCGCTTGGGAGTGATGCGAGCCGGTGAAAGCTTGGACGCCGCGGTGGCGTTTCCCAAGATTGATCCGATGTGTGCCGCAGAAACGCGCCCGCTATGGTCGGTGATGCTGACCGTCTATCGCAGGACCCGCTACCTCGAACAGGCATTGCGGAGCGTCCTGGCACAAGCGCCTGCGCCGGAAAAGATGCAGATCGAAGTCGTGATCGATGGCGGGGATAGGGCGATCCAAGCGGAGATCGTGGCTATGGTTCGTTCGATCGCCGGAGACCGGGCCGAGGTGCACCGGCATCCGGTCCGCGCCGGGCATCCGGAGATATTCAACGTTTGCATTCGACGGGCGCGCGGCCGATGGGTCCACATTTTGCACGATGACGACTCCGTCGCGCCAGGTTTCTACGAGGCACTGCAAAAGGGCATTCTTCAATCTCCGGATATCGGCGCGGCCTTCTGCCGACACACCTATATCGATGAACAGGGACAAGCCGCCGGTCTGTCGTTGTTGGAACGCGAAACGCCGGGCACGATTGATGGCTGGCTGGACCGCATCGGCGTTTGTTGCCGCTTACAGACGCCGTCGATTGTAGTGCGTCGAGAGGTCTACGAGCACCTTGGCGGATATTGTCCCCAGGCGAAATCCGCCTTCGATTGGGAAATGTGGCAGCGGCTGGCTGTGCATTATCCGGTTTGGTATGAGCCCACGCCGCTGGCGTTTTTCCGTCATAGCGGCGAATCTGAAAGCGCTCGCCTGGCAGGGTCCGGCCGGCAGGTCGTGGATTCGCGCGCCGCGATCGAGGTTGCGAGGAATTACTTGCCCGCCGAGAGGGCGGATTCCCTGGCGCGCCGGGCGGTAGAGTACTACGCACAGTGGGCCTTCGACCTGGCTGGCGAGCAAATAAAGAGGGGCGAACTGGCTGCGGCGATGGCCAATCTGAGGGAAGGAATCCGGTGTAGCCGTTCCGATGAAGCAGCCCGCAAATTATTCTCTTTGTTGTCGCAAGTGGAACCGACGTCCACATGAACTCCGCAGCAACCGGCCTCTTGCCCGCGACGGAAGATGAGCAGGCGCAGTTCTTTGCCCGCCTGCGGGAAGGGTATCGGGCGGCGTCGGCGCGGACGGGCGAGATCGTTCACGATTTTCATTTAGCCGGGACTTTGGTTCGGCTCCGCTTTGCCGGAGAAGCGCTGCTGCCGGTGATCCTGCCGGGATTAGCCAATTCTGCGGCCACGGGTGAGACCGGGCCCGCCTGCGAAATCTGTCTGTGGGATTCGGAAAGCACCAAGCTGCACCTCGCCCCGCCGCCACGGCCTTTCAAGGACTTTACCCGGCGCGGAAATATCTGGGGATTCGACAGTCCGCGCTACCGCTCGGCCTACCATTGGGGTGAAGGTTCCGTAAATGCGATGGATTGTGAGGCGCGCCAGGGCGTCTTTTGGGTGCCGACCAACCAGCACGTGCCGGTTTGGGCCCTGGCCTCGCCCTTGCGCAGTATTCTGCATTGGTGGATGGAACTCAACGGCCGGCAATTGGTGCATGCGGCGGCGGTGGGATGCGGCGGCAGGGGGGTACTGATACCGGGCCGTTCGGGATCGGGAAAGTCTTCCACTTCTCTCGCGTGTCTGCTGGCGGGAATGGATTTCGTATCGGACGACTATCTCGCCCTGGCGCTCGAGCCGGAGCCGCGCGCGTACCGATTGTATTCGACGGCGAAACTGGATCCGCGCAGTTTGACTCTGCACCCCGAACTGGCTGCACGCTGCCGCACCGTCTATCAACCGGGCTTCGACAAAGTGGTGCTGTTTCTTGAAGACGGATACCGGGAGCAGTTGCGGGACAGCCTTCCGATCAACCTTGCGCTGAAGCCCTGGATTTCCGGGGTGCCGGAGACCACGTTGGGAGCGGCGGAACCGCTCGACATCGAACGCGCGCTGGCTCATGAAACTCTCGGACATCTGCCTCATGCCGGTGCCGGGACCGTGGAATTCCTGAATCGCGTGTCCCATGAAGTGCCGCGCTCAGCGATTTACCTGGGAACGGACCGCGCCCGCATCGCCACTGTGATTCAGCAGGCGTTGGGTTCCCAGACGACGGGCGAACTACCGCGGCGCCCCGCGGAGTGGCAGCCGTTCCTCAGTGTGATTGTCCACTTTCATCACGAGGATCGCGCGGAGTTAAGGACTCTGGCCACGGAGATCGAATCGCAGGCTTATCCGCGAACGGAGTTCGTCGTAGTGGCCAGCGGCCCGGCTTGCGCGATGGCGGATGAAGTCGCCAACCTTCCCGGGGCCGTTCGATTCTTTCCGTACACGGAAGCCATCGTGAAGGCCGAAGCTTGGAACCGGGGTGTACGGGAGTCGTTCGCGGAGCTGCTGCTGTTGATCGAGGCCGGCGACCGGCTAACGTTGGGCGCACTTGCTGCGCTGGCAGGCGCATGCGAAACGGATTCGGCGGCGGCCTGGGTTAGAGGTAAGGTTTCCGGGGATGACAGCGAATCGCCGGAACCGCTGCGGGGAGCGTTGATTCGGAAAAGCGCGTTTCGAAAGTATGGCCTGTTTCCAGCAGATCCTTTTTTTCAACGCCGCGAACAGCAGAGCTGGCTCCAGCGGATGCAGGAAAAGGGACTGAGAGGGCGAGCTATCGACACGGTCACGCTGAGTGCCGCGAAGAAGCCGGATCGGCTGCTCCTCCGGCCAGACCTGGGATTTCTGAGAGCCGAACTGGCGCGCCGCCATGGCAAAAAAACCGAATGAGTGTGACGGCGTCCGAACGGTTGCTGCTGGATGCGCTGCTGCTGCCTTCCGCGGCGGCCGAGGAGGCGTGGCGAAACTGGCGGGCATCCACCGATCTTGACTCTCTGGACAAGGGCAGCTTTCATTTGCTGCCGGCCTTGACCGGCCGAATGCCGGACTGGCTTGCGAACGAGCCGCAGCGGGCGATTTTGCTAGGGATATGCCGGCGAGCCTGGAGCCAGAATCAGGTGCAACGGAAATTGTTGGCCGATGCTGTTCAGCTTTTGGCTGCGGCCGGGATCGAGCGCGTGGCCGCAATGGGACCGATCGTTTGGGGGGCACTCTACTGGCCCGCGGGCGCGATTCGTCCGATCGGAATGGTGGATCTGCTGATCGAGCCCGCAGTGGTGCGGCCCGCGTTCGAGGCGCTGTCTAACGCCGGCTGGAACGCGCTGAACGGGATTCCGGATACCGGAAAAAAGCAGTTCTACTTCGCCGCTGGAGCCACAGTGAAATCGCCTTCCGGCGGTCACGTGCGTGTGCACTGGCGCGCGCTGCCCAATACTGATCTATCCTTGCAGCGCCCTGAGTTCCCGCCGCTTGAGGCCCTACGGCCGGATTTGGCTGCGCCGTACACCCTGGCGCCAGAACATTCCTTGGTGGCGGCGCTCGGCGGCGTTCATGAGGACGGCATCGACTGGAGTTTCGACGCGTTCATGATTTGCCGCCAACCTGGTCTGCGCTGGAAGAAAGTCGCAGACTTGCTGAGGTGGCGCCGTACGCAAAGGGAAAGGCTCGAATCACTGAGGCGCGAGTGCGGCGTCGAGTTTCCACCTGCCACTACGGCGCCGAAGTGGAGCAGCGGCATAGAACAGATCCTGGCTTCCTCGTTGCGGGCGTACAGGCGGCGCAGAATAGAATAGGAAACGATCCCATCTCAACTGATATGAAATTCATGGACAAACCGTACCGCAACCTGGTTCGCGAGGTGGCCTATTCACAATACGCGGTGCGCGATCAGAACACGATTCTTGGTTTGCTGTGGAGCTTCCTCAATCCCCTGCTCATGATGGCCGTGCTGTTCGCGTATTTCCGGATGAATGCCGGACGTGACGTGAAGCACTATGCCGTTTTCCTCCTGCTGGGAATGATTCACTACACGCATTTTTCAAATTCCACCAGCACCGCCATGAATGTTCTCGTCGTATCGGCGCAATTGACCCGGCACGCTATCCTGCCCAAGGAGGTGCTGGTGATCGGTTCGGTGCTGGCCACCAGCGTGGAATTCGTCGTATCCATGCTAGTTTGCGTGGCGGTAGCTTGTTTCACTGGAATTTCCGTCTCGTGGGCGATGCTGGGCCTGCCGTTTATCGTCGTCCTGCAGCTTCTTTTCGTGATGTGGGTGTCGTTCCTGCTTTCCTCGGGGCGCGTTTTCGTGAAGGACTTATCGCATGTTTATCAGGTGTTGCTGCGGCTGCTCTTCTTTGCCACGCCGATTTTCTATGCGACGCAATTCCTGGAAAATCCGCTGGCTCAACAACTGGTCCGGTTCAACCCGCTGGCCGGCCTCATCGGACTTTCGCGCAATGCAGTCATTGATGGGCATTTGTTTCCGGTGAATGTCTTTCTCACGCTGGCCGTGATTCACGCCGTCGCACTTTGGGTGGCATTCCGCTGGTTCAAACGGTGCGAGCCGAGCTTTGCCGAATATGTCTGATCGCGATTGCGTCATCCGGATGAAGAATGTCACCAAGCTGTTTCCCTCGGGAACCAGCCGGCATTCGCTTTTCCGCCTGATGATGGGAAACCTGTCGCGGCGGTGGGCGCCGGAGATGTTCACGGCGTTGCGCTCGATCAATCTGGAAATCAAACGCAGCGACCGGGTGGCGGTGATTGGCGACAACGGCTCGGGAAAATCGACGCTGTTGAGAATTGTGGCCGGCCTTCACCGGCCGACCTCCGGCACCGTGGAAACACAGGGCGCGCAAACGCTGCTGGCCGGCCTGGGCGTCGGCATGGTGGATGAGCTGACCGTGGAAGACAATATTTACCTTTACGGCGCCATGCATAGCATCTCGCGCCAGGATCTCCGCGAAAGAATTGACGAAATCCTCACGTGGGCTGAGCTCACGGAGTTCCGGCAGGCGGCCCTTAAATCGCTTTCCACCGGAATGAGAACCCGGCTGGCTTTTTCCGTGACCCGCTGCATCATCACCGACATCTACCTGCTGGACGAAGCTTTGACCGCCGGAGACCAGGGCTTCCGCGAAAAATGCGACTTGGTTTTCAAGAACTACGCGCGCAAGGGCAGCACCATGCTGATTGCCTCGCATGATTTCGACTTTGTCGAGCGTCACTGCCCGAAGACCATCTGGCTGGATCATGGCCAGCAGGTAAATCTCGGCCCCACCGCGGAGGTGCTGGAGCAATACCGCGAACATTGGCGGCGGCGTCACGCCGCTATTGGTTCGGCCTGAATGAACCGCCGTGAAGGAGAATGTCGAGGACTTCCTCCACGCGCGAATGGAAGGCGCCACGCCTTTCGGGCGTTCGACTGGTGTGGTCCAGCTCAATCATCGTCACGACTTCCTTCGGTCCAGATAGCTGATTGAGGACCGTCCAGATCCCGGCCGGCGGCGAGGTAGTGTCGACGAAGCCCATGGACGCGAGCACCGGTGCCTGGATGCGCGGAGCAAAATTGACGACGTCGAAATAGCGGGCGGAGGCCATCACCAGCGGATTGTCGCAAGGCCAATACGGATAGCCCGCTTTGCAATCGGCGCCAGAAGGTTGATTCGCGATCACCGCGGTCACCTGTGGACGAAGGGCGGCGGTAACGAGTGCCTGCTGGCCGCCCATGCAGGTGCCCATTAGCACCAGCGTCTTGCCGTCCCAATCGGTGTGGCTGGCGATGTAATCCAAAGCGCGCACGTCGCGAAGATACATTTTGAGGAAGTAGCACGTCTCTCGGTCGGAGTTGCCAATCGCCTCATAGTTGCTGCTTACTCCGCTGGCTTGGTCGGGAGGCAGGTCGTGGGAAACCACATCGAAGGCCAGCCAGCCCTCGGCGGCGCGACGGATGACGGCGCTGGGCCGCAGAGCATACACACCGGCATATTGAAAATTCACGAGCGCTGGAAATTTGCCCGGCTTGACCGGCTTGGCGAGGTAGCCATGCGCGCGCGAGCCCCAGGCATCGACCTGGACTCTGCATAACTCCACGCCGTCTTTGGCCGTGAGCGGAGTGACGACTGGATTGAGAGGTATCAGGCTGAGCTCTTGCAGTTTCGCGGCCCAGAAGGAATCGAAATCGTCGGGCGGTGGTAACGGCGGCTGCAATTGAGTGGGCGCGATCGCCGCACCCAGGTGGACTGCGGAGGCTGGCGGCGCGCCTTCCGCGCTGACCGTCACATAGAGCATCGCCGGCTCTTCGAGCGTGGCTTCAATGGTGGCGCTGCCGGAGTCGAAATGGAGTTTGCCCTTCTTGATCGTCTCCAGATTGTTCTTTTTGATCTCGTAGGTATATTGCGCGGCTGGAGCGGCAACAACTTGCGCTGGATATACCGTCCAGCCGGCATTCTCTCCGAGGCGATAAATGCCGCTGCTATGGAATGGCACGAAATTCAACTGTTGGGACTCAGCCTGAAACGCAAAGAGAATCAGGGCAAGCAGTTCGAGGGTTCGTTCCAGATCTCTGGTTTCCCGTAATATCTTTGCCTGATTGTGTAGCGATTCCGCCGCTCCGTCTTGATGGCCGAGTTCGCGGTAAAGGCACTCTGCTTCGTCGCAAAGGGCAATGGCGCCATCGAAATCCGTGCGGTCTTGCACAATTCTCGCCCGGCTATCGAGCGACGCGGCCATCCCCTCCCGATTGCCGAGTTCGCGATACAGGCGCTGAGCTGCGATGTGCAAGGCGGTGGCGCTATCCAGGTCTCCGCGCTCCTGGCAGATCAACGCCTGGCTGCTCAGCGAGTAGGAGAGGCCTTCTTTGTTTTTGATTTCGCGACAAAGGCGCTCTGCATCTTTCTGTAGAGCCATGGCGCCGTCCAGGTTCCCGCGATTCTGGAGGATCTTCGCCTGGTTTTGCCGCGACACCACCACTCCGTCCCGGTTGCCGATTTCGCCGTAGATGCACTCGGCCTCTTGGTGCAACGTGATGGCGCCGTCGTGGTCGCCGCGTTCCTGCAGGATCAACGCCTGACTGCCCAGCGAATAGGCCAGTCCCTCTTTGTTGCCCTGCTCACGGCACAACCCCTCCGATTGTTGGTGTCGAGCCAGGGCGCCGTCGAGGTCGCCGCGATCCTGGAAGCTATTCTCCGCGGATCCCGGTGGCAGGTAATAAGGACGTCCGGCTGCTTGCGGGTACCAGTTGCTTTGCCGATACCGATGAATCAGACGGCCAATATGTATCAGCGGCCGAGGAGGCGTGACTGGCTCAGCCACGGGGTTATTATCTAATCCACAGCGGCTGGCATTCAACCGCGTTCGAGTGCTCCGAAGGTGCTGTCTCTCCAGGCACAGTGAGCGTGAATTGTTGGCAAATCGGCCGTTCCGCGATCTCGATCTGCCAACTTGTGGCAGGCGTCCAGCCGCGCGCCCCCAGCAGACGGACGAAGATCGAATAAATTCCAGGCTTGGGCGGCGCGAAATACACGGCCCGATCTACTCCGAAGCGGAATAAGCGGCCTGTCGGCTGCCATCGCGGCTGCTCGCTGGCGCCCGCGGCGATCGACACCTGCGCGAACCGTGCCGATGAATCCGCCTGGAGTAAGATCCCAACTACGTAGGCGATGCCGCGGTGCTGCCGGATCTCGTCGGCGGTCAGCCAATGGCCAGAGTTACGCAATTCGGTGTACTGCCCGCAGGTCGTGCAGGGGATGCCGGCGCGTGGTTCGGCTTCACCGGTCAGCATACGGCGCGCGTACTCCATGCCTGGGCTCGCCATGGCTTCCGGCAGGCTGGAGGTGAACCCATTCACGCCGAAGTCACCCCAGCAGTTCACGCAGCATCCCAGCATTGCGCCGTTCCAATTTAACACCGGCGCATGCCAGAGCTGCAGACAAAGGTGGCGTGTGTACTCGGCTCCGCGCTGCTCCCGGTACTCGGTGCGGCTCGCGGCGCCCACGCCGCTCTCGATGCGAACTAGTTCGCGGTTCTGCACCGGCGAATAAGACGTTTCCCATGCCAGCCTCGGGACAAACTCCATGCCCCGCTCAGTCGCCATGGCGCGGGCCTCTTTGATCTCGTGCTCGTTGTGTCCGAACACTACGAATTGCCAACAGAGCAGGGGAAAGGCGGACTGGTGCCTCACCCGCAGCTTGCGGATCTTGTCGATATGCGCCAGCACGCGCTGGAGATTGCCATTGACGCGGTAACGGGAATAGGTCTCCTGGGTCACGCCGTCGATCGAACAAGTAAGAGCGCGCACCCGATAACGCACCAGAGCATCGAGCGCCTCGTCGCTCGCGTAGTTGAGATTGACGCCGTTGCTGCCGCTGACAGTCACCTGGTGCTCGAACGCGCAAGCCAGAATTTCAGGGAGGTGCGGATTCAGAAACATCTCCCCATAATTGGAAAGTTCCACGTGGGCGATCTGCGGATTGCGCTCGAGGAGCGCTTTGAAATCGGTCAGTTTCAGATGACCAGCGCCCAGTGCCGGCCGCAGCCGGCCATCGGCGGTCGGACAATCCGGGCAGGCTAGCTGGCAGGTCAGCGACGCATCGATCTGTACGGAGACGGGGCCAGACGGCGCCATTGTGCGACCAGGATAGCACTGACCGGGTACGCGCCCGGCCGTTTACGGCGTCAGGGCGTGCTCGGCAGGGTCAGCACCGGGTTCTGCGGAAAGAAATGAAATGGCCGGATAACGAATTCGTGCCACATCACCGGCATCACCGGCCAGTCTTCGGAGCGCGGCATATGGTGAAAAGCCAACGTATACCACGCCACAATATCCGTGTTTTCGATCGGACGGTTGGCCTTGGACCATGCGGCGAGGCCGTCGCCGCCCTTGCTGGCGGTGGGGTAAACGCCCGCCGCATAGAGTTCATCGGCGCGGTACGGTGTTACCCATAACTGGTGGGAGGAAAACGCGCCCACACGCTGCGCTCCGTCGTCCGGATCGAGCAGCGAGGCCGCTGTCGCGCCCGGCATAATCTCGTAGCCGGTCGGATAGCCGAGCGGACCGCGCACGTTGGGATTCTCAAAAATCCACATAGAAGGCTGGTCCAGGCGGATGTCCAGCATGGCGTCGCGCTCGGTGCGAGCCGGGGACGAATCCGCTACCCAGATGCTCTTGCGATGCGTCGACGCAGGCAGTTGACGCTGCTTGAGGCGGTGGGTCATGAAGGAATTGTCTTTCCCATCGACATCCAGATCGAGGCGGAAGGAGAGAAAATGATCGTGGTTTACACCGATAATATTCTCGGCCACAAACTGTCCGAACTCATCCGGCGCGCCCGCCGCTCCATGTCCGTTTGAGCCATGACCGCCGCCGGCATTTTTCGCCGCGACGATCTTGGTTTCGATAATTCCAGTGGCTCCGACGGCAACATGCACGCTGCCGTCCTGCTCAAACCGCCAGTCCATCAGATAGTCGTAATTGCCGATCACCGCCGCCGTGCGGACCACCAGAGTGCGGCTGGG
>Ga0070731_10004489_pt1 | contig 11974 bp, 12 predicted proteins | sample Coa_R1_2_FD_66448 | JGI IMG/M metagenome (GOLD analysis project Ga0070731, IMG submission 66448) | Surface soil microbial communities from Centralia Pennsylvania, which are recovering from an underground coalmine fire - Coalmine... | ecosystem: Environmental > Terrestrial > Soil > Unclassified ... | reverse complement strand
TCCACCCGTTCGCAATGTGATTTTTCTTGCGGCCGGTTTAACACGCTCTCTGTGAAAAGCAGTCTCCTATTCTAAATTTCTTTTATCTCATAGGAGAAAAAAGATGTGTAGATACCAATGGGTTACGCCCTGGGCTAGGATGTTTGGCCCTTTCAGGGCCGGGACAATAGTCTTTCTAATCCACCGCCTTCTGAGAATCGAATCACAATTGCTGTTCAAAAGCAGATGCGCAAAGCGCGTCACTGCTATTTGCCCCGAAGGGGCTACACATCCTAGCCCAGGGCGTGAGCCCTGGGTTCTGTGCGCCCGCGACACCAAAGCCCTGAAAGGGCGAAACACGGATTCGCAGGCATCTCACGCGATCTCTCACTTCTTATTCCGTGCCTTCTTACTGTCGCGCTCTGGCCTCTTTTTCTTTTCGACCGGCTTCGCCGCTTTTGTTTTCGGCGCGTCCGAGGGCGTTTCGACGCCGATGGGACGAGTGCCGACGTCGGAATTTTTAACAGCTCCGGCAGCGAGTGCAAGTTCGATCGTGAGCCATAGATTATCGACGTCGCTGGTGGGGAGTTCCTTCGGTGTTTCGAGAATCGCGGGCAGGTTCCAGAGGCGTTTGTCGGCCAGCAGCGCTTTGAAACCGGCGAGGCCGATTTCGCCTTTGCCGATGTGTTCGTGGCGGTCGAGGTGCGAACCGAGCGGGCCTTTGGAATCGTTGAAATGAAGACAGCGCAGGCGCTTCAAGCCGACGGTCCGATCGACGATGTCGAGCATTTGCGCGACGCCGGCGGGCGTGCGGATGTCATAACCGGCGGCGAGGGCGTGGCAAGTGTCGAGGCAGAGGCCGAGGCGCTCGGTGTTAGCGGCTTGCATCACGGCGGCGACTTCTTCGAAGGTCGTGCCCAGCGACGTGCCGCCGCCGGCGGTGTTTTCCACGAGAATTTCCGGCGCGCCGGGAACTTCGCGTTCCGCTCGGCGCATCGCTTCCGCGACGCGCGCGCGGCCGGCGTCGGGGCCGGCGCCCATGTGGTTGCCGATGTGAAGGACGTAGAAGCGCGCGCCGAGCTGGTGCGAGCGCTTGAGTTCAGTAATGAAGGCGTCGCTCGATTTCTGATAGATCTCGTCGTTGCGCGCGGCGAGATTAATAAGGTAAGTGGCGTGGACAATGATCGGGTCAAGATTCGCTTCGACGACGCCAGCACGGAAGGATTTGATGAAATCGGAATCGAGCGGCGTCTTCAGCCAGCCGCGCGGGTTGCCGCAGAAGATTTGCAGCGCCTGGCAGCCGAGCGTGCGGGCCAGCGCCGGGCCGGAACTGAAGGTAAGGTGCATGCCGAAGCGCATTTTGGGAAGTGTGAGAGTGGAGAGTACGCGAGTGGAGAGTATGAGAGTATGAGAGATTGAGAGTCGTTTCACTCTCCACTCTCATACTCTCGACTCTCATACTCAGAAGTCGGACTTCTTGTCAGTGTCTTTCTTGTCTGAGTCTTTTTTGTCGGTGGTGGAGTCGGCTTTATCCTCGTCTGCTTCGACGCTGGCTTTGGCTTTTTTGAATTTGCTGCCATCGACGATGATGTGGATGCGGTCGCCTTCGCGTTTGATGAGTTTGAAGGCTTCGAATTCCTTGGCGGTCTTTAGATTTTGCGGGTTTTGGGCGTTGGGATTATTGATGCTTTCCTTGATGGCCCACAGCATAAAGCTGATGGGCCAGCGGATCAGCGTCGGGGCTTCGCGCCCGCCCGATTTCAAGCTGACCAGTTCGAGCTTGTTGATTTTGCCTTCGACGATTTCGGCGTCGAACGTGGCGACGATGTTGGCGTACTTGGGCGGCCCTTGCTTTTCCTGGAGCTTCCAGGTTGTATCCACGCTTAGGTGATCGCCATCGAAACCGACGCGCACCACATCATCCTTCATGTCTTTGTCTTTGGCAGCCTCGTCGGCCAGGAGCGTTTCGATCACGCCGTTGAAGACGGCGGGGGTCACGGATTCGTCGATGACACCGTTGGTCTTTTCGGCTTTATCGAGTTCAGCTACGACGCGCTGCACGTCTTCCTTTTCGCCGGCGGAGATGACCAGCGGCGCGTGCACAGCCGGAGCAGGTTCGGCGATGTCGGCGACCCAGGCGCCCGCTCGCCAGACGACGATGCCGACGGCGATGGCGACGATCAGCGCGAGGCCCATGATGACGCCGAGGATTTTGAGGAGGCAACAGCCCCAGGAACTGCCGGATTTCTGAGAGTCTGCCATGAGTGGCTCCAAAAAAGGGGGAGATGGGATTATGTACGAAGAACGGGAAAAGAAAAGCTCGGAATGAGGAATGCGCGGAACGCGAAGTGTTTCCGCAATCGGGTCTGGCGCGGTCGATGCGTACACAGACTCCGTGCCATCTCATTCATTCAATTTGCAGTTGAATAAATTCAATAACGCTGACAGGATGCAAAAGTCCAAAATTCAGCGGCGCGAGCGCCGAGTGGTGAAGCCAATCTCGTGCGTAAGGAAACGGTCAAAGCACTCATCTGGGCGGCGGGGGTCACCGCGGTTCTTGTCGCGCTGATCTTTGCCGGCTCACGCCGGCTCGAACGCTTCGATGCGGCGCTGGTCGCCTATACGTTCGCAGCGTTGTTCGCGGTGTTTGGCGTGGCCTTTCGATATGCACTGTGGCTTCAGCGCCCGCCGACGGCGATGTTCTGGCGGCGCGGCTGGCAGGTTTTTTTAATGCCGCGGCATTTTGTTCACAACGTCGCGCTGTGGTTCAAGCGTTTGATCGGCGAGTTTGCGTTCAACAATTTTATTTGGCGGCGCTCGCCGGAACGATGGCTGGCGCACGTGCTGATCATGTGGGGCTGCGTCATGGCGGGAGCAATCACGTTTCCGCTGGTTTTCGGCTGGATCGAATTTGAATCGTTGCCCGGCAAATTGGGATTTTATCAAGTTTACGTGTTTGGCTTCCCGACTGTTTCGTTTGACCACGACTCATGGCTGGCCTTCTTTATCTTTCACGGATTGGTATGGTCGGCGCTGCTGGTGGTTCCGGGCGTAATGATTGCCATGCGGCGGCGTTTGCGCGACGAAGGCGCGGTCGCGACGCAATTATTCTCGGAGGATTTTCTTCCACTGATCCTGCTTTTTGCAATCAGCATCACGGGATTGCTGTTGGTGGTCAGCTACACGTGGCTGAAAGGATATGGGTACGAATTTCTGGCGATCGTCCATGCAGTCACTGTGATTTTCACACTGTTGTGGCTGCCGTTTGGAAAGTTCTTCCACATTTTTCAGAGGCCGGCGCAGATGGGCGTGGCGTTCTACAAGGACGTTGCGGCGCGTGAAGACGCGGAAAAGTGCCGCCGCTGCGGTCATGCGTTCGCGTCAAAAATGCACGTCAAGGATTTGATTCAGGTTGAAAAAGAGCTGGGCTACAACTACGAAATTTCGGGGCAGGCGGGCGTTCAACATTACCAGCAAATCTGTCCGCGCTGCCGGCGTGCGATGCTGGCGCTGGCTCAGGGCCGGGTAAAAGTCGGCGGCGACAAAATTCCGCTAGCGATGCCGCGCCCGATGCCCGGTTTCGCCAATCCCGGCTTGGGCGAAGGGCCGCTTGGGAACGAAGACGCGCGGAATTATCATGCGTAAGTAAGAGAGAAGGGTACTGATGTCAAAGTTGGCTGTAAGCGACGAGGCGATCTGCGAGAGTTTCGGGCCGCATCTCTCGAAGCCCGTGGGCATGCGCTTGGATACCGGTGCAGTGCCTGACAAAGCGGTCAACACGCACTGCTGCTTTTGCGGGCAGCAATGCGGCATTACGCTGCTGGCGAAGGACAACGAAGTCATCGGCTTCGAACCGTGGATGGAGTTTCCGTTCAATCAGGGCAAGTTGTGCCCGAAGGGGATCAAGCGCTATTTGCAAGGCTCGCATCCCGACCGGCTGAAAAGCGCTTACCAGCGCGACAGCGGGGCGCCGGGCGGATTTCGACCGATCGGCTACGAGCCCGCGATTTCGTGGGTGGCGTCTGAAATCGAGCGGATTCAAACGCAGCACGGCGCAAAAGCGTTTGGGTGCTTGAGCGGCGCGAGTTTGACCACGGAGAAGACGTACCTCATGGGCAAATTCGCGCGCGTGTGTTTGAAGACTCCTTATATAGATTACAACGGGCGGCTGTGCATGGTGAGCGCGGGGGCCGCGAACAAGAAAGCGTTCGGCATCGACCGCGCCGCGAATCCATGGAGCGATATTCTGAAGGTTGCCGGCGGTGCCGGAGTTATTTGGATCAGCGGCGCAAACGTGGCCGAGTGCGCGCCAATCACGACGGATTATGTGTGGCAAGCGCGCGAACTCGGGGCGAAAGTCATCGTGGTCGATCCGCGTTTGACTCCGATTGCACGCACCTGCGATTTATTTTTGCCGATCAAGCCCGGGCGGGACGTGGCGCTGTTCAACGGAATTCTGCATTTGATGATTGAAAACGAATGGCTGGATGGGGAGTTTATCGACAAATGCACGAGCGGATTCGGCGAGTTGGCGCAGAGCATAAAAGAATGGACGCCGGAGAAAACCGCTCGCATCACGGGCATCGCGGAGAAGTCGATACGCCAGGCGGCGGAATGGTGGGGCACGGCGAAAAGCAGCTTTCTGATGCACGCGCGCGGCATCGAGCACCATTCGCACGGCGTGATGAATTGTCTTGGTGCCATCAACATCGTGCTGGCGTCGGGGCGCATTGGGCGCGAGGGCTGCGGTTATGCCACGATCACCGGGCAGGCCAATGGGCAAGGCGGGCGCGAACACGGCCAGAAATGCGATCAGCTTCCCGGCTGGCGCGATATTTCGAACCCCGAACACCGCGCGCACATCGCTGGAATATGGGGAATCAAGCCCGAGGAACTGCCGGGCGCGGGCGTCGATTGCTACGAGATGTTCCGCAAGATCGACAGCGGCGAAATCAAGGGCCTGCTCTCGATCTGCTTCAACCCGCTGGTTTCATTGCCGGACAACAATTTCATCCGGCGCATGTTGGAGAAGCTGGAGTTTTATGTGGCGATTGATTTTTTCCTGAGCGAAACGGCGCATTACGCGGACATCGTGCTGCCGGGCTCGCTGCAGGAGGAGGACGAGGGCGTCGTCACGACCGCGGAAGGGCGGGTGGTCAAAATCAATAAAGTGGTCGATGCGCCGGGCGACGCGCGGCAGGATTGGCGCATCATTCAAGACATCGCGCAAACGCTGAAGCGTCCGCATGGCTTCACGTTCAATTCGCCGCAGGAAATCTTCGATGAATTGCGCCGCGCATCGAAAGGCGGAGTCGCCGATTATTCCGGCATCACCTACGAAAAAATTGAGAAGCAATTCGGCGTCTTCTGGCCGTGTCCCGCGGACAATCATGCGGGCACGCCGCGCTTGTTTGAAAAGGGCTCGTGGAATCCCGTCGCGAAAGGCAACGGTCCCTTTTATTTTCCGGACGGCAAAGCGCATTTCAATGTCGCGAAGTACACGCCGCCCACGGAGGTGACCGACGCGGAGTATCCGCTGATCCTGACGACGGGGCGGGTCGTGAGCCATTTTTTGTCGGGCGAACAAACGCGGCGCATCGGGCCGCTGGTCGATCATTGCCCCGAACCGTACATCGAATTGCACCCGCAATTGGCGGAAAAACTCGGCATTCGCGACGGCGATTGGGCCACGGCTGAATCGCGCCGCGGAACATGTACGCTGCGCACGCATGTTGTTCGCACGATTCGGCCGGACACTATTTTCGTGCCGTATCACTGGGCGGGTCGAAAGAGCATCAATCAATTGACGATTGCGGCGCAAGACCCGATCTCGAAAATTCCCGAATACAAAGTGTGTGCGGTGCGATTGAAAAAAGCGGAAGCGCCGCTCCATGCAGTAGAACGGAGCTCCCGCTCCGTTCAGGCACCCGCTTGATAGTGAGTGGACTCAGAGGGAGATCGCGATGGGCGTGCCGGAGAGCATGGAATTCTTTGTCGATCCAAGCCGCTGCATCGGCTGCAATGCGTGCGTGCAAGCGTGCACGGAATGCAATTCGCACAAAGGCCATTCCATGATCCAACTCGACGCGATCGACCCGGCCACGTCGCCGCAGACGGTTCCCGTGATTTGCATGCATTGCGATTCGCCGACGTGCGCGGAGGTTTGCCCCGCGGACGCGATCAAGCGCACGGGCGACGGCGTGATGCAATCGGCGCGCAAACCACGATGCATTGCGTGCAACAATTGCGTGCTGGCATGTCCGTTCGGCGTGCCGAAGATGCACACGGAAATGTACCTGATGATGAAATGCGACATGTGTTACGACCGCACGTCGGTGGGCAAGAAGCCGATGTGCGCATCGGTGTGCCCCAGCCAGGCGCTGCTGTTCGGCACGCGCCAGGAGTTGGAGCGATTGCGCCCCAATTCGAAAGCGATTAATACATTTCAATTTGGCAATCAAACCATCACCACGAAAGTGCGCATGTTGATTCCGGCGCGCGCCAAAACGGAGCATTTGGACGTGGCCGCTGCGATTGACGATGCGCCGGTGACGCACGCCATTGAGGAGGATATTTTCGATGCGGCGCCGAATCAGTCCTCGAGCGCAAGCGAAGCAGGAGAGGGTTTATGAAAATCGACGATCCCGAACACGTCAGCTTGCCGCCGAGCGGAAATGCGCGCGAAGCGCAGCCGGCGTGGCGCGAGCAGTTTCCGATCGACTGGCCGAACGACGAGTTTCGCTCGCGGCGCGATTTTACAAAAATGCTTGGGCTGACGAGCCTCGCATTTGTCGCGGGGCAAGTCTGGATTGGCGTGCTCAGCGTGATGCGCAAAACAAGCGCCGCTCCGCCGCGCATGGATTTGGGTCTGCTCGACGAACTGCCGGTGGGCGGCGCCAAGCGCTTCGATTTCCCATCGCCGAAACATCCATGTGTTTTGGTGCGGTTGGAAAAGGACCGCGTTGTGGCATTCGGCCAAAAGTGCACGCACCTTTCGTGCCCCGTGATTCCAAACGTCGCTCAAGGAAAATTCTTGTGCCCGTGCCACCACGGAGCATTCGACATTCATTCCGGGCGGCCGCTGGCGGGCCCGCCTCGCCGCGCGCTGCCGAAGGTTGTACTCGAAGTGAAAGACGGGCGGATTTACGCCATCGGCTTTGAGGAGAATCAAGCATGAAAGCGCCATTCACGCTGCATCAACGCTCCACCATTGTCGTATCGATTCTCTGCATTGTGCTGAGCCTAGTGGTCATGCAATTGTGGCTGTTGAGCGCCACAATGGAGGCATTTCTCGGCGGAGATAATTCAATTGTGTGGCCCGCGGCGGCGGCGAGCCTGGTCTTGTTCGCGTTGAATTTTGGCCTGCTCCATTTCTATCTTCGCATTTTAAGCCGTTAAACGGTTGATCGCTTTATGACAAACACCATTCCCGAGCGCCGCGCATCCGCATTGGCGCAGATGTTTCCCGGTTACTTTGCGCTGGTGATGGCGACGGGAATCGTTTCAATTGGCGCTCATTTCACCGCAATGCCTTTGATCGCTCAGGCTTTGCTTTGGTTTAACCTCGCGGCGTACATTGTCCTCTGGGGTTTTACGGTTTTGCGGTTGGTATTATTCCGGCGCGAATTTGTGGCGGACCTTATTAACCCGCCGATGGCCGTTACTTTTTTAACAATGGTGGCGGGCACATTTGTCCTCGGCAGCCAGATCGCATTGCTGACAACGTATATTTCCCTGGCTGGATACTTTTGGTTTTTTGGCCTTTTGCAGTGGGTCGCAATTACAACTTTGTTTTTCACGGTGATCACTGTCCATGAACCGAAGCAGCCCATCGAGAAGGCGCTAAACGGCGCGTGGTTGCTGGTGGTGGTTTCCACCGAGGCGATTTGTGTGCTGGGTTCGCTGGTCGCGCAAACTATCGGGCACGCGGAATTGATCCTGTTTATTTCGCTGTGCGCCTATTTCGTGGGCGCGATGCTGTACATTGCATTTATCTCCCTCATTTTCCACCGCTGGATGTTCTATTCGATGACGCGCGACACGCTCACGCCCAGCTATTGGATCAACATGGGTGCGCTGGCCATCACCACGCTGGCCGGCTCGCGCCTGATTCTGGCGGCGGATCAATGGCCGCTGCTGCTTGAATTGCGCTCGTTCCTGAAAGGTTTCACGCTTTTCTTTTGGGCGGCCGGCGCGTGGTGGATTCCGCTGCTGGTGATCGCCGGTATATGGCGGCACTTATTCCAACGCCTCCCGCTCACGTACCATCCGCAGTTCTGGTCGCTCGTTTTTCCGCTGGGCATGTTCACGGTCGCCACGCATGTACTTGCCAAAGCCACGGGACTGAGTTTTCTTTCGGTAATACCAGGCATATTTATTTACGTTGCGCTGGCGGCCTGGGCAGTGACTTTTATTGGGATGGTGGGGTCGATTGTGAAGGGGAGGGGATGAGGTTGCTCTGTGGGGCGCGGGCGGGGAATTAGGGGCGGAGCGAATCTTTGGAATTTTGGGACGCGCACGACTATTCTCAATAGGTCTCGTGCACGTCCCAAAAGTGTTTGAATCACGGCTTGCTTTCGGGAATTTCAGCAGCGGAGTACTTGGGCGCGCCTGTTTTCTGGAATGCTTTTACTATCGCGGCGGGATTGGTCTTGGCGGGATCGTACACGACTTTTGCCTGGCCCAACTCTTTGCTCGCAGTTGCGGAAACAACACCTTCACATTTTTTGAGAGCGGCGACCACCGCTGGAGGGCAATTGACGGGTCAGGTCATGCCCATGATGGCGATGGTGACTTCCTTCGTGGCGTCATCCGCGAGCGCGGTTTGAGCAAGGGCGATGCTGCAGAAAAGTGCGAGCAAGAAAGACAGTTTACGCATGGCGCGAGACTCCTAAAAGAGGCTGGTGTGTGGCGTTTCCATTTCCGCGTGCAGTAGCGGAAACGGGGCGATGGTGTGCATGTTAACCGGGCGGCTCGCGGATGCAACGGGGTGTTACCCTATCGCAAAAAAGCGGCGGGGGTTCCGGGATTCGGGCAATAGCAGGGGCGCGGCGATGCAGGATTTTTCCGGCGATGGCTCAATAAGGTCGTGCACGTCTCCGAAATTCCGCTAGCCTGCGGCGCGTGCCGGGATCAATGAGTTCAGGATGCGTGGATTAGAATTGCCTATCTCTAGATTATCGATTTTCTCCCCGCATTCACCGAAAACTTCGTGCAAGATTCAAAACGGCGATACAATGCTTCGCGCTAAAACACACAAATTACCCATCCACATGAGGGCACTCAAAATGGAAGCTGGCATAATTGCAGCACTGGTAGCATTGGCTGGGTCTATTCTGTCTGTCGCCAGCGCGATCTTCTTGTTTTTGTGGAGGAAAGTTTTGGAGACGCGGTCGACTAATAAAGCTATCCTAGCTGAAGTGTACAGGTTGCTTCAGGTAGTAGTTCCGGACCATGCAGCATGGAAGGGAAAAACGGATCCGAAATACCCGCTCATTCGCTTTTCGACTCCGGTCTACCGTGCGCACGTCAAGAATATTGGAAGGTTAGACAGCAAAATCGTCGCTCTTGTCGTGGAGTTCTATGGGTACTTGGCATACATCAATTCGCTGCAGGCCTTGAGGCCGCGATACTCGACGGCGGGAATAGATTCTGAGTTTAACGATCAATATCAGAAATCGTTGAATCGGCTGCTCGAAGATTTTAAGGGCAAGTTTGATGTGCACTTCGCTAAGTATAATATCGAAGGCTCCTATAGACCGGCAGCCGCACCGGACCAAGCGCCGCAAACAAGCATGGATAAGGCAGCATAATTCTGGAGATTCGCCCATCGATGTTTGGCGGGGTCTGTCACCGATTTTCTCTCCACCGTCGGGAACGAGCACTCCGACATGCGCTTCAACATGACCACCGGCCCCGACGGAAAATTCCAATGGACGCGAATCGATCCCGGCGACTACGCCGTTCGCGCGGGGAAGACGGTGAAATCTGTGGAGATCAATGGTGGGAAAGATGAGGATGTGGGGAATGTGTCGGTGGATGAGAAATAGAACGGATGGGTGCCGAGGAGCGGTACTCCACGCGTTGTCGGTTAATGCGTAGCCTGTCCCCGCATTTCCCCGGAAACGACCCGATGGTGTGCATGTTAACCGGCTGGCTCACGGACGCAATGGGGTTTAACCCTATCGCAAAAAGTGGGGGGGGTTCTGGAAGTCGGGCGGCGGATTCGAGGGTTCGGCGCGCAGGGCGGGATGAAGGAGCAGGGGCGCGGCGATGTGTTGTGAAAAGAATGCGCCGTCTCTCCCGGTCTTCGCATTCCAGCCTGTCTCCTTATTTCCGATCTTCTTCTGGTTCGAAATCGATTTCGCTCAGTGCTTTATACCCTTCTTTGAGTTCCGGACACAATTCAAAAATCCGATCTGTAATTACTTTGATGCGGGCGATAATTTGTTTAACATCGTAATATTCATATTCAATTGCATTTCGCAATTGCGTAAAAATGCCCTCGAATTCGCCGTTTAATTTGGTTGAATGCTTCAAAAGCCAACGGACGAACGCGTGATCGATGTTGTAACATGGCGGCCCTTTTATTCTCAATAGCGCTTTTTGTTTGCCCTCAAATTTCAAGAATAACAAAGGCTTAAATAGCCGCATCTGGGCATCCGAGTCTTGAGGTGGCGTTGATTGGGGCGAAATACTCACCTTTCTGTCGTCAGTATTTACTAACGCATTCAAATGTACTTGAATGATCGCCATCCTCACGTTGCAGAGAAACGATGAGCCAAACACGGTGTCATATCTGACCTGCACGGGCTTGCCATAGCCAACCAGTTCGTTAGCGGATACAGAAACGCCACCCACCTCGAAAAGTCGTTGGTTTGCCCACATTCCCTTTTCGAATATTAAAGGATCGTCAATTAACGTGCCAGCACACAATTTGAATTCCTTATATCTACGGAACATTCCAGTTATTACCCGCTGAGGATTTACCTTTACAGCTTCGGCCGCACGCCACACTGCAAAAATAAGGGCAGAATGGGTTCTCCATGGTAGTTCGGTTACTCGATTCCTCGACACGTTTAACTCGGGACGATAAGCATCCCGCAAGGATATGATCCCGAAAGAGCAACTGTTTACCCGAATCCGAAACGTATTAAACATCCCGTGCTCCCAGCCTACATCGTTCGGTTCGCGCTGCGCGATAACGCCGTTATGAATTAACACGAACTGAAGTTCATCGTACCTTTTCACCAAGGTCCTGACGTCGTTATACTGCGTGATTAAGCTCCAGTCCAAGGTCCGAAAAAACGATGAAGAATTGCAAGGCTTCGAGTTCCAATCCGTTCCAAAAGGCACACACCTTTGGCGCGGTTTTTTGCTTTCAAAATTTCCTTATTCACGCAGTATTGGCGTTGCGCGCTCAACCCCCGGATGCTGTGGCTCATGACCCCTGCGGGGTCGAATGGCGGCGTTTCGCTTCGCGAAACAACGACGCAGGCGGGACGCCTGCGCTACGGGTTACGAGGTTTTGCACGAGATTGAAATCGCTTCGTTGAAGCTTTTTGGATCGGCCACACGCGGACCCAGCCCTGCGCTTTGCTGCGGGCTGGGCTATCGAAGTTCGCGCCGTTGGCGCTGACTCGAGAATGGAGACTTGAGACCGTAGACAGGGGCAACGGCGAACGGCAAATTCAAAACGGCAAATGCGAGGCTTGTTACAGAAACGCCATTGCGGGGTTAACGGATACATAATATTACCCTACGTTCCACGTGGAACATTATGGGTCAAAAGGCGTGATATAACGGTGGGAACACGGACAAATGAAGGCGTGGAGAGCACGTAGTGCAATTCTGACAACTCTTTTTGAGGCGGGTGGCCCAATGCTGCTTCTTTAAGCCGTCAATTGTTGGGACTTCCATTCGTCACGCGAGGTCATTAGCACGGGGAACGTGCTCGGTCTTTGTATGATCGCGCGCGGCTGAGGCCCGCGTTCTT
>Ga0070731_10004488_pt1 | contig 11975 bp, 11 predicted proteins | sample Coa_R1_2_FD_66448 | JGI IMG/M metagenome (GOLD analysis project Ga0070731, IMG submission 66448) | Surface soil microbial communities from Centralia Pennsylvania, which are recovering from an underground coalmine fire - Coalmine... | ecosystem: Environmental > Terrestrial > Soil > Unclassified ... | reverse complement strand
TCCTCGAAGCCGACGTTGAACCAGACCGGCGAGTTGAACGCGGCCATCTGGTTGACGAGGATCGCCTTCAGCTCGTCCTCGAAGGTCTGTGCGTCGTCCTCGCGCTCGAAGTAGCCGCCCTGGCGGCCCCACGTGCCGATCGTCGAGACGATGCGGCCGATCATCTGGCGCACCGAGCGCTCGCGCTCCGGCGAGGACATGCGGCCGCGGAAGTACTTCTGGGCGACGATGTTCGTCGCGGTCTGCGACCAGAACTTCGGGAACTCGACGCTCTTCTGCTCGAACGCAGGCTTGTCCTTGCCCGGGATATACGCGTCGCGCGTCTCCCATTCGATCTCGTCGAACGGGTCGCGGCCGGGGATCGTGAAGTAGCGGCGAACGGCGAGGCTGGCGTCCTCGCTGACGACGGAGTTCACGAGCTCTTCGGTCTTGATATCGACGTTCTGCTCCTTCTCTACGGACGCCATCTCGTCATCCTTTCGGTCCGGTCGATCAGCGGACCGAGCAGCTTAGGATGCGGGTCGGACGGACGAAAAATCCCTGCTCGCAGGCGATTTCACCTGCCACGCGAGCACACATGGAGTGTAGCCCGCGCGAGGCGCTAGGCGCTGCCCGGCCCGCGGCCCTGCATGCGCCGGATCACGAGGCCGACGGCGCCTGCGGCGAGCAGGAAGAGCGCGAGCCCGCCGAGGATGATCAACGGCAGCGGGAAGGATGTCGCGCCGCCGGGCGAGCTGTTCTTGAGGGCGATCGGGATCGCGCCGGCCGGCGGCTTGTTGCCGGGAACCGTGGACGCGACTGGCTTCTTCTTGGGCTTCTTGCCCGACGACGTCGTCGTGGTGACGGCCGGCGCCGGTGTCGACGACGCCGTGATCGTCGGCGGCGGAGCCTTCGGATTCTTCTTGTGTGCGATCGCGAGCTGGAGCGCGCGCTCGATGTCGTCGCGTGCGCTCGAGTACACCTGCACGTCGGTCGGCAGGTGCTTGATCGCCTGCTGGTAGCAGGGAACCGGATAGATCGTCTTGATCTTCCCGCTGTACCACTCGTTCAGAAGCGACTTCCAGCACGGCGTTGCGGCGGCGGCCTGCGTAGTTGCCATGGCCGGCAACGAGAGCACGAGCGAGCAGGCAGCGGCGACCGCCAGCACGCACACCGCGAGCTTGAGGACAGGCGTCACGAATTGGGAGCGGAGACCAAGCGGGACAGTGTTCCGAGCGTCTGTGATGCTTCTGTTAGCGCGGGAGCGGTGTCTGAAAGCAATGTTACTGTCGCGCCGGATGGAGGGGGCACGGCAACTGTTGTCGCCCCTGGGACCGGCGCTTGCGCTCGCCGCGGCGGCCGTCTTCGCCGGCGGCGGGGCGGGCGGCGGCTCGCTGCCGTGGCTCGGCGGCGCCGCGATCGTGGTCGGAGCCGGGCTCGTCTCGGCATACGGACTGCCGCGCCGGGCGCTCGTGCTGCTCCCGCTCGCAGCCCTCGCCGCATGGTGCGCTGCGTCGGTCGCGTGGTCGATCGAGCCCGATCGAAGCTGGGAGTACGCCAACCGCACGCTCATCTACCTCGCATTCGCGTTCGTCGGCCTCTACCTCGCGGGCCGCACGGGCGAGCTCGCGCTCGGGCTCGCGGCGGTGCTCGGCGCGGTCGCCGTGTGGGCGCTCGCCGCGAAGGCACTGCCGTGGCTGTACGAGGACTACGGCCGCATCGCACGGTTGCGCTCCCCGGTCGGCTACTGGAACGCGCTCGCGCTGCTCGGCGACGTCGCGCTGCCGCTCGGGCTCTGGCTCGCCGGCCGGCGGCGGGCGGCCGGGACGCTGCTTGTGTACGCGTGGATCGTCGCGCTCGGTCTCACCTACTCGCGCGGCGGCGTCGCCGTTGCGCTGGTCGTCGTCGCCGCCTGGATCGTGCTCTCCGGCGCGTGGGTCTCGGCGACGACGACGCTCGTCGCGGCGGGGCTGCCCGCGGCCGGCGTGCTCGGGCTCGCGTTCTCGCTCCACGGCGTGACGAGCGACGGCCAGTCGCATGCGACCCGCGTGCATGACGGGATCGCGTTCGGGTCGGCCGTGCTCGCGGGCGCGCTGATCGCGGTCATGCTCTCGCTGCTGCCGCGGCCCGAGCCGACGCGCGGTCTGCGCGTCGCGGCGGGCACGCTCGTCGGCGTCGTCGCCGCGATCGCGCTCGGGGTCGCCGCCGCGCACGCCCACACGTGGTGGAAGCAGTTCACGAGCCCGGCGACGCCGGAGGTGACGAACACGCAGAGCCGCTTCGTCCAGGCCGGGTCGAATCACCGCTGGGTGTGGTGGAAGGAGGCGTGGGAGGGCTTCGAGCACCACGCTGCGCTCGGCACGGGCGCCGGCTCGTTCGAGTTCACGAACCTCCGCTATCGCAAGACGAACGTGGACGCCGCGACGGAGCCGCACGACCTGCCGGTGCAGTTCCTGAGCGAGACCGGCGTCGTCGGGCTGGTGCTCTTCCTCGCCGGCACCCTCATCCTGGTCGTCGTCGCTCGGCGGAGGAGCGATGCCGAGCTCGCGCTGTCGCTCGCGTTGCCTGCCTATCTCCTGCACGGACTGTTCGACATCGACTGGGACTTCCTCGCGGTCACCGGACCGGTGCTGCTCGTCGCCGGTGCGCTCGCGGCACAGGCGCTGCCGGTACGCCGCTTCTCGCCTGCGGCGGCGCTCGCGGGCGCCGGGGTGGCGCTCGCGGCGGTGCTGTCGCTCTTTGCGGTCTGGCTCGGCGACCGCTGGTCAGGCGACTCGTTCGGGTCGCTCGCGAACCCCAACCGCGCCCTGACGCTCGCCAAGCGGGCGCGCTCGGTCGATCCGCTGGCCGTCGACCCGCTCTTTGCAGAGGCGCTCGCGCAGCAGGAGCTCGGCCGGCTCACGCTCGCACGCGACGCGCTCCTCGAGGCGACCGTCGTGCAGCCCGAGAACGCGGAGACCTGGTACACGCTGGGCGAGTTCGACCTGCGGACGCTCGCCCAGCCGGTCGGCTGCGCGCGCCACGCGCTCGACGAGCTCGAACGCTTCTACGAGCTGAACCCGCAGGACCCGGCAGTGACGGAGAAGGACGTCGCGCTGAAGCGCGTCAACTCGGGCGTGCCGCGCTGCTGACCGTTACGCCCCGAGGATGACCGCGAGCTGGCCGCCGTGCAGGGCCGCACGCGTGATCCCGTCGAGCGGTCCGACGACCTTGACGTGGAGATCGCGCGCGAGCCGCTCGCCCTCGCCCGCGAACCCGGGGCGGTAGAGCACGACCGTGCTTGCGTAGTCCTGTCGCTTCGCGTTCCCCGTCGCGGCGATCCGGTAGCCGAGGTGCTGCAGCCGCGACGCGGCCGCGGCGGCGGCGCCGTTCGCGCCGTTGCCGTTCAGCACGAGGATGGAGAGGCGGCTGCGCGGGACCTTCGCCAGCGCGACCGGCTTCGGCTTCGGGAGCGGCGGCACGACGGCCGCGTGCTTCACCGGCGTGAACGCTGTCGCCTCCGCGTGGCGGCGAATCATGTGCGAGAGCGGCTTGGCAACCATCAGCCCGATCGCGCCGACGAGCAGGACGAGCTCGACCGCTGCGAGCAGGCTCGCGAAGATCGCGGCACGTCGCCAGGGCCGGACGAGCTCGTGGGTCGTGATCGGGGCGTCCATACCGGAGGCGAGTTCTGCAAGCCGCGCGTGAGTCCTCCGCTACGCGGGCAAGGCCGCCGTCAGCCACTCCCACGTTCGGCGCAGGCCGTCGTCGAGCGAGACGTCGGCCCGCCAGCCGAGCTCTCGCTCTGCCAGCGAGACGTCGAGCGCCGAGCGTCGCAGGTCGCCGAGCCGCGGTCGCTGGAACTGCGGCTCGGCACTGCTGTCCGCGACCGCCCGGCACGCGCGGTGGAGCTCGAGCACGCTCGTCGTGCGCCCGGTGCCGACGTTGAAGACGCCGCCCGGGTGGCCCGCGGCGGCGAGCAGTGCCGAGACGACGTCGTCGACCGCGACGAAGTCGCGCTCCTGGCCGCCGTCGCCGAAGATCGTCGTCTCCTCCCCGCGCGCGAGGCGCTCGAGGAAGATCGAGACGACACCGCCCTCCAGGCTCGAGTCCTGGCGCGGCCCGTAGACGTTCCCGAGTCGAAGGACGACGTTCTGCAAGCCGTGGATCCTGTTCCAGCCGAGCAGGTACGCCTCGCCGCAGAGCTTGGCGATCCCGTACGGCGACAGCGGGCCGAGCGGGGCGTCCTCGCGCGCGGGCTCGTCGCGCTCGCCGTAGATCGCGCCGCCGGTCGAGGTGAACACGATCTGCGCGCCCGCTTCGCGCGCGGCCTCGGCGACCTTGACGGTGCCGACGACGTTGACGTCGGCGTCGTAGTCCGGCCGCCGAACCGACGTCTGCACGTCGGCCTGCGCGGCGAGGTGGAAGACCACCTCGGCGGCGCCCGCGTCGATTCCGTCGCGGACGTCGTGCTCGACGAAGGTCGCCCCGGGATTCAGAAATTCTCGCTTCCCCGAGGACAAGTTGTCGACGACGACGACCTCGTCGCCGCGCGCCACGAGGGCGTCGGTGAGGTGCGAGCCGATGAATCCGGCGCCTCCCGTCACGACCGCCCGCATCGACGTATCGTAGGCGCAGCCGTGTTCATCAGCTTCGAAGGGATCGACGGCTCCGGCAAGTCGACGCAGGCGGTGCTCCTGGCGGAGCGACTCGGCGCCGAGGGCCGCGAGGTCGTCGCGGTGCGCGAACCCGGCGGGACCGCGCTCGGCGAACGAATCCGGGAGCTCCTGCTCGACGGGCCCGAGATGAGCCCGTGGGCGGAGGCCGCACTGTTCGCAGCGGCGCGCGCGGAGCTGGTGGCCGAAGTCATCGGGACGGCGCTCGCGCGCGGCGCTGTCGTCGTCTGCGACCGCTACGTCGACTCGTCGCTCGTCTACCAGGGCGTGGCCCGCGGGCTCGGGATCGATGCCGTCTACGAGCTCAACATGGCCGCGACCGGAGGGTTGCTGCCGGCGCGCACCTTCGTGCTGCTGCTCGACCCCGCCGCCTCCCGCGCGCGACGGTTGGGCGCGCCCGACCGGATCGAGCGCGAGGACGAGTCGTTCGTCCGCCGCCTCGACGAGGGCTACCGGCAGATCGTGTCGATGTTCCCGGAGCGGTGCGTCCCGCTCGACGCGGCGCGACCGGCCGACGAGATCGCGGAGGAGGTCCGTGACGAGCTTGCGCGAAGCGACACGCGAGCAGTCCGAGGCTAAGCGCCTGCTCGACGCGGCGCTCGCGGAAGGACCCGCGCACGCCTACCTCTTCCACGGGCCGCCGGGCGTCGGCAAGCGCTCGCTTGCGCGCGCCTTCGCGCGGGAGCTGCTCGAGACAACGCGCCGCGTCCACCCGGACCTGTACGAGCTCGAGGCGCTCGGCGAGATGATCCGCATCGACGCGATCCGCGAGCTGCGCCGCGACCTGCACATGCGACCGTTCGAGGCCGACCGGCGCGTCTATCTGATCCTGTCGGCGCACCTGCTGAACGAGGACGCCGCCGACGCGCTGCTCAAGGACCTCGAGGAGCCGCCGCCGTACGCGGTGATCGTCCTCGTCGCCGACGACCTCGGTCCGATCCCGGAGACAATCCGCTCGCGCTGCCAGCTCGTGCCGTTTCGCCGCCTGTCGGAGCGGGCGGTGCGCGAGGTGGTCGATGCCCGCGCGCCCGAGCTCGACGAGGATGGCCGTGTCGCGCTCGCGCGCGTCTCGGCCGGACGCCTCGATCGCCTCGAGCGCCTGCTCGACCCGCGCGCCGCAGACAGGCGCGCCGCGCTGCTCGAACAGGCGCGCGCGGTCTACTGCGAGCAGGCATTCGAGCCGTCGGCGGCGGCGGCCACGCTGCTCGAGTGCGCGCGGGAACGCGGCGCCGAGGCGAAGGCGATCGAGGAGGCGAACGTCGCGGGGCTCGAGCTGACGGCTCGCGAGGCCGAGCAGCGCGTCCGGCGCGCGCAGCGAGGCGCCGAGCGGGAAGAGCTGCTGGCGCAGCTCGAGGAGCTCGAGGCCTGGTATCGCGACCTGGTCGTGGTCGCGGTCGGCGCGGACGCCGCCGCCGTCCACGTCGACCGGCTTCAAGAATTGCGCGCGGACGCACGCCGCGAACGCCTGCACGGCGCCGAGCGCGCCGCAGAGGCCGCCCGCGAGACGTGGCGGCAGCTCGAGGAGTTCAACCTCGCGCCGCAGCTCGCCTTCGAAGCGCTCTTCGTCCGCATAGCGGACGCCTTCCATTAACTGTCCGGTGCCGGACTTCAGTCTGGCTCCGGTGATCGTTCCGCTGCCCGGTGCCGGACTTCGGCCTGGCTCCGGTGTCTGCGGCGCTTATGATCCGTCGAATGCGGGCTCAGGACGTTGCCAGCGCGGACGTGCTGGCCGGCCGGGAGCGCTACGTCGCGCGCGGAGTCGCGACGCCGGCGCTCGTCGTCGCCCGCGCCGAGGGCTGCCGCATCTGGGACGTCGACGGCCGCGAGTACCTCGACTTCGCCGGCGGCATCGGCTGCGTCAATCTCGGCCACCGCCACCCCGCAGTCGTCGAGGCGATCCACGACCAGGTCGACCGCTACCTGCACCAGTGCTTCATGGTCGGAAGCTACGAGCCGTACGTCGAGGTCTGCCGTCGGCTGGCCGAGCTCTCGCCGTGCCGGGGCTCGGCGCAGAAGACGGTGCTCTTCAACTCGGGCGCCGAGGCGATCGAGAACGCGGTCAAGATCGCGCGCGCCGCGACCGCGCGCGGCGGGGTGCTCGTCTTCGAGCGGGGCTTCCACGGCCGGACGCTGCTCGCGCTCACCATGACCGAGAAGGTGACGTACAAGTCCGGCTTCGCCCCTTTCGCGCCCGAGGTCTACCGCGCGCCGGCGCCGTATCCGTACCGCGGCGTCTCGAGCGACGACGCGCTCGCGGGGCTCGCCCGGCTCTTCAAGGCGGAGGTCGACCCGGCCTCGCTCGCGTGCGCTGTGCTCGAGCCGGTGCAGGGCGAAGGCGGCTTCATCCCGATGCCGGGCGACTACCTCGCGCGCCTCGTCGAGCTCCTCGACGCGCACGGGATCCTCTTCGTCGCGGACGAGGTGCAGAGCGGCGTCGGCCGCACCGGGCGGATGTGGGCGGTCGAGCACTCCGACGTCGAGCCGGATCTGCTCGTCGCCGGCAAGTCGCTCGGCGGTGGACTGCCGCTCGCCTCGGTCACCGGCCGCGCCGAGCTGCTCGACGTCCCCGCACCAGGCGGCCTCGGCGGCACGTTCGGCGGCAACCCCGTCGCGTGCGCCGCCTGCCTCGCGGTGCTCGAGGCGCTGCCCGAGGCGCTCAACCGCGCGGCCGCGATCGCCGAGCGGACGCGCGCGTGCCTCGAGCGGATCGCACCGGCGGGCGCCGACGTGCGCGGCCTTGGGCCGATGCTCGCGCTCGAGCTCCCGGAGCAGAGCCCTGAGCGCGCCGGCGCGATCGTCGCCGCCGCACGCGCGCTCGGCCTCGTGCTGCTGTCGTGCGGCCTCCACGGGAACGTGATCAGGCTGCACATCCCGCTCACCATCTCCGACGCGGAGCTCGAGGCGGGCCTCGAGCTCCTGGAGGAGGCGCTTGTCGACGTCGGTTCCAACTGAGAGGGAGACGCCGCCGCGCACCGTCACTTCGCCGGACGTCCGCTGCGTCGGCATCCGCAAGACGTACGGCGAGGTCGTCGCCGTCGACCACGTCGACCTGGAGGTCGCCCGCGGAGAGTTCTTCACGATGCTCGGCCCGTCGGGCTCCGGGAAGACGACGACGCTGCGCCTGATCGCCGGCTTCGAGCGGCCGGACACCGGCCGAATCGAGCTCGCCGGCGCCGACGTCGCCTCGAAGCCGCCGTACGAGCGCCCGGTGAACACCGTCTTCCAGGACTACGCGCTCTTCCCGCACATGACCGTCGGCGAGAACGTCGAGTACGGCCTGCGCGTGCGCGGCGCGCGGCGCGCGGCGCGTCGCCGCCGCGCCGACGAGGCGCTCGAGCTCGTGCGGCTCACCGGCTACGGCCGGCGCAAGCCGTCGGCGCTCTCCGGCGGGCAGCGCCAGCGTGTCGCCCTTGCCCGCGCGATCGTCAACCATCCCGACGTGCTGCTCCTCGACGAGCCGCTCGGCGCGCTCGACCTGAAGCTGCGGCAGGAGATGCAGATCGAGCTGAAGCGGATCCAGCGCGAGGTCGGGATCACGTTCGTGTACGTGACGCACGACCAGGAGGAGGCGCTGACGATGAGCGACCGCATCGCCGTCTTCAACCAGGGCCGGATCGAGCAGGTCGGCACGCCGTGGACGGTCTACGAGCGGCCCGCAACCGAGTTCGTCGCCGGGTTCGTGGGCGTCTCGAACGTGCTCGAGCGAGGCGGGACGCGCTTCACGATCCGACCGGAGAAGATCCGGCTCCTCGACGCGGACGGCTCCGGCGGCGAGCCGGGCACGATCCGCGAGGCGATCTACGCCGGCATGGTCACGCGCTACCGCGTCGAGCTCGACGCAGGCGGCGAGCTCGAGGTCGTCGAGCAGAACCTCGAGACGTCAGCTCCGGATCTTTCGGCCGCGCGCAGGCAGCGCGTGCGGCTCGAGTGGAGCCCGGAGAGCGTCTTCGAGATCCACTCGCAAGCGAAGGAGGAGGAGTGAAACGAGTCATCGTCGTGGCGGCCGTGATCGCGGTCGCCACGCTCGCGGCGCAGGCGGCGACGGCGGGCCGGTCAAGCTCAGGCCCGCCGACGTCGATCGGGAAGGGCGAAGGCACGCTGACGATGGTCGCCTGGGAGGGCTACCTGCAGCCTCAGTGGGTGACCCCGTTCGAGCAGCAGACCGGGTGCCAGATTCAGGCGAAGTACGCCGGCTCCTCGGACGAGATGGTGACGCTGATGCGTCAGGGCGGCGGCGGTCAGTACGACATGGTCTCGGCCTCCGGCGACGCAAGCCTGCGACTCATCTACGGCCACGATGTCGCACCGGTCAACGTCGCGCTCGTCAAGCCGTGGAAGCAGTTCTTCCCGGCCTTCAAATCGCCGCCGAACAACACCGTCAAGGGAGTCCACTACGGGATCTCGCTGCAGTTCGGGCCGAACGTCCTGATGTACGACACGAAGGCCGTGAAGACGCCGCCCACGAGCTGGGCGGCAATCTACGACCCCAAGTACAAGGGCGAGATCACCGTGCCAGACAACCCGATCCAGATCGCGGACGCGGCGCTGTACCTCTCCAAGACGCAGCCGTCGCTCGGGATCACCGACCCCTACGAGCTGACGAAGCCGCAGTTCGACGCCACGGTGGCGCTGCTGAAGAAACAGCGGCCGCTCGTCAAGAAGTACTGGGTCTATGCATCCGACGAGGAGCAGCTCTTCAAAGGCGGCGACGCGGTCATCGGCGCGGCGTGGCCGCAGGCAGAGAGCGATCTCCTCGCAGCGCACGTCCCCGTCGCCAGCTTGATCCCGAAGGAGGGCGCGACGAGCTGGCTGGACACGTGGATGATCTCCGCGAAGGCCAAGCACCCGAACTGCGCGTACAAGTGGCTGAACTACATCTCGACGCCGAAGGTGCAGGCGGAGCAGGCCGTGTCCTATCCCGAGACGCCGGTGAACAGCCTCGCCTGTCCGTTCATGAACAAGTTGAAGGCCGGTTCGTGCGACAAGTTCCACGCGAACGAGCCGCTTGCCTACTACCGGTCACTGAAGTTCTGGAAGACGCCGATCGCGGACTGCGGCAACGGCAAGGACGACTGCATGGATTACACCGCCTGGCAGCAGGCGTGGACGGAGATCAAGGGCTAGCCCTTGCTCGCCGAGACGACCCTCGTCGCGGGCCGCCGCCGGCTCTCTGCATTCGGCTGGCGGCGCCCGTGGCTGCGGGCGGCGGCGCTCCTCACGCCGCCGCTCGCCTGGTTCGTCCTGATCTACCTGCTCGCGCTCGTCGCGCTCTTCGTGTCGGCGTTCTGGTCGGTCAACCCGTTCACGACCGAGCTGGAGCACCACTGGAACGTCGACAACTTCACGCAGATCTTCCAGGACTCGACGCTACGGACGATCGCGCTGAGGACGATCTGGATGGCGGCAGCGGTGACGCTCACCGACGCGGTCCTCGCGCTGCCGATCGCGTACTTCATGGCCCGCCTCGCCTCGCCCCGCCTACGCGCGGCGCTCTTCGTCGCGGTGCTCGTTCCGCTGTGGGCGAGCTATCTCGCCCGCGTCTACTCGTGGCGGCTGATCCTGCAGAGCGACGGCGTCCTCAACTGGACGCTCGCCAAGGCCGGACTGCCGTCGCTCGGGGTCGGCTACTCGCTCTGGGCGATGTGGATCGTCTTCTCGTACATCTGGCTCCCGTTCATGATTCTGCCCGTCTTCGCCGCCTTCGAGCGGATCCCGGAGTCGATGCTCGAGGCGTCGGCCGACCTCGGCGCGCGCGCGTGGACGACGACGAGGCGGGTCGTGCTCCCGCTCGCGCTGCCTGGGCTCGTCGCCGGCTCGATCTTCACCTTCTCGCTCACGCTCGGCGACTTCATCACGCCGCAGCTCGTCGGCGGCGGCCAGCAGCTGATCGGCAACGTCGTCTACTCGAGCGTCGGGATCGCGAACAACGTGCCGTTCGCCGCGGCGTACGCCTGTATCCCCGTCGCCGTGATGGCGGTCTACCTTCTCATCGCGCGCCGGCTCGGCGCCTTCGAGGCGCTCTGATGGAGATGCGCGCCGGCCGGCTCGTCCTGGGCGCCTGGACGGCGCTCGTGCTCGTCTTCCTCTTCTTCCCGCTTGTCCTCATCGCGGTCTACGCGTTCAACGACTCGAACGTCGAGGGCTGGCCGATCACGAGCTTCTCGACGCACTGGTGGGGGACCGCGTGGCACAACCCGGAAGTGCGGAGCGCGCTCTGGCTCTCGCTTCGCGCCGGTTTCGTGGCGACCGCCATCGCGACGCTGCTCGGCTCGGCCGCAGCGTTCGCGGTTCATCGCTTCCGCTTCTTCGGGCGCGAGCTCGTCTCGCTCGTCGTCGTCCTGCCGATCGCGCTGCCCGGGATCATCACCGGGATGGCGCTGAACTCCTTCTTCGTGACCGGCGGGTTCGGGCTCTCGCTCTGGACGATCGTGATCGGCCATGCGACCTTCTGCATCGTGATCGTCTACAACAACGTCATCGCCAGGCTGCGCCGCACCTCGTACTCGCTCACCGAGGCCTCGATGGACCTGGGCGCCGACGGCTGGCAGACCTTCCGCTTCGTCACGCTGCCCGTGCTCGCAACGGCCCTTGTTGCCGGTGCCCTGCTCGCGTTCGCCCTTTCCTTCGACGAGGTGATCGTCACCTACTTCACGGCCGGCGCGCAGAACACGCTGCCGCTGTGGATCCTCGGCGCGATCCGCCAGGGCACCGACCTGCCGGAGGTGAACGTGGTCGTCCTCGCCGTCATCCTGCTGACGCTCGTCCCCGTCATCGTCGCCTCGCGCCTGACGCGCGATACCGGCATTCTGAGGCGGACGCGATGAGTGCGACGATGGACGTTCTCAACCCGGCCACCGGCGATCGGATCGCGCAGGTGCCCGCAGGCACCGCCGACGACGTCGACGCCGCCGTCGAGAAGGCCAAGCAGGCGCTGCCGGACTGGCTCGACACCACGCCCGGCGAGCGGGCCGAGCTGCTCCTCAAGCTCGCCGATCTGATCGACGAGAACACCGAGGAGCTGGCCCGGATCGAGTCGCAAAACGTCGGCAAGCCGCTCTCGTACGCACGCGCCGAGCCGCCGGTCTGCGCGGACAACCTTCGCTTCTTCGCCGGCGCCGCGCGATTACTCGAGGGAAAGAGCGCGGGCGAGTACATGCGCGGCTACACGTCGATGATCCGCCGCGAGCCCCTCGGCGTCGTCGCCGGGATCGCGCCGTGGAACTACCCGTTGATGATGGCCGTCTGGAAGCTCGCCCCGGCGCTCGCCGCGGGCAACGTCCAGGTGCTGAAGCCGTCCGAGCAGACGCCGCTCTCGCTGCTCCGCTTCGTCGAGCTCGCGCG
>Ga0070731_10004487_pt1 | contig 11976 bp, 11 predicted proteins | sample Coa_R1_2_FD_66448 | JGI IMG/M metagenome (GOLD analysis project Ga0070731, IMG submission 66448) | Surface soil microbial communities from Centralia Pennsylvania, which are recovering from an underground coalmine fire - Coalmine... | ecosystem: Environmental > Terrestrial > Soil > Unclassified ... | reverse complement strand
GGCAGGGTAAATCATCCAATAATCAAACTTCATTTACTGACCTGGCTTGCGGCTATGACTTTATTGAAACGCTGGGAATACAAATGAAGGAAGGCCGCAGTTATTCAACAGCATTAGGTTCAGACAATGATAAAGTTGTTTTTAATGAGGCCGCAATAAAAGCAATGGGGCTTAACAATCCAGTTGGTAAAACGGTGACTATCTGGGGTAACAAGAAACAAATCATTGGCGTAACAAAGGATTTTCACTTTCAATCACTTTATGAAAACATCAAACCTTGCTTTTTTGACTTAAGCATGAACAGCCGCGTCTCAAAAATTATAATAAGAATAAAAGCCGGAAACGAAAAAGCAACCATTGACAGGATTTCATCATTTTATAAATCTTATACTGGGGAAGCACTTGATTATGCATTTCTGGATAAAGAATATGAGGCTTTATATGCTTCAGAAGAACGTGTTGCATCACTCTCGAAATATTTTGGAGGGATTGCCATTATCATTTCCTGCCTGGGCTTATTTGGACTGGCTGCATTCAGTGCACAGAAAAGACAAAAAGAAATCGGCATTAGAAAAGTGATCGGGGCATCTGTAAGCAATGTGGTAACCTTATTGTCAAAAGATTTGCTCGCATTGGTTTTTCTGGCATTTGTGATCGCCGTACCTTTTTCCTGGTGGATAGCAAATGCATGGTTGCAAAGTTTTGCTTATCGCATACAGATTAGTCCATTGGTATTTGCATTCACAGGGGTGTCGGTTTTATTGATCACACTTTTAACGATAAGCTTTCAATCTATTAAAGCAGCAATTGCAAATCCAGTCAGAAGTTTGGGAGTCGAATGATTTAATTTGAAGGAATTGCATGCAGAGGGGTTTTAAAAGCCAACTTTTATTTAAACGTTGAAACTTCTTATCGGATAATAAACACGTGCGCAGGTATATTATTATTTTCTTTATGCCGAGCTACAATGAAAAGACGGAGACAGAATTATATAACCAGGCATTTCAGGATAGTCTTCTGAAATAATATAATACCAATAATTTCAACTGCATTATCGCATCAGCAATTTAGGAGTGTGCAGTTTTAAGAGCAACGAATAAATAATTGCAAATCTTCACTGAAAAATTTGTGCTGCCTGGTGAATTTATTGCCTCATTGATATTTGTCTGCGAAGATAAAAGCACGTTTTCTTGGGCCCAGGGATAAAAATCAGCCGGAGCCTTAAGCCTCCGGCTGATCTTTGACGGGTGCATGAGGATTAGCCGGCTTTATACATCTGATGTTGTACGGCGATATTTCCATCTAAATCGGACACAACAGTAGTCAGACTTTTTTTATCCTCCAACTGGATGACATAGGCCATTCCATCGGGGTCGGAAACTTCTGTAACCATATCAATTTTTTCACCGGGGAACTGTGCCTCTAGATTATCGAAAATAGCCGAAGGCAAGGACTTTGCATCGAAATATCGAAGTGCGTACAATTGATTTCCACGCAAATCGTATTCAGCCCTGACCAGGATATTATTCTGCGTAAAGACTACATAATCATCATGGGGATAGGCAATCCAGCGAGCGTTTGACGGGTTGCCGTATTCGGCATGAAAGGATTGTAAAACTTTTTTATTTATGGGAGCATTATTGTCAAAACTGCTAAGCATAATGATACCGGTCAAGCCGGCTATTGCTACAAAAATCTTTTTCATAATTCTCATTTTACGAGTGATTAAATAAAGAATCAACAACCCAAAATTATGGTCAACATGCAGGCAAAGTCAAGAACATATTTATAATTGGGTGTACAGGACTGGGGAAAATTATAAAACGAAAACACATACGGGTTTAAAATCTGGTATCCATGCAAATATGGAATTGATGCGCATGCACCTTTTATTTTAAACTTCTGTTAAACTGTATTGCCGGAAGAATCTGACCGATTTGAAAAAAGTCACATTGTCCTTAAATAACCAACCGTCGCAGATTCATTGGTTCCGCCTTTTTTTTTCAAGGCCATAAACCCAAAGGCTGGGTGACATCAGTATTTTTTAGTGGATCAGTTTGTTCAGATGGTAAAGCCGAATGGGTAAAAAAAGTCTACCGTCTAAGGATGCGCCCTTTTATAAAGCCAAACCGAGCAGAAACGAGTTTTAATTTTTTCCTAACAGAGAAACCAAATTACTCATACGCCAACAGATTGGGGACCCCGGGGATCATGAATGCATCGACATTAACTGCCAGGACAATTCTGCGTTTATTCACCAAATCCGATCAATATTTTGAGCGAAAATATTTAACCCGATTCAGCAGTTTAGAAAATGAATTTTGTATACGCATATTCGTTAGTAAGTAGGTGGTCATAAAAAATGCCAGTGCGCCCGGAGGCTATCGCTGCCATCCTTCTTTTTTCATGATCTCCTGCAAACGAAGATCAGTTGTGGAAACAGCAGGGATCCACTCGCCAATGCGGTCACGATCCCACCATTTTTTTTCCGGATTTCCAGGTATGGCAAAACGATAACGATAGAGAATCGCCCTGACAAATCGCGGTGGTCTTACTGGAAAAGGGTTTCCGGCAAAAAGCCCCAAAGCAGCCGGATCATTATGTAAAAGCTTCCAGATAAGATTCATTGTCCATGGATATTCTTCTGGAGATGACATGGCGGCAAACCACAGTTGCCAGTCGAGCCTCAAATGGTAGGGTGCGATCTGAGGTGGTCTTTGATAGGGACTTACAGGTAATCCTTTGTATGCATATTCTTTCCAGTGACTACTGTCAGAAAGGTCTTCTTCCGTTCCTTCAAAAACAATGTTTAACCGTTCCCGTCCCACCGAACCAAAGGCGCCATAGGTATTGACCAGTTCAAGTGGATTAAAAGAGGTATTCATGATTTGATCCGCAGAGAGCATATTGATCACTGGCTGGATGCTGAGTATAGCAATAATAACCGTCACGATCCAAGCTCTTGTATTCATGGGTTTGGAATCGACCGATCGGGCAATGGCTCGCGCTGATACACCCACCAAGGGTCGTGGTAGAATTACTGACCAAAACCCATCATCAAAACAAGCAAGTGCAGGTATGATAGTGAGCCAGTTGAGAAATGACAGATTCCCGCTTGTAATTAAAAAGATCTGTAACCCAACGATCACAATACCTGCGATATGACGACCGAAGCGAGGCCAAAAAACAAACCATGGCGCTACAAGTTCTGCGAGAAAGTTATACCAAACACCTGCTTGCAGCATCCAGCGGGGAAGAAAGTGCAGCCACCTGCTTAAAGGTCCCGGAATGGGTTGGGTTTCGAAATGATAATACAACGCCGTTCCTTTTCTCCACGCCTCGTCCCCACGTATCTTAATCAGTCCTGCACCCAACATGATTCGGAAGATCAGCCACCGGAAAAGGACAATGATGATCTTCGGTGGCCCGCTTCGTGGAAATGGACGCATATCCAACAAGGGGCAAAGAAAGATAGCGAGAAATCCCGTCTCAAGCAGCTGGATTTCCCAACCATATCCATACCAATCCTGTCCTATATGTACAAATGACATGTATAAAAACCAAAGTGCTGTAAGCAAAGGAATGTTAGCAAAACCCACCGCTACCACTAGCGAAAGAACAAAACCAACCCAGGCTGCCCCCAGGAGAAAAGAATCTGAATACGCAAACCAAAAAATGGAAGGAAGGTGCCAAAAAGCGGAGCCAGTTGATCCGTATATTTTCTCCGCGCTTTGAACGAACAAATTAACAGGAAGCAGGCCTTGTGAGCCGATCAAGGGGACCACCTGGTTGATGGCTGCCAAAAAAGCGATCGCGTATACGATGCCCAGCAATCGCAGAATTACAAAACGAGTTAGCCAATAGCTGGGAACGTTGTTGATGGATTGAACTTTATGGAATTGCATTTCATGTCGGTTTCAAGTTAAAAATATCTCTTAAAACACGTAGGGCTGCGTGGTAACCGCACATGCCGTGTGCACCACCACCAGGTGGTGTCGATGAGGAGCACAGGTATATCCCTTTTGCCGAGGTACGGTAAGGGGAGAACCGCAAAGCAGGTCTGGTAAATAGTTGAGATAGACTTTCTTCTCCGCCGTCTATTGCGCCACCCAAGCAATTCGGGTTGTAGGCTTCCATATCCGCGGGATTCATGATGTGCCGGGCAAGGATGCGGTCCCGAAACCCGGGAGCAAAACGTTCAACTTGCTTTTCAATGTCGGCCGAGCGGTCAGCTACTGATCCAAGCGGAGTATGACAATATCCCCAAACGGTGTGTTTGCCATCAGGAGACCTGGACGGATCAAAAAGACTCTGTTGAGCGAGCAAAACAAAAGGGCTATCAGAAAGGCTACCCCTGGCAGCGGCTGATTCACTGTCCTCGATTTCACCAAAGCTATTGCCCAGGTGAAGAGTCCCTGCTAAGCGGCATTCTGGAGCGGTGAAGGGAATAGATCCTTCAATTGCCCAATCCATCTTGTACACCCCCATGCCATATCGGTATCTTTTTAATTGCCATTGATAAATATATGATAAACGCTGACCCGCTATCTGTAGTAGCTGATGGGGGGAAGTATCCAACATTATGGCATGGCTGGAAGGCAGCTGCCCAAGGGAGGTGACTGGGAAATTCAGCTCAATTTTACCTCCGAGAGAAATAAAATAAGCGCTTAATGCTTCCACTATTCGTCCGGATCCTCCTTTGGCTACCGGCCAACCCGTCGAATGAGCGATACCCGCAAGAACGAGTCCAAAAGCGGAACTTGCAGCAGTTGAAAGCGACCTCATGGAATGAGCAGCCATACCAGCAAAAAAGCCAGAAGCCTGCGGACCACGAAAATATTTATGAATAAGGCGAGTGGCTGGTAATATTGCTTTTGTCCCGAAGCGCGCGACAGCCAAAGGGTATTTTGGAAAATGCAATGGAGAAAGTATCTCAGGGAATATGCGGCTCCAATCTTGCATCACCATATTCATCATACGCTCATAACTTTTTCCGTCTTCCCCCAAGGACAGGGCAGTTTCCGGAATGGACTGACTCAAGATGGCCACCTTGCCATTCGCGAAAGGATGAGCCATCGCCAAACCAGGGAAAACAAATTCCAATCCATATTCAGACAGCGGAATACTTAAAAAAAACGGTGAAGCTGCAGCCATGGGATGCACTGCCGAACAGACATCATGCGTAAAGCCGGGAAGGGTCAGCTCAGCAGATCGTAAACCTCCGCCTGCCGAAGATCTGGCTTCTGCAATGAGGACTGTCAACCCTTCCCGCTGTAAAGTAATGGCAGCTGCAAGGCCATTGGGGCCGCTGCCGACAACAACGATATCAAAATCTTTTTTTGTCAGGGCTATTATTTAAGATTTTCGATTTTCAAAATAACACATCACGTATTCACTAAAAATGTCACAATACGATTACTCCTTATCGTATAATGACTTTAGAGCTTGCTTACATAAGATAAACGAGTTACAATGATGATGCCATGGCAACAAACATCACGATAAACATTCAACTGTCCTGAAGTATATTTTCCAGTTCCTGAATAAAAGCAAATTGTGATCCGATGATCAATTTCCTGGCAGATGTTCTTGTATACCAGGCAGCTTTATCGATTTCAGGAAATTGAATTTGTTTTCCTGAGGGGAGAGTTAACCTAACGATATTGCTGATGACCTTTTCGGGATCAATATCCATTGCTAATGCCCATGCATGGACGATTTTTCCGCCTCTCTGGGTGATAGGTGACAAAGGGATCAGATCCCCTTGAGCGGTGAATCCTGTTTCTTCTTTAAATTCCCTTAAAGCAGTCTCTAACAAGGTCTCACCTTTTTCACATTCTCCTTTTGGTATCGACCAGGCTCCTTCCTGTTCATTTTTCCAGAATGGACCGCCAAAATGAACCAGAAGGAATTCCCTCTCCTGTCCATTTTTCCGAAATACTAAAATGCCCGCACTTTTTTTTTCATGATCTTCAAATGTAAATAAAAGACGCAAATATTTCTTTGAGCAGTGAATTGTTCAAGCGCAGAATATTTTACCCTCAATCCATAAAATCGAAAGCGGGCTGGCGCATAATAAAATGAATCCAACCGATACCATATTGGATAAAAAAGCTGCGCGGATTTGCATAAATCCGTACTAACTTCAATTCCATATGGCTATTTTATTATCAAAAGGATCAGGTTTTGTGATCAGGCTGTCATTTATTTTATAGGAGTCAACAGGATCGGTACATTGGGTCTTGCTCGAGCAGTTTCCCTCTGCGTGAATTTCATCAATTTCGGTAACCTTCACCTGAATTCCCGCAGCCGGGAACAAAATTTCATAATCATAACTGCTGTTGAGTCCCGCATAGGTATCACCGGCGATCACATCAATAGTATCCTTGAAAGTTTCATAGAGGGAATTACTTCTGTCGATCAATACCGAACCTAAAAAACCGGTAAAGCCCGAGGCTTTGACATATTTTTTCAGGACAATCGTATCAATATCAGTATTACCAAAAAAGATCAGCGAAAGATTTAAGCCCGGCGCTGTCGTGCAGGAGCACTTACTATTGCATGAGCCTGCTCCTGCAACCAGCATGCAGAGGATTAGAAAACGAATTCCATTTGCCATAACCTTAAGACCCGGGAATGAATCGATTCGTTGCAAGCGACTACGCAGAAATATGAAAAGCAATTTCTCATTTAGAAAGGGGATCAACTTAAAAAATCAATTAACCAGGGAAAAAATCAACGTATGGTTTTGTATACTCATAAAAGGGCTATGAGGTAGAAACCATTTCCTGGGCGGTAATAAAGGCGTGCAATATACATTTCCCGCAAAGGAGCCTGCAAGGAAAGAAAATGTCTGAGTCTCTAAATAATTGATTGACTGCGTTCATTTCAACGCTTTAGCACCGGTAACAAATTGCATTCACATTCATTCCTGCGCCTACAGAAGCAAACAAAATACAATCACCGGAATTTAAACGATGCGCTGAAATTTGGTCTTTTTTCACCATATCAAACAAAGTTGGAATCGTAGCTACTGAACTGTTGCCCAGCCATTCGATGCTCATGGGCATAATTCCCGGAGGGATTTGCTCAATACCAAATAATTTATAAAATTTTGAAATGATGACCTCATCCATTTTAGCGTTTGCCTGGTGAATAAAGATCATTCTTAAATCACTGATGGGCACTTCTGCCTTTTCAAGACATTTCTTCATGGCAGCAGGTACGTAGGTAATAGCGAACTCATACACTTTTCGGCCAAGCATTTTGATATACCTGATCCGTGGGTCGCTCCCAGGAAAATAGGATGCTCCCATATTGATGAAATTAATCTCGTCAGATGTGTAAGTCTGCGCACAAGCGCTCAATAATCCTGTATCTCCGTTTGCTGAATTCTTATATTCTATTACCGCCGCGCCTGCGCCATCACTAAAAATCATGCTATCGCGGTCATATTTATCAATCACCCTTGATAATGTTTCTGTGCCTATTACCAGCGCTTTTTTGGAAATGCCCGCTTTAAAAAAAGCATCAGCCTGAATGAAACCCTGCACCCATCCTGGACAACCAAAAAGAATATCATAAGCAATACAATCGGGATTATAGATACCAAGCTTATGCTTGATGCGGCTGGCTAAAGCCGGTACGGCATCAGTTTGAATGGTGTGTTTAATGACATTTCCGAAATTTTGCGCCACGATGATGTGATCTATGGTTTCTGGGTCTGTACCGCTATCCATTAACGCGTTGCTGGCAGCAAGGGTTCCAATATCAGAAGCGTTCGAATCGTCAGTCGCATAACGCCTTTCCTGGATGCCTGTAACAGTCTCAAATTTTTTGATCAATTCCGCAGGTGCGGTGGACATTGGCTTATTGTCGTTCGTATAAAAACGATGTGCTGCAAAATCTTCATTTGTAGCAATCACTGGAGGTATGTATGATCCAGTTCCTGTAATAACTGAACGTAGCATTGCAAACAAGGCAAGTTTGTAAAACGATATTTCTAGTACCGAACAAAGTTAAAGAAAAATTAAACCTCACCATCCAGGAAAATCAAAACAACACGGATTTGCCCGAATAGATATCTATCGCAAACATAAACTGATTTCCAAGTAATATATAAGATAGGCATGACCGTTGTATACTATCTTGTCATCTTCGTTTGCCCGGTCTTTGCAATCGTCCCGTATTTTCGGTTATCCATCCGCCTCCATCATCTGACTTTGGAGTCCATCCTCCCGGTGATTTCCTACCCCAGTCGGCCGATTGCTTCCCTGTCCCAACAAATTTCAGCAATTAATAAAAGACGAATGTTGTTTTGCTTATAGGCGTTCTGGGCAAGACCTAAGTATTTTCATGATATTCACGAAAATGAACCACCATGACTGAAATCTAACCCTTTTTCAATTGCCCATCACCTTCATTTCTTCAACGTGAATAGCAGGCGTCATCATGCGATTCTCTTCTTGCGGTCGGTGATCCGCTTCAGCACTTCTGACAGGAAAAGTCCGAAGAGCACGAATCCTACAAAAACAATATAGCCGGGCTGTAGGGTGGTATTGTTGGTTGTTATGCTGGTAATCGAAGCAGATCGCAAATTCATGCTGGCAAGCTGCGATTGAAGTACTCCGTTAAGTCCGATGTATGCCATCATGATAGCGACCACCATAACATCTGCCATGCTCCACTTCCCTGACTTAAAGGCAAAAAATTCAACCGCCTTGTTTGATGCCCATTTATGAGACCCAAGCAAATGTATACAGGCACAAATAAGTTTTGCCACTGGGAAAAAAATACTAAAGCAGAGGATGAGCAGACCAACCAGGACCATGTCGATTTTCCCGGTATCCATTAGTATCTTCACCACACTCAAAATACTTTTGCTTTGAAAAAAAAGCACTTCGTCGGGGAAAGACACGGTTGACCCGATCAGTTGAAAATTCAGCGTCTTCAGCCTTGCGTCCAGTTCTATCATTGTCGTGGTTACGCCAACCAGGAGCAAAATAAATGCTGCGCCCACAGAGTATAGAAAAAGTAGGTTGTACAATTGCGGTTTATTTTTTGACCAGGTCCAAATGCCCAGTATCACCAGGATAGTAGCAAGCAAACCATAGGCATACTTGTAGGTTTCCTGCGTCAGGGCGGTTAATAAAAGGGATACTTTTTTGTCAAAGGCCTTTTTTTCTGTGACCGAATATTGCTGAAAGACAGAATCAGTTACATGATTCATTTCATTTAACGAACTGTCGTAAGTCTGCTGACTAAGCTCTTCAAGCTTGCTCTGCGCGATATCTTTTAATCGTTCCCGGCTGGATGGTTTGTTTACCTGGTCAACAATTTTTTGGGCAAAGGACGGAACTTGGTTATGCAGGTCCGTCGTATCCACCATTGTCTTGAAAGCAAGTTTTTTTATTTTACCGCCAACGGTTTTGGGAGTCTGGTTGATCTTGGATAAGGCTTTGGTGACAAGTGACTGCAGGATATCTTCAATCTCTTTTTTCAGTTCTTTTTTTTGATCTGGCGTCAGGCTAAAGCTGTTTATCCGCGCTGAGATAATAGCTTCGATCTGATCGCGCCAGTTATTGACTGAAAGAAGCCCAAAGGAAACGTTGTTGATGATGCTAAAGTCCTGCTTGATTTTTTCCTGCTTTGCAGAAAGGGTGTGGACCTGATAGCCGCAAAAACCACCCAGGATGAGTAATACACTGAGGCATACAGCAAGGGACTTTTGGTACATATATTTATTTATCAGGCAAAGGTGCCAATAACATGCCTGTTCCGTTTGCCGGCATTCAGGAAGTGCCCAGATATTGGCGACCCACTCTGGAAATTCAGCCTGGTCAGGCAGGTTTTTTGTGGTACCAAAAAAACCAGGGAGCGATCATGCTTTAGCTCACCCTTAAACAGTTCATGAAAAATGAGGAAAAAATCACCAGCACTTTGGCTGATCGGTGTATCAACCCTGCTGAGCTCGGTTACAGTAATTAGTCTTATGCGAATGGCAGGACCTTTTAGAAGTGCTGTCTGTGTTTTTTTCCTCCTTTTCATACTCATCGGATGGTTAAAGATTGCTTCATTCCGACGTGCCCAAAAAGAGCGCGTATCCGTGGCAATGCGTCCACCTTTAAGCGTCACTGCCAAGCATGTTTCGAAGCGTATTCAAGCCGTTTCCGAGCGTTCTGAAAAGATCTCTGCCTGAACATCTCTGAAGCAATCTGTGGTGTTTCTACCACAGATTGAGTAAAAAATCGCCACAACTCTAGGTATAAAAGAAACTCTCTTGTACAATGAAAAAAATAAATTATTTTTTTCGGAACAGCCTTTGCTTTTTTGGAGGCATGCCCTTAAAAAAAATTAGTCGCCTGGCAGCTGGTGCATTTTACGGATTCATGGCTGCTTTTTTATCTGGATGTTTCGTAGCGGTAATCATGCTGCAGGAATATATCCGCAAAATGCTTAAGTGAACAAGTAAATGTAAAAAAGCTTATGCGATCCGAAAGTCCCATTGGTTTGCTGCTCCTCCTGTCATTATCCTGTGCATCTACGATCAGGGCGCAGACCGATGTGCTGACCCAGCACAACGATCTTTCCCGTACGGGATGGAATAACCAGGAAACCATACTGACCACTTCCAACGTCAATGCCAACTCTTTCGGGTTTCTATATTCCAGGCCGGTGGATGATCAGTTGTTTGCCCAACCACTGATCGCAACCGGCGTAAATATCCCAGGCAAGGGAACAAAAAACGTTCTCTTTGCCTGTACAGCCAATAATTCCATTTATGCTTATGATGCTGATGATGGAAGCATAACCTCTCCTTACTGGGAGAAGAACTACAGCCCGGCAGGTTTCAGACCCGCCCTCAAAACCGATATGCATCCGGGGCTTTGTGGTGGGTATTACAGCGATTTTTCCAGTAACATCGGCCTTGTGGGCACCCCGGTAATAGATAAATCTTCGGGCACTCTTTATTTTGTGACCAAAGTGGTGAGCACAGATACTTCGCTGGTGGATAATCATGCCTGGAACGCCGGCGTTACAAATGAAGAATATACTTACACAACTTCTGGTTTTCACCAGTATATCCATGCCGTCGACCTGGCAACAGGTGCGGAAAAGCCAAATAGCCCCGTAGAGATCATCGATACGGTGCCAGGATCCGGAATTGGCAATATAAACGGACGGATTGGTTTTGATCCGAGACGGCAGTTCAACCGTACGGGACTTGCACTCTCCCATGGCATCGTATATGTCTGTTTTTCCGCACATTGCGATTGGAACCCCAGCCATGGCTGGATCATGGGCTTCGATGCGGGAAGTTTGCAGCTTCGGATCAGCTACATTACAACTCCTGCTGACGGCAGAGGGGGCATATGGATGAGCGGGGCAGCTCCGGCGCTAGATGCTGCCGGCAATGTTTTTGTTGCTGTCGGCAACGGACAGGTGGGTGAAGACGGTTTTACCGATATGCCCCAGGATACCGCAAACCGCGGAGAAAGCGTGGTCCGGCTCACTCCCAATGCACCAGACAATACGGCAACCGCGCTCAATATCACGAGTTTTTTCACCCCGCAAAATTATCTGGTCTATGACGACGCAGACCTGGATTTTGGAACCCAGGCCTTGCTGGTGCCCGGCACAAGCATGCTAGTCACTGCAGTAAAGGGGAAGTTGATGTATGTGCTGGATCAGGCAAGTCTGGGAGGCTTCCATGCAGGTAGTGACAGTGTTATTCAAAGTTTCCCGGTTTCGTCCAACGCCCAGTTTCATTCTTCTTTTGCCTATTACGGGGGAACCTCTGGCCAGTGGCTTTACCAGTTCTCCGAAAATACCCTGCTTCAATCCTACCGGGTGGGCGCCTCTTCGCTGGGTAATCCTGTTAGCGGCTCGGTGAGCGGCCCAACAGGCGCCTCGGGTGCCTATATGTCGGTATCCTCCAATGGGGCAACAGATTCGTCCGCCATTCTCTGGATTGCC
>Ga0070731_10004486_pt1 | contig 11976 bp, 8 predicted proteins | sample Coa_R1_2_FD_66448 | JGI IMG/M metagenome (GOLD analysis project Ga0070731, IMG submission 66448) | Surface soil microbial communities from Centralia Pennsylvania, which are recovering from an underground coalmine fire - Coalmine... | ecosystem: Environmental > Terrestrial > Soil > Unclassified ... | reverse complement strand
CCCTCAGGGGCTGAAGCCCGGCGTGTTATCGGCTTTTGTGGCACGGCTGAAGCCGTGCCCTTCCCAGTCGTGTCGTCCACTGTATTCCACCATAGCAACGGAATTTAGCCGTGGGCGGCGATGCCGTGAAAGCGTTATCTTTTCTGAAACTCCGGCGAACCCAGCAACAAACCGGCAATCATGCTGGCATCGGGTGGCTTGGATACCTGGTTCGGCGTTTGCAGTTGCGCCACAATCGAATCGTGCGTTTGCTTCGAGACTTCCGCAGCCAGAAGACTCTGTTCCATCGCGGAGATCGTGGCATCGGAACCGGCGGCGGGAACAGTTCCCGGCAACTGAGCAATATCGAGTTTCAATCCGCGGATCTTGCCTTGCGCGAGGGCCAGAGCGAAATTCATACGATTCAGCAGCGCGGAGGAACTGACCCAAGTGTCGGCCTTCATCGAATATCCGGTGGGAGGCTGCGCTCCATAGAGCGGCATGCCCATGTTGGCCAACTGGCGCGCAAGCGGCATGGCGTCGTCGACATCAGCGCCGGTGGCACGAACGGCGGAGGCTACGAATTCCAGCGGCGTTTTGACCTTTGCGCGATACGACGATTCAGCCCAGAACTCGGGCGAGTGAAACAACGTGCTGAGAACTTCGCCGATGTCGCCCTTCTTCTTCTCAAACGTCTTGGCCATGCGTTCGACCAGAGCAGGCGGAGGATCGTCGGTAACAAATCGCTGCGCCAGCTTCAGCGAGATAAAGTGCGCTGTCTGCGGGCTGGTCGCGAGTATATGCAGCAGTTCCCTGCCTTCTGCTTCGCCGTTCGGCTTGATGCGATGGCCGAGGACAAACTTCGGCCCTGGCTCATGCATGCGAGGATCATAGCGGAACCCCATGCCATCGATCGGCTTTTCCAGAGTCCATCCCGTAAAAACTTTCGCGACTTCGGTGACATCCCTCTGAGAGTATCCGCCATTTACGCTGAGCGTGTGGAGTTCGAGTAGTTCGCGCCCATAGTTTTCATTGAGGCCGCTGTTTTTACGGCGGGCATTCGTATTCGGACGCGAGAATCGCGGACGGCCGTACGGCCCATAGCGGACCGGGCGAATCCCGAGGGCCTGCATGGAATTCGGACCGACACTAAGCCAGTTGTCGAGGTAATACATCATCGCCGGACTCTTCGCGGTGGCGACCAGCAGGTCTTCGAACTTACCCAACGCATGCGGGCGAATGACTTTCTGCTCGTAGTTGGTGAGCAGTAGGCGCTCGGGTCCTTTGCCGGCGAAAACATTGAAGTGGTTAAACCAGAAGTCGGTCATGACTTCTTCGAGCTGACGGTCGCTGTAGATGGCGCGCAATAGCTTGGCCTGTCCGAGTTCCTCGGCGACCACGCCTTGCGGATTGTTCATGGCCAGCAGAGTTTCCTTCTGGCGCGGATCCATGCCGTCGAGCAACTCCTGGTTCTTGCCGCCTCGTAACGAATCGGCGAATGCGACCTGGTCGTCGACTGACATCGCGAGCACTTTTCTGTAGCGATCGTTGGGCGGAAGGGCAACGAGTCCCGCGATCTTCAAGTCGGCGTAAAGCCGCTCTTCACGGTGGCGGGCTTCGGCTTCCTCCGCCGGATTTGGCTTGGTTTCGACCGGAGGGGCGGGAGACATTTCATTTGCAACCGCGGCTGATTGAGGTTCCCCGCCGTTCATCGCACTTGTTGAATTCTCGGCATTGGCCGGAGCGTCAGGAGGCGCTGCAGCCGCAGCGGCGAGTTCTGCTTCCGTCTTGGCGCCTTCAGTAGCGGAAGGACCGTCCGTTGCGGGCGCGGCGGCGGCCATCAACTGTGGATCCGCCTTGTGCTGCGTTTCTTGCTTCTCTTCTTTCTTCGCCTGGCGTTGTTCCAGTCGAGCGATCTGAACCTGATAAACGGCACGCCGCGCGGGATCAGAGGGCATGGCACGCTTTCCGTCCATCACCTGCTTGATCATTGGATTGTCTGGGAAGTCTTCGAGGATCTCCTTCGAACTCATGGGTAGAGTGCGAAAGGAAGCGAGGCGCGCCTCAACCGCGCGGTCAGAGATTTTCTCCGGATGAAGTTGAAGATCGATCCAGCGATCGACACCCATGGCGAGAACCTGCTGCACGTCGCCCGGCCGCGGCCCGAAAGCTAGCCGGTTCAGAGCGTGAACTGCTCGCTTCTGCTGATCGGCGCCGGTGTCGGTTTTCGGTTTCTTATTCGCGAGAAGTTGAGGAACAGCGCACACGAGCACCAACAGCAACAAGCGGCGGGAAAGCTTGGCAAAGCTCGATCGCATGAAGACTCCCCAAGGATCGGGTATTTAGATTATGAACCCGGAAACGCGCGGGAAGTTGCGGTTATCGGAGGGTGGAAGTGATTGGAAAACAATGGGTTCCACGAGGTCAAAACCAGCTATCGTAGGGCGTCAGGAACGCGCCCCTCAAGGACGGCTCTTCCAGGTGATTCTATGGCATGGCTATTTCTAGCCGTGTGAGAATCATGGGCTTGCGGGGGCGGAGGGATTCTTCGACTCGCACTCCCTTATGCGAGCGCTCGCTCAGAATGACGATGCCTGAGGATGCGCGAGTCGTAGATGGGGTACCTTCAGTCCACAGAAAAGACACGGGGACACAGAGGAGTCAAAATCCTGGTCTTGGCAACTTCGCTCGCTTCGTCAAGTTCCGAAGTGGCCTTGCTATCTACGATGAGCCCGAAGTCTATGAGCCGGATGTCAGGTAGGTTTTTCCGCGTGAAACTTTGTATTGCAGCGTCGCCGCGAGGTGGTCGATGTCGGTGGCAGCGATGTTGACGGATGGTCCTTCGAGCAAAGGAGTTCGATTGCTCCCGACGGCATCGCGCCGTACCTGAATCAGGAGCGCTTGGACAATGTTCGGATCGAATTTTTCAGGGGCCATGCGCACCAGGTCACTGAGCGCGCTGCCCACTGACAGCGGGGCGCGATAAGGGCGCGCGCTGGTCATGGCATCGAACGAATCGGCGACACCGATGATGCGCACCGCGACGGGAACATCTTCCTGAGTGAGTTTGTCGGGATACCCGGAGCCATCGCTGCGTTCATGATGCCAGCGAACTGACTCCGGGATCTTGGGCCAGGGGAATTGCACGCTGCTGACAATCTGATGGCCGACAGTGGTGTGATCGGCCATCTCGCGAAATTCTTCAGGATCGAGAGCGCCGGGCTTGCCGAAAAGACGCCGGTCGACGGCAACTTTTCCGATGTCATGCAGATATCCGGCGCTGCGCAGGGCCGCAACTTCGCTGGGATCCATGCCCATAGCATCGCCGATCGCGGCGGCATAGCGTCCGACCCGCAGTGAATGGCCGTGGATGTTTACGTGTTTCACGTCGATCGCCGTCGCGAACGCTTCGAGGGCGTTGTCGTAAAAACCATGCAGGGAGGCCATCAGGCGCAGATTCTCAGAGACACGTTGTGCGATGGTTTGTGTCAACGCATGATTCTGGACAGCAAGCGCAATATAGCTGCAAAGCAATTCGAGGGCATCAAGCTCGCTGTCTTCGTAGAGCGAGTCACCCGGGCGACGGCCGAGAGCGATCACACCAGCCAGACGGCCTCCAGCTTTCAGGGGTGCGAGGCACTTGAACAGCTCAGGAGCGACGTTACCGTTGGAACTGAGGAAGACTGAATATGTCGACGAATTAAGAACGATTGGCGATCGAGCCGCGGCCAGCGCGTGCACGTGCTTGGGGAGAAGAGGAACGAAGGCAGGATCCGGTATGAGCGCGAATCCCAGGGAGGTCGCGGAGGTAAGCATGGCAGGCTTGTCGCTGAACAGAAAGAGCACACCTTCGCGCGCGCCCGCCGCCTCCATGACGGCAGACAGCATAAGGCGCGAGGTTTCCGAGAACTCGCGCTCAGCGGTGAGTGCGGGCCCGAGTTCGGAAAGAGCTTCGACTGTGTGCAACAGCCGCCGTAAATTGTTGGTCTGAATCGCCACTGACACGTGGGAGCCAGATCGCAGAGCAATTCGAGCGTAACACGCAGGAATTGATGCGCGCGAGGGGCGCGTGTTGGTTAGTTTGATGCGGTAGTAACGAAGATGAAACTACATTGACACATAGTGTTCTACAACGAAAGTGCAAGAATCACTTTAGTAATCATTAAAAATGTTCGCGCAGTTCGGCGAAGCGTCCGACGATCAAGAGATTTTGATTCGACGGCGCTGGATTGACTTCTTCGTGCTCGAGAATCCAGGTGTCGCCGTGCGGAATGAAAACGGCATTCATGCCGGCGGCGAGGGCAGGATTGATGTCCGACTTCGGGCTGTTGCCGATCATCCAGGTCGAATGGTGGGTGCAATCGTACTTGTCGGCGAGGCTGGAGTAGACTTCGACATTTTTCTCGGGAACGATCTCGACGGCGGCAAAGTGCTGCTTCACCCCTGAGCGCTCAACTTTCCCGGACTGCTCCTGGTGCGCTCCCTTCGTGACGAGAATCAGGCGATGTTTTTGTCTGAGATATTCGAGAGTTTCCGGAACCTCCGCGAGAAATTCGATAGCGTGATTCTTAACCGTGTGTGCAATGCTCCTGACCTGAGCGGCGAGTTCAGGCGTCGCCGGGATGGGACTGAGGCGTTCGAAGGTGTCGACTAACGCGTGGGCGAAGCTATGCAGGCCGTATCCGTGCTTGACGATGCATTCGCGCTCCACATCGTTGATCACCTCGCGGACTTGTTCCGCGGTGAATTTGTGGTGATTGAGGAAAGAAATGAAGCGAGCGATTGCCCGCTCGAAGTAGATGTTGTTTTCCCAAAGCGTGTCGTCGGCGTCGATGAGAAGGGTCTGGGCGCCGTTGTGAGCGGGATGGGGCGAGGAAGTTGGCATGGGTTAACTGTGAGCGATGAGCGAACGATGAAATGGCACTTGTCCGGGAGATCCCTCGTGCCGCTGGCGAAAACGCGGCGCTTCGGGATGACGCCGGTTAGCTTTGCTCACTGCTCAGTGCTCATAGCTGGTTGTTCTATCCAACCCAATCCACTTTGGCTTCTAGGCCGATGATGCCGGCCTTGTGTCCCATGTCGAGCAGGCGACGGACTGCTTCGCGACCGTCGGGCCCATAGTCGAGGGTCCGCTCGTTGACATACATTCCGACGAATTTGTCGGCGGTAGGGTTGTCGAGGTCGCGGGCGAACTGCATGGCGTAGGACAGAGCTTCTTCGCGATGGTCGAGTCCGTATTGAATGCTTTCCCGCAGCGCTTGCGTCACGACCTGCATCAGTTGCGGACCCAGTTCGCGGCGAATGGCGTTGCCGCCGAGAGGCAGCGGTAACCCCGTAACTTTGAGCCACCACTTCCCGAGGTCGACGATACGGTGCAATCCCGATTTCTCGTATGTCAATTGGCCTTCGTGGATGATCAATCCGGCTTCGTACTTCCCTTCGAGGACATGAGGGATGATTTGATCAAACGGGACGACTTCGGTCTCGACTCCGGGAGCAAACAGATTCAGCGCAAGGTAGGCGGTGGTGAGTGTGCCAGGGACTGCGATCCGCTTGGACTTGATTTCACTGGCGGTGAATGGACGCGGAGAGACGATCATCGGCCCATAACCCTCGCCGACACTTCCACCGCACGCCATCAGCGCGTATTTATCCTGCACGTAGGGATAGGCGTGAAAGGAAATCGCGGTGACATCGTAGACCCCTTCGCGCGCTTTCTGATTCAGCGTTTCGATGTCGCACAGCGTGTGCGTGAACTTCAGACCAGGCGTGCGCACTTTGTGCGTCGCCAGTCCGTAGAACATGAAAGCGTCGTCGGAGTCTGGACTGTGGGCGACGGTGATCTCGCGAACGTCGCTCCCGCTCTTGTTTCCGACTTGTTTCTCTGTTTCCGATACTGGGGTCATTCAAAACTCCCAAAATTCTAGTGTGCTGTGCGGCGCCAGCGGATCGCAATGCCGGCGGCGAACAGGACTTTTATTGCTTCCGCGGGCAGGAACAGGTACGCAGCCTTGAAGGAATGTGTGAAGATATAGAGCCAGCTCAGGCCGCCGAGGAACAGCACGGTCTCGGCGAGCACGCCGGCGATAGCGGCACGGACAAAACTCTTCGGCCCGCGCTCAAAAACGTAACCAGCGACGAAGGCAACGAAGGGATAGGCGAGCAAGAATCCCCCGGTGATCCCGAATAGTTGTGCGACCCCGCCGGGCCCGATCGGGTTGAAAACTGGCAGGCCGGCCATTCCCTCCATCAAGTAAAGCGTCAGGACCGCGAAACCGCGGCGGCTGCCGAGCAGGAGTCCAACGAGAAGAACGCCGAGATTTTGCATCGTCAGCGGAACCGGAGTAAGCGGCAAGAGAGGGATAGTGACATGAGCACACAGGGCAATGAACAGAGTCGCGCTGACTATGATGGCGACTTGGCGCAAAGCACCGAGCGCTCGGTCCTGCGACGTATTTAAGGTTTGCGACGCCAGCTTTTCCATATCCAATCCCTCCAGTCGCTCGGCAGTGAACATCAGCGCTCGGCCTGGTCCGCCGGATGACGGCGTTCTGCTGCGCTAACTCCAGCATCGTGCGAGGCGTGCGCCTTCTGAAGGCTCCGACGCAGGTGCATGTACGCAGCAATAGCTACGCACACTACTACAAGTGTACTGACGCCCAGGATCAGGAACCACCAGATCATCCGCACAGCCGATTAGGATAACAGAAGAGCAGCTGTGATCTTCCGGCCGGGGCCGGTTAGGAGTCTTCGTTTTCAAGTATTTCTATGTGCGGGACTTCTGCTCCAGCATTCTCTGGCGCATCGTCTCGACACGCTTCATCATGAACTCGAGACGGTTGCGTCCCCATTTCGTTCGGGTGACGGCTTTCTCGATGCTGAGGAAAAATTCAGGATCGTTGAGCTTCTGGCGAAGTTCCTTCACAAGCGGATGCACCTTGGCGTAGATGACGAAGAGTTCGCCGCTGAATCCGGGCTGGAGAAAGAGTTCTTCGTTCAATACGCCGGTCAGAACGAACGAGGCCACGATATTCCAATACCCGCCGACCTGGCGCAGCCAGTTGTTTTCCGGCGTGCCCATGGCCCATGCAACTTTCATGAAGTCGTCTGCGCTCTGGGGGAAGAATTCTCCGGCCCACCAGGCGCGGGCTTTGCGCATTTCGGCTTCGCGGCGCAGGTCATAGAGTTCGAGAATCAGGTGGGCATCGGCGGTGGTTGGCTTTTTTGGCATTATTGTTTCCCTCCACAGATTTCGGTAGTACGGAAACCTCAGACGATGCGAGCATCGAGCGAATTCGCAACTACGTCCCAGCGACGGGTCACGCGCTCGGGGCTGCTGATGCTCCCGCGATCCCTCCCTCAGCGGGCGGCGCAGCGGGACGCTCGTAATCGCACTCCTTGTTGGGGCAGGCGATGACGGGTCCAGCTTTGAGATTCTTTTCGACCAGATACTCGCTGCCACAACTGGGGCACTTCTCGGCGATTGGTTTGTTGGCCGAAGTGAACTTGCACTTCGGGTAATTGCCGCAGCCATAGAACGTGTTTCCCTTGCGGGCCCGCTTTTCGACGAGATCGCCGTCTTTGCAGTCGGGGCATTTCACGCCGATGAAATTCTGCTTCACGTATTTGCAGTCGGGGTATCCGCTGCAAGTCGTGAACTCGCCGTAGCGGCCGTGACGGATCATCATGTTACGTCCGCACTTGGGACATAGTTCGTCGAGCGGAATGTCCGGAACTTTCTTGCCTTGGTCGAGGCGTCGCGTAGTCTTGCAGTCGGGGTAGCCAGTGCAGGCCATGAATTGGCCGAAGCGCCCCCGCTTGAGGACCATCACACGTCCGCAGTTCTCGCAGTATTCTTCCTGTGCCCCGGTAGCCTGCGTATCGGCAGAATCAAGGTCGGGCAGGTTGATCGGATTCTCTTTGGTGAACGTGCAGGTATTGGGATCGTCCTTATCGTAGGTGCTGCAGGCGTAGAACGAACCGTGCTTGCCCCATTTGATCACCAGCGGCGCCCCACAGCGTTCACACTTCTCGTCTGTGGGCTTCTCCATCCGCTTGATGTTCTCCATGTGCTTGGCCGCGTACTTCAGATCCTTCTGGAATTTCTTGTAGAACTCGGCCATTGCGTCTTGCCACTTCTCTTTGCCTTCTTCGATTTCGTCGAGTTCTTCTTCCAGACGCGCGGTATATTGCAGATCGAAAATATCCTGGAAGTTTTCCACCAGCAGATCTGTTACGACGAGGCCGATCTCGGTGGGGACAAACTTTCCGCCGATCTTCTGCACATACTGCCGCTCTTGAATGGTCGTAAGAATTGCAGCGTACGTTGACGGACGGCCGATACCGCGCTCTTCCAGTTCTTTCACAAGCGAAGCTTCGTTGAAGCGTGGAGGCGGTTCCGTGAAATGCTGCTCAGGCTTCAGTTCCTTCAGCGTGAGTTTCTGTCCGGCTTCGAGCGCGGGCAGTTTGTGTTTCAACTCTTCGTCTTCCTCGTCCTTGCCTTCCTTAGATTCTTCATACACCTTGAGGAAGCCGTCGAATTTGAGGACTGACCCGGTGACGCGGAACCAGAAAGTATCGCTGCTGCTCTTTGCGTCAATGTCCACGGTGGTCTGGTCGAAGACCGCAGGATTGATCTGTGAAGCGACGAAGCGCTGCCAGATCAGTTTGTAGACCTTGTATTCATCTTCTTTTAGATATTGCTTGATCTGGTCGGGATGGCGCATGGCCGAGGTTGGCCGAATCGCCTCGTGCGCACCTTGCGCTTCCTTCTTCTCTTTAAATGTGTTGGGCGATTCGGGCAGATAATTCTGCCCATATTCTTTGCCGACATATTCGCGGACTTCTGCGATCGCCTCGGGCGCAACCCGCGTGGAGTCGGTGCGCATGTAGGTGATGAGACCAACGGAGCCTTCTTCGCCAAGTTCCACGCCTTCGTAGAGACGTTGCGCAATCATCATGGTGCGCTTGACGCTGAAGCGCAGCTTGCGCGAGGAGTCTTGTTGCAGCTTGCTGGTCGTGAAGGGCGGCGCGGCGTTGCGCCGGCGTTCTTTCTTGTCGACCGAACGAACAATCCACTCGGCCTTTTCGAGCGCGACGCGGATCTTTTCAGCTTCTTCGCCGTTATTGACCTCGATCTTCTCCTCGCCCTTGCCCAGGAAACGCGCGTCAAAGGCCGGCGGCTTGTTGGCGGCAAGGTGGGCGTCGATCGTCCAGTACTCTTTTTTCTCGAACGCCTTGATTTCGCGTTCGCGTTCGACGATCAGGCGAAGAGCAACGGTCTGCACCCGTCCGGCGGAAAGACCTCGGCGGACCTTGTCCCAAAGCAGCGGGGAGACCTGATATCCCACGAGGCGATCGAGAACGCGGCGGGCTTGCTGCGCATCAACGAGGTTTTGATCGATCGCGCGAGGATGTTCGAATGCTGCCTGTACCGCGCGTTTGGTAATTTCGTTGAAGGTCACACGCTGTATGCGTGGAGGAGCCTCGGCCTCTCCCTTTTTCGCTTTTTTCGCTTTCTTCTTTTTAGAGCCGTTTTCTCCGAGTTCATCCGCCAGGTGCGCCGCGATGGCTTCGCCTTCACGGTCCGGGTCAGGCGCGAGATAGATGGCATCGGCGGAGGCAGCAAGCTTTTTCAGCTTGGCGACAACTTTTTCTTTGCCGGGAATGACAACGTAATCGGTCGCAAAATCGTTGTTGATGTCCACACCCAGAGTGCTCTTGGGCAGATCCTTGACATGCCCGAGCGAAGCTTCCACAGAGAAGCCCTTACCCAGATATTTCTGGATGGTCTTCGCCTTGGCCGGCGATTCGACAATGACTAAACCTTTAGACAATGTATCCTCAATTTCCTTGAATCCGTTTCGAAGCTAGCACGAATGTCAACTCGCGAACAAGTTACGTGCACCTCGAGGTCGAAATTGCAAGCTCCGTTTTCCACTCGCACTGTTGCGGTACACTAAGCGGCATCACTCGCGCAGCACCCTCGGTTCTGCCGGTCCGATCGAAGCGAATCTTGTGACTGAACGACGAATCCCATCGCTGGACGGTCTTCGTGCGATCTCCATTACGCTGGTGATGCTGAGTCACCTTGTCAAATGGAAGCACATCTCGACAGAACTCCTGGGCGATTACGGCGCGATGGGGGTGTTCATCTTCTTCGTGCTGTCGGGATATTTGATTACCAATCTTCTGCTTCGCGAGTATGAGAAAAGTTCCACCATCAGTTTGTCGAATTTTTATGCGCGACGTGCGTTCCGCATTTTTCCCGCTGCTTTCGTTTTTCTGGCAGTCGTGATCGTTCTCTACTGGAACCAGATCCGCTGGTACCACATTGCCGCCGCGGTGTTTTATGTCGCGAATATGGATGTTACACGGCCCTGGATTTTCGGACACCTGTGGTCCTTGAGTATCGAGGAGCAGTTTTACCTGCTCTGGCCTTTCGCTCTGAAACGGTGGTACCGGCTCAGGGTTCCGATCGTGCTGGGAGCGTTTCTGGCCACACCGGTATTCCAGACTTGCCTTTACGCGTTTCGAGTGCATAACGGCATTGCCGCGAGCCTCCCCGTCTTTTCGAGCCAATTAGCGATTGGCTGCCTGCTGGCGATTCTCGCGCCGAGGATTCCAAGAATTCGTAAATCCGTAGCGCTGACGATGCTGGCCGCTCTCATTCTGATCCCGTGGTTTCCCGCCACCAGTGCGTCTCGAACTCTGTTTGAGCTTTTCCTTCTCCTGCCGATCCTGCATCTCTCTGCTGCCGGACTCGTGCTGCACGTGATCCAAGTGCCCTATCGATTTCTGAACTGGGGCCCGGTCGCATGGCTGGGACGAATCAGCTACAGCCTCTACTTATGGCAGGAGTTGTTTTGCTCCAACGCCAAGCTTCATTCGGGTTCCTACCTGATGCTGCCAGCGCTGGCCTGTGCCTGCCTCTCGTACTACCTCGTGGAGCAACCGATGTTGCGCTTACGAGACCATTGGGCAAGAAAACCTGCATCGAGCCCAGCGCCTGCGAGAGTCGAGGACATGAGCGTGGCGCACTGATTGTCCGAAGACTTCGGGTTTTCTCATACCACTCTAGAAGCTCTTTACGAAATTTTTCCCCGGCATCTGGCGAATCTTGCCGTTCAGTTCCAGTTCGAACAGAGCAGCGAAGATCTCCGACGAAGACAACTCCGCCTCAAGCTTCTCGATGATTTCATCAATGTGCATTGCCTCGTCGGATTTCAGCAGGCGGAGGATTTTCTTTTCGTGAGGAGGAAGCCCTTCGTCCGGAAATAGAGATGCAGCCGGGTGGCTCTGGGATTCAGCGGGCGTTGCGGGAGTCAGCGCAAGCCGCACTTCTGTAGGGAGATCCTCCCAAACATCTTCCCAGGTTGCGACCAGTTTGGCGCCCTGCTTGATGAGGGTATTGGGTCCCCAGGAATTCTTGTTGGTGACGTTGCCGGGAACGGCAAAGACGTCGCGGTTCTGCTCGAGGGCAAGACGGGCGGTGATGCGCGTGCCGGAGTATTCTGCGGCTTCGACAACAAGTACTCCGATCGACATTCCGCTGAGAATCCGGTTGCGGATGGGAAAGTTCTGCGGCGCGGCGAAGGTTCCGAGTGGAAACTCTGAAATCAGCGCCCCTCCGAAGGCCAGGATTTGCTCGGAGAGCCGCGAATTCTCCTTGGGATAAATCACATCGACTCCCGTGCCGAAAACCGCGAGGGTCTTGCCTTTGGCGGAGATGGCGCCACGATGGCTGGCGGTATCGACGCCTCGCGCCATGCCGCTGATGATCACCAAACCCTGAGCCGCCAGATCGCAGGCCAGGCGCTCCGCCATGCCAGACCCGTAGGGGGTGGGATGCCGCGTCCCGACCATGGCAATGCCAGGCTTCGAGAGCAACTGCGCGTCGCCGCGCGCGTACAGAATCAGCGGAGGGTCGTAGATTTCTTTGAGACGCGTGGGATAGAGGGGATCATCCAGTGAAACGACCTCGATGCCAGCGGCGCT
>Ga0070731_10004485_pt1 | contig 11982 bp, 10 predicted proteins | sample Coa_R1_2_FD_66448 | JGI IMG/M metagenome (GOLD analysis project Ga0070731, IMG submission 66448) | Surface soil microbial communities from Centralia Pennsylvania, which are recovering from an underground coalmine fire - Coalmine... | ecosystem: Environmental > Terrestrial > Soil > Unclassified ... | reverse complement strand
CACCATCATCCAGCCCGTCGCAAGGAGCGACGCGGCCGACACGCGGTAGACGGAATCGTTCACAGTATCGGCGAATTCCTTGAGCTTTTTCTCGTTGAACAGCCGCGCAAAAAACGGAAGAGACGCTTGTCCGGTTGCCTGCCCCAGAACCGCGATCGGCACTGCAAAGAGCCGCTTTGCGAAAGTCAGACGCGTAATGTCGCCAATACCGCCCGAAGCGTAGTAGCGCAGGATCCAATCGTCCACCGTAACCAGCGAGAAGCCCAGCATCAGCGGAATGGAAAGCTTAACCCACTCGCGAAAAGCTGGATTCCTGATGTCGAACGAGGGACGGTAGCCGGTGCCGATGCGAGCCGCACCAATCACGCTGGCAAGAAATGGGCCGGCGAAGGCTCCAGCGAGCGCGCCATAGGCCAGCGAGGCAATCCCCAGACGGTGCCTCCCGACCACGCCACCCAGAATAATGAAGACGTTGTACAGCAGCGGGCCGAACGCTGGAAACAGGAAGAGCCGGTGCGAGAGCAGCACCGCCGACACCACTCCGCCAACATAAAAGAATATCTGCGCGGGAAGCAAAACTCTCGTCAGGTAGACACAAAGCTCCACCTGTTGCGGCGAGAACCCCTTGTGCGACGCCGAAGGACCGAACATCCAGTTTACAAACTGTGGGGTGAAGATTTCGGCAAAGATCGTCCCCACAATCAAGACCGCGGTCATCACGGTGATGATGATCGAGAAGGTTTTCTGCGCATCTTCAGTGCGCTTCTCCGCGAGAAACCGGGTATAGATGGAAATAAATGTGATCGAAGCGGCACCGCCAGCCACGATGTAGTTCAGCCAGTCGGGCAGCGTGAATGCTGCGAGATAGACGTCGGTGGCGCCCGTGGCACCGTAGGCCCAGGCGATGTAGGCGTCGCGGGCGTAGCCGATGACGCGCGACAGCATCACGGCAGAGATCAGCAACAGCGTTGCCGAAAATGCCGTGTGCTGGTGCGATGGCCGGAAGAAGCGCAGCAGTTTCGTCATCGAGACCCGATTCGATGTTCCATCTTATCGGAATCTCAACCAGTCAGGCAGTTGTGCGGCGGACACTCCCTCCATCTACGTATCGTCGCACAACTGCTCTTCAATACGACAATTGAGTCACCTTCCAGGAGGCGCCACATACACTTGCTGCGCCGATACCAAATCCGCGTTCTGGACTTCAGTTCTAATCCTCACTCTCTGCAGCCCCGGTTTCTTGGGAGGCTTAGCCAGAAACGCCAGAAAATACTGGTGGCTGAGTCGCTGCGAAAACTGTTCCAGATACGGGGTAAACGAAACCGGCGGCCCGCTAAACCCGATGTAATAGGCCTCGCCTCCGGTTTTTTCCGCGAGTTCCGAAAGATATAGTTGCCCCCAATAGGCCTGCCAATAGCTGTGCCCGAAATGGCCTACGCCGGGCGTGTAAATCGCAGAGACCAGAACCCCAGAACGCTGCGCGTTGTCGATGGCTTCGTCCAGATAGGGATCTTGAAGATCGCCACTACCGTAATAGCGGTCAATTCCATCCGTGGCCATGAAGATCTCGTGCCGGGCCGTGCTTTCTGGCCAGCGCTTGATCAAATCGGTCAGCGAAAAATATGGACTGCCGTTGACCCCGCGGATGCCCATGGGAAGACGCAACGCCTTCGCCGCCATGGCGTGATCGGTAGTCGGATTCTGCGCCACTTTAGCAATGCCATCCTGCATGTACGCGATTCCGATTGCAGCGGAGGCAGGTTGTCCGTCGATAAATTTCTTTAGATCCTCCAATTGTGATCCAAGGGTGGTGTTCGATCCATCGTCGAGCAGAATGAACAGCTCGAGCGCCGCGTGATCGCCTTGCGCAGGCACCCAATCGGTCACGTGATCGCGCTCTTTGCCCTCGTTGACCATCACATCGTCGCGGTTGATGGTCGGCACCTCCGTTCCTTTATGCGGTTCGACCGTCACCACCATATGCACGGGAACGCCCTCAGGCGGACCTTGCTGCGCCCGGGCTGTCCCTGCCATCATCATTCCAAGTACAAATGCAATTGCCATTGCACTGTAGAAACCTTTGTTACCCATATTGCCTCCTGCAGTGCGTTACGAATTCCCCGAAATTCCAACTCTGGAAGCTGTAACGTGCACGTTCTAATTCAGTTAGATGACCTGAACTACAGATTTGGATGACTGCAGTCGAGAACCTATAGAAAAGGAGAGACTTGCCGTAATTCCAACCCGGAACATAGCACTGGAATGAGTCGGAGATCCGAATGCGAGATAATCAGGCGTGAGCTCTTCCCCAGTCCCGAACACTTCTGCCGTCTTTCGCCGATCATTCCGCAAGGATTTCCCGACAGCCGTTCGTGGCGAGGGCGTCTACCTTTGGGACGGTGCAGGTCACCGCTATCTCGACCTGGCCGGGTCGGCCGCAGTCAACTTCATCGGACACGGCGTGCCCGACATCTCCGCAGCCATGGTCGAACAGGCGGCGAAGCTCGAATTCGCGCATACGAGCCAGTTCACAACCCCCGTTGCCGAACAATATGCAGAGGAACTGCTCGCCTTCGCCGGAGAACATTTTCGCGGCGGCGCCATCTACTTCACCTCCGGCGGATCGGAATCAATTGAAACGGCGCTGAAGCTGACGCGACAATATCAGGTTGAGATCGGACAATCCCGCCGTCACCAGATTCTGAGCCGCCACCAGAGCTATCACGGCGCGACTTTGGGAGCTCTATCGGTCTCGGGCAACAAGCGGCGGCGCGAAATGTATCTGCCGATGGTGCGCGAGTTTCCGCATATCGGCACGCCGTATTGTTACCGCTGCGCTTTCGATTGCACCGATAGTTGTCGCAACTGCGGCCAAAAATACGCCGCCGAACTCGAGAAAGCGATTGTGTCGGCGAATGGCGAGGCTGCTGCCTTTCTGTTCGAGCCGCTCAGCGGAGCGACTCTGGGGGCGGTCGTTCCGCCTCCGGGATATTTACAGTCGATCGCAGAGATCTGCCTACGCCATGGCATTCTTCTCATTGCCGACGAAGTGATGACCGGCATGGGACGCACCGGCCGTAATTTTGCAGTCGAGCATTGGCAAGTTAAGCCCGACATTCTGGTCACTGCCAAAGGACTCTCGAGCGGATATGCTCCGCTTGGGGCAGTAATTGCAAGCAAGAAAGTTGTGGACGCCATCGCCTCCGGTTCGGGCGCGTTCCTGCACGGCTTCACCTACAACGCGCATCAGATTTCGTTGGCCGCTGGCCGAGCGGTGCTGTGCCAACTCCAAATGAAGAATCTGGTCGAAGCCGCCGACTCAGATCGATCAGGGACCGCTGCTGCCCACTTCAAGCGGCAGCTCGACAATCTGCGGAACGAAGACGTGGTGGGCGACGTCCGCGGCCTCGGACTGCTCTGGGGCGTGGAGTTTGTCGCCGACAAGAAGAGCAAGCAGCCGTTCCCTGCGAGTGAAATTTTTTCTGGACGCGTCGGGGCCGCTGCCATGCGGCGAGGTCTACTCGTCTATCCGATGCAGGGCAGCTTGGATGGCGTCTCTGGCGATCACCTTCTGCTCGCTCCCCCGGCAGTGATCACTGAGGAACAAATCGGCTGGGCGGTGGACCAGTTGGCCTGTGCCATCCGCGAAGCGAATCGATAGATATGGTCCGGATGTGAGCACTTCCCTCCCGCGCCAGTCATCCTGCGAAATCCGGAAGATGATCCGAGCCTCTTATCCCTCTCTTTTCAGCAAGTTGAGAGCTGATGATCGTTTGACGAGCCGTGTATTGTCCTAACCCGCCGGATGCGCGAAATTCATCGCGACACCAAGACGTCGAACCGCCGGAGGCCAGTATGGCAAGCCCTGGAACTCAAACCATGACGGAATTCTGCGAACAGGTGAACCCTCGCGTGCTGTTGGAAATGCGGCGCGCGCGTCCATTTCCCGACATGCTGCGGGTGCAGGAAAGCTGGGTCGCGGTGAGCGAGAAACGCGCCCTGCTCTGGCTGGCTGCACGCACTCCCGAGGCCATCGGCCCTGATCACCTGACCGCGCTGGGCCTCATCGCCCAGATCGGCGCTGGAGCCTGCTACGCGCTGGCATCGATAAACCGTCTCTGGCTCTTGGGGGTTATTGCATGCCTCGCGCTCAACTGGCTGGGCGACTCACTCGACGGAACCCTGGCTCGCGTGCGACAACGACTGCGTCCTCGTTATGGCTTCTACGTCGACCACATGGTCGATACTTGCGGCGCAGCCGCGCTGATGGGCGGCCTCGCACTCTCCGGTTACATGCATCCGTGGATCGCAATGGGATTGCTAATCGCGTTTCTGATGCTGTCGATCCAGTCGTACTTGGCAACGCACGCGCTCGGCGAGTTTCGCCTGTCGTTCTGGCGCTTCGGTCCGACGGAGATTCGCATCTTGCTCGCGGTCGGGAACTTGGCCCTTCTCTGGAAGCCGATGGTCCACTTTCTCGGAGGCTTCTATCGGTTGTTCGACGTGGGCGGCGCAATCAGTATCGCCGGAATGGGATTGATGATCGTCTTCTTCACATTGCAGAACACGATCCGGCTCTATCGGGAAGAAAGGTTCCCGCAATGAGCGGGGCCTTGGGTCGCTCTCCTCATCCGGCGTCATCCCGACCGGAGCCGGTTTTTCAGGCGAAGGGCGGGATCTGGCGCGCGGAGCAACCGCTGCCTGGCGGGGCATCGTCTACTCTCGTGCGCTGGCTGAAATTCAACTTCGTCGGCGCGATCGGCATCGGCGTGCAGTTTGCCGCGCTGTTTGTGTTGAAGACTGTGCTGGGATTCGATTACATGTTTGCCACGGCATTCGCGGTCGAAGCCGCGGTCGTCCATAACTTTGTCTGGCACGAACAATTCACCTGGGCTGATCGGATTAAGTCCGACCGAATCAGGCTGGAGGTGCCGGAGCCTTCATGGCGCGATTCTCTGCCGCGCTTCCTGCGCTTCAACCTGACCACCGGAGCCGTCTCAATCATCGGCAATCTCGCTTTAATGAAGGTAATGGTCGGCGAGGGACACATGAATTACCTGCTGGCCAACGCCATCGCCATTACGCTGTGTTCGGTAGCAAATTTCGTGGTAAGCGATGAATGGGTGTTCGCAGGATAAAGCCGTCGATGACGGTTGTAATCACGACCTTGCGTCAACTGAACTTTCGTTTCGAATCTCTACTTTTTGGGCCCGTCTGAGAGGACCGCGAAATACTGTGCTGGCTGTTCCTTTGCCGCGGCAGATTCGCTTGGCGAGGTGAGCAAGCGGCGGCCGTTGCCTAGTGCCTGAGGCCAGACCTCCCAAAGGAAGCAGCGAGTTCCATAACAATGGAACGTGATCTGACCTCGCTTGCCAGCCGGGCGGTCTGAGACTTCGTTAGCCAGAACTATCGCGACGACTCGGTGACCCGCATCAACGATCTCCACTTGGTGCGGGCCGGTCATTATCAAGTAGTCGCCAGCGGGAAGAGTCTTTTCCAGGACTGTGAAACGGAATGGGATTTTTGCCACGAGGGTGTTCGCCTGGGCATGTGCCAAAGCGGCGCTCAGCGCAACAATTACCAAGAAACCTGCAACGGTCAATCTCCGAATGTTCATGAGTTGCTCTCCTTATCTGGACATTGCCGGTCCGATGTGCGCACTTTCGCCCGAAGGCAAGCGGCGGAACAATGGATGGCTCGTGGTCTGCAACAGAAATGAATGTGGCCGGCTAATTCATTGAAAAGAATGTAGAAGCACCGAAATGTGACCGGTCGGTCGACCGGCGTGCCGGGAACTTTTTGGTATAAACTCCGTTAGATCTCAGGGGTGAAGTGGATGGGGCAGTCGGCGACCAATCCTCGAATCGTTCAGTTCGGCCTTTTCGAACTGGATCTCGATGCTCGCGAGCTACGAAAGTCGGGGATACGAGTCAAACTGCAGGAACAGCCGTTCCAGATTCTCGCCATGCTGTTGGAGCGGCCTGGATCGGTGGTCACGCGGGAAGAGCTGCAGAAAAAACTGTGGACAGGTGACACGTTCGTTGACTTTGACCTCAGCTTGAACAGCGCTGTCAAGAAGCTGAGGCAGGCGCTGAGCGACGATTCCGAAAATCCTCGTTTCGTCGAAACCTTGTATCGGCGGGGCTACCGGTTCATCGGGCCGGTCAACGAATCGACCGGTACCAGGGCGGATCAGACTCAGTCTGTGCCGAGCGGGACGTCGGCCGCAGCCAGCGAGTCCGTCCCGGTGACGCTTCGGCCTTCGATTGCAACCCCACGCTTTTATGCGGCGGCAGCATTGCTTCTCGTTCTGGCTGCAATGGTTGGGTATCACCTCATTCCTTCTCAGCCGCCTCGCGTGCTTGGATTTACCCAGATCACGCACGATGGGCTATTCAAATTCCAGATCGTCAGTGACGGCGAGCGGCTATACGTGAACGAGATGCAAGGCGATCACTTCGTGGTGAATCAGGTTTCGGTCGCGGGGGGTGAAACCAGCGGTGTGCCCACGTCCTTCGCGAACCTCGTGATCCGGGGCATTGCTCCGAACGGGGCGGCGCTGATTGTGACATCGTTTCAGGGAACAGGTGGAAAGGCTGACACCTGGTCACTGCCGCTACCTAGCGGGCCGCCACACCGCCTCAGCGAACAACCCGCCGATTCCCTAGCTTGGTCTCCAGATGGAAACCAGGCAGCTTCAGTGACCTGGTCTCCGGATGGAAACGAGGCTGCCTTCTCCAAGGGACCGGATATTTACCTCGCAAAGAGTGATCTCAGCGAACCACACAAGCTGGCCACGGTTAGTGGTTTTGTATCCAGGCTACGTTTTTCTCCGGACGGGCGGAGGCTTCGCTTTGACAATTCTGAACCTGGCGATGGTCCTACCGCCCTCTGGGAGATCGCGCGCGACGGATCGGGCTTGCGACAATTGCTTCCTGGCTGGAGTGCCGTTCCACATGAGTGTTGTGGGAACTGGACTCCCGACGGGCGGTATTTCGTATTTCAGAGTTTTCGCGACGGCCGGAACAGCGTGTGGGCGCTGGCGGAGAAATCATCGTGGTTCGGTGGAGCGCCTAAGCCCGTGCAGTTGACCAACGGTCCGCTGGACTTCGGGTACCCCGTGGTCAGTAAAGACGGTAAACGAATTTTTGTGATCGGCTCGCAGCCGCGCTCAGAGCTGGTGCGTTACGACGGCAAGTCCGGGTTTGAACCATATCTGGATGGTCGCTCGATCCAGGACCTGGCGTATTCTCCCGACGGGAAGTCGATGGCGTATGTGACCGTGCCGGAAGGGCAACTTTGGCGGAGCCGGGTGGATGGTAGCGAACGACTGCAACTTGCTCCGGAGGGAATGTCGGCGGCGTTGCCGCGGTGGTCGCCGGACGGAAAACAGATCGTGTTCAGTGGCTCGACTTCCAGCACGAACTGGGTGGCCTATCTGATTTCGAGCGATGGCACGGGCCTGCGGGAACTCATTCCCGGAGCAAAGTCGGGATACGATCCCACATGGTCGGCTGACGGCAAGTCCATCGTTTTGACGCTCGATCCGACGGACAAACATACCCCTGTTGCGCAGAGACGAGGCATTGCGATCGTGGATGTGGAGTCTGGGAAAATTTCGCCTCTACCGTCCTCTGAGCAGTTGTTCTCACCGCGCTGGTCCCCCGACGGACGATACATCGCTGCCCTGACCGACGACTCGCTCAAGCTGATGCTTTTCGATGTCGCGGCGCGGCGCTGGCAGGAACTGGCGAGCATGCCGATTGGATATCCCAGCTGGTCGCATGATGGGCAGTACATTTATTTCGACACAACCCTGAGTGAAGATGCTGCGTTCTTTCGAGTACGGATATCAGATCACAAACTGGAGCGGCTGTTCAGCCTGAAGGCGATGCGGCGCTACTGGGGTCCATTTGGCCCTTGGACCGGTTTGGCGCCCGACGACACTCCGCTGCTGGTGCGCGACATCAGCAGCCAGGAAATTTATGCGCTCGACTGGCAGGTGCCGTGAGTATCAGAGCTTAGATCGGATCGTGACTATCGACTCGGCCTACACCTGCGTCGCGACTTCGCCAGTCCAGTAGGCAAACTGCCGACCGCACAGAACGGCTAACGAGCAAGCCAGAAACCAACTCTTGTAAGTAGGTGCGCTCATCAAAACTAAGCAAATGGCTGCGAAAAAATCTTCACCGCTCCACCGGCAACAAATATGTGGGGTTACGCTTAAATGCTCCGCCGAAGACTTGCAGGTCCGCGTGCCTCATATCCCATGCGATCACCGATGCCGGCGTCAGTCGAACGGTAACGTCATCCCAACCGGCAAACACCGGGCCTACCCTGGGATCCGCAATGGCGGCGTCGCTCATGTACTTGCGATGAATCTCTAAGTTGTATTTGCGAGATGCCTCCCCTGTGAGCAACGTGGCACTGCCCGTGATCGTGGCTCCGAACGACGCGGCTGGGTCACGCGAGTCGATCATCAACGAAGCATTCTTATTTTCCTGGAGATTCCGGGCTTTGCGGCTCCGTGATGATGTAGCGACATAAATATCGGTCCCATCAAACCAGAACCACACGGCAACAACATGAACCGAACCATTGGGATAAGGAGTGGCAAAGGACGCAATGTATCGGCCGTCCAGCAATTGCTTGACCAGCGAATCGGATAACGAAGCCATCGGAGATCTCCTTCTGATCTGAACCTGTGCGGGCGCGATAAGCATACAGTCTCGCGGCGATGGGTAAGCAGGAAAAGTCTTTGACCCGCAAGTCAGTCGGCAAGAGCGCAGTTACTTAATCCCCAGCCTCTTCAGATTCTCGACTGGCCTGGCGAGAACGGCATTATCGTTGTCATTGCGGGCGACGAGTGGCCGTTGCAAAAGCTCCGGGTGCGCGACGATGATCTGCAGTAGCTCTTCCTCTTTCAGATTTTTGCCCCCCCCGAGCTCGCGATAAGCGGGTTCTTTGGTCCGAAGCGCGTCCTGCGGCGCCAGTCCCGCGCTCTGCAGCAGTTTCTTCAATTCCTTCGCCGACAAAGGATGCTTGATGTATCCCAAACGTCACGCGATTTTCAGCACGACCTTGCCGTAGTTCTTTCCGTCCTCCAGCAACTTGTAGGCTTCCACTGCCTGATCGAGCGGGAACACATGCCCGATCTCTGGAGTCAGCTTGCCTTCGGCAATCCACGTGGAAAGCCGCTGCCATGCGGGCTCCATGATCTCGCGTTTTTGCGACAGATACGTCAGCCAGAGCCCCTGCAGCATTCCCGATTTCGCGTACATCGCCCGCAGATCGAGTTTGGGAGCCTTCCCCGTCGCGGTGCCGTATTGAATGACGCGTCCGAAATCGCGCAGGCAGCGCAGGCTCTTGGCCGTGTGGTCACCGCCGAGCATTTCGAAGACGGCGTCGACGCCTTCCCCATGCGTGAGATTCTTCACCACTTCTTCGTAGTCGTGCTGCTTGTAGTTGATGCCGTGCTGCAGTCCGAGCTTTTTCACGTTGGCGAGCTTTTCATCGGACGACGATGTACCGTACATCTCCACTCCCAGCAAACGCCCGATCTGTACCGCCGCGGTCCCCACCCCGCCGGCCACTGCATGGATGAGCACGCTGGGAGTGCGCTGCGGAGCTTCGCTCCGCTGGACAGCCGAGGGCGGCTGTCCCCACATTGGTGCTTTCGTCATTCCAGCCTGCCAGTATCCGAGATAGGCCGTGAAATAGTTCACCGGGAACGCCGCAGCCTGCTCGTCGGTCCAGCGGTCAGGAATAGGCCACAGCATATTGGAGTAGGCTACGGTCTTTTCCCCGAACGCGGCCCACTGGGCGTAGCCCATCACACGACGGCCAGTGCTTTCTTCTACTCCAGCAAATTCACGACCGGCAATCAAGGGTGGCGGCGGCGTCCCCGGATAGCCGCCTTTCGCGGTCATGAAATCGGCAAAATTCAAGCCTCCTGCTTTCACGCGGACAATCGTCTGTCCCGCTTTCGCGGTCGGTTCCGGGGCATCCTGAATGGCGAGCCCATCTGCGCCAGAAAGGCTGGTGATCATCAGAGCTTTCATGCGAAAAGTCTAACAGGATGGCAGTGTCTTTCTGTTCAAGCGACTTTTAGAAATTGCTCCAGAAATAAGCGGGCCCGCTCGGACTAGATCCAGCGAACTGAATCCGCCTCAAGCGGGCCACGTCTCCCCGAAAATTGCCTTCTACATTACGACCATCAACGCAATTCGCACCCCGGGATGGAACAGATCAAACAGGAAATATTCTCCGTCGATGTAGTCGACATAGCAATCGTCGGTGTAAGTCCAATCTGGCGGCCAGGCATCCACGAGAACGAAGGAGTAGCCTCCGTACACGAAGCCTTGCCCACCTTCCACGGCGACTGGACGCTGCACCTTAAATGCATGACCCCGTCCGAAGCTGGAGCGGAATTTCTCGTCCGGGATATGCCCCCCCTTGCCTGCGGGGCGGGCGTGCCCTTCCTGCTGCGGCATTGATTCCTGCCGACCGTTATTCATCTGCTCGCGGGACTGTTTCTCGTCTCGTTTCTGCTCCTGCTTTTCTTGCTTGTTTTGCTTCTCAGGCTTGGCCTCTTCCTGCCGGGGAGGCTTCATCTCATCCTGCTTCGAGGCAGGTTTCCCTTGCTCCTGGCTCCTTGGTTCTTCCTGCCGCGCTGGTCGTTCTTGCTGTTGTTTTTCGTCCTGGGCATACAACGCCGCCGAACCCGCAACCAGGATCGAGAGAACTGCGAAATTCAAAAATCTGAAAGCTCGCATAAAGCATTCCTCCAAACTGAAATGTCTAGGCGCCGCCATCTGCCTACGGACGGTTCGTAACGCGCCACAGTCAGATGCACGAACGCGTGTGCATCGCGACAGTGTTTTGCTGTAAGTAAGGACTGGGAAACCTGTAGGTTCAGGGCCCGCCCGGTCGACCTGCCCGGGTTCGAAGGTCAGTTTTTCCCCCGGTGTTTAACGCCGGGTATATACTCTTGGCGTTGGCTTATTGTTCTTCCGGCTGGCCCCTTTCAGCCGGAACGGGGCGTACATTCATCCCCTAATTCGAGCGCCCCGTATCTGATCGGCCGGTCCCCATCAGGGGCGGTGAGGACGGGCACGGGTGCATCACCCAATGCCTTGGGGAAGCTGCATCCGCGGGGAGGTATACCGTGGATCTTATTTTTGTACGTCTTTTTTTCATCATTGTTGTAGCCATCACCTGCTTCATCATCGAACCCTTCAATCTCTCTCGCAGCTACGACGCGGGCGTGGGCGCGATCATCGGGGCAGCCATTGTCCTGTTCGAATGGAAGCTCCGCGCGGTCAGCCTGAAGCGGTTGATCGGAGCAGCCATCGGCAGCATCCTCGGCATCTGCGGCGCTTACCTGTTCGCCCTGGTCATCCGCAGTAGTGTCCCTTCGGGAAACACGCAGAGTTTCCTGCAGATTCTGGTCATGCTGCTGATGGCCTACGTCGGCCTCGTCGTCGGGGCTAACAAGGGCGATCTGCTCAACCTGGCCGCGCTCGGCGGGATCTTTGGCGGAGAGAAGCAGAGCAAGAAAAGCTACAAGATTCTCGACACCAGCGTCATCATCGACGGGCGCATCGCCGACATCGCCGAGACCGGCTTTCTCGACGGCGTCATCGTCACACCGCAGTTCGTCCTGCGCGAGTTGCAACTGGTCGCCGATTCGGCCGACTCTCTGAAGCGCAATCGCGGACGCCGCGGCCTCGACATCCTGCAACGCCTGCAGAAAGTCGCCAACCTGCAGATCCAGATTGTGGAAGACGATTTCCCAGCGGTCCGCGAAGTGGATCTGAAGCTGATCGAACTGGCCAAGGTCTATGAAGGCAAGATCATCACCAACGACTTCAACCTGAATAAGGTTGCGCAGCTGCAAGGCGTTGAAGTGTTGAACATCAACGAACTGGCCAATTCGCTCAAGCCGATCGTGCTGCCCGGCGAGACCATGCGCGTATTCAT
>Ga0070731_10004484_pt1 | contig 11983 bp, 13 predicted proteins | sample Coa_R1_2_FD_66448 | JGI IMG/M metagenome (GOLD analysis project Ga0070731, IMG submission 66448) | Surface soil microbial communities from Centralia Pennsylvania, which are recovering from an underground coalmine fire - Coalmine... | ecosystem: Environmental > Terrestrial > Soil > Unclassified ... | reverse complement strand
TTACGTACGCAAGTTTCATTCGTCCGAATACATCAATGCGCTCGCTACCGGCGAAATATGCCTGGCGTTGGGCTATTCGGGAGACATCAAACAAGCGCAGAAGCGGGCGGCGGAAGCGAACAACGGCAATGAGATCCACTATGCAATCCCGAAGGAAGGCGCGCCGTTATGGTTCGACAATCTCGCGATTCCAAAGGATGCGCCGCACGTCGCGGAGGCGCACGAACTCATCAATTATCTGCTTGAACCGCAGGTCGCGGCCAAGAATACCAATTTCGTTTCTTACGCGAACGGCGACCGGCCTAGCCGCTTCATCGACAAAGCAATCCTCGATGACCGCACCATCTATCCGGACGATGCGACCATGGCGAAGCTTTTCACGATCATCGCCCATGACTTGAAGACCCAGCGGCTGGTTAACCGGCTGTGGACGCGGGTGAAGACGGGCGAGTAGGATCGCGCGCTAATTCGCTTGGATGTGGGCGTCGTCGACCATCTTCTTCCACTCGACAAGCTGGGCCTTGATGTAATCGCCCAGCTCTTCGGGTGATGAGGAAAATCCTTCGAAGCCGACGTTTTTGAACTTCGCCTGCACCTCCGGACTATCGATGATCGGACGCAGCATTTTGTTGAGCTTGGCTACGACATCGGGCGGAGTCCCGGTGGGGGCAACGAGTCCGGCCCAGGCATCAAGATTGAAGCCCTTGATGCCGGCTTGGTCCATCGTCGGCAGGTCCGGGAACAGTGAACTGCGCTTGATGCGCGTCACCGCGAGCGCCCGCAACGCGTTGGCCGCAACGTGCGGCATTGCGGTGGTGAAATCGGCGAACATCATCGATACGCGGCCAGCGATGATATCCTCAAGCGCCGGCGGGGTGCTGTTGTACGGAACATGGATGAGCTTGATCCCGCCCCACTGTGCCAAAATATCGCCGGCGACGATGCCCGCCGTGTTGCCGCTGGCAAACGACAGCTCGCCCGGATGTGCCTTGGCATAGTCGACCAATTCCTGCACCGAATGGATCGGCAGCTTCGGATTGATCACCAGCATCAACGTGAAACTGCCGACGCGCGTGACCGGGACAAAATCCTTCGCGGGATCATAGCTGATGTGGTGCAAGAACGGATCGGCCGAGAGCGGCGAGTTGGTGCCCATGAGCAGCGTGTAGCCGTCCGCCGGTTGATGATGCACATAGTCGGCCGCGAGCGCACCGTCGACTCCAGGTTTGTCCACAATGACGACAGGCTGCCCGATCGCCGGGCTGAGCTTGTCGGCGAGGATGCGGCAGATCGTGTCGCTGGCACTGCCGGGGCCAAAGACGGCCACGATCGTAATTGGCCGCGTCGGAAAGTCTTCGGCGTAAAGCGCCGCACTGAACAGTGCGGTTGCGGCGGCAACGAGAGCGAGCAGAAGTTTCTTCATGGTCCGGTTCCTCCGTGGCAGTCGCAACTTTTTCTTTGTCGGCGCGTCAAGCTCGCGGACCGCGCGCCTTGCTGAGATGATTCACACTAGCAGATTTTTGCCCGGTTGTGTCGGTTCAGCGAGGAGCGTTTGTCGCACCTTCGCCCTCGCGCGCCTTCACCGCCAGCGCCGATGCAGCCACAGCCATTGCTCGGGATGCTCGCGCACCCAGCCTTCGATTACTGTGGTGATTGTCTGCATCGTGCCCTTGATGTCGATGCGGCCGTCGGCATCGCGCGGCGGATCGATGGCGTCGGTCATCTCGCCCCAGAAGCCATTGCCGTCGGAAAGGCGGACGACGCGCATGCCGTGGATCGGGCATTCAAGCTGGCGGGCAAGCATGGCGATCAGCGGATTGGCTTTGCACGGCCGGCCGAAAAAGGTCACCTCGACGCCCTTGGTGAAGTGCTGATCGACGAGCATGCCGACATGCACGCCTGATTGCAGAAGGTGCGCCAGCCGCACCGGCGCACTGAGGTTGGTCGGCACCATTTGCCCCATCAGGTTTTCGCGGAGCTTGATAACGGCGTCGCTGATCGCGACGTTGTTGGGTCGCCGGTAAAGTACGGCGGTCTTGGCTCCGAACTTCCTGGCGACTACGGCCGGAATCTCCCAGTTGGCCAGGTGGGACGCGAAAATGAGCACCGCCTTATCGCCGTTGAGGACGCGCCGCGCGCGCTCAAGTGTCTGCGGCGGTACGACGACTGTGTCCGGCGCGCTCGAGCCTTCTTCCGCAAGGCTCAATTCCTCGAGGTGCACGAATTCGGCGGCAACGCGGCCGAGATTGTCCCAGACACCGGCGAGGATTTTCTCGATCTCCGCATCGGATTTTTCCGGAAAGGCGGCACGCAACTGCTCGCGGCCGAGGCGGTGTTCCTTGAACAGCGGGCCGGCCTTGCGCAGGAGTGCCGCGGCATAATTCGCCCCTCGCTTGCGATCTACCAGCTTGATTGCGCGCATCGAGCCGACCGCAATCGACCCGATCGTTGCGTCGAGCAGTTTTTTTGATCGTCTGCCGACCATCAGAACGCGACGATGATTTTTCCAAAAACCTGCCGGCTTTCGAGCCTGGCGAGTGCTTGCTCGAAATCGGCGAGCGCGACTTCGGTGTCGATCACCGGCGAGAGGCCGGACGCCATTTTGGCAAGGCTCTCGCGGATATTGCGCAGGGTAGCGCCAAACGAGCCGATGATGCGGTACTGCTGGGTGTAAAGCTGAAACAGATTTATGGTGGTTGATTGGCCTGAGGTCGAGCCACACGTAACCAGCCGCCCGCCGCGCTTGAGACAGAGCAGCGAGCCGTTGAACGTGTCGGGGCCGACATGCTCGAACACGACATCGACGCCCTTTTTGCTGGTGAGTTTGCGTACAGCGCCTTCAAACCGGTCGGTGCGGTAATTGATGACGTGATCGGCGCCGAGCGCCTTGGCTTTTTCCGCCTTGGCGTCGTCTCCGACAGTCGTGTAGACGGTGCAGCCGATCGCCTTCGCCATTTTGATGGCGGTAGTACCGATGCCGGAGCCGCCGGCCTGCACCAGAATGCTTTCGCCCGGTTCGAGCTTGGCATTGTCGAACAGCATGTGCTGCACGGTGGCGAAGGCGATGGGCGCACAGGCGGCGTCGCGGAAACTCACACCGGGCGGGATCGGGACAAGCAGTCGTGCCGGCATATTGATGAGGTCGCGGGCAAAGCCGTCGATGTGAAAGCCCAGCACGCCTCCGACATTTTCACACAAATTGTCGTGGCCTTCGCGGCATGCCTTGCAGACCCCGCAGGTGAGGGCGCCGTAGGCGACGACGCGGTCACCAACCTTCAATTGGCCGGAATCGGGACCGACGGCAACAATCTCGCCCGCAGCCTCGGCGCCAACGACGAGCGGCAGCTTGCGCTTGGCGAACGCCATGCCGCGCCAACCCCAGACATCGATGTGATTGAGGCCAATGGCTTTGATGGCAATTTGGACCTCGCCTACGCCCGGCTGCGGGGGCGGCTCAACTTCCAAAAGCTCGATCTTGCGGTCGGCCAAAAGGGTGAGTGCGCGCATGCGACTGGCGCTCGCCGAAGACAAGTGTACGGCACCTTCGCCGCGCTCGTTGGCCAAAGCCGATGTGATGCCGGTCATGCAGGCTCCCGCGCAATCACCAGGCTCACATTCTGCCCGCCGAAGCCGAACGAATTGGAGATGGCGCGATTGAGCCGCGCGTCGCGCGCCACGTTCGGTACGACGTCGAGCGGAATCGCCGGGTCGGGAAGATTGTAGTTGATCGTCGGCGGGATACGCTGGTGCTCCAGCGTGAGCAGCGTGAACGCGGCTTCGACGGCGCCGGCCGCCGTCAACGTATGGCCGATCATCGATTTGTTGGACGAAATCGGAATGCCGCTCGTGCGGTCGCCGAACACGGCGGCGACGCCGAGGTGCTCCATCTTGTCGTTCTCCGGCGTCGAGGTGCCGTGGGCATTGATGTAATCGACCTGTTCGGGCTCGACGCCGGCATCCGCGAGCGCATTGCGCACGCAAGCGATGATCGGCTTGCCGTCGGGACTCGATCGCGTTCGGTGGAACGAGTCGGATTTTTCTCCGCAGCCCTCGATGATGCCGAGAATGCCCGCACCTCGGGCGCGGGCGTGCGCCAAATTCTCAAGCACGAGCGCCGCGGCGCCTTCGGCCATGACGAAGCCGTCGCGGTTCTTGGAGAACGGCTTCGACGCTTGTTCCGGCGTATCGTTCTGCGTGGACAGCGCGGAGAGGAGAGAAAATCGCACCAGCGACTCTGGAGTCACCGACCCATCGGCTCCGATCGTCAGCACCGCTTCGCACTCGCCCCGCCTTATCGCTTCCAGACCCAATTGGATGGCAGTCGCGCCTGACGCGCAGGCCGTGTTCAGCGATATGGGCGATCCCTCAGTGCCGAAGTGCTCCGCTAACCGCTCGCCCACGGCGCCAAATCGCAATGCTCCGAAGTTCGCGCCGTATTCGCGGGCGGCGCGGACCAGATCGGGATAGGTGACATCTGCATTGGTTGCGGCCGTTTCGGCGATTTTCAGACGCGTGGGCCATTCGAGTTCGAGCGGAGGCGGTGCCAGACAGAGCAGACCTGGGAAGCGGCCTTTGCCGCCGATTCCGGATTGCGCAATCGCCTCTTCGCCCGCGAGGAGCGCCATGCGCTCGGAAAGCTCCGCGGGCGTCATGGAATCCTTGTACACGTGGTCGCAAGCGCCGGCGATTTTGGTTTTCAGGCTGTCGGTCGGAAAGCGCGAGATTCGCCGGATACCGGACACGCCGCCTGTCAACTTCGCCCAGTTGTCGGATTTGCCGACGCCGAGGGAGGTGACGATACCGATTCCGGTTACGGCGACGATCGGACGACCCTTCTTATCCCGCGTCGCCGCGGCCGCTGTGGCTGATGTTGGCTCCGCCATAACTTACTTCCCTCAAGGGGCCCGTTCGATCAGCGCGAGACCTTCGCCGCGCCAGGAGCCCACACCGGTGACGATGAGCTGTGAAAGCGAGGGCGGGCTTTCGCCCTTGTCCGCGCTTCCCGTCGGCGGGAACAACTTGCCGTGCTCAAGCACCACGCAGCCAATGCCCAGATTGGCTGCGAACTGGGCCTCGATCCCATGACCGATATACGTGCCGGTATTGCGTACGGGAAGACCAAATTCCTCAATGGCCCGCCGCTCCGCCGAAGTGGCAGGCTCGATGCCGGTTGCACCGGAAATGACCGCGGCATGGGCGCGGTCGACGTGGGGCGAGATCGCTTCCCATTGGCGGTGCAGCGTCGCCTCTATGTCTCCCTCTTGGCGCCGGTTGCGATCGGAGCGGACGGCCGAAAGCCGTGCACGGGCTCGCGCCCCGCGGGCTTGCGCATGTTGGGCGCTTTCCAGCACCAGGAAGGCCCCGAGAGTGGCGTACGCGATCCCGCCGTGCGGCCCGCGATCCCAGACCGGCGCGAATTTTCCTTGCAGCGCCGCGCTGCCGAGTTCAAAGCCCAGCAGGTGGTCCCAACGCGAGCCATAAGAGGCACCGCCGACGAGCGTCACCTCGCTCTGGCCCGCCGCCACGCGCGCCTGCGCAATCCGGACTGCATCGACGCCGGAAGATTCTTCACCGAGGAAAGTGCGCGACGAGCCGACGACGCCGTGAACGATCGCGATATTGCCGGCCAGCAGATTGGGCAATTGCGCGAGAAACAGCGTCGGGCGCAGATCATTCATCAAGCGTTCGTTGAGGAACACGTCGGGCTTATCGGTCTTGCGCACGCCCGCGAGGATTGCGGTGTCAACCGGAACGTCGCGCTCGCCGCCTATGGCGGCGATGATCATGTCGGTGTGGTCGAGCAGATCGGGTTTGCCAGTAAGCCCGGCGTCGTCGAGCGCCAGACCGGCGGTGTAGACACCGATCCGCTGCCACATTTCCATCTGCCGCTGATCGCCCTTTTTGGGGATCTGTTTGTCGAAACTTATCGGCGCGAGCGAATGCACGATGTAAGGCGCAAACGTCTGGTCGTCGTAACGCGGAGGATTGCTTCCAGCCAAATAATTCCACGTCGCGTCGCGCCCCTCGCCGAGGCAGGTGAGGAGACCGACGCCGGTGACCCACACCTCGCGCCGATCGTTCACTTAACGAACTCCTTGACCGGGAGGTTGAGCCGCTCGCCCCACGCAAAAAACGCTTCGCGAAATTGCGGGCTCGGAAAGGGTCTGGTGGTAAATGTCAGCTCGGCATTGCAGATACGCGTACTGTCGCGAAGCCCGGCGCATTCGGCGACCGCGTACCCGGAGCCATGGTGCACCATGCGCCCTTCGAACTCGAGCGCATCGCCGGGGAAGACCAACTTGCGGAATTTTCCGCTCTTGACGCCGGCAAGGAACGGCATGGCTGAAAAACGCTCCAGCACGCACACCAGCCACCCGGCGGTCTGCGCCATGCACTCGAGGAGCAGCACTCCGGGCATGAGCGGATAGGTCGGAAAATGACCCTCGAAAATTGTGCTCTCTTTGGGCACGGTGCAAGCGGTGCGAATAGACTGCGCGCCGACATCGACGTCGACGATGCGGTCGATCATCTGGAAGTATTCGAGACGCATGGGCGGCGCCTCAGGCGCCTTTTGCTGCGATGAGCTCGTCGATCCGGGTGCTGAGATTTTTCAGCACGAAGTATTTGTCTGTCGACGCCGTGCCGTCGTTGACTTCCTGGGTCCATTGCTCGAGCGGCAGCTTGATACCGAATGCTTTATCAATGGCGAAGGCAATGTCGAGGAAGTCCAAGCTGTCGATCTCGAGATCCTTGGTGGCATGGCTCTCAGGCTTGATATTTTCACGCGGGATGTCGCACGTTTCCGCAATAATTTCAGCGACTTTATCGTACGTAGTGGACATCAATCGTGCTCATTAAGCCACAAGATAATGTGCCTGAATCTTCCCCGCTCGGCGCAAACCAGTCCGGTCGCCGCGAGCCCCTCAGATCGGCAACGTCCCCCTATAGCGAAGGATGCCTTTAAGTTCAATTGGCCGCCTGGGCGGCACAGAGGGGTGTATGGGATAAGCCCCGCGGAGAGTGTGGCGGAATCGCCTCGGCACTATTTCGCCGGCGCGGGGATCTCGATTGGCGCGCAATTCTGCCGTCCCTGCAGTACGCAATCCTGATTGCGCTCCATTTCGGCGATGGTGTCGGCGAGCCAAACACCGAGGCCGACCAGCACGGTAACGACCACAACCGCCATGACGTTCATCAGCATGCGGTGCCGGTAGTTGATGGGTCCGTCTTCAATGTCCCGTTCATAACGCGACAGATCATCAAGCAGCTCGCTTCGGTGATCGACGGATTCGTGTGCCAAGCTCGGCGAGGCGGAGAATGGACGCTCGGGCAGGCGCGACCGCGGCCGGAACTGCAACACCTGCGCCGAGTGAAGAGTGACCTCGGGCTCGGGCGGATCGTGCGCCAACTTGGAGCTGCCGTCTCGCATGGAGTAAGGATACACCCGCGCAGCGGAATGTCTAAGCGAAGAATTATATAGACTTTACCAATGCGTTGCTTTCGATCATTAGACCCGGGCGAGGTTGATTCTTGCTCATGAGCCTGCGACGCAAAATGCGCGCGATTGGCGCGGTGGTGGCGGCCTACGCGGTCGCCCTGCAGGCCATCTTTCTTGGCATCGCCGGTCTTGTCGCCGGCCCAGTGGATTCTGGGGCGAGCTTTGGAGTGAGTTCGCTTTGCCTGTTTTCGCGGACTGCAGCGCCGCATCCCACACCCGGCGGACACGAGCATGACTGTTCGGCAGCCTGTGCCGCTTGTTGCTGCAGTGCACCCGTAGCATCGGCTTCTGCACCCGCCATCGCTTATGAAAAGGTCCCGGCAGGGTTGATTGCTGCCGCCACTGTTATTGTGCCGACTTGGCGGTTCGGTGCCGACCGCGCCCATCGCTCCCGTGCTCCGCCGCTCGGCTGAATTTCAACAGCCCAGCAACCCTTCCATTCCTCTGCCTTTGTCGGGCAGGTATCGGCCACGGAGCAATTCCATGCACTTTTCCAATCGTTGCATCATCTCGCGCGGCGCGGCCGTGCTGTTCGCTCTCTCGTCGCTGCAGTTAATGGCGAACCAAGTCCTCGCTGCTGACTATAAAGTCGGCTCGATCCAGATCAGCCAACCTTGGGCCCGCGCCACTCCGAAGGGCGCGAGCTCGGGCGCCGCTTATATGACGGTGACGAACAGCGGCACCGCAGCCCAGCACCTCAACTGCGTGTCGAGCGACGCCGCCACCGAATGCCAGATCCACGAGATGACCATGAACGGCGGCGTGATGAAAATGCGGCCGCTGCAAGGCGGCCTTGAGGTGAAACCCGGAGAAACCGTCATGCTTAAACCGGGCGGCTTTCACGTGATGCTGGTTGGCCTCAAAGGGCCCCTGCAGGCCGGCAAGTCGCTCGATGCGACGTTCAAAGTCGAAGGTGGTGATACTGTGCAGGTCGCGTTTCCCATCGCGGCCATCGGCGCACCGGCACCCGGTGCCACCCAAGGCGGACCGATGAATATGCAGGGCCCGGGCATGATGCCGATGAATAAACAGTGACCCATCGGTCCAAAACCGAAGCGCTAGGGATACCGGCCGGCGAGGCGTAAAAGCTTTTGCCGGCCGCCTTGGTTAAGGAACTCTGACTTACCATTGGTTAAGACTAGTCGCCGTATACCAATGTGACGCCAATCGCGGTCTGAGTGCATGAGTGATTCACAGACGAAGACCAGCCAAGACACGTCGGGACCTCTCAAGAACCTGGCCGACGAAATCAAACGCTCCATGGCTGAGGCGTTGAGCGTCGAACAGCAGCGGCTGGCCGAGGAAGAGGCCCAAAAAGAGAGCAAAGCCGCCGAACAGACGGCGGCCGCGCCCGCGAAAACCGCACCGGCCCAGCGGCCGCGCGTGTCCATCGGCGAAGCGCTGCGCAATCAGTGGTTCGAAATCTGGTATCAGCCGAAGGTCGATCTCAAGCGCAAATGCTTGGCCGGGGCCGAAGCGCTGGCGCGCATCCGGCATCCGGAGCACGGCGTGCTCTTGCCCGGCGGTTTCCTGGCCGATGTCGACGAGGAGAGCGTCGCCGAGCTTGGCCAGTACACCTTGCTGGCGGCCTTGGGCGATTGGTCGGTATTCGAAGACGCCGGCTTCAATCTCCAGCTCTCCATCAATGTGCCGGTGAACGTGCTGCACAAGTTGCCGATCGCGGAGCTCGTCGCCAAGCACCGGCCCCAATCGGAGCGGTGGGCTGGCCTCATCGTCGATGTGACGGAGGATCAGATCGTCCGCGACATGGCGCTGGCGCAAGAAGTCGCCACCCAATTGGCGGTGAGCGATATCAAGATCGCCATCGATGATTTCGGCGCCGGCTATTCGTCGTTGTCGAGTCTGCGCGAGTTGCCGTTCAAGGAACTCAAGATCGACCGTTCGTTCGTGACCGGCTGTTCGCTGGACGCGACCAATGCGGCGATCTGCCAGACCGCAATCGATCTCGCCCATCGTTTCGGCAGCGATGCGGTCGCCGAAGGCGTCGAGACGCAGACCGACCTGCAGGCCTTGATGGTGATGGGCTGCGATTACGGTCAAGGCGTGCTGATGTCGCCGCCCATGCCGAAGGAGCAGTTTCTCAAGCTGCTGCGGCAGCGCATGACGAAGCCTTCGTCGCGCGGCGCTTCGCCCAATGAAGCCATGCAGTCCGGCGGCAAGCCGATCGGCCGCGTCGCTTAATCGGATGCGCTCGTCCCCGCGAAAGCGGGGACCCAGAGTTTTGTTGCTCCTGGATTCCCGCTTGCGCGGGAATGAGCGGAAGTGATTATTTGACCGACTCTTTGAATGGCACCGCCATGCCGTCGGGCAGGGGCGCCATGAAGATGTTGAGCGTCATCGACACCATGGCGTAGTAGCCGAGGATGCCAACCAGTTCGACGGTGCCGGCTTCGCCGAGCAGCTTGTAGACTCGATTGAAGACGGGCTTGCTGACACGCCGCTTCGCGTAGAGTTCCTTGACGAAGGCATAAATTGCCATCTCGTCGCGCGGCGCCGATTTGGGTGCGCGTCCAGCCTGGAGATCGCGCACCGTCTGCGGCTTGACGCCTTGCTTTTCCGCCATGGGCGCGTGCATCGCCCATTCGTACTGCGCCTTCCAGTGCGCGGCGGTGACCAGAATGGCAAACTCCATCAGGCGCGGGGATACGCTGGTCTTGAAGCGCAGATGCCCGCCGAGCCTCTGCGCCAGTTCGCCGAATTCCGGCGAATGCAGATAGATCGCGAATGGGCCGGACATTTTGAACTGGCCGCGTGGGCCGGAACGGATCGATTCCGCGAGCGTGCGCTGTTCTCGCGTCAAGCTGTCTTCGGAGAGTTTGGGAAGGCGAGGGGACTGCAGATCTTTGGCCATGGTTTCCTCTTCCACCTTTGGCGCTGGCATCCGGCGTGGTGGCGTGTTGTATAATTTCGGGAGTAGGCGGAACGCCGCAATGGGCAGAGCGATAACGGGCTTTCTTTCCGCTGTCGAGCGGAACCCCCCAGCGGATCAACGCCGCGGTTCATGCAACGCGTCACGGCGGCTTGTACTGCTGGCTGCGCCGATGGCGCTCGCCTTGCCGATTGGTCTCGCTCGCGGCGCCGAAAAGATGTCGAAGCAAGCGGCGCAGTATGAGGATGCGCCCCATGGCATTGCCATGTGCGCAACCTGTTCGCTGTTCGTGGAACCGCGCGCATGCAAGGTCGTCGAGGGTGACATCAGCCCGAACGGCTGGTGCAAGGCGTACGCGATGGTCGACTAGTTCCGCCGGAAACGGGGATCAGTTCGATCAGAAAGAGAGGGGCCGGTCATCTTCGCCGACCATCGCTTCTCTGATATGCTGTAGGCAAGGTGCGACGGCCAAGCAGCCCGACGACGACAGGAGGAGACCATGGGATTCATCAGCGACGAAGAACGCGAAAGTCTGACACCGTCGGAATTACTGCCGCACCAGACGCCGATCCCTACCCAGGTCGTGTCCAGCGACGAGTATTACCCCTATCCGCAGACCGAGAAGCAGCGCGAATTACAGGCACGTCTGCTCGAACTCGGCGACAGCTTGGGGCGCAAGCAGGGATTGTCGCGTCGCCGCTTCTTCCAGACCGCGGCCGGCATGGCCGCCGCCTATGTGGTAATGAACGAGACGTTTGGTCAGTTCTTCGATGCAACGCCCGCCGAGGCGGCGACGCCGGCGATGGCGCAGGAACGGGCCGAAGCACTCAAAGACCAGTTCATCATGGACATGCACACGCATTTCCTGCGCGATGACACCCGCATCAAGAATTTCGTCGCCATGCGTGCCGCCGTCGGCAGGGCCGGGTGGAACAAACAGTTGGCCGACAAGGAGCAGACCATCGATGATCTGAAGTATGGCAACTACTTCAAGGAAATCTTCCTCGACAGTGACACCAAGATTGCGCTGATTTCGTCGGCGCCGTCCGATATTGAGCAGGATTGGTTCCTGACCAACGAGCAGATGGCGCAGGCGCGGGAAAAGGTGAACAGCCATTTCGGCTCGCGCCGCATGTTCTCCCACGCCATCTTCACGCCCGGCCAGCCGGGCTGGCTGGAGAAGGTCGACGCCGCGCTCGAGCTCAAGCCGGAGTCGATGAAGGGTTACACCATCGGCGACAATACTCACAAAGATACCAGCCGCTACCCGTGGCGCATGGACGACGAAAAGGTCGCTTATCTCGGCTACGAAAAATTCGTCAAAGCCGGAATCAAGAACGTCTGCATCCACAAGGGGCTGTTTGCACCGCCACTGGATCGCCAGTTCCCGAACCTGCGCGGTTTTGTCGATGCGAGTGACGTTGGTCAAGCCGCGAAGGACTGGCCGCAGCTCAACTTCATCATCTATCACGGCGCCTACCGGCACGTTGGCGGCGATCCGAAAGTGGCGCTGGCGGAGTTCGAGCGCACTGGCCGCATCTCCTGGACCAGCGACCTCGCCGACATCCCGGCCCAATATGGCGTCAACAACGTCT
>Ga0070731_10004483_pt1 | contig 11989 bp, 8 predicted proteins | sample Coa_R1_2_FD_66448 | JGI IMG/M metagenome (GOLD analysis project Ga0070731, IMG submission 66448) | Surface soil microbial communities from Centralia Pennsylvania, which are recovering from an underground coalmine fire - Coalmine... | ecosystem: Environmental > Terrestrial > Soil > Unclassified ... | reverse complement strand
TCTCTACGGTACAACAATTTTCGGTGGCCAGTACACCGACGGCACCGCATTTCAAATCGCGCCCGACAGTCAGAACGAACCTTAACTCTTTGCTCACGATCCAGTGAACGCCGTGCGCCGCACCCTCACGACTGTTTGAGTACAGCGAATGGCCACCACGCGCGCGCAAGCAAGCGCGCGCCCAGGGCGGGCGGCCTAAAACCAACTCATGGACCGGTGCCGGGGTGGGGGTGCAACTTTGCGGGCCTCTGTCTCCTAACCCGTCAACGAATGACGGCTCTCTCGCCAATCACCTCATATCGGCTCACCGCACGCTGCCAATAGTTGATAGCGAGCCCTGTGATTGCGGCCTGTCACTTCTGCCAGTAGCAGCGATTGCCACCATACTTAAGATGTATGTTGAGGCGGCCTGCCGCTTGGTAGGAGGACTTCGTTCCCATGCGTGAAACCCTGATCGCACAGAAATCTGCAAGCCATCTGACGGCCAGCATCGCCGAGACCCCCGCAATAGCCAAGAAGACGTCAGTCCGACGCATGATTGCACGCGGTCTCCTGCTGAGCTTGTTGTGGTCAGGCGCTTATGTTCTGCGGGCCCAACAATCGGGGAGCGCGACCGCAGCACAGAGCCTTAACTTTCAGCCGGAACTTGTGACGAAGAGTGTGAGCGTGATCAATCCGCCGCCTCGTGGGTCTGTAACAACGACACTCAAGGGGACGGAACTGGCGCCCGGTGCGAGCGGGAAGGTTAAGTTGAAGATGGGAGATGTGGAAGTCACGATCGAAGTGCAAGCCACCGGATTGGCTGCACCGAGTAGCTTCGGAACCCAGTATGAAACCTACGTGGTGTGGGCCATTACGCCAGCAGGAAAGGTGTTCAAATTGGGACCAATGGAAGCCAAAGGGAACCGTTTCGAGTTGGATACGAAGTCCGCTGTGCGCAACTTCGCGATGGTGGTAACGGTTGAGCCGTACCAGCAAGTAACGCGTCCAGCAGACATGATCGTGCTGGAGGTTCCTGGCGGGGGACAGACGGTCGCCGCAAGTTGTGAGTTTCTTAAAGGTGGATATGCGCCGGTTGGATATCAATTCCAGCCACTCGATACAGGCGCCGGCTATCCTGAGCAAATCGTGCAAATGTACAATGCCCGCCGTATCGCGACGCTTGCGGGCGCCGAAGGGAATCCGGTTTTCCAAATTGCCGACGAGTGGTTTAACTCTGTCATCGTTTCCGCACAACGACAAAAGAAATTTACGGACGTGATACTGAAGCAAGCGATGAGCGCGACCAAATATTTCGAAGCGGCTCGCGGAAAAGCGCTACAACATCTCATGCACAGTTGAGGAATTCCCGCGACTTTCAGCCGCCCGACGCATCAACTCTCGGGGCACCTCTATGACATGCCCTTCCCGAAGCTGCTTTCGAAATCAATCTTCTACAACTCAGGGCAAGCTGTTCAAGTAGCAAGCGCCGCTTTGGCTTTGCACCGGAGGACTCGGCGGCGTCAGCCAGGGTGGGAAATTGAAATCGAAGAACTCGGTCATGTCCGGCTGGGCCGCTTCCCGCGCGGTTAGCGGCGCGAGATTGAAACGAGTCTCGATCAGCTTCAGGATCGCGGTGTAATCCGCGACCGTGTGATCCACGAAGTGCTTCTGGGCGTAGGGCGAAACCACAATCAGCGGAATTCGAAATCCAGTGTAGGTGAAGTCGCAGGTCGGACCCGTGGTCTTGGTGCAGACGTCCCCGGGGTTCAGATCCACTGGGGAGAGGAAACTGTCGGGGGCGACCGCCTTCTGCGCGGGTACGTGATCGTAGAACCCGCCGGCTTCGTCGTAGGTCAGGATGAAGACCGAGTCCTTCCATGAACTGCTGGCCATCAGGGGGTTGATCAGGGTGGAGACGAAATTGGCTCCCGCTTGAATATTGACCGTATATTGATCCGTGTCGGAGGGATGCTCGTCGAGGCTGGCGGCGGATGCCGGCTCTATCAGCGCAACCTGGGGCAGAGTTCCGTTCTGCACGTCGGAGAGATACTCCGTGATTGTGGCGATGTTGTTGGGATAATCCGTCGGAATGGTTGCGCCCCACTCAAAATTCGCAAGATAGCTCAAGGTTAGCAGGCACTGCGGAGTGGGATCGGTTGAGCAGGATGAGTAGTCGGTGTCGACATAGATCTTCCAACTGATGCCGGCATTCTGCAGTTCTTCAAAGATGGGAGTCGCGGTTAGAAGGTTCTTGTCATTGCTGTTTGTGCCCACCGGATAAACGTATCCCTGCGACGTGCCTGACACGAGGTATTCACGGTTCGGCGAGGTACGAGTCATCACCGGGGAGAACCACCGGTCGGAGGTCGCGAACTGCGAAGCCATGTAGTAGTAGTAATTCAGAGAGCTGTCGTCGTAATAACCCATGGCACGGATGCCATCGGTATCGAAGAAATTAGCGTTGCGTCCTTTCTGGGCACTGGCAAAGACATAACCATTCAGTAGTGGCTTGCCCGAAACCGGGTCGTGAAGATTCCACTCCTGGTGCGCCGCATTCCATGACGGGTTGGGAGTCTCGAGACATTCCGTAATGAGCGGATACGAAGTGACGGCCGGACTTGCGCTGTCGAACTTGCACTGTGCAGGCGGTGGATAGTTTGGATCGCATCCGAGATTGGTGGGCGGAGGGCCATAGAGCGGCGGCAGGCCCGACGTCGGATTGAATTGCGGAAGTCCATCGAAGGATTCGTCGGCAAAACCGTTATCGAGCCAATACTGGCGGAGTTCGCCAAAGTACTGGTCAAGACTGCGGTTCTCCTGTGCCATGAAGATGATGTGGTTGATCACGTTCACCGTATGCGAGACGTTGAAGCTCGCAATTACGGTCGCATTCCTGGTCATGAGGATGGTGCAGGCGTTCCGGCCGGTGCAGGCTCCCTTCCATCCGGCGAAGAAGGCTCCTGTTCCCGGGGTTGGAGTCAGCTGCACTTTGGTTCCTGAAGCGAAAGAGGCAGTGCAGGTTGAGCCGCAGTTGATGCCAGCCGGGTTGCTGGTGACCGTTCCTGTACTGCTGCCTGCGAGGGCGACGGTCAGCATGAACGTAGATGGTGGAGCAGAGGCGGGTACCGGCGAGGCGCCCGGTGAAACGGCGGTCGCCAATGTTGCAACAAAAAGAGTTGTGATGAACGTGGCAGCGAGGACTATCTGCGGCCAGAGCGGATTTCGCATAGTCGCCCCGTTTCGGTCTTCGCGAACCCAATTTCGTTGCAGATCGTCGGGTAATGGTTGCCGGGGAAATCTGATATGCGCAGGCGTTCAGGCGGATTGTTGAAGATAGGTGGAAAGCGGCAAGATCGGGAACTCTGTTAGCGCGAGCGGATTGCTCTCAAGGCGAGGCCGCGGGCTACCGAGGTGAATTCGTTTCCTCCGCGAATTCGCTTTTTTCCGAATCGCGTTTCGAAGATCTTTTTTACCGCGGGTACGAATGAAGAGCCGCCGGTCAGGAAGACCATGTCGACGTCTCTTGGTTGAACACCTGAAGAGGCGAGGAGAGAATCGACGCAGCCAGCGATCTGATCAAGTTCGTCGGAAATCCATTCCTCGAAGGAGGCTCGTTCCACTGTCGCCGTCAGATCGACGAAACCGTCGGAAAACTGGAACGTGGCCTGAGGGGCAATCGACAAGTCGTTCTTAACTTTCTGCACGGCACGGTGAAGGTGAAATCCGAGATCTTCTTTGATGAAGTGAATGAGGGCTGCGATCTTGTCAGGTTCAAGGGATTGCGCGTGAACGCCGCTCAGCATCTGGAGCACATCCCTGGCTCTCAATAGCGAGAGATGATGCCAGCGCTCCAGCTTGATGTAGACCCAGCCTGGTACCGTCAGGATTTTTCCCAGTGAACGCATCTGCGAGTCCGCTCCCAGAGCCGGAGACACGAGGTGCCGGATGATCTTGGCATCGAAGGCATCTCCGGCGATGCCCACTCCAGCGTTGCCGACGATGCTGTTCGAGACTTTATCTTTTTCGCTTCCACTTCTTCTTTGGCGAACAGTGGGGCCGACGTGAACTAGAGAGAAGTCGCTGGTGCCGCCTCCGAAGTCTCCAATGAAAATGAGTTCGTCGTGATCTAGCGTGGATTCATAGTAATGTGCGGCGGCTATGGGCTCCATTTCGAACTCGACGGATTCGAAGCCAGCCGATTCGAACGCGGTTCGAAGCCGGCTTTCGGCATACGCGTCATCTTCCGCTTTCTCTGTTCCCACAAAGTGAACTGGCCTTCCGGCTACCGCGAATGTGATCCTGGCACCAAACTGAAGTTCAGCCTTTTCGCGCAGGTCCCTGAGAATCCTGGCGATCAGATCTTCAATGGTGTGCCGGCGACCGAAAATCTCTGTGCTGTGAAGAGTGCGACTGCTCAGAAAAGATTTAAGCGATTGGATCAGTCGACCTTTCGTGTCCGCAGAAAGATATTGCTCGATGGCCTCGGGGCCGGTCCACGACTTCAGAGTATTTACACCACGTTCCTTCGCTTGCTGAAGATATAGCAGCGAGCGATAGGCATCAGTAACGCCGCCCAGGTACGGGAACTGGGCGAGCTGAACCTCACCGGAGCGGTCGGCTTGGGCGATAGAACTGTTCGTTGTTCCAAAGTCGATGCCGATCGCGCCGGCGCCGGACCGGCGTTCGCCGATCGTAGATTCTCCGATTGAGCTGTTGCCCTTCATCCTTTGACGTTCACCTTTCGCGATCCTGACGGTAATGCTATTTGACAGGTGCGGGCGCAAGCTGTCCAATCATCGGTCATGAATATTCTTGATCTGGTGGTCGGAAAGCCCATTAAGACCAGCGAAGAGCGGGGCGAGCAGATTGGGCCGGTGCAGGGGATCCCGATCTTTGGGCTGGATGGGTTGAGTTCGGCGGCGTATGGGCCCGAAGCCGCACTGAGCTTGCTGATTCCGCTGGGACTGCTGGGCATTCATTACATCGTTCCCGTCAGCGGGGCGATTATCACGCTGCTGGTGATTGTTTATTTTTCTTACCGGCAGACGATTGCGGCCTATCCCTCAGGCGGTGGATCGTATACGGTGGCGCGATTTAATCTGGGCGCGCCGGCGGGATTGCTGGCCGCGGCGGCGCTGCTGGCTGACTACATTCTGACAGCTGCAGTCGGGATTTCGGCGGGCGTCGGGGCGCTGGTGTCGGCGGTTCCGTCGTTGCTGCCGCACATGGTTTCACTTTGTATCGGCATTCTGATCGTCATCACCATTCTTAATCTGCGTGGGCTGCGAGAGGCGGGCACGGCATTCGCGGTTCCTACGTATGCTTTTGTGGGCACGATTCTGATCACCATCGTTGCGGGAATTATTCGCGTGATCATCAGCGGAGGACATCCGACGGCCGCTGTGGCGCTGCCGCCTCCTCCGGCGATGACGGAGGCGGTGAGTTACTGGCTGCTGCTGAAAGTTTTTGCCAGCGGATGCACGGCGCTGACTGGCGTTGAAGCAGTGAGCAACGGGGTGAAGGCATTTCGCGAGCCGACGGTGAAGAACGCGCAGCTCACGCTGACAGTGATTATTTTCTTGCTGGGCGTGATGCTGGCGGGGATTTCGTATCTGGTGAAGGTGTATGGAATTGCGGCGACTGATCCGGGGCAGCCGGGATACCAGAGCGTGCTGTCGATGTTGACGGCGGCGGTGTTTGGACGCGGACTTTTTTACTATCTGACGATTGGCGCGATTCTGGTGGTGCTGTCGCTGTCGGCGAATACGGCGTTCGCGGATTTTCCGAGATTGTGCCGGGCGATTGCGCAGAACAATTATCTGCCGCACGTTTTCGGGTATCGCGGGCGGCGGCTGGTCTATACGTACGGCATTGTGGTGCTGGCGGTGTTGTGCGGCGGCGTGCTGATTATGTTTGGCGGAGTTACGGACCGGCTGATCCCGCTCTATGCGGTGGGAGCGTTTCTGGCGTTCACGCTTTCGCAGGCCGGGATGGTGATGCATTGGAGGAAGAATCGCGGTCCGGGTTGGGTGAAGAGCGCCATAGTGAACGGACTCGGTGCGACGGTCACGGGCGTTACCACAATCGTGGTGCTGGTGGCGAAGTTCGCGGAGGGGGCGTGGATTACGCTCCTGTTTATTCCACTGACGATTGTTTGTTTTGTCGCGGTGAGGCGGCATTATCACGCGGTGAAGACGATGACTTCGTGCAAGACTCCGGTCAACGCGGCGGGGCTAAAGGAACATCCGATTGCGGTGATTACAATTGACCGGTGGAGCAACATCACCCGGCAGGGGATTGAATTTGCGGCGCGGCTTTCACCGGAGGTGATTGCGTTACATGTGGAGCCGAACGAACACTCTGAGTTGTTGAGAGAAGATTGGGAACATTATGTTGAGCGGCCATTTTGAGATGCAGGCAAGGAAGTACCGCAGCTTCGAGTTCTGGCTTCGCCTTACCGCTTTGTGATTGTTCCGGTGGTGCAGTTTGTTTTGGATTTATCGAAGCAGAATCCGGGACGGAGCATTGTGGTGGTGATTCCGGAGCTGGTGGAAGATCGCTGGTACGAATATTTCCTGCATAACCAGCGCGGACGGATGCTCGAGTGGGTGCTGATGGCGCGGGGGAATGAGCGGATATTCACGGTAAGTGCGCCTTGGTATGTGGGGAAGCATGAGTGAGGTCTGGTCGTGCCTTCGCGGCTGATGTCGGAGGTACCGGTGTTCGAGAACGAACACATGATTTTCAGTTTTGGACAGGCGGTTCTGAGCGCGGCATCGAGTCGACGGGCTAACTCGATTATTTTCAGCGTCGCTTTCCACCCCTGATTTGGCAGCGAGAATGTGGCCAGGATGTCGCGGAAGTATTATGCCTATCGGGACGTCGAGCAACCTTCAGAACCCCACTTCTCGCAAAAAACGCGAGAAATGGGCACCCAGTGTTCCGGTGCGGCAGACCGGTGGCTCTTGATGGAGGTGGAAGATGCGAACTCTAATCAGGAATCTGCGTTACGGGTTGCGAGTGTTGCGCAAGAGTCCGGGATTGACGGCGGCCGTGATTGCGACGCTCATGCTGGGCATCGGGGCCACCACCGCCATCTACACGGTGGTGTATGCCGTATTGCTCGCGCCCTTGCCTTTTCCGCATCCCGAACAATTGGTGATGGTCTGGTCGAAGGTCAACGGGGGCGACAACGGGATGTCCGCTGGAGACTTCCTGGACTGGAGGGAGCAGAACAAGACTTTCCAGCAAATGGCTGCTTTTACCGGAGGCAGTTTCAATCTCGCGACGCGGGATCAGCCCGAGCCGATCGACGGGATGCGCTGTACGCCCGGATGGTTCACGATGCAGGGAATCCCGTTCCTCATGGGGCGCGACCTTCTTCCTGAGGAAGAAATCCCGGGAAGGGACCATTCTGTCGTCTTTACCTATCGATTGTGGAACCGACTGGGCGCGAATCGCGGGATTCTCAGCCAGCCGATACGAATCGACGGCGAGCCCTATACGGTAGTGGGAGTGTTGGCGCCGGGTGTGGGGGACCGCTTCAACTTTGAGATGGCGGTTCCGCTCGCCTTCCGGCCGCAACAGATCAATCACGACTACCATTGGCTGCTAACCATGGGCCGTCTGAAGCCTGGGGTTACGATGCAACAGGCGCAAGCCGACATGGATGCAGTCACCTGTCATATTGCGGACGTGTATCCAGTCACCAATAAAGGTTGGGGCGCATCGGTGGAGCCGCTCAAGAACGACTTCCTTCCCGCTGAACGGATTCGCAACTTGTGGCTGCTGCTGGGGGCGGTTGGATTCGTCCTGCTGATTACGTGCCTGAATGTTGCAAACCTGTTGTTGGCGAAGGGAGCGTCACGGCAAAGAGAAATTGCGATTCGGAGTTCGGTGGGAGCCACGCGCGGACAAATCTTTGGCCAGTTTCTTACGGAGAGCCTGGTGCTCGCGCTTCTGGGTGGTGGACTTGGCGTAGCCCTCGGGGTGGGATTGCTGCGCGCGATTCTCAGCATTGTGCCTGAGGGCATCCTGCCTTCCGAAGCAAATTTCCAACTGGATATTCATGTACTGACGGTCGCGCTGGTAACAACCATGGTCGCTGGACTTCTCTTTGGCTGTGCGCCCGCCTGGTTCGCGTCGCGGGTCGATCCGGGAGAATCGCTGAAGGACGGCGGACGTTCCGGAACGAGCGCCGGCAGCCACAAGTTGCGGCGAAGTCTTATTGTCGGCGAGTTCGCACTGGCGTTGTCGTTGTTGGCGGGCGCGGGGCTGGCGATTCACAGCTTTTGGAATCTAACGCGCGTCGATCTTGGCTTACGCACCGATCATGTGCTCACGTTTCGACTGGAGCAGCCACAAGCGCGGTTCAGAACTCCCGAGGAGATGCAGACCTACAGTCAGCAGATGTTGAGCGTGCTCCAGTCCGCACCGGGGGTGTCCGCTGTGGCGACCGTGACGGGAATGCCCCTCCGCTTTCATAGCGACGGCCTCACGTTGAAGATAGTCGGAGTCACGTATGCGAAGATTTCGGAGCAACCGGGCGCGGGTTTCCAATCGATTTCACCGGACTACTTCAAAACGTTCGGCATACAGGTGCTCAAGGGGCGCGTGTTTAATGAACAGGACACGGCCTCGAGCCCGCGGGTCGCGATGGTCAATGAGGAATTTGCGACTCGTTTTTTGAAAGGTAAAGACCCATTCCAACAGCGTCTGGCCATCGTACAGATCATTCCCGGACAGCCGAAACTCGGGCCCGAGGTCGAATGGCAGATCGTGGGCATCTTTCACAATGTGCGATATGGAGATTTCCGCGACGATGATCCTGAGGTCGACGTTCCTTTCGCGCAGTCGTTGTCGCCGAATGTCACCATGGGCGTGCGAACCGCCGAGGATCCGGCAGCCATGACCAAGACCATTGCCGCCGCGGTGCATTCTGTGGACCCGGAGATTGCCTTGGCGCGCATCCGTACCATGGACCAAGTGAAAGAAGAGTCTCTCGGCGAGGACAGATATACGATGGTTTTGTTTGCCTGCTTCGCGGGGGTTGCTTTACTGCTGGCGGGGGTTGGCATTTACGGTCTGATGGCTTATGCGGTTTCTCAGCGAACCCAGGAAATGGGTCTGCGCATTGCGCTGGGAGCAAGCAAACAGCGTGTCATCTGGCTCGTCCTGAGGGAAGCGTCGCTGCTCGCGGTGATCGGGCTTGGGATTGGCCTGGCAGGGGCTGTGCTCGTAGGCCGAACTATGCGTACTACTTTGTACGGAGTTGGCGCGTTGGATCTTTCCGTGATCGTATCAGTGGCTGTGATCCTGTGCTTGACCGCCTTGCTCGCTTCCTACCTGCCGGCGAGGCGGGCGGCGGCGGTCGATCCCATGGAGGCGCTGCGGATGGATTGAGCGCGGCACGCCGCAAGAAACGACAGCGCGGAACTTTGGGCTATGCCCGGTGACCGGGAGGAGGGCCGTTACTTAGGTCATCTTGGGGAAGGTGACGAATCGGGCGATCATATTGGGGAGCTTCGATTAGGGAGCTTCAATTCGATAGCGACAGCCCAAGAAGTCCCCAGGGGAAAAGCCCGACATGAATATTGATGACCTGCTTCGGATCGCGACGGAACGGCGAGCGAGCGACTTGCATTTGAAGGTGGGAAACTATCCGCACCTGCGCATTGACGGCGAATTGGTGCCGTTGACAGACCTGCCGCGCATCAGCGCCGAGGACATGTTGAACATGGCGTTCAGCATGATGTCGGCGCGGCAAAAACAAAAGTTCAAAGAGACCACGGAAATCGATATGGCGTACGGCGTCGCGGGACTGGGGCGCTTCCGTGTGAACATCTTCCAGCAGCGCGGCAACGTGGGACTGGTGCTCAGAGTCATCCCTACGAAGATTCGCGCTCTCGACGAACTATTTTTGCCTAAGGTGGTGGAGCAGATTTGCGACATGCCGCGCGGGCTGATCCTGGTGACGGGCGTTACGGGTTCGGGAAAATCGACGACGCTGGCGGCGATGGTCGATCGGGTGAACTCTTCACGCGCGGAACACATCGTCACGATTGAGGATCCGATCGAATTTCTGCATCGCGACAAGAAGGGCTACGTGAACCAGCGCGAGATTGGTGTGGACACGCCGTCGTTTGGAGCGGCGCTACGCGCTTCCTTGCGTCAGGATCCAGACGTGATTCTGGTCGGCGAAATGCGCGACCTGGAAACGATTTCGACGGCGCTGCACGCGGCCGAAACCGGTCACATGGTGTTCTCGACGCTGCACACACTGGACGCGGTTGAAACTGTGAACCGCGTTATTTCAATTTTCCCGCCGCCCGAGCAGAAGCAGATTCGTATGCAGCTTGCGGCTGTGATGCGCGCGATTGTGAGCCAGCGCCTAGTACGGCGTTGCGATTCTGACGGTCGTGTTCCAGCGGTGGAAGTGATGATCAATACGGCCTACATTCGTGAATGTATTCTAGTGCCGGAAAAGACGCGGTCCATTCGCGACGCGATTTCGGCGGGCACCTCGCAGTACGGAATGCAGACGTTTGATCAGTCCCTGTGGGATCTGTTCCAAGCGGGACTTGTGAATTACGAAACCGCATTGGAGAACGCTTCCAACGCGGACGACTTTAAGCTGCGCATGCAGGGCATTGCGTCGACGGCGGACATTTCGCGGCAGTCGATGCAGACGGCGGGGTTTGGGGGACGGTAGGAGTTTAGGCTTCCGGCTCTCGGCTTCCGGGCTTGAGATTGGTATTTTGAGGGCGCGTGAAAACGCGCCCTTATTCTTGCGCGCAACAATCATAACCACAGAGGACACGGAGGACACAGAGGCTCTCGAATGGGGGCCTCTGTCCTCAGTGTCCTCTGTGGTTTCATTTGTTTTGCGCTTTCTATGAGTTGCGCTATCGTTAGCGGATGATGTTTTCGCGTCCCAAGAGAAGATCGTATTCCGAAGATGAGCTTTATGATTACGCTGTTGGGGCGTTGGCGCGGCGGATGCGGACTGTCGCCGAGTTGAAGCGGCTGATGCGGGCACGGATCGAAGAGGCAGATTCGGAGTACGGGCAGACTTTGGTTGAGCTGGTGATTCGGCGGCTGAAGGATCAGGGGTATCTGAACGACTCGCAGTATGCCGCGTACTATTCTTCGCTGCGGCGCGATAATCAAAAACTGGGGCGGATGCGCGTAGTCACCGAACTGAAGACGCGCGGGGTGCACGGGTCGGTGATCAACAAGGCCGTGGACGCGGCGTATGAGGGCGTGAGTGACGAGAAGCAGGCTCGCGATTTTCTGCGGAAGAAGCGGCTGGTAAAACCGAAGGACCAGAAAGAGACGGCGCGGATTTTTCGTCAGCTGGCGCGGGCTGGGTTTGGAATGAAGACTATCTTCACCATCCTGAAGAAATGGGACGTAGATGAGGAGACGCTCAGCGCGCTGGAGGGCGAGACGGCTTGAGGTGGTCGGGGAAGAAAGTGGGGACGTTGCGTATTGGCGCGTCGTCCAGAGCATTAATCGCATGTTCTTGCGTTGCGACTTATGATGTTGCATACTCGCTCGCAGCTTCCATCTACAAAATCGAGGAGGACAAGTATGAAAACGATTGTGCGATTCGTTCTGGTCGGATTATTCTGCACCGCGGTCGCGCTGTCGCAGGATGTGGCGACAGATACGACAAAGGCCGCAAAAGATACCGGTAAGGCAACCGATACGGCAGCGAAGGCGACTGGCCACGCTACCAAGGTAGCGGCGAAAGATACTGCGAAGGGAACTGAGAAAGCCGCCGACAAGACCGCCGATGCCACGAAAGTCGGGGCAAAAGACACAGCGAAGGGCACGGAAAAGGCCGCAGACAAAACTGGCCATGCTACTAAAGTCGCCGCCAAGGACACTGCCAAGGGGACTGAAAAGGCTGCAGACAAAACTGGTCATGCCACCAAGGTAGCGGCCAAGGACGTGGGGCACGACGTCAAGAAAGGCACTGAGAAAACCGTCGACGCAATCAAGT